>Ga0081539_10006812_pt1 | contig 10704 bp, 7 predicted proteins | sample TabmetS4T2R2_FD_71023 | JGI IMG/M metagenome (GOLD analysis project Ga0081539, IMG submission 71023) | Tabebuia heterophylla rhizosphere microbial communities from the University of Puerto Rico - S4T2R2 | ecosystem: Host-associated > Plants > Roots > Rhizosphere ... | reverse complement strand
CAGCAGGGATAATATGCGAGAGTTAGATACCCTGGTCGCGCATGTCCACCCCTTCAGCGCGCAGGAAAGGGCCGCAGCGAACCCTATCAGTGACAGGCGCCAGCACATGGGTTTCAATCTTGAACACGGCGCTGAGGAACTCTCCCAGTGGTTCGCCGTTGTCACCCTCCACCACTATGCCGATGCGCTGGTTGTACCGGAAGCAGAGCCCTTGGTGGCGTATGTCAGGTCGATAGGGATCTTGACAGAAGAAGAGTTGGTGCGGTTCCACTATCATGTGGAAGAAGTCATTGCGCGGCAGGGTCCGATTCATATCGGCAAGGACGTTGGGATGTTTGAGGCATGTCAAGCCAATCCTGGCTAACAAGGATTGCTTGGGCAGCGTGGTATGCTTATGGGGCAATCAGCGGGTGATGAGACTCAGGAGGTGACGACGATGGTAGATGAAATTCTTATCTTTGGCGGCAGTGGCAGTCCCAAGTTGACGCTCAAGATTTGCGAGTACTTGAGCGTGCAGCCAGGCGCCGGGGAAGTGCTCCACTTCTCGGAAGGGAATCTGTTCGTGCGGGTCAAAGAAAACGTGCGTGGGCGCCGCGTGTATCTCGTGCAGTCAACGGTCTTTCCGACCAACGATCATTTTATGGAACTGCTCTTCTGGGTGGATGCGTTGAAGCGCGCCAGCGCAGAGTCGGTAACGGTCGTCATGCCGTATTTCAGCTATGCCAAAGGCGATAAAAAGGACGAACCCAGGGTCTCCATCCGGGCCCGTGTCTGTGCGGATGCCATTGAGGCGGCTGGAGCCGACCGTGTGGTGACGCTTGACTTGCACTCAGCCCAGATCCAGGGCTTTTTCCGCATCCCGGTTGATGCCCTGTACGCCTTGCCGGTCCTGTGTACGGAGGTTGTCCGCAAACAGCTCCCGAATCTCGTCGTGGTCTCCCCTGACACGGGCTTTGCCAAGCATGCCCGCAAGTATGCCTCCTTTTTAGGCACCTCCATCGCCATCGCAGATAAACAACGCAAGGCCCATGACGAGCGCGCCGAAATCCTGGAAATCATTGGGGAGGTGCAGGGCAAGACCGCTCTGATCGTCGATGACTTCACGATCTCGGCTGGCACCCTGGCCAATGCCGCGACTGCCCTGCTCGAGCGCGGTGCCAAGACCGTGTACGCAGCGGTGTCTCACGGCGTCTTCAGCGAGGGCGCGATGGAACGACTTGACGAGAGTCCCATCCAACGCCTCCTGGTGACGGATTCGATTGAAACGCAACCTGTGACGTTTTCTCCGAAGGTCGAAGTAGTCTCGGTGGCACCGCTCTTTGGTGAGGCGATTCGTCGCATCCACAACCGGGAAAGCATCAGCGTCCTGTTCCCGGAGTGAAGCTACAGCAGAGACAGTGTGATGCTATACATGCCAACTCTGGAAACCCGACGGCTCGTGATCCGCCCATTCTCCATGGACGACTTGCATCCCATTTACCGCCTACTCGATGTGGACTTGCGGGAGGTTGAACTCGGCACCGTAGGGGCGCAGACGCTGCCCGAGCGTGCCGAGTGGTTGCAGTGGACCATCCTGAGCTATACGCAGCTTGCCAAGCTCTACCAACCGCCGTATGGCGAGCGCGCCGTCGTCCACAAGCACACGCAGCAACTCATCGGAGCATGCGGCTTCGTGCCATGCTTGGACGCCTTTGAGCAGTGCGCAGCGCTCTCCCCGGCGCGGCGTCCGTCCCGTTACTGGCTCTCTACTCCGGAGTTTGGCCTCTTCTACGCCATTACGCCCACCTTCCGAGGTCAGGGCTATGCGGCCGAAGCTGCCCAGGCGCTGGTTGACTATGCTTTCCAACACCTGCGGCTCAAGCGCATCATCGCGACGACAACCTATGAGAATGCGGCATCCATGGGCGTCATGCGCAAGATAGGCATGCGCATTGAAAGGAACCCGTATCCGGAGCCACCCTGGCTGCAAATCGTTGGCGTGCTGGAAAATGACGCCTCTAAATGACGTGCTCTTGATAGGCCGCAACCAGACGCTTGAGCACCGCGATCTCGCTGCGGATCGCCTCACCGCTTTCCGTCTCCCCGACGTGTCGCGGCTGCGCAAACTGTTGGATCTCCTGCATCGTCGGAATGATGTCAGCGCCCTGGGTTAAGGCCTCCTCGATCGACTCAAAGTGATGGTGTTCAGCGAGGTGCGTGCCCCTGGGATCGAGGATCAGCGTATAGCCGCGGTCGCCATAGGCTTCGGAGAACGCGCCATCAATCGTGATCGCCTGGCGCGAGTCTTTGAGGGGCCGCTCGCCCTTTTCCACCATCACCGGCACGTGGCCGTTGACGATCAACCCAGCAGCAGGGTCGACCCCAAACTCTGCCAGCACTTTCTGACAGAAGGCCGGCGTGTGGATAAGCGAGAAGTAGGGATTTTTCTTTTCCTTATGGGTCGCCTTATCGGCAATGAAGTGGGTCTCGAAGGTGGCCATCCGGTCTTTGCCGAACATGGGAGAGAGCGGACCGGTCCACAGATACCAGAGCATGTCCAGATCATCCTGGTGCTTGCTGCGGAAGGCGCGGTGCACGACCGTATTGAGGGCCTCAAACAGGGCTTTGCCTGTGTACGGCACACCATCTACCGGCATTGGTAGAAACTCGCCCTGCTCGTCGACAGGCATACAGCCGTGAAAAATCAAATGGTTGTCCCGAATCAGATAGGACGAGCCGCGGTGCGCTACGTAGCGCATCTGCTCCCATAAAATTTGACTCTCCAGAAACGAACGTCTGAGGCGCTCCAGACAGGCGGCTTCTTCTGGTGACAGCGCAGTGGGATGCTGGGGGTCAAACGTTGGCAAGGCCGTATCGGTCAAGGGATACTCCTGACCATCCAGCCGGACTGTGCCACGCTCCAGGTCGATGTTTTCTATGAGGGCGCGGTGCTGCATATTGTACTCGGGATGACGCTCCATAAGCTGCGCTTCGAGTTTAAACTGCATCACGGCCATGGCCTTCTGCATACGCGCCATCATGATCGCCTCGCGCAGACCCGTGCCACGGCTCTGGAAATGCGTCGCCGGGTCATCGCCGTAGACGTCGCGCGCCAGTTTCTCTACGGGCGCCATGGTAATGCCAAAACCTTCCTCGATCTGCGACAGGCGGCGGTAGCGCAGCGACAGGCGTACAACCGTCGCAATGAGGGCTTCATGGCCCAGACAGGCGCCCATCCAGGAGGCATCATGATTACCCCAGGTAATGGCCAGGCGCTGCTGATGCATCAAGATCTCGACCACCTTATCGAGACGCGGGCCACGGTCGCCCAGGTCCCCGGCAACGATGACTTCAAAGACGGACAGATGCCGGATCACCCTGGAAGCCCAGTGCACGGCTTCTAAGCCCTTGTCTTCAGCGGTGAGTGTATCGAGCATGGCCTCAATGTATGCCTGGGGGCGACCAGCTTGCGCTTCCCACAGAAGCTCGCGAAAGAGCGTCTGATAATCTGCCGGGAAAGCGCGCTCAACATGCCGCAGGCTATAGCGTTGCGCCAGCGCTGCTAAAATGTCGAACTGCCAGCGGATGGTCTGGCGCACGAAAGCGGCACGCCTGGCTCGGTCAGCGCCTTCGAGGTTGAGATACTGAAATATCTGCGACGGATAGTAGATAATGTTGAGCAGACGCTGGATGTCGTCAGCACTGAGCCGCTCACCAAAGAGTGTTTCCACCAACGGTCGCAAACTCCCCGAGGCATTGTTCAGGATATGCTGGAGCTTTTTGTGCTCGCCGTGCACATCGCTGACAATATGCACGGTGCCCTTGGGGAGATGCAGCAGGGCCTCCAGATGGGCGATCTCATTCACTGCAGCGTCAACCGTAGGGAAGCGCTGCGCCAGGGCACGCAACGCCGGCAGTTCGTGCGGGGTAAAATGGGGCATGTCTGATACGAGCGATGGCTGCGAGGTGCTGACCGCCATAGTGCACTCCTTTGCTCCAGTTCTCTGTCCTGCTGTCAGGATAACAGACGCGCCGCAGCCTTGTCCACGAGCCATAGCAGGGTGCCATGCGTGGGCTTGACGACCTGCGAGGGATAGAGGTCGGGCTGGTATGAACCCTGTAACACCTGCTGTAACGTCTCGGTTTTATCGGCACCCCCAGCGGCAAATACGACGTGGGCGGCATGGCACAACACCGGCGGTGTCAGGGTAATACGAAACGTGTGAAATTTTTCGACCCACGGGGCAGCCACCAGCCGCTGACTTTCGTGCACTGCCGACGTGCCAGGAAACAGCGAGGCCGTATGACCATCAGGGCCCATGCCCAGGAGAATCAGGTCAAAGCGTGGGAGGGCGCCAGCCGCAAGCTGAAAGGCAGTCCGCAGCGTTGCTTCATACTCGTCCGCAGCTTGCTGCGCCTCTTTCTCCGCTGCAATACGGTAAATATGGGCCGCGGGAATGGGGGTTTTGGAGAGCATGGCTTCGTACGCCATGCGGTAATTGCTGTCTTCATGATCAGGTGGAACGTGGCGCTCATCCCCCCAGAAGAAGTGGGTCTGCTGCCACGGGACCTGGTCACGGTAGGCAGCGCTGGCCAGCTTGGCATAGGCGGCTTTCGGCGTGCTCCCGCCCGCCAGCGCCACCGTAAAGCGTCCCCGCGCTGCCACGCTCTCTTGCGCCAGACGCACGAAGAGGTCCGTCGTCTGTTGGGCAAGTGCCGCAGCGTCTTCACAAATGCGAATGTCTGGTTGTGCTGACATGATAGAGCACTCCGTCTATGTGTTCCCTCGGACTTCACCCCCGCCCTTGCCCTCCCCCGTCAAGGGGGAGGGAATACGCTGGAGCCCTGATAGCACCAGAGGGCGTTACGCCTGTGTACCGGCGTAAAGGTTCATAATCGTATCAAGAAACTTCAGCGCGTCAGGCTCGGCCCGTTAAGAACGGGCCTGCTCAAAAACGTCCACAAACTCCTTGTAGCGGCGGGCAATCTCGACCATGGCGGACTCCCGTCCGAACTTCTTGTCGCGCCAGCCCACGAGCGGCTCCCAGAAGGCCGTGCGGCCTACGGCGAAGCCGATGAACCCCGGTACTGCGGCCGCCGTCGTCAGCCATTCGTGCACCTTCTTGTCGTCTTCGCCCCGGCCCAGGATGATGCAGCCGACATTGTCCCGGCCACCCCGGCGTGCCGCCGCCACGATCTGCTCGCAGTCGGCGCGGCGGTCGAGACCTTCAATCTTCCAGACATCTGGCTCGACCTGCGCGTCCTGAAGTTGCTCGATGGCCTGCACCATCAGCCGAGGCCGCAGCTCCAGATCGTACCGCTTCCTATCCCCCTTGAGCCGGTCGAGTTGCGCCGGCTCCGCCGGGACGAGCAATTCGAACATGAACCGGCTGCTGCCCTTCGTGCCCAGGTATTCGGAGAGTTGTTGCAGGCGAGCCGCCTGCCGCTGGTTCATGGCCGCATTGCCCTCCGGGTTGTAACGCACCAGCACCTTGCAGAAGGTCGGCTGGAATGCCTCGATGTGCCTGGCGAAATCTGCACCATATTCGAAGTCGAACTCCTCCTGCCCACTCTTCTCGGCGGAGCACGAGGTGCAGTAGCCGTTCGCCGTGGCGTCGCGCAGGATGGCAGCGCCGAACTGCTCGTCCACCAGGATGCCGGCCTTCTCCTTGGGCACTCCGTCCTCAATGGCAAACTTGAAGCCGTCGTAGACCACCTGCTTGGCGGCAGCGACCTGCTCCGTTTGCTCGGGAGTCAGCGCCCCCTTCCAGCCAAACATCCCCGTCTGGAATGAGCCGCGGTGGTCGAAGGGCAGAATGTACAGAGGTTGGTTATAGCCACGAGCCATCATAACACCTCCTTCAATGTCGGAATAGCGACGGATCAGGTTGTTGGTTGAACTCTCATGGCCGAGTCGAAGACGAGATGGTGTTCATAAATCGGCCAGCTGCGCATCGAAGCTGCGTTTGCCGCCACACGCGCTATCGAGGGACCCACCTAATTTGGCGCACACGTGCCATGGTATCGTCCTCCTTAGGTGCTCGTGCGTGCTAATGCACGCATTCGTGCGTGCTAACGCACGCATGTGCCCGGCTACTGCGTAGGGCTAACTACCCCCGCCAGTTTGGCGGGGGATACTCAGCCGTACGCAGCACCCAGAGCTAGAACTGGCGCCACTCACGCCCATCGCGATGGATCATGGCCTCGGCGCTCTCCGGCCCCCAGGACTGGCGCGCCGAGTAGTTGGGAAAATCGCGCGCTGGCAGCGCCTGCCAGACGTCCAGAATAGGCATCGCAATGTTCCACGCCGCCTCGACGATGTCGTCACGCTGGAACAGCGTGGCATCGCCAATCATCGCGTCGTACAGCAGCGTCTCGTAGCCTGTGCTCGGTTCGGCCCCGAAGAAGTCATTGTAGTTAAAATCCATACTCACCGTCTTGAGGCGTACTGCCGGGCCAGGCACTTTCGCTTCCAGCGCCCACGAGATGCCCTCCTGCGGTTGGATATGGAGCACCAGACGGTTCGCCTGAAACTGCACGGCACCGGCGTGACGGAACAGCATATGCGGCGCCTGCCGAAACTGAATCGCCACTTCGGTCAGCCGCTTGGGCAGCGCCTTGCCAGAGCGCAGGTAGAACGGCACGCCGGCCCAACGCCAGTTCTCGATAAACAGCTTCACAGCCGCATACGTCTCCGTATTCGACGTTGGCGGCACACGCGGTTCCTCGCGATAGCCCACCAGGGCGTGTCCATCAGCCATACCCGGGCCGTACTGCCCGCGTATGGTGTTCGTCAAGACCTCCTCATAGGTGAGTGGCTTGATGGCGTGTAGCACCTTCGCTTTCTCATCGCGCACCGCTTCTGCGGCAAAGGAGTACGGTGGTTCCATGGCCACCAGGGCGAGCAATTGAAACATGTGATTCTGCATCATGTCCCGCAGTAAACCCGCCGTGTCATAGTAATCGCCGCGGCCCTCGACACCCACAGTCTCGGCCACCGTAATCTGCACGTGGTCGATGTAGCGCTGGTTCCAGAGCGGTTCGAGCATACCGTTGGCAAAGCGAAACACCAGCATGTTCTGCACTGTCTCTTTACCGAGATAATGGTCGATACGATAGACCTGGTGCTCCGCAAAAATATCCAAGACGGTCTTGTTCAAGGCGCGGGCCGAGATGAGGTCACGCCCAAACGGTTTCTCAATGATGACCCGGCGCCACCCTCGGCCCTCTTCCTCGCGCTCCTGGGCCAGGTCAGCCTGGCCCAGTTGTTGCACAATCTCGCCAAAGAATGTCGGTGGCGTCGCGAGGTAGAAGAGATAGTTGCCTCTCGTACCCCATTGCTGGTCACACTGCTTCAGGACTTCGGCGACTTTCGTATAGCCAGCCGGATCCTGAAACGGCGCCGTCACATAGTAAAAACGTTGCTCGAGACTATCCCAAATCGCCGGGTCCACATGCCCCACCCGGTTCGACTCGTGGATAGCTTTGTGCATCGCCTGCCGAAATTCCTCGTGTGTGGACTCATTCCGGGCCACCCCGACCACGGCAAAGTTCGAGGTCAGCAACTTGTCGTGTGCCAGGTTATACAACGAGGGGACGAGCAAACGACGCGTCAGATCTCCTGAAGCCCCAAAAATGACCATGACACAAGGGTCAGCCTGGCGCTGCGAAATACTCTCATCCTCCTGCATGGCTGTGGCAGCCAGCGCTTCACTCATAGTGTCCCCTCCCCTAGCCGCCAGCGGGGCGCTCGATATGCCCGCCGAACTTGTGACGCATGGCTGACAGGATCTTCTCAGCGTAGGTGTGCTCTTGCCGTGACCGGAAGCGCGTATAGAGTGACGCTGACAGCACATCGGCCGGCACAGCTTCCTCGATGGCCGCCATGATGGTCCAACGGCCTTCGCCGGAATCCTGCACGAAACCGGTGTAGCCCGCCAGACTAGTATCTTCAATCAGGGCCATCGCAGTCAGATCCAATAACCAGGAGCTCACGACGCTGCCGCGCCGCCAGACCTCGGCGATCTCCGCCAGGTTAAAGTTGAAGCGCTGCTCCTCAGGCAGTTCGGATGAATTGGCGTTGCGGAAGATGTCAAACCCCTCAGCGTAGGCCTGCATCAGACCGTACTCGATGCCATTATGGACCATTTTGACAAAGTGGCCAGAGCCGGCTGGACCACAGTGAATGTAGCCATCCTCAGCAGTGCTGCCCGTGATCTTCTCACGCCCCGGCGTGCGCTCGATATTCCCACGCCCCGGTGCCAGAGTTTTGAAGATAGGGGTGAGATGCGCCACGGCTTCATTGGAGCCACCAATCATCATGCAGTAGCCGCGATCGATGCCCCAGATGCCGCCGCTGGTGCCCACATCCACATAGTGGATACCCTTCGCTCGCAGACCTGTGGCACGGCGGATATCGTCTTTGAACATCGAGTTGCCACCATCGATAACGATGTCACCGGCCTGCAGCAACGTACTCAACTCGTTCACGCCAGCTTCAGTAATCTCCCCTGCCGGCAACATCAGCCACACGGCCTTAGGCGTCTGCAGTTTACCGACCAGGTCTTTCACTGACGTAGCGCCTACGGCGCCCTTCCCCACATACCCCGCTACCGTCTGGGGGTTGCGATCATATACGACCATCTCGTGCCCACCGCGCATGCAGCGTTCTGTCATGTTGCCGCCCATGCGTCCTAAGCCAACCATGCCGAGTTGCATGATCTCGTCTCCTTTGGATTGTCACGCCCTCTTTCCCCATGCGTGAGGAAATATGTTTACGTCAATGCCTGCTTGATCGCCTGTTGCAAGGTGGCCAGACCTGCCGCCACATTGCTGCCCAGATGCACACGGAGCGCCCGACGCTCGCGCTCCACCAGGACTTCAAAGTCGCCGCGTGCCTGCGCCGCCTTCACGACGCCAAAGGTATATTGGCGCCCCGGTACTGGCACGTCGGTGGCATCGTCACAGGTGATCTGCAAAAACACACCACTGTTCGGACCACCCTTGTATGCCTGCCCGGTCGAGTGCAGGAAGCGTGGCCCATACCCCAGACACGTCGCCACTTTCTTGGCATCACGCACGGCCTGACGTATGGCCTTCAGTGGCTGCTGGTGGGTGTCATTCATCTCGACGTAGGCCGAGATACAGCAATAGTCCCCCGCTCCCAGGCGGTTCAAATGCGCCTTCAGATAGGCCGCCAGCGTTTTCGTGCCTCCGGCAGAGCGGGCCAGCGCCGCGGCATTTTGCTCATCCGTGAAGAGTTTGATGCCATCGGCCTCGAGTACGGGGATCTCGAGCGGTAGCGCGCCACTCTTCTCATACTCCGACGTAAGCTTGCGCGTGGCAATCTTGCTGGCTTCCACGTCGGGTTGGTTAAAGGCGTTAATGCCAATGATCGCCCCTGCGACTGCCGTGGCGATCTCCCAACGGAACATTTCTTCGCCGAGTTGATACGGATCGCTGACCGTAATACGCACCACCGGCTGGCCGGCCGCTTCCAGCGCCTCCACGGCGGCATCCTGCGCCGGATCGGTGCCGTTGGCGAGACGCGTATAGACAAACAACCGGTCGTTGCCGTATACGCCTGGCGCCCCTAAGGGCTCTTGATCCACTGGAATGAGCCCCTTGCCATCTTTGCCAGTAGATTCCGCCAGTAATTGCTCCAACCAGGCACCGAAATCCCAGATGCCGGGGGAGGTAATGAGCGTCACCTTGTCACGGCCATTATTGGCCAGCACACCCATGATGGTGCCCAGCACCACACCGGGGTTGTCCGCCGGTGGGACACAGGCAGCGCAGCTATGCACCATGTATTCGGTCTGATCCAGGTAGCGCTGCACATCAAGGCCCATAATCGCTGCCGGCACCATGCCAAAATCCGACAGCACCGAGTAGCGGCCGCCAATATTTGGCCAGCCGAAGAAAATGCGCCGGAAGCCATGTTCCTCCGCCACCTGCTGCATCTTCGAGCCCGGATCAGTCACCGCGATGAAGTGCTGGCCTACAGCAGCCGCACCCACCGTTTGCTTGACGCGCTCGAAGAAATACTGCTGGAAGATGTTCGGCTCCAGCGTGCTGCCCGACTTGCTCGAGACAATGCACACGGTCTTGGCCAGATTCACCTTGCCCTCAAACGTTTTCACTTGGGACGGGTCGGTAGAGTCCAGCACGTGTAACTCTGGGAATCCTGGGATGGTGCCAAAGGTCATTTTGAGCACTTCTGGCCCGAGGCTTGAGCCGCCCATGCCGAGCAGCAGGGCGTGCGAAAAGCCGGCTTCCTGGACATCCTTGGCGATATCCCGTAGGTGCTCGATATGCGCTAACTGGTCGTCCGTAATCCCCAGCCAACCCAGCCAGGACGCCTCATCCGAGCCGGTCCACAGGGTAGCATCGCGCGCCCAGAGGCGCCGGACTTTCCCAGTGAGCCGCCAGTCTTCCAGCGCGGCCTGCACCTTGGCGGCGAGATCCGCGGGGAGCTGGTACGTCTGCCGTGGGACCTCGTTAGCGAGCAGCGCCTGCCGTTTTTTTTCGACCGCACTGAGCAGCTTGTCAAAGGGATCGACGAACAATTTCACCGCCTCGGCGAGCAATTTATCGGCGACGTCCCGCATGGAAATCCCCACCCGTTCCAGGGTCTCCATGGCGTCATGCGCTTCTTCCAGGTGCTCTTCCAGGCTGGCACGCGCCCGACCGTGGTCGCGGAAGGCATCAAACGTGGCCGTGGGC
>Ga0081539_10006811_pt1 | contig 10706 bp, 8 predicted proteins | sample TabmetS4T2R2_FD_71023 | JGI IMG/M metagenome (GOLD analysis project Ga0081539, IMG submission 71023) | Tabebuia heterophylla rhizosphere microbial communities from the University of Puerto Rico - S4T2R2 | ecosystem: Host-associated > Plants > Roots > Rhizosphere ... | reverse complement strand
GCTTCTCTTCCCGAGGAAATCGGAAACCTGATCAATCTTCGGATGCTTGATCTGGGTCATAATGACCTGACAAAGGTCCCGTCATCGCTTGGGAAACTGACCTCTCTTAGGTTTCTCTATTTGAGCAATAATCGTCTGAACTCAGTTCCAGTTTCAATTGAAAATTTACATGAACTTATTTATCTAAACATGACTGACAATTTGCTATCTTCACTTCCTGAGAGTATTGGAAAACTAATCAAGTTAATAGAGCTCAGGCTATACAACAATCGACTGAATTCTCTTCCAAATACCATTGGCAAATTAATGAATTTGCGGGAACTTCACGTGATGAACAATGAACTAACTTCGCTGCCTGAATCCATAGGTAACTTGAAACATCTTAAGAAACTTATGTTGCAAGGAAATCAAATCGAATCACTTCCAGAATCACTGGGCAGCGCGGTACATCTCACAGACCTTGATTTGCGATTTAACAACTTGACAAAGATTCCTGAGACAATCGGCGAGTTGGAAAATCTTAGGTCTCTAGATCTGAGGGCAAACCAACTTTTTTCACTCCCCGCAAGTATGAGCAATCTAAAAAGGTTAGAGAAGCTTGATCTGCGCTGGAACAGGTTCGAAACGTTACCTGTTTGGTTCACAAAACTCGAAAATCGTGGATGCGTTATATATACATAGTCTCACATATTTCTACCGCTTGTCTCATTATTTACTAAACTTTTTGAAGTAAATTTTAGGCTAATTTATTTACTTCAAACTTGAATACGCATGCTTCATATGCATACAGCACTCTGTATGATATTCACGCTAGAACGCAAAAATGGTTTTTTGATTCACAAAAAGGAATACGCAATGCAAAAAATATTGTCTTCGTTGTCGGTGTTGGTTATTTTCTCATTCATCATCGCAGCCTGCGGGGGAAGCCCAACTGACTCTGTTCCCGCATCTACAGATGTGCCTGCTGCGACCTCCACACCGTTGTCCACACTTCTTCCCACTGAAACTCTGGCAGCAACGACAATTCCGACAAGTACGCCCGTTCCGTTCCCATTGCAAATTAGTGCGATGCGCGCACGCGAATATCCAGGGAGTGATGTTGTGATCGAAAGTGTTCTTGATCCCGGAGTAAACTACAGCCGCTCTATTGTTTCCTATCTCTCAGAGGGACTGAAAATCTATGCATTGATGACGGTACCGGATGGTGAAAAACCACCTACGGGTTGGCCCGTGATCATCTTCAATCACGGCTTCATCCCACCAGATGTTTATGTCACGACAGAGCGATACGTGGCATATGTTGATTTGATCGCGCGTAGTGGTTATATTGTCTTCCGCTCTGATTATCGCGGCCATGGTAATTCCGAAGGCGAAGCGCGCGGGGCTTATAGTAGTCCCGATTACACAGTAGATGTCCTCAATGCGGTGGCTACGATGAAGCGATATCCGGATGCAGACCCGAATCGCATCGGCATGTGGGGCCACTCCATGGGCGGATATATTACGCTGCGCTCGATGGTGATAACGGACGATATTAAAGCAGGTGTCATATGGGCCGGAGTTGTGGGTTCTTATCCGGACCTGCTGTCACGCTGGCGACGAGGGCCTGGAGCCTCTGTGCCGCCAACCCCTCGCCCCGGCTCATGGCGAGTGAGTTTGATAGAAACGTATGGTTCACCTGAAGAGAACCCGGAATTTTGGAATTCGATTTCGGCAAATTCTTACCTCACTGATCTCTCGGGGCCGATACAGCTTCATCATGGCACAGCAGATGCAGATGTTCCACTTGAATTTTCAGAAACACTTTTTTATCAGATGCTTGAGGCCGAGCAATATGTGGAGCTATATAAGTATGAGGGAGATAATCACAACATCTCGAATTACTTCAGTACTGCCATGCAGCGTACAATAGAATTCTTCGATCGCTTTGTCAAACAATAATAAATTCTTATCACGGCGGTCCCAAAGAGATGCAAACCTGCACTTTGATTTTTGAAATGCGTTCGTATTTCATGGCAAATAGCACAGGTGCAATTGTCGCAATTAAACTGCTCGAAAGACAAAGGCATACATCATGACGACTCGTCTCTATCTGGTACGGCATGGTGCAACACAGCTCACAGCAGAGGATCGCTTTTCGGGCGCGGCAAATGTGTATCTTTCGGAGGAGGGACGGGATCAGGTCGAACAGTTGGCTGCGCGCCTGGCAGATGACAAGATCTCAGCAATTTATAGCAGCCCGCTTGACCGCACGATGGAGACAGCCGCGATCATCGCAAAACCACATGAGTTAGTGCCAACACCATACGATGGTCTGCGTGAGATTAGCCACGGACATTGGGAGGGATTAACTCGCAAGGAAGTGGAAGAACGTTTCCCTGAGGAATATACCGCGTGGGAATCTGATCCGTTTACATTCGCACCAAAAGGTGGCGAATCAGGCATTAGCGTGCTGGCGCGGGCATTACCCGTGATTCGCGAAATTGTCGTCAATCACCAAGATAAAAATGTGCTGGTGGTCTCACATAAGGCGACCTTGCGACTTATCATCAGCAGCCTGCTGGGGTTTGATGCGCGCGGCTACCGTGACCGCCTCGACCAGGCACCGGCCTGTCTCAACGTTCTCGATTTCAAAGACGCGGTCCGTGCTCGGTTAATGCTCTTCAACGACATTTCGCATTATGCCGACCATCCCCACCGCCCAGAGAAGCATCTTTCGCGGTGGTGGGACTCTGCCAGTATCTCCGAAAACAGCAGTTAAGATCGACAAATTATTAAAATACCCGTTACGAACTTACGGGTCACGTGTTTATTATTTTAGAGGTGGAAAGAGCCTCGATTGACCAAGGATATCTTAAGGGAATCAGTGGAAATCTCAGCCTGAATCGTGTCAAAAGACTCTTAAAGTCGAGTGATCCTGCTTAACAAAAGTAAAATACCGTTCAGACTCTGTTTGGAGTAAAATAAATTTACTAGTACTTAACTCCTACTCTTAAAAATAAAGCAAAAATTCAGCCACGGAGGCTACTCATGTTCAAGACACAAAATCTCTATCAGAATGATGAAAAGTGGAAGAACACGAAACTTGGAAATTCCTCTGAGACCATTGGCGGTTGGGGCTGTCTGCTTACGTCTGTCACGATGATGCTAAATGGTATTGGGTATAACGAAACTCCTGAATCCGTCAACGAAAAGATGAAGAGCGCTGGCGGCTTTCAGGGAGCGTTTTTTATCCCAAGCGTATTACCTTATGTTTGGCCCAACTGCGCCTATCGTGATATGCAGCCTTGCGAGGGTTCTGTTCCAATTTCACAGATTGACGCTGCAGTGGCGGCTGGCAAACCAGTTATCTTGCAGGTGGATTGGAACAAGCAGGCCGGCATTCAAACTCATTTTGTGTTGGTAAAAGAAAAAAAGGGAAATGACTACGTGCTTTATGATCCCTATAAGTATGGCGGCGATAGTCCGGAAAAAGAAGTACTTTTGACGTCGCGCTATAAGTATAACGGTGCGAAAATCGATTCCGAAATTAGCGGAGTCCTTTGGTTTGACTCCTATAGTTCTTCCCCGGCTGCGCCTCCTAAGATGACCAAAGCTCCTGTCCCAGCAGATAAATATATCCTCTATGCGGCGGAAGATGATCTGGCACTGCGCGCTGAACCATCGGTCAGTGGTTACCTTTGGAAGCGTATGATGATGGGGACCGAACTCATCTCTCTTGAGCCAAAAGCAACTGCGAAAGCGAAACTTGGTGTAAACGGCCAGTGGATCAATGTGCAGGATCCAAAAGGTGATCAGGGATATGTAGCCGCGTGGTATGTTTCAGATACAAAAGGGAAGCCTGCAGCTCCCGCGATGAGGCAGTCTGTTACGTCAACCACTGCGAATCCTACCTCCAAGCCGGTCTCAACCAACACATCCACATCATTACCTGCTGGAGCGCTGGCTTTTCTTCCCACTGAACAACTCTCCTTCCGTTCCAAACCCGAAGTTGCCCCTGAAACCCTCATTCGGCTTATCCCTGTCACGGAACAATTGATATCTGTCGAACCAGCCAATGTTGTCATTCCCAAAGTCGGTGTGATGGGACAGTGGCTTAAAGTACGCGATGCTTTCAACAAAGAGGGGTTTGTGGCTGCATGGTATGTCAAATACGCCGGCGGCTCCACTGCACAACAAGCAGCTACGACCACAGTTGCGACGCAAAGCGGTCCACTAAAAGTAAAAGCCGCGGCTGAGGGAGTCGCTCTCCGAAAACAACCCATTGTCAGCGACTCTACCCTTATCAAGCGCGTGCCGCTTGGAACAGAATTTCTTGTGACCGAACCGAATGGAGAAGCAAAGATTGGGAAAAACGATCAATGGCTTAAAGTTAAAGACGCAACAAACACAGAAGGTGTCGTGGCCGCGTGGTTCGTCGCACGCTAAACCAGGACACGGAGGAACCACCTATGGAAACCGAAACAACGAAAAACACACCCCTTTTGAATATCGCCTGGACGCGCTTTGCACATCTTGACGCCTCCTCCAAAAGAGGGACAGCCCTATACAGAAACATCCGGCGATGGATCGCAGCCTTGGGTGTGCTGGCAACTTTGTTTGCTCTTCTTTCCAATTACTTTCCAAGCTCTCTCTCCAGCACGGAGATGACTGCCCCCATCTACACGACCACTTTTTGCAGCGCGAATGGCGTTTGTCATGCCATTGGTTTTATCATCAGGATCCTGCTTGTCGCGACCCCGATACTTGCTTCGGCGTTGGCCGCCATCGCGAGCAGAGGCTTCTCGAATGGCGACTGGCTCATTTCACGCGCGGGCGCGGAAGAAATCCAAAAGGAAATTTATTTTTACCGTACGATTTTGCAAAAGAATAAAGATCGACGTGCTTACCTGGAAAAAAGACTAAACGAAATTCACAGACAGGTCTTTAAGGGAATGAACGGTGAATTTGCATTTGAGCCATACAACGGACCCATCCCTCCAAATTATTCAGCGGGGGATCCTTCCTCAGATCCGGGCTTCGGAGATCTCAAAGGGGAAGAATATTTTAAATACCGGGTTGAATATCAACTCGCCTGGCACAATCGAAAAGTAAATCAGTACAAAACCGAGCGATTTCGTCTGCAGCTATGGATCGTTATTTTTGGCGCGCTGGGTGCCCTGCTGGCCGCATTTGATCGAACGACGATTTGGGTGGCACTCACGGCTTCATTGACAGCAGCCTTTGTTGGCTGGCAGGAACTTCGCAACCTAGATGCGATCATCAAGAATTACAGCAAGGTCGTGATGGAGCTGACAATTCTTTATGACCATTGGCATAACCTTGAATCGGAGGAACGCACGGATGCTGAGTTCTACAAGATGGTTCGCGGATGCGAAGATGTATTGTGGGCTCAAAACACAGAATATATCAAGTCGATGCAGGAGGCGTTGAAAGATTCTGATCTTGAGGAAGAAGCCAGCCTGATCAATCGTGTGATCAAGGAATCGGTTGAAACGGATGCACGCATGAAGCAAGAGATGCGAGATAGTGTTGTGGAACTAACCCATGATACTTTACTGGATGCAGAAAAGACAGTGACTGAAGAGTTCAAAGCTGCGCTCGGCTCGCTGGCAGAAGAAGCCTCCTCTGAACTCGTCCAGAAGGAACTGAGGGCCATGCAACAAGCGGCTGTCGAAATGGCGGAGAACGTAATGGAAAAGGCATCGAACCTAATGGCCTCTATTGCAAATATCGTAAAGGACGCTGATATCAGTAGAGATACATCCAAAAAAGAACTTAATGAGATCCTTTCCCGCATGCCGAAAACACAGGATGTAAAGGGCTAATGAGAGTAGCTGTAAAGTAGCAAAGCTGAGACACTTGCGCGGCACGATCTGCCATGAAATGCATTGGCATTTCAAAAATCGAGTGCAGGTGAGAAAGAAGAGTTGGCCATGCAACCAATCACACCATCGCAGGAAACACAACAGCAAACGGAAACGACTGTGCCCGTCATACCAAAGCCCGTGATCGAAGAAGCCAAACAGACGGAAGCGCAGGTGAAGATCCTGGAAAGAACTGATGAGGAGGAGAAGAAGTCCAGTTCAACCAAAACGGAGAGCCGTCCACACGCGTTCGTGATCATGCCATTCGGAAAAAAGAAGGGCAGCGATGGGTCACCTTATGATTTCAATGCCATCTACGAAGACTTAATTAAGCCTTCGCTGGAGATGGCAGGCTTCGAACCGTTCCGTGCCGATGAAGAACGTGCCAGTGGAGATATCCTCACCGATATGTTCCAGGAACTTCTGCTGGCTGATCTGTGCATTGCAGATATGAGCATTGACAACGCCAATGTGTTCTATGAATTGGGTATTCGCCATGCCTTCCGCAAACGAGGTATCGTCCATATTCAAGCAGGACGTTCGTATATGCCTTTTGATGTATTCAACGTGCGCACCATTCCTTATCACATTACCGCTGAAGGAATGCCAGATTCAAAATTTTTGGAAAAGGACAAGGCTGTGATCATTCGCGGTTGCCGCGCTACATGGGCATCTGAACCGGAGCGCGTTCATAGTCCTATATACACGCTGCTAACTGGTCTGGTGGAGCCCGAACGAAAAACCTTGCGCACGCCTCTCGCGACCGGCTTTTGGCGTGAATATAACGATTGGAAGCAACGAGTGACGATCGCGCAGCTGCAGAAGCGGATTGGTGACATCCTTTTATTAACCGAAGAAATCAAGAATCCGCTCATCAAGGAGGAAGCAATCGGCACAGCAGGGAAGGCCCTTGCTAACATGGGGCGCAATGAGCTTGCGTTGAATCAATATCGCAGAGGATTGGAAGTGAATCCCAGGAACCTGACGTTCAGACGTGAAGAGGCCTTCCACCTAAATCGACTGGGTTTCGTCGATGATGCAATCGTCAAGATCGAAAGCTTGTTGGCAGATGTACCAAATGATTACGATGCCATTGCCTATCTTGGACGGATCTACAAGGAAATGTGGAGCAAATCCTGGAAGGGGATTAAGGAGAAGGAGTCGCGTATAAAGGCAGCCTTCGATTCTTATCATTGGCTGATCAAATCCTTCGATACCTATCTAAAGGCATACCGCCTCGATCTTGATCAAATGTATCCAGGAGTCAACGCATTGACGCTTGGTACGGTTCTTATTCACCTCGCCGATAAATACGACAATAACAAAGAGCCTGATCCCGAAATCACTTGGGTCCGAGGCATTCTGCCTGAATTGCGCGGGTCGCTCATCTTCGCGCTTGAATCAAAGGCCTTGGATGAGATGGCAGATTACTGGACGTTGGTCTCGCTGGCAGAAGTGTGCGTTCTTACCGCTGATGTTAAACAACAAGTCACGCGAGCCTATCGAAAGGCACTGACTGCATCACGGCGTAATCAATTCTTTTTGCAATCTTCACTGGACCAGTTGGAAATGTTGAATTCACTGAATTTGCGCAGCGAATTTGTGCATGCGGGCATTACTGCCATACAGGAGGAAATCGGTCGCATCCAAACAGAGTCCACGGTTGAACTGTCCAAAAAAGGAAATGGCGTGAAAGCAAAAGCCGAAAAACTCAAAAAAGGAAATGGTTTTATTTTCCTTTTTACAGGCTATATGATCGACAATCCCAAGAAAAAAGAAAGTCACTTTCCCCCAGAAAAGGAAGAGGACATTCGAACGGCTATCAACGCCGTCCTGGATAGATATGATGCCGGGGCAAATGATTTGGCGGTTTCAACAGGGATGGACGCTGGCAGCGAAATTCTTTTCGTGGAAAGCTGCGTGGAACGCAACATCCCTGTTCAGGTCTATTTTCCGATGCCTGAGGCGCCGTATGTGCGCGACTTCGTCAGCCCGGGTGGTGAGAAATGGGTGCGACGTTTCTACGATATGCGTAATCATCGACTTGTACACGAGTTTTACCAGCCAGACAATGTTGGACCTGCAAAAGAAGGTGACAACGTTCATGAACGAAACAATCGCTGGACATTATATTCAGCCCTGGCGCGCAGCATTGACAAAATGCGGCTAATCGCCGTGTGGGATGGAAAGAGCGAAACTCCAAAAGACCTGGATGCGCGTTTGGTCCAACATATGGTGGATTTGATGCGCGAATCAGGCGGGATCGTGGAACAAATCGACCCCACGAAATTGTCCGGCACCGTCGTAGAAGTCACGACAGTTACGAGCAACGCGCACTCAAGCATATCGATCAAGATGAGTTCGGGTGCCAGGGCAGAACAAACCAAGGCTACGCCGCAAAAGAAAAAGACCCGGTCAAAGTCAAAGGGATAAAAACGACTGCCTGCTGATCAATCAGCAGGCAGCATTACTTCATTAATCTTTTCTTTCGGGTAAGGCCAGACCTCACCTTTGATTCCCTTTGCCAGATAAAAGTCTCCCGCTCTCACTGTTTCAGGCCCCTCCAAGCTAATGACGGTAACCTGTCGATCTGGGTCATTTGTGATGTCAGTGAGAGGCGCCAATAATGTAATTGCTTTCTTCACACAATAACCAGGGCGGATAATTACATAACTCTCTTCAAAGATCGCAGGGTCAATCGGCCAAAAATCATTGGGGGTATCTACCTCGCTGACGAGAAAATCCCCATATTTCGCAGTCAATTGAGCGCCCCAGGGAGTGTTAACTTCCATCGTCTGAGGTTCACCCGGGCCAGGTAAAAATGGGATCACCCGCCGCTCCACCTTGCTTCGATACGGTCTGAAGTCCAGAGTTCTCAAAATGGAATCATCCGATGTGATAACAATGGGCTCGCTCATAAGAATCGCTACATGATTCTACCATAAGGAAAAGTTAGAGAATTATTACAAGTTCACGACATATACCATACACATGGACGCCTTGTAGAGCAAACCGGCCTATGCTATAAAAGATAAGATCAGATTTTTGCAAAACTATATTGGATATATAAAGTATGAATAGTCACTTTCGCCGAATTATGGCAGCGCTGATGCTGCCACAAATAATCACTATTGAACAATTAAATGGAGGCTGGTTCATTACTTTGGTAAACTTGCAGACTGCTCCTGCGGTTCCTAGCTAAGGAATTAGATCCTAAGGGTTTTGGAAACCCTTAGGATCTCACTTAATTCCATGATCAAACTCATCGCAGTAGCCGGCCCGAGTGGCGTAGGTAAAACCGCGCTTGTGCACGCACTCGCCAAAACAGGAAAGTTCAATACGGCGTATGAAGGGAAACATAACGAGCGTCCATTTCAGGCGTTATTTAAGAACGATTCACGTTATGCTTTGGCAAATCAAATAGACTATTTGCTTCTGCGCGCCGAACAGGAAACCCAACTACGCGCCTCCGCGTCCACACAAATTGGAGTGATGGATGGTGGTCTCGACCTTGATTTTCACGGCTTTACTCGCCTATTTCACCGCCGCGGTTTGTTGACGGATTCCGAGTTTGATCTGTGCCGGCGCCTCTATGCGTTCGTCCGCGCGACGCTTCCACAACCCGAACTTATTGTTCGCTTGAATGCGGATGAAATAACGGTGGCAGACCGCTTATCCAAGCGTGATCGTATCAACATTGCCAGCGCGGAAGATACGGCAGTGTTTAATTTCTTTTTAGATGAGTGGCTCGCGGAAGTGCCATCCGATCAGCTATTGGAGTTGGATGTGTCCAAAGAGAGAATCGATTATTCAATCAGCGTGAACTTAATTCTTGAGAGACTATGATGCCTCCAAACTTCCATCTTGACATGAATCAACCCGATTTTATCGCCGATCCGTATGATCAATTGGAACACTTACGCGCTCAAATGCCCGTTTTCTACGATGAGGTTTGGAACAAGACATTCTTTACGCGTTACGCGGATATCGCCGCGCTGCTCAAAGACAAACGACTCGGTAGAACCATGCTCCACATTCTTTCGCGCGAAGAACTGGGTTGGCCCCCACCGGACCCGCGTTTGAAGGATTTTTACAGGTATCAGGATAACGTCTTTATGGATTGGGAGCCACCTGCGCATACGCGCCTCCGCTCACTGACATTAAAAGCATTTACACCAAAACGGGTCGAAGGGCTGCGCGGGAGGTTGGAAACCATTACTCATTCATTGATCGATCAAGTGGAACATAACGGCTCATGCGAATTCGTCAGTGCGATCGCAGAACCGCTGCCGGTCGCCATGATCGCAGAGCTGCTCGGCATCCCCGAAGTAGATCGTCATCATCTGCGTCCATGGTCTGCGGCAATTGTCAAAATGTATGAGATGGCACCGTCAGCTGGGGAAATCACGAATGCGAACCTGGCGGCCCGCGAGTTCATGGAATATATCGGCATGCTGGCAAAGGATCGCCGAGTCCACCCACAGGATGACCTGATCAGCGACCTGGTTCGGGTTGAGGAACAAGGCGAGGGTCTGACGGAAGATGAATTGCGCGCCACTTGTATCTTCCTGCTGAATGCAGGGCACGAAGCCACAGTCAATGGATCATCGCTCGGGTTGCTGGCGTTACTCAGAAATCCTGGTCAACTTGAATTGATGAAAAGAGCCGCGCGGGATGAAGATCTGGCTTTCATCAAAACTGCGGTGGATGAATTACTCCGTTACGAGACTCCTCTGCCCATGTTCGGAAGATATGTACTGGAAGACATGGAAGTAAACGGTACACAACTAAAGAAGGGTATGGAAGTGGCACTGCTCTACATCTCAGGCAATCGCGATC
>Ga0081539_10006810_pt1 | contig 10707 bp, 7 predicted proteins | sample TabmetS4T2R2_FD_71023 | JGI IMG/M metagenome (GOLD analysis project Ga0081539, IMG submission 71023) | Tabebuia heterophylla rhizosphere microbial communities from the University of Puerto Rico - S4T2R2 | ecosystem: Host-associated > Plants > Roots > Rhizosphere ... | reverse complement strand
AATAATAATTCATTCGTTATTCGGGTTTCGTCATTCGGACTTCCAGACTATTTCTTCTTCGGCGCAAACGCCAACACGTTCACTGGAGCCGTTCCGCGGCCCTGGCCGTCGCTGTACTGGATCGCCATGTTCACGAGCTGCTTGGCCTGGTCGATCGCGTCGACGAGGTTCAGGCGGTTCGCAAGCCCCGCCGTGATCGCGGCGCTGAACGCGCAGCCGCTGCCGTGCGTCTTCTCGTCCGGCTGCTTCTTGGCCGCGAACTCCAAAAACTCTCGGCCGTCGAACAGCACGTCGATCACGTTCTCGCCCGCATCAATGCCCTTCACGACGACGGCCTTGGCGCCCTGATCGACGATCCGCCTCGCCGCATCGCGCGCGGCCGCGGTCGTCGTCAGCGCCTTCGCATCCGCGCCGGTCAGCGCCGCGGCCTCGTGACGGTTGGGCGTCACGACCGTCGCCAGCGGGAACAGCTTCCGCAGCGTGTCGATCGAATCCTTCTCCAGCAGCGTGCTGCCGGACTTGCTCACCATGACCGGGTCGCAGACGTAAGGGAAGAGGTTGTTGCGCTTGATACAATCTTCCACGACCTCAATGAGCGCGCGCGTGCCGAGCATGCCGGTTTTGCAGGCGTCGGGCTGGATGTCCCCGCTGACGGCGTCGACCTGCCGCCGGACGAGTTCCGGCGCGATCTCCAGCGAGTCCTTCACGCCCAGCGTGTTCTGTACGGTGACCGCGGTGATCGCGCTCATGCCGTAGACGCCGAGGACGGAAAACGTCTTCAAGTCCGCTTGAATGCCCGCCCCACCGCTGGGGTCGGAGCCGGCGATCGTCAAGGCTGTCTTCATAGAGGTGGGTGCGAATGTATCGGTGAGCGATGGGCAACGCAATTCAATCCGTCGATGGCGACGCACGCTTGTGACACGGGCGTCTCGCCCGTGCGTAGACCGCTCGCACGGGCGGGACGCCCGTGTCACGTCGAACACGAACGCGCGCTCGTCTAGGGTCTAATACAGTCCTCGGTGACGAGCTTCGACGGATCGCCGTAGCCTACGGGGACGCCCGGCGCGGTGACCGGCTTGCCCTGCTTCTCCATCGCCGCGACGGCCAGGTTCAGCTCCAGGAGCTGCGCGAGCAGATCCTTCTTCGCGTCGAACCCGTACGCCGCCAACACGGCCGAGTCGAGCGCGGCGTGGGCGTCCTTCAGCGGATGCTTGCCCGGCAGTTCCAGCGTCCGGTACACGGCCCGCAGCCCGCCGGCCGTCACCTTCAACGCCTCGACCCGGACCAGCCGGACTTCCAGCATCTAGCGATCCGAGTACGGTCCCAGGAATCTCTTGCCGTCGAAATGAATCAGGTGGGTTGGGGATTCGGCGACCCAAACGTCTGTTTCCCAAGCGATGTCGCCGAGGTATTTGACCATTGCCTTGCGCGCCTCAAAGGCCGTGATGAAGACCAAGGCAGGCGTCGCACCCTTGAAGAGCTTCTTCAACTCATTGTGCCGCTTCAGACTGACGGGGCCGTGGCTCGTAACGGCCTCGATCAAGACCAGCCAGTTTTTCTCTGTGTAGTGAACGACAACGTCCGGCATCTTGCCGTGCTCATCGATCGTGACATTAAGTTGCTCCAAGTGAGCCTTCTCGAACACCTTGAACTTTGCCCCGGCATCTCCGACGTACAAGACCGTGGCGCCAGGCGTGTACCTGGGGCAGAATTCTTCGAGGATGTCCTTGATCAGGACGTTCTGCCCACCTGAGGTCAATTCGATTCTCTTTCCATCAGGCAAGATGACGGGAATCTGAGACATCACGCGTTCGCGGGGGTGCAACCGCGTGATCGCTTCGGCCGTCGCGAGATAGGCGGCGAGATTCTTCTTCCATGTTGGCGTGTCGAACGTGCGAATTAGCTCTAATACCGCTCTCTCGATCTGGTAGCGATTATCAGGACTGTTTACGGGTCGATCTGGATTGTCTGGATTCGCAACGACGATGCCCAATTGCACAAACTGATGAATCGTGTACCGCCGCACTGTTTCGCGCGTATTCGGTGCGTAGCGCACGCCAAAATGCTTCTGGAAATACTCCATCATCTCAGTGATGCCGCGAAGTGGCGAATCAGCATCGGACCACGAGGCGCGCGGTTTCATTTCAAGAAGCGATAACAGCGTGAGGGCTGAACGTTGGTTTTGTTGCTCGCGCGGGACCTGCAAGGCTCCCAAGATCGCCAACGCCTGCTCCACCATTCGCTTGCCTCGGGTCGGGCTTGTTTCTCCTGCCATCGCAAGAATCTCCTCGCAAACGAGACAGTCCAACTCCTCCTGTTCAGGAAGCGTTTCACTCATTCGGCGACCAAGGGATATCAGATTCGTCGCCGGAGGATACTTGAGCGCACGAAGGTCGGTCGCGTTGACTTGCGTGTGTCCGTTGAACTGCCGGAAGTATGCGTCGAGCAGCGAGGAGTTGAGAAAGGCGGCCAACCCTTTAGCTAACGGTGCCGGTAGACCACGCCCCTTGCGATGGTAGTAGTTCAAGTGATTCTCGAATGCGACCTGATCGTGGGCAAACCGCTGCGGGTCAAATACGGCCGCAACGACCCGGCGCCGTTCCTCCTTCGCCGAGAAACGTTTTACCAGAACGTAGTAGCCGGACGGCACAAGGAGATCTTTCGACTCCTCACACTGAAGGATCGCGTTGGACTTCTTCGAGTTCGCCTTTGGCCACCGTACGGCGCCGTCGGACAGGTGGGTCGGGTAGATCAATGGCACCGTGTTTGCCCCAGGTTCTGCGCGAAGAAGCTGGCTCGCACGAAAGTCGACGACGCGCCCGGTCGAGACGGTTAGGTCCAAATCCGAAAGCGACGCGGTCAATTCACCGATGCACTTTGCTATCCGCTGCTCCGTCTCGTCGGTAACGACGTGGATGAACGATTCGCCATCGAGTGGATCAATAACCTCGTCGTGTTCGAATTCGCTGATGGTGCAGTCCTCATCATCTGGGCCGGTGCTGGAGGTAATGAGAACCTTGTGCGGCTCCAAAGACTTGACTGCGTGCGTAATGATGTTCTCTTGCAGCACGTCGTCGTCCGAGAACGCGGCTTCGCGGGACGCGAACACGTGAAGTCGCCGCAGCTTCATCGTGTTCGTTAACGCCTTGCGAAATCCGCGGAAATAAGGTCCGTTGCAAAAACTGCGCGGTGTGATCGCCACCATTTCGCCACCAGATTCCAGCATCCTCTCCGTAAGCCACAGAAAAGCGGTGTACAAGTTGCTCGTCTCGATTCCAACTGCACTCAATAGCCGACGTTCGGACGAATCGCTTTTGATCTTGCGATACGGCGGGTTGAGAATCGCAGCATTCACGCGAGGATGTTCGCTTGAGAACATCTCAGCCCCGTGTGATGTCGCTACTGCCGCGTAAATGAAATCCTCCTTACGAACCTCGCCCACAAACCGAATCCCCGCTCGCTGACACGCCTCGCCACAGAGATCAAGTACGCGGAGAAGGTATTCGACCAGCACCGGCTCAATCTCGTAGGCGAGCAGATGTAGTTCCTCGGGGCGCTCTTCCCAGGTGCATGCCTCCGCCACCATTGCAGCGCACAACGAGCCAACGCCTGCTCCAGCGTCCAGCACCCGCAGGGTTCTTGGCCGCGCCGAGAACATCGAGGCCATCAAGCGGGCAATCGATGCCGAAGTCAGGAATTGCCCCATTCCTGATCGACGATCTCCATCAAGCTTCCCCGTTGCTTCGTTGCGGAACGAGTCGACCTGAAACATCAGGGCGTTCGAAATCCGGTTTCCCGCGCACAGCGAAATTGGCGACGAGGTTCTGGTCATGTCGCGGTCAATTGTATGTGCTCACGCCGTTATCAACTCGTCGAGCCTTGACCTTATCCTCGCGGTTGTCGATCCGGGTGTTGAAGTCGTAGACCCGGAACTCGTCGAAGTTGCACAGCACGACGTACTGCGGCCGGTCGGGCACCAATCGCACCCAGTAGTCGAATGCCTGGCGGTAGTGCTTGGACAGGTCCGCCCCGCGCTTCTTCATCTCGATCAGCACGACGGGCTTCCAGACGTAGTCGGCGAACGAGGTGCCGTCGCCCGCCCCGAGCGCCGTCGAGGGGCCGTCTTCGCTCGACTTGCGGATGCGCATCTCCGCGATGCCGCCGACGTCGAGGGAGCCCTTTTGGCCGAGGCGCGGAACAGGCGGTCGAGGAAGATCTGGGCCTGGCCCTTCTCGTCGCCGGTGACGTGGGCGGCGGACCAAGCGACGAACTCCTGGAGCAGTGATTCCCTGGATGGCCCGGTGGTTCCCCGCATTGGTGCGTCGGAGGATACCGCACGGCCCGAGCGGTTTCACCACGCGCCTGCCGGCAATGGTTGAGAATCGGACTGGCGGGCCGGCGCATCTTTGAGACAATCCCGCGCGACGCTCGACGTGGACTGCGGCAAGCGGGCGCGGACGTCGAGCGGGCGCGCGGAGGTGTTCAAGGCGCATACCGGTGAGAACACGCAAAGCAACGCTGATGACCGATGACGCCGCGGCCCGCGAGATTCGCCCGCGTGAAGCTCGTGCGCGCATCGCGATCACGGGCGAGCCGCCCGCGCCACCATTCCACCACCCCCACCACCGCTGTCGCGGCTACGTGCCGCTGTGGATGGCGCTCGTCCTTGCGGGCGTCGTCGCCGTCGCGCTGACGCTTTGGACGATCCGGTCGATGTCGTCCGAAACCGCCGACGGGCGCGAGACGGTCGTCTTCTGGAGCGGCCCGCAGCTCGGCGAGGACATCTACGCGGTCATCCACCAGTTCGAGGAGCTCCAGCAGAACCGCGACCCCCAGACCGGCCGGCCGCGCTACAAGGTGATCATGGGGACGGCGACGTCGCCGGACGTCACCGGCGATGCGCAGCGGTTGCTCTGTGCCGTCGCGGGCGAGGTGCCGCCGGACGTCGTGTGGTTCGACCGCTTCGCGATCGGCGAGTGGGCCGGCCGCGACGCGCTGGAGAACCTGCTGCCGTACATCAAGGCCCAGCGCCCGGATGACCCGAACCGTCTCAACCTCGACGAGTTCTACAACTGGGCGATCCAGGAGACGAGTTACCGCCGGCCGGGCTCGAACGACGAGGCGGGGATCTACGGCATCCCGCTGGACGTGGACATGCGCGTTCTCTACTGCAACGGCGACCTGCTCCGCCAGGAGGGGTTGGTCGATGCGAAGACGAAAGAACCGGTCGCGCCGAAGACTTGGGAAGAGCTTCGCGCGTACGCGCAGGCGCTGACGCGTTACCAGCGACCGGACGACAAGCTCAGCGGCATCCGCCGCCTGGGCTTCGCGCCGAACTTCGGCAACTCGTGGCTGTACATGTACGCCTGGCAGGCGGGCGGCGAGCTGATGAACGCCGACCGCACCAAGGTCACGCTCGACTCCCCCGAGGTCGGCCGCGCGCTGAAGTTCATGGCCAAGGTCTACGACGACCTCGGCGGGTTCGCGCGCGTGGACGCGTTCCAGCAATCCTTCCAGGCCGGCGAGCTCGACCCGTTCCTGCGCGGTTCGGTGGCGATGAAGATCGACGGGATCTGGGCGATGGAGCAGATCGCCGACTGGAAGCGGAACATGGACTTCATCCTGGTCGGCGCGCCGATCCCCGCCGACCGGCTCGCCGCGGGCGCGAGGCCGATCACCTGGGGCGGCGGCTACTCCCTCGTCGTCCCCAAGACCGCGCGCAACAAGGAAGGCGCGTGGACGCTCATCCAATACCTCACCAGCAAGCCGGTGATGACGCAGCTCGAGCTCGGCCGGCGCGAGCAGAAGGAGGCGCAGGGAAGACTTTACCTGCCCAAGAGCGTCTCGAACCGTGTCGTGTTCGAGTCGCTCGTGGACAAGTACATCACGGGGAACCCGAAGATCCCGCCGCGGTTTCAGCAGGCGTACGCGGTGATCAAAGAGATGATGCCGCAGACGCTCTACCGACCCGTGACGCCGGTCGGGCAGCTCCTGTGGAACCAGCACGTGAAGGGTTACGAGGACGGCGTGCGCCACGTCTTCCGCGAAGCGTCCGGCGGCGACGAGGACCGCGAGATGCACTTGGCGCTCGCGAACGCGCAGCAGCCGGTGCAGCGCATGCTCGACGAGCTGCTCGCGCCGCTTCCGGCGGAGACGACCGTGAAATGGTCGCCGTGGTTCGGCGCGTACGCGCTGCTCGCCGCGATTCCGTTCGCGTTGATGTACGTCGGCTACAAGCGGCACCGTCGCGGCGCGACGACCTACAGCGCGCGCGAGGTCGGTGCGGGGTTGTTGTTCGCCTCGCCGTGGATGATCGGGTTCCTCGTGTTCGTCGGCGGGCCGATCTTCTTCTCGATCCTGTTCGCGTTCACGCGATACAACGTGCTGGCGCCGGCGCACTGGGTGGGGCTGGACAACTTCCGCCAGGTGCTCGAGGACAAGCTGTTCTACAAGTCGCTGGGCAACACCGCGTTCATGATCCTGCGGATCCCGCTGACGATGGCCGCGTCGCTGGCGATCGCGATGCTGCTGAACCGCGCGATCCGTGGCATGAGCTTCTATCGCACTGCATGCTACATGCCCGCGATCGTGCCCGTCGTCGCATCATCGCTGCTTTGGGTTTGGATCCTCAACCCCAGCCAGGGCGTGCTGAACCAGTTGCTGAACTGGATCTTCGAGACGCGGCCGCTCGAGTGGATCCAAAGCGCCGTCGGCCATCGCTTCTCGCCGCCGCTTTGGTTGCAGGACGAGCATTGGTCGAAACCGTCACTCATCCTCATGAGCCTCTGGGGCGCCGGCGGCGGGATCATCATCTGGCTTGCGGGTCTGCAATCGATCCCGCAACAGCTCTACGAGGCCGCCAGCATCGACGGCGCCGGGCCGTGGCGGCGGTTCCGCAACGTCACGCTGCCGATGCTCTCGCCGTACATCCTGTTCAACTTCATCATCGGCGTGATCGGCACGATGCAGATCTTCAACGAAGCGTTCGTCATGACCCAGGGCGGCCCCGCCGACTCGACGTTGTTCTACGCGTACCACCTGTTCCGCCAGGCTTTCCAATACTTCCGCATGGGCTACGCGAGCGCGCTCGCCTGGGTGCTCTTCCTGATCGTGCTGGCGCTGACGGTCTTGCAGTTGTGGCTGTCGAAGAAGTGGGTCCATTATGACCGTACTTGAGAGGCCGGGGGAATTGCCGAACGCCGAACGCCGACTGCCGAATGGAAAGCCTTCCAATCGGCAATCGGAAATCGGAAATCGGAAATCCCGCGCGCCTCAGCGATCACGATTCGCAACGTACTTCACGCGCGGCGGCTGGGTCCACGCGCTCCTGCTCATGAGCGTCTGGCTGTTCCTCTTCCCGTTCTTCTGGATGCTCGCGACGAGCGTGAAGACGGATGAGGAACTGGCCGATCAGTCGATGCTGCCGTCGCTCGTGGCGTATCGCGCGGTGAGCCCGTACGTCCGGCCCGTCCCGGCGCCGGCGAAACCGTCCGACGTCACCACCGCACGGTGGAACGAAGTCCTGCCGCAACTCACCGACATCGCTTCGACCGCGATCGCGAAGTACCGCCAATCGCAGCCGCCCGTGCAGAGCGTCGGGCCGTTCGACGCGGCAGAGCACTCGCGCGCGGCAGCGTCGTCGCTCGTGAACGCCGTCGTCGCGCGGATCGATCGGCGCCTATGGACCGGGCCCGACGATGCACTGTTCGGCGCGTTCCGCGACCTGATCACCGAGCCGGCGATGTCGGACGCGATGTCGGACGCGCTCGCGCGCGTGCAGCTCTTCACCTTTCAGATCCGCACGCTCGACCTGCACATCTTCAACCTCACCGAGGGCGTCGACTTCGCCACCATGTGGCGCGTCGAGTCCGGCCCCGGAAAACTCTTCCGCGACGGCGACACAACGCTCCTGAGCTACCAGTTCGATTCGTCCTCCTCGCCGCCCGTCGTGCTGCGCTACGACTTCCGATTCCCGGCGGGCGTGCAGCCGAAGGAGTTGCACAAGCTGATCGTCTCGGTCGGCGCGGACAACTCCTGGCACACCGTGAACGCGACGCTCGACGTCGCCGGCGAACGCTGGGCGTCGGTGCGGCCGAACTACCTGGCGCAGTACCGCCAGATGAGCCTGCTCTTCCAGCCGCCGACGTTTGACGACGAGCTGATGCGCGCCAAGCTCTGGACGACGATCGCGAAGACCGGCCCTTCACCCGCGGTCGCAACCGCGAACGATCTCCCGCCCGGCGACGGCATCCCCGCGACGCTTCGCATCACGCTCGCGCCCTCCTCCGTCCTCGGCGCCAACTGGGCCAAGGTCATCCGCAACTACGACCGCGCGTTCCGCAGCGTGCCGTTCTGGCGGTACTTCTTCAACTCGATCATCCTGGTGGTGCTTTGCACCGGCGGCTCAATGTTTTCAGCCAGCTTCGTCGCGTACGCGTTCGCGCGCGTCCGGTGGCCGGGCAGGTCCGTCGCCTTCATGATCCTGCTGGCGACGATGATGCTCCCGGGTCAAGTCACCATGATTCCAGGTTTCATGATCTGGCGAGCCGTTCACTGGTACAACACGCTCAACCCCCTGTGGGTTCCGACGTACTTCGGCTGGGCGTTCTTCATTTTCCTCATGACCCAGCACATGCGGACGATCCCCAAGGAGCTGGAAGAAGCCGCCCGCATCGACGGGCTCAACGCCGTGCAGAGCTGGTACTACGTGATCCTGCCCAACGTCACGCCGACGCTCGCGGCGATCGCGATCCTCGCGTTCATGGGCTCGTGGAACGAGTTCATGGGCCCGCTGATCTACCTCCGCGACCAGACCAAGTTCCCGCTGTCGCTGGGTTTGTACGGTTTGGGATTGCTGCGTCAGACGAACGGCGCCGACTACTCCTGGTCCGTCGTGATGGCCGGCAACATCCTCATGACCATGCCGGTGATCGCGGTGTTCTTCCTGTTCCAAAGGTACTTCGTGCAGGGGATGACGATGACGGGGATGAAGGGGTGAGCGGTTCCGTGCACTGCCAGGACGCGGCTATAATGCGCATTCTCTTAATGGATTCCGCACTTCGCTCGCGCGACACGCGCTCATTCGAGCGAATCGACGCGCAACATTCAGGACTTACTCCCAGCACTGAATCGCGCCGAGCAACTTCTTCTTCAGTTCTCTCAGTCGGTGAAGGCGCTCCCGTATTACGTCTTCCGGCGTGCCCTGACCAGCCTCGACTCGCAGGTTCGCATAATTCAATGACTCGAGCAACGTACGGCATTCGGCCCGGGTGAGATCGACCGCATCGCTAGCTCCCTCGAGCGATACGACGTTCTTGCAAACCCGTCACGATTCGACTTCGCTGAACGATGGAAAGTACCGATAGAGTCGTCCGTATTTTCTTCGCTCAGTCTCCGGTATCCACGACGGATGAGTTACATCCGGCGCGCTGCGTGGAAGTCTCTCGTCTAGATATCGAATCTCTCGCAATGTAAGCAACGGTGTCTCGATCATGTAATCGGTCTGATCGGTGCGAATAAACTCCAAGTCTTTGAAGTGTTTTGCCGTCAACGCTCGCCTGTCGGCCGCGTTCAAGAAAATGCCGCCAACGGTCACCATCCTGACACCGTCCGCGTATCGAAAATTGAAAAGCTGCTGATAGGCAACGCGACCTTCTGCGCTTAGCGCGCCATTCCGATTACTAAGTGTCGCCGCAATCTCGTTGTGGATGATTTGTTGGTAAGCGCTCGCCATTCCCCACTTGGCCAGCGTACTTCCCTCAATAGTGTTCGGTACTCTATCCTTCCCAAGCCGCGACTTCAGATCGTTCAGTCGTTTTGCAGCCATATCGGTGCCGGGATCGATATCGCCCGGATCGGCGGGCAGGGTCACCACCAGAACGCTTCCCGACCGTACCGACGCGGCAGCGAGCGAAATATCGGCAAGTTTTGCTTGATCGAACGGTCGATCGTAATCGAGCCAGAGGATCGTTCGCTTCGTCCACGTCAGCGTCGGCAGTATATCGTATGACATACCCCACTTCATATGAATACATGAATAGGGCCGATTGAAATCAATTCGGTCTTGTGAATCCAATTCCCCCTCGATACTGATCATATGCTTGATCCCGAGCCTCTGATGAAAGAGTGTAAAATCGTGAAATCCAATCGCGCCGAATCCAACATACCGATAGGTCGGCAATGGAGCAATGCGCGCCAAGCGAGCAAATGCCTCACAGAGCATCTTCCGCTCCATGTTCTTCGCAGGCCGCAAAGCGTAGCTGAATCGCTCGAAACTCGGCTTCACTCCTCCACCTCAGCTTTGTAGAAGTACTCGAATGTGCGTTCGCCGAGTGCCGTATAAGTGCTGACCCCGAGGGCCTCCATCGCCCTTTTCACCTCTTTCAACGGCTTCGAGTACTGAATCTTCTGCATTACCGGTCCGATCTTGACGGGTGCCGCCTTGATCTTTGGCATCTCGAACACGTCCCGGGTATTTGCCTTCGTGAGAGGAGCGGTCGTTGCCTTGTCGACTAGCCGCTCAAGCGGCCCCATTTCATCGCCCGGTCCCTTTTGGTCTTTCTCGTTCTTTAGCTTGTTCAAGAAGTCCACGACGGGTCGCATCAATCGCATCATTTCAAGTTTAGCCGCTCGGTACACTGCTGAGTCGGTGTTGATGCCCGTCTTGGTAGTGTTCCACGGAAGTTTGCCCGCATCATCCGCATCGAA
>Ga0081539_10006809_pt1 | contig 10708 bp, 13 predicted proteins | sample TabmetS4T2R2_FD_71023 | JGI IMG/M metagenome (GOLD analysis project Ga0081539, IMG submission 71023) | Tabebuia heterophylla rhizosphere microbial communities from the University of Puerto Rico - S4T2R2 | ecosystem: Host-associated > Plants > Roots > Rhizosphere ... | reverse complement strand
GTTCACGCGAAGCCGAAAGGGATCATGAAGGTACGACCGTCGGTCAAGCCGATGTGCGAGAAGTGCAAGATCATCCGCCGCCACGGCGCGGTCCTCGTGATCTGTCAGAACCCGCGGCACAAGCAGCGTCAGGGCTAGGAGCGACATGGCACGCATCGCCGGGATCAACATCCCGCTCAACAAGCGCGTCGAGGTCGGCCTCACCTACATCTACGGGATCGGCCGCCCGACGTCGAACGACCTCCTCAAGCAGGCCGGCATCTCGCCGGACACCTACGTCCGCGACCTCACCGACGACGAGGTCGCCAAGCTCCGCGACCTCATCGACTCCGACCTCACCGTCGAGGGCGATCTGCGCCGCGAGCGCTCGCAGAGCGTCAAGCGCCTCATGGAGATCGGCTCCTACCGCGGCCTGCGCCATCGCCGCGGGCTCCCCGTCCGCGGACAGAACACGAAGACGAACGCCCGGACCCGCAAGGGCCCCAAGCGCATGCAGGTCGCGGGCAAGAAGAAGGCCGGAAAGAAGTAAAGGACTAGATGCCCGCTCCCAGACGCCCGCAGCGCGGCCGCCGCAAGCCGAAGAAGAACATCCCGATCGGCCAGGCCCACATCAAGACGAGCTTCAACAACACCATCGTGTCCCTCACCGACCGCGAGGGCAACGTCATCGCCTGGGAGTCCGCCGGCGGCGCCGGCTTCAAGGGCTCCCGCAAGTCGACGCCGTTCGCCGCGCAGGTCACCGCCGACGCCGCGGCGCGCAAGGGCATCGAGCAGGGCCTGCAGAAGGTCGAGGTCTTCGTCAAGGGCCCCGGCTCGGGCCGCGAGACGGCGATCCGCTCGCTGCAGGCCGCCGGCCTCGAGGTCACCGGCGTCAAGGACGTCACGCCGCAGGCCCACAACGGCTGCCGCCCCCGCAAGCGGCGGAGGGTCTGAGCGATGGCGCGAGACACCAGCCCTCAGTGCAAGCAGTGCCGTCGTGAGGGGCAGAAGCTCTTCCTCAAGGGCGAGCGCTGCCTGACCGACAAGTGCGGCGTCGAGCGTCGCGCCTACCCGCCCGGCGACCACGGCCGCGGCCGGCAGCGCCAGTCCGAGTACCGCGTCCAGCTGCGCGAGAAGCAGAAGGCCAAGCGCTACTACGGCGTCCTGGAGAAGCAGTTCGCCCGCTACTACGACCGCGCCTCCCGCCAGGAGGGCATCACGGGCGAGAACCTGCTCACGCTGCTCGAGCGCCGCTTCGACAACGTGCTCGTTCGCCTCGGCTTCGCCGCCTCGCGCCGCCAGGCGCGCCAGCTCATCCGCCACGGCCACTGGACGATCAACGGCCGGCGGGTGGACATCCCCAGCTACCAGGTCCGCGACGGCGACGTCATCGCCGTGAAGGCCGGCACCGGCGCCGATGCGGTCATCCGCGACGCGACCGAGCTCACCGCTCAGGTGCCCGCCTGGCTGCAGGCCGACCACGACGCGCTCACCGCCAAGGTGCTGCGCAAGCCCGAGCGCCGCGAGATCACGACGCCCGTGCAGGAGCAGCTCATCGTCGAGCTGTACTCGAAGTAAGCCAAGAAGACCCCCCGAAGCGCGCCGCGCGCGCCCTCACACACCGCGCGGCGCTGATGAAACGACAGTCAGGACCTCTCCGATGCTCGACTTCCAGATTCCCCGCATCACCTCCGAACAGGTGGAGGAGAACCGCGGCTCGTTCGTGATCGAGCCGCTGGACCGCGGATTCGGCTACACGTTCGGCAACTCGCTGCGCCGCGTGCTGCTCAGCTCGCTCGCCGGCGCCGCCGTCACGAGCGTGCGCATCGAGGGCGTCGCCCACGAGTTCTCGACCATCAAGGGCGTCACCGAGGACGTCACCGACATCGTCCTCAACCTCAAGGGCATCGTGTGCCGCATGCACTCCGATGCCACCGAGGTCGAGGCGCCCCTCGTGGTCACCGGCCCCGGCGAGATCACCGCGCAGGACATCGACCTGCCCGCCGGCGTCGAGATCCTCAACCCCGACGTCCACATCGCGACGCTCGAGAAGAAGACCAAGCTCGAGCTGTACCTCACCATCGGCCGCGGCCGCGGCTACCGCCCGTCGGAGGACAACAAGTCCCCGGATCAGCCGATCGGCGTCATCCCGATCGACTCGATCTTCTCGCCGGTGCGCCGCGTGGCGTACGCGGTCGAGCAGGCGCGCGTCGGCCAGCGCACCGACTACGACAAGCTCACGCTCGACATCGAGACCGACGGCTCGATCGACCCGCAGGCCGCGCTGCGCGAGGCCGCGGAGATCCTCATCTCGCAGCTGGCGATCTTCACCGACGCCGACCGCATCGAGGAGCTCCGCGCCGGGCCGGCGGGCCAGCTCGAGGGCGACGGCGCCGGCGTCATGAACGGCGGCGGCGGCCCGGCCGGGCCGATGCACGACATCCTCATCGAGGAGCTCGAGCTCGGCGTGCGCTCGTACAACTGCCTCAAGCGCGCGGGCATCCAGACCGTCGGCGACCTCATCTCGAAGTCCGAGGGCGAGCTCAACGCGATCCCGAACTTCGGCAAGAAGTCGATCGACGAGGTCATCGAGACCCTCCACGCGCGCGGCCTGAACCTCCGCGAGGACTAGATGCGCCACCAGAAGACGCGCCACAAGCTCAGCCGCAGCGCCTCGCACCGCAAGGCGCTGCTGGCCAACCTCTGCAAGGAGGTCATCGAGCACGAGCGCATCAAGACCACCGAGGCCAAGGCCAAGGCGGTCAAGCCCGAGATCGAGCAGCTCATCACGCTCGCCAAGCGCGGCGACCTCCACGCCCGCCGCCAGGCGCTCAGCACGCTGGGCCAGGACAAGTTCGCGGTGCACAAGCTGTTCGAGGAGGTCGCCCCGCGCTACTCCGAGCGTCCGGGCGGCTACACGCGCATCCTCAAGCTCGGTCCGCGTCGCTCGGACGCGACCGAGATGGTCTTCCTCGAGCTCGTCTAGCGGGCAGGCCGCGTGCCGACGGCGCGGCTCGACCTCGAGTACGACGGCGGCGGCTTCGCCGGCTGGGCGCGGCAGCCCGGCCTGCGCACGGTCCAGGAGGAGCTCGAGCGCGCGCTGGCGACGCTGGTGCGCTCCGAGGTCGCGCTGACCGTCGCCGGCCGGACGGACCGCGGCGTCCACGCCCGCGGCCAGGTCGCTTCGTACGAGGGCGAGCCGGTTGCGACGACGTCGCTGAACGCGCTGTTGCCCCGCGACGTGGCGGTGCTCGCATGCGCGGCGGCGCCTGACGGCTTCGACGCCCGCCGCGACGCGCGGTCGCGCACGTACTGCTACCGCGTGCTCGTCCGGCGCGAGCGCTCGGCCTTCGAGCACGGCCGCGCGCTGTGGTGGCCGCACCGCATCGACCTCGAGGCACTGCGGGCGTGCGCTCAGGCGCTCGTGGGCACCCACGACTTCACCGCCTTCACCCCGACCCAGACCGAGCACGTCCGCTTCGACCGCGACGTCCTCGACGCCCGCTGGGAGGTCGTCGGCGACGTCCTCGAGTTCTGGATCACCGCCGACACCTTCATGCGCCACATGAACCGCGCGCTGGTGGGAACCATGCTCGAGGTCGCCGGAGACCGCCGCCCCCTCGACTCCTTCCGCGAGCTGCTGACGGGCCGCCCCCGCGCGGAGGCCGGCGACACCGCGCCGGCCCACGGCCTGTACCTGACCTCGGTCGCCTACTGAGCCCGGGGGGGTGAGCTTCGTTCTGTGGTCACTAGTGTGGGCAATGCCCACACAAACGACCACGCAACTCATCGGGCAGCTGGCGGCGAGCTCGCATGGGGTGGTGACCCGCCCGCAGCTCATGCGTGCCGGCGTGACGAGGGAGGAGATCGCGGAGCGGGTTCGTTCGGGCGCGCTGCTGCGCGAGCACCGCGGCGTGTACCGCGTCGGGCACCGCGCGCCGAGCCTCGAAGCCCGGTACCTCGCCGCCGTTCTGGCGTGCGGGGAGCATGCGTGCCTGAGCGGGCCGGCAGCGGCGCACCTCTACGGCCTGCTGAAGGGCGCGGCGCCGCGGCCCGAAGTGACCACGCCGCGAAAGCACCGCCTCCACGGCGTGACCACCCGCCGCGCCCACCTCGACCCCCGCGACACCACGACCTACCACGCCATCCCGACCACAACCGTCCCCCGCACCCTCACCGACCTCGCAGCCCACCTCCCCCTCGATGCCCTGGCAAGAGCCCTCCACGAGGCAGCAGTCAGGTTCAACACCAGGCCCGCGCAGATAGACGCGGTGCTGGTCCGCAGGCCCCGCTGCCCCGGCGCACAGACGCTCCGCACCGTCCTCCACGGCGACACGCCCACCACCCTCAGCGCCCTCGAGCAGCGCTTCCTCGAGCTGCTCCAGCACCACCGCCTCCCGCTCCCCCGAACCAACCGCCGCGCCGGCCGGCACTACGTCGACTGCCGCTGGCCCGCCCACCGCCTCACCGTCGAGCTCGACAGCTACCGCTTCCACAGCTCCCGCCACGCCTGGGAGCAGGACCGCCGTCGCGACCGCGAGGCCCGCGCCCGCGGCGACGAGGTCCGGCGCTACACCTGGGGCGACGTCTTCGAGCAGCCCGACCTCATGCTCGCCGAGCTGCACACCCTCCTCGCTGCCTGAATCACGCGCCGGCGATCGTGGTCAGATCCTCGTCGCTGAGCGAGATCGCGCCGGCGGCCAGCAGCGGCTCGATCTGATCGGGGCGCCGGAACCCGACGATCGCGCCGTCCACCGCCGAGTTGTGCAGCGTCCACGCGACCGCGACGGCGCCCGGGGTGACGCCATGGCGCTCGGCCACCGTCCGCAGCCGCTCGACCAGGGCGAGATTGCGCGACAGCTCGGGCTCGTTGAAGCGCGGGTCGTGCTTGCGCCAGTCGTTCTCCGGGAGCGCGGCGATCCGCTCGGCGGTCATCGATCCGCTGAGCAGGCCCGACTGCATCGGCGAGTAGATGACGACGCCGATGTTCTCCTGCTCGGCGAAGGGCAGGATCTCGTCCTCGACGGTGCGCTCGAGGAGCGAGTACGGGGGCTGGAGCGTCTCGACCGGCGCGATCGCCTGGGCCCGGCGCAGCTGGGCGACGTCGAAGTTCGAGACCCCGATGTGGCGGACGAGCCCTTCCTCCTTGAGCTCGGCGAAGGTCGCCCAGCCCTCCTCGACGTCCTCGTCGGGGTCGGGCCAGTGGATCTGGTAGACGTCGATGACGTCGAGCTGCAGGCGGGCAAGGCTCGCCTCGACCTCGCGGCGGATCGAGTCGCGCTTGAGGCTGTGGGCGACGGCGCCGTCCTTCTCGTACAGCGACGCCTTCGTGAAGACGTAGGGGCGGTCGTCGAGGCCCTGCAGCGCCCGGCCGACGACCTCCTCGGAGTGCCCGAGCCCGTAGATCGGAGCGGTGTCGATCCAGTTGATCCCGAGCTCGACCGCACGGCGGATCGCGGCGATCGACTGCTCGTCGTCCTGGTCGCCCCAGGCGTGCCACCAGCCCGCGCCCCCGATCGCCCACGCGCCGTACCCGACGCGCGTGATCTCCATCCCCGTGGCGCCGAGCGCGACGGTCCCGACAGCCGTGGGTTCCACGGATGTGAACGCTAACACGGGCTGTCAAGGCGGGCGGTGCGGGGCGGTGGGGGCGGCGGGCGGGTCCGTTCAGCTGTGCCCGATGATCCGATGCGGCCGGTAGGGCTCCTCCAGCCGCGCGAGCTCGTCGTCGCTCAGCGCGACCTCGGTCGCGGCGAGGGCGTCCTCCAGGTGCCCGAGCTTCGTCGCGCCGACGATCGGGGCGGTCACGCCAGGCCTGTGCAGCAGCCAGGCCAGCGCGATCTGCGCGGACGGCACGCCGCGCTCGGCGGCAAGCTCGTCGACGCGGTCGACGACGTCGAAGTCCTCGGCGACGTAGAGCGAGTCGCCGAACGCGTCGGTCTCGGCGCGGATCGTGCGCCGCTCGCCCTCGCGCGTGCGCGTCCCGGTGAGCCACCCGCGCGCGAGCGGGCTCCACGGGATCACCCCGACCCCGTCGTCGACGCAGAACGGGATCATCTCGCGCTCCTCCTCGCGGTAGAGGAGGTTGTAGTGGTTCTGCATCGAGACGAAGCGCGTCCACCCGTGACGCTCGGCGACGTGCTGCATGCGCGCGAACTGCCAGGCGAACATGCTGCTGGCTCCGATGTAGCGCGCCTTGCCGGCGCGGACCACGTCGTGCAGCGCCTCCATCGTCTCCTCGATCGGCGTCAGCGGATCGAAGCGGTGGATCTGGTACAGGTCGACGTAGTCCATCCCGAGCCGCCGCAGGGACGCGTCGATCGCAGCCAGCACGTGCTTGCGCGACAGCCCGCGGCCGTTCGGCCCCGGCGTCATCGCGCCGTGGATCTTGGTCGCGATCACCACCTCGTCGCGCGAAAGCAGCTTTCCGACGATCCGCCCGGTCGCCACTTCGCTCGCGCCGCCGGAGTACACGTCGGCGGTGTCGAAGAAGGTGATGCCGCCCTCGACGGCCCGGCGGATGATCGGCTCCGCCGCGGCCTCGTCGAGCACCCACGGGCGGTCGGAGTCGTTGCCGTAGCTCATCATGCCCAGGCACACGCGCGAGACGTGCAGGCCCGAGCTCCCCAGCCTGATCTGGTCCATGGTCGGGACACTACGATGAAGAGCGATGCGGGTCCTGCTCACCAACGACGACGGGATCGAGGCCGAGGGGCTCCAGGCCCTGCGCCGCGCGCTGCTCGAGATCCCCGAGGTCGAGCTCGCCGTGGTCGCGCCCGACGGCAACCGGTCGGCCTTCGCGCGCATGATCACCACGCGCCGGCCGCTGTGGGTCCAGGAGGTCCCGTTCGGAGACGGCACGAGCGGCTTCGCCACCGACGGCACCCCGGTCGACTGCGTGCGCCTGGGCAAGCTCGGCCTCATCGAGGGCTTCGACGCCGACCTCGTCGTCTCGGGCATCAACCACGGCTCGAACCTCGGCGACGACATCACCTACTCGGGCACCGTCGCCGCCGCGCTCGAGGCGCTCGTGCTCGGCATCCCGGGCATCGCCGTCTCCCAGCAGTCCGACGCGCGCGAGATGGACTTCCGCCTCGGCAGCCGCTTCGCCTTCCAGGCGGCGGCGGACTTCACCGCCCGCGTGGTCGCCGAGCTCGACGACGTCCCGCTGCCCGAGGGGACGCTGCTGAACATCAACGTGCCCGCCGGTGACCCCGACGGCGTCGAGGTCACCCGCCTGGGCAAGCGCATCTACCGCGACGAGCTCAAGCTCGACGCCGAGGACGAGGACGGCGCGCGCCACTACTGGGTCTACGGCGCCGACCCGGGCTTCACCGACGAGCCGGGCACCGATCTGGCCGCGATCGCCGCCGGGCGCATCGCGGTGACGCCGGTGCACTTCGACCTCACCGACCTCGCCGGCCTCGACGCCCTGGCCAAGTACGACCTGGCGCGCCTCCTGGCACCCGCCGCCCGCGAGGTGGAGTGAGCGCCACCAAGGACGTCGTCGAGCGCGCGGCCCAGCTGCGCGACGAGCTCAACGAGCACGGCTACCGCTACTACGTGCTCGACGACCCGACGATCACCGACGACAAGTACGACGCGCTGCTCGACGAGCTGCGCGCGATCGAGGCCGAGCACCCCGAGCTGCTCACGCCCGACTCGCCGACCCAGCGGGTCGGCGGCACGCCGGTCTCCGAGCTGCGCAAGGTCACCCACCTGCAGCCGATGCTCTCGCTGGCCAACGCGCGCAGCGAGGAGGAGCTGCGCGCGTGGATCGCGCGCATGCGCAACCACCTGGCCCGCGAGGGCATCGACGACCCCGAGTTCCAGTACGTCGCCGAGCCGAAGATCGACGGGCTGGCGATCTCGCTGATCTACCGCGACGGCGTGCTCGACGTCGGCGCCACCCGCGGCAACGGCGAGATCGGCGAGGACGTCACCCACAACCTGCGCACCGTCCCGACCATCCCGCTGCGCATCGAAGGCGACGCACCCGCGCTCATCGAGGTCCGCGGCGAGGTCTACATGTCGCTGGCCGACTTCGCCGCGCTCAACGAGCGCCGCGCCGAGCAGGGCCTCTCGACCTTCATGAACCCGCGCAACTCGGCCGCCGGGACGATCCGCCAGCTCGACCCCAAGCTCGCCGCCGAGCGCCCGCTGTCGATGTGGTGCTACGGCGTCGGGGCGACCGAGGGGATCGCGTTCACCAGCCACTGGGAGGCGCTGCAGTGGCTGAAGGAGCACGGCTTCCGGGTCAACGGCGACGTCAAGCGCCTGACCACCGAGGACGAGGTCGTCGCCCAGTGCCACGGCTGGGAGCAGCGCCGCGGCCAGCTCGACTTCGAGATCGACGGCGTGGTCGTCAAGGTCGACGACTACGAGCTGCAGCGCCGGCTGGGCGTCGTGGGGCGCGATCCGCGCTGGGCGATCGCCTGGAAGTTCCCGCCGACCACCGCGATCACCCGCCTGCACGACGTGCAGTGGAACGTCGGCAAGTTCGGCGACATGCATCCCTTCGCCGTCCTCGAGCCCGTCCACGTCGGCGGCGTGACGGTCAAGCTGGCGACGCTGCACAACGAGGAGGACATCGTCCGCAAGGACATCCGCCCGGGCGAGGACGTCATCGTGCTGCGCGCCGGCGACGTCATCCCGCAGGTGCTCTCGCCGGCGCCGCACGTCGTCGACGCCAAGAAGCGCCCGCCGGTCGCGCGGCCGCCCAAGCGCTGCCCGTTCTGCGACACCGAGACGATCAAGGTCGAGGGCGAGGTCTTCACGAAGTGCCCCAACCGCGACTGCCCCGAGCGCCGCTGGCAGCTGCTCAAGCACTTCGTCTCGCGCGGCGCCATGGACATCGACGGGCTGGGTGAGAAGCAGGTCGCCCAGCTGCAGCAGGCGGGCCTCGTCAAGACGCCGGCCGACTTCTACCGCCTGACCACCGACCAGCTCGTGGAGCTCGAGGGCTGGGGGCAGGTCAGCGCCGAGCGTGCCGTCGCCAACATCGCCGCCAGCAAGGACGTCCCGTTCGGGCGCGTGCTGTTCGCGATCGGGGTGGAGGAGATCGGCTACGTCACCGGCCGCAACCTCGCCCAGCAGTTCCGCACCGTCGACGCGCTGCTAGCCGCGTCGCCCGAGGAGATCCTCGCCACCCAGGGCGTCGGCCCGAAGATGGCCGACAAGATCCACGAGCAGCTCGCCGACGAGCGCATGCGCGCGCTCATCGAGGACCTGCGCTCGCAGGGCGTCAGCTTCGAGCTCGAGGGCCCGCCGCCGGGCGAGGGCCCGCTGGCCGGCAAGACCTTCGTCCTCACCGGCACGCTGCCCGACCTCACCCGCGAGCAGGCCAGCGAGCGGATCGTCGCCGCCGGCGGGCGCGTGACCTCGAGCGTCTCCAAGAAGACCGACTACGTGGTGGCCGGCGAGAACGCGGGCTCCAAGCTCACCAAGGCCGAGGCGCTGGGCGTCGCGGTGCTCGACGAGCCGGGCCTGCTCGAGCTGCTCGATGGCTCGTCGTCCTGACCTGCGCGACCTCGGGCAGGACCCCGATCCGCGCTTCACGCTGGCCAACGAACGCACCTTCCTTGCCTGGAACCGCACCGCGCTGGCGCTCATCGGCGGCGGACTGGCGGCGGGCCAGCTGCTGGACTTCGACTCGCGCGGGCTGCGGCTGCTCGTCGCGCTGCCGCCGATCGCGCTCGGGCTGATGCTCGCGCTCGACAGCTACCGGCGCTGGGAGGCCAACGAGCGCGCGCTGCGCCTCGGCGAGGCGCTGCCGGGCGGCGGGCCGCCGCGGCTGCTGTCGGCCGGGATCGCCGCGGTGGCAGTGGTGTTCGTCGTCGTCCTCGCGATCGATGCGATCTCCTGAGGACGACCCGCCCGGGGTCGCGCGCGAGCGGACCGGCCTGGCGTGGGAGCGCTCGGCCTTCAGCATCGCCGCGCTGGGCGGCCTCGTCCTGGGCGTCGCGGCGCACCGCGACGCGCCGGGGCTGCTCGCGGTCAGCCTCGCGCTCATCGCCGTCGCCGCGGCGGTGTGGCGCCACGGCCGCGCCGCCTATCAACGCGCCGAGGTCGCGGCGCATCCCCGCGCGCTGGCGCTGCTGACGACGGTGACTGCGCTGACCGCGCTGGTCGCCGCCGTCGTGGTGCTCGTGCGCCTCTAGACCTCGAGCGGCATGACCGCGCGCACCAGGGTGCCCTCGCCCGGCGGGCTCGTGACCGCCAGCGTGCCCTCGATCGCGCCGACGCGGTCGCTGAGGCCGCTCAGCCCCGAGCCGCCGTCGGCCGAGGCGCCGCCGATCCCGTCGTCTGACACCTCGACCACGAGGCAGCCGTCCTCGATCGCGATGCGCACGGTCGCGCGCGTCGCCTGCGCGTACTTGGCCACGTTGGTCAGCGCCTCGGAGACGGTGAAGTAGGCGGTCGTCTCGACGGCGCGCGGCGGGCGCTCGTCGGGCACCTCGAGGATGTCGACGGGCACCGGCGAGCGGTCGGCGACCGCGGCGATCGCCGGGCCCAGGCCGCGCTCGGTGAGCACCGCCGGGTGGATGCCGCGGGCCAGCTCGCGCAGCTCGGCGGAGGCCTCGGCGAGCTCCTCGCCCAGGCGCTCGAGGTACGGCGCGGCGCTCTCGGGCTCGCGCTCCCCGCGCGAGCGGGCCCGGCGGACGTCGAGCGAGAGCGCGACGAGCCGCCGCCGGGGGCCGCCGTGCAGGGCGCGCCCCCTCTTGCGCCC
>Ga0081539_10006808_pt1 | contig 10708 bp, 5 predicted proteins | sample TabmetS4T2R2_FD_71023 | JGI IMG/M metagenome (GOLD analysis project Ga0081539, IMG submission 71023) | Tabebuia heterophylla rhizosphere microbial communities from the University of Puerto Rico - S4T2R2 | ecosystem: Host-associated > Plants > Roots > Rhizosphere ... | reverse complement strand
CGGGGGACGATAAGTTGGGCGGGTTGGGAGCCCATCGGGTCCTTGCCGCCCCGCCACTGCAGCCGGTCGACGGTCCGCTCACCGGGCCACGACAGGTGCAGCGTCGGCGCGGAGTCGTTCGTGGTGGCCACCCAGCCGGTCGCCAGCGAGCGGTCCATCGCCGCCTGCGGCCGCTGCGCCGGGTCCTGCGTCCAGCGCGACGACGCGTCGACCTTCACGTACGGGACGCCGGGCGAGATCAGCCGGTCCACCGCGTCGCTCTCGCGGGCGCGCACGGTGCCGGCCATGTCGTACTTCCCGCCGGTGGTGAAGGTGAGGATCCGGTCGATGTCCGTGTCCTCGCCCTGGCGGCGCTGCCGCGGCGAGCACCAGGCGCGGTCGTTCACCGTGGCGCAGCTGTCGGCGCCGTCGCGCGTGGCGTGCAGCGAGATGACCCGTGGCGGCTGCGTGCCCGCGTCCGGCGACGCCGGGACGACGAGCGGCCGCCGCGGCGTGATGCCCGGCAGGCGGATCTCGCTGATCGACACCGGGCTGAGCTCCGTGCCGTTCCACGTCTTGGCCACGGTGATCCGCAGCTTGCGGGTCGGCCCCGACGGCACCTTGACCTCCTGCGGCAGCGCCTGCAGGTTCGCGCCCAGCGAGATGTCCGACCGCTCGGCGCCGGTGTCGGTGCTGACGTCGACGGCGGCCAGCCGGGCCCCGGCCGGGCTCGGCGTCAGCAGCAGCGTCGACGGCAGGTTGACCGGGCGCGGGAACTTGATCTCCAGCCACTGGCTGATCGCCCAGGCGCTGGACACCCACGCCGTCTGGGGGTCGCCGTCGATCGCGAACCACGGCCCGACCGACTCGCCGGCCCGGCTCAGCGACGTCACGGACTCGAAGCCCTCGTTCTTCGCCGTCACCAGCGGCTGGTCGAACGGCAGCCAGTCGTAGACCCGGCGGTCCTTCAGGTACGGCTGGTCCGGCGTCATGACCGCGGAGTACAGGTCGCGCACCTGCGCGACGTTCGCCTCGCGCTTCTGCGGCGTGTCGGTGACCGTGAGCGGGGCGTCCTTGAACGGACCGGCGTCGGGGTCGCCGTCCAGCACCGTGGGGCGCCGGTTCAGCACGCCGGCGTCGTCCAGGCTGAGCAGGCTCTCGGTGCCGCCGTCGACGCGCATCACCGACGGCGCGCGGAAGACCTCGGCGAACCGCGTCGGCCGCTGGACCTCCCACACCTCGAGCGCCGGCTGCGGGATGTCGATGCCGTCGTCCGCGACCTCGGCCGCGGTCCGCTTGCCGGACTTGATGGGCCCGAACCGCGCCACGGGCACCAGGCCCGGCGACTGCTCGAGCGCCGAGCGCACGGTGACCGGCAGCGGCGCGGAGCCGGCCTGGAACGAGCGCGCCAGGTCCGCGCGCACGAGCAGCCGCGAGATGCCGGCGCGGGCCAGGTAGTCGGCCAGGCCGGGCGAGCCGCGCCCGGTGGCGAGCTGCTGCTCGATGACCGTGAGCAGCCGGATGTTGCCGGCCGAGGAGAGCGGGACGCCGTCGCGCACCGCCCACTTCGTGCGCGCCAGCGGCTGGAACGGCTCGTCGTGCGGGTCGCCCCAGACGCTGGTCGCGAACGTCGAGCCGGGGACGATCAGCGTGCGGGCGCCGTCGTCGTGCTCCTTCAGGTAGGCCGCGGCCTCCTTCCAGTAGTCCGGGACCTGCTGGAAGGCGCCGCGCGAGGGCAGCTGGCCGACGAGCGCGGGCGCCGCCGTGCCGAGCAGCGCGCACACGGCGATGAACGGGAGCACGGCCGGGGCGGCGAGGGGGAAGCCGCGGATCACCGGCATCTTCAGCCGGGTCAGCGCGTGCGCGAGCCCGATCGTCAGCGGGATCCGCAGGACGAGGTCGAACTTGTGGGTGTTGCGCAGCGGCGCGCCCACGCCGTCGAGGAAGTCCTGGATCGGCGGCGCCCACGGCGGGGTGAGCTGGCCGACGTGGCCCAGCGTCAGCAGCACGAGGCCGCCGACGGCGGCGCCGACGAGGAACGCGCGGTTCGGGGCGTCGCGGCGGACCATGCCGAGCAGGCCGAGGCAGATCAGCAGCCAGCCGAGCAGGATGCCGCCGGGCGACGACAGGACCGACCAGCCGGCCAGCCAGATCGGCTGCGGGAGCTGGAACCACGCGACCCACTGCGTCGTGCCGCGGAACGCGCCGGGCAGCGAGCCTTTCGAGGTGCTGACCGCCGCGCTCTCCACCCAGTCGAGGAACGGCGGGCTGTAGCGCCCGAGGAGGACCAGCGGCCCCAGCCACCAGAGCGTCCCGCAGGCGGCGGCGAGCGCCCACCAGCGCGCGAGCGAGCGCCGCATCGCGGACTTCTCGCGGGTCACCAGCCACCAGATCGGCAGCGGCAGGACGGCGCCGGCGGCGACGGCGTTCACGCCCCCGCAGAGCGCGATCGCGAGGCCGGAGCGGGCCGCCGCGGTGGCCTCACCGCCGGGCGTCACCTTGACCAGCGGCAGCAGGACCCAGGGCGCCATCGCGATCGGCCAGGCCTCGATGCTCACCGGGCCGAGCTCGGTGATCATGCGCGGCGAGAGCGCGTAGGCGAACGCGGCGATCATCTGGGTGCTGTGGACGCCGACGCCCATGCGCACCAGCAGCCGGTACATGCCGTGGAACCCGACGACGAGGACCAGCGCCCACCAGGCGCGCTGCACGATCCAGGCCGGGAGGCCGAGGAGGTTGCCGACGAGGTAGAACGGGCCCATCGGGATGAAGTAGCCGTATGCCTGGTTCTGGAGCTGGCCGGAGGCGCCCAGGGGCTCCCACAGGTTCCAGGCACGCACCAGGAAGCCCAGCGGGTCGACGCTGAGGTCCAGCTTCGTGTCCGGCGCGATGCGGCCCGGTGCCTGGACGAACGCCAGGACCGTCAGGGCGACGCCGGCGGCCAGCAGCCGGAGCCGGCGCTGGACCGCCGGGGTGACGCCGCCGCCACCACCCCGGTCCGGGGGGCCTGCCGGTGGGGTCGGGGGCGGCGTCCCCGTGCCGACCGGGTGGCGGAGCGTCGTCGTCATGGGCGGCGCCGCAGGACGATGACCACGTTCCAGCTCGCGGCCTCGCGCACGCCGGGGACCGCGGCGACCCAGCGCGCCCAGTCGGGGTGGTAGCGGGGCCGGACGTCGAGGACGTCGGCCGGTCCGCCCTGCCCACCCGGCCCGGCCTGCGCCCTCGCCCAGCGCACCATGCGGCCGGCCGAGCAGGCGAACAGCGAGCGGCCGAAGTCGTTCTTCGGCCGGCGGCCGTGCCTGGCGGCGTAGCGGTCCGCGGCCCGGCGGCCGCCGAGGTAGTGCCAGGGCGCGGTCTCGTGACCGCCCCAGGGCGACAGCCACGTCGTCCACGACAGCCAGACCACGCCGCCCGGCCGGACGACGCGGAGCATCTCCGACGCCATGCGCTCCGGGTCCGGCACGTGCTCCAGCACGTTGCTCGACAGGCAGAGGTCGAGGGCGCCGTCCGCGATCGGCAGCTCCAGGCCCGAGGCCCGCAGGAAGCCCTCCGTGACGCTGCCGCGGGCGCTGAGCTCGCCGACGTCCGGGTCGATTCCCGCGTAGCGGGCGCCGGCGCCGCGGAAGGCGTCGGCGAAGTAGCCGGGGCCGCCGCCGACGTCGACGATCCGTGCCCCGGCGAGGTCCGCGTAGCGCGAGACCTCACGCACCGTGTCCGCCGCGAGAAGCGAGTAGAAGCGGTCGGGGTCGGTCTGCTCGACCCGGAACGCCTTCAGCAGCGCGACCGAGCGCGCCAGGCTGCCCTGCGGCGGGAGGTGCGGCAGGGGGGACGGAGACGTCTGCGTCGCGGTCATGAATCAGAAGGCTACCCACGGGTAGCGGTGAGTGGGGTTAACGCCGTAGCGTTCTGCTCCACGTGGTGCAGCACACATCGCCCAGCAGCGTACGCCACCCGCAAAGGAGCCGGAATGCAGACGAACCCGCTTCGGGTCGCCGTGCTCAACTGGCGTGACACCACCCATCCCGAGGGTGGCGGGTCCGAGAGGTACGTGGAGCGGATCGCCGCCGACCTGGTCGCCGACGGCTGCGAGGTGGAGGTCTTCTGCTCTCGGCACGCCGGCGTGCCGCGGACGTTGCGCCGGGACGGAATCACGTTCCGTCACGCCGGTGGCCGGTGGACGGTCTACACCGGTGCCCTGGGCCGGCTGCTCCGAGCGCGCCTGACCGGCCGCCGGCCCGACGTCGTCGTCGACGTCCACAACGGGGTCCCCTTCTTCGCCCGCCTCGTCGCGGGCTGCCCGGTCCTGGTGCTCGTCCACCACGTGCACCGCGAGCAGTGGCACGTCGTCTTCGGCCGCACCCTCGCTTCCGTCGGCTGGTGGCTGGAGTCGCGGCTGTCGCCGCGCGTCCACCGCGGCTGCCAGTACGTCGCGGTCTCGGAGGTCACGCGCCGCGAGCTCGCCCAGCTCGGCGTCGACGAGGACGCGATCGCCGTCGTCCACAACGGCACGCGCCCGGTGCCCGAGGGGCAGCCGCCGCGCGACCCCGAGCCCAGCCTCGTCATCCTCGGCCGGCTGGTGCCGCACAAGCGGGTGGAGCACGCGCTGCAGGCCGTCGCGCGGCTGCGGCCGATCTGGCCGGGGCTCCGGCTCCGCGTGATCGGCGAGGGCTGGTGGCGCGGCGAGCTCGAGGCCGAGGCCCGGCGGCTCGGCGTCGCGGACGCCGTCACGTTCACCGGCTTCGTCGACGAGCCGACCAAGGAGCACCTGCTCGCCCGCTCGTGGCTGTTGCTGGCGCCGTCGGTCAAGGAGGGCTGGGGCCTGATGGTCGTCGAGGCCGCCGGGCACGGCGTCCCGGCGATCGCGTACCGCAGCGCCGGCGGGCTCGCCGAGTCGATCCACGACGGCGTCACCGGCCTGCTGGTCGACGACGACGTCGACGCGTTCGTCGCGGCGACGCGGGCGGTGCTCGCGGACACCGCGCGCCGCGAGGCGCTGGGCGAGGCCGCGCGCGAGCACCTGTCGCGCTACAGCTGGCGGACGGCGTCGACGTCGATGCACCTGCTGCTGCGGCGCGCCGCGAGCGGCCTGCCGCCGACGTCGGCCTGCGACCCGACGGCCGCGCCGGAGACCGCGCAGACCGACGGCGTCCGCGTCGAGCGGCGAGAGGACGGCTCGACGGTGGTGGACCTGCGCGACCACCCGGGTTCCGGCCCGCGACGCGACGGCGCCGAGCGCCGCGCCGGCGACGGGAGCGCCCGGCTGGACGACGAGGACGCGCGAGACCCGGCCTGACGCCCGGTGGGGTGGTGGCCCCCTTTGGTGGGCACGCTGTGACATTGCACCCGCTCCGCGGGCACGCTGTGACGTTGTACCCACGAGGTGGGCACGCTGTGACGTTGTACCCACGAGGTGGGCACGCTGTGACGTTGTACCCACGAGGTGGGCACGCTGTGACAGTGCACCCGCTCCGCGGGCACGCTGTGACATTGTGCCCACCTGACGGACCCCAGCCGCGCGCCTCGGAGCGCACGGGCCAAAACGAAGGAGGCGCGGGACCCTGTGGTCCCGCGCCTCCCCCGACGTCTGTGGGCTGCCTCAGCGGTCGCCGTAGGTGATCTCGGTGTCGCTCGCGGGCAGCTGCGTGGACTGATCCGAGTCGGGCGCCATGCCGACGATCAGCACCGCGGCGAGGATCGCGACGGCGCCGCCGATGATGGCGGTGATGATCGGCGCGAACACCGTCATGGAGGCGCCGCGGTCCTTGCGCTCGCCCTTCATCAGTCCTCCTGAGTCGCCGTCGACGAGGTTACCGTTCAGTACCTTAGCAGGCGGTGACGCCCGGTGGCGGGCGCCACACGCGCCCGCGAGACGACGTCGGCGCGGGATCGACGATCCGTCACGTGACGAGCGTAGTGCCGCCGTCGGACGCGCGCGAAGCGTCACGGCGCCATTGATACCGGCGAGTTACCTCGGCCGCCGCGACCGCCGCCGCGGCCAGGAGGAGCGCCACCGCGAGCAGGTGCGCGCCGGCCACGCCGACGGTGCGCGCCGCCGTCGCGCGCGGCGCGTCCGGCATCGCGCCCGGCGCGCGGAGCAGCTCGAGCTCCGGCCCCTGGTACGCCGGCCGCCAGGTCGGCGGCAGCCGCGGCGGCTCGCCCGGCGTCGTCCGCTCGACCAGCACCCAGCCGACGTCGAGCGAGCGCAGCTCCGCGTCGTCGAGCGCGCCGTCGCGCAGCGCGGCCGCGACGGCGCGGGCGCCCTCGCCCTCCTCGGGCACGCGGGCGTTCCCGACGCGCAGCGCGTCCGAGACGACGGCCTGGCGCGGCAGCAGCCGGGGCGCGGGGTCCAGCACGGGGTCCGGCCCGGTCCAGGGAAAGCGCCGGAACGCCGACCACGGCAGCACGAGCACCCGCGCGCGGTCGCCGGACCGGTCGAGGACGGCGCGCGCCGCGGCCCAGTCCGCCGGGTACCGCCGCGCCTCCAGCCGGCCGAGCAGGCCGCCGCCGAGGTCGGGCATCGCCGCGACCGCGAGCAGCGCCACGAGCACCGCGGCAGCCGCGCCGGCCGCCGCGGCCTCCGGCCCACCGCGCGAGCCGAGCCGCCGCGCGGCGCCGTCCACCGCCAGGCCGGCGAGCACGGCGGCCCCCAGGGCGGGCAGCGCGAGCCAGCGGTGGCCGTCCCGCAGCAGGCCGGCGCCGGGGACCTCGGACACGAGCACCCGCAGCAGCGCGGTGCCGCCCGGAAGCACGGGCAGCACGGCGACGGCGTAGCCGAGCGCCGCGGCCGCCGCGGCCGCGACGACCTCCGGGCGCCGCCCCGCGCGCCACAGCCGCGCCACGGCGGGCGCACCCGCCAACGCCAGCGCGACGACGAGCACCGTGCTCGCCTTCGCCAGCACCGTCGCGCGGCTGTCCGGCAGCGACTGCGCGTTCCACATGCCGGCCAGCCCGAGCGCGTCGACCGGCCGGCCCCAGCCGGTCTCGGACCGCAGCGCGAACAGCGACAGCCCCTCGCCGGCGCCGGCGGTCGCCGACGCGGCCGGGTGCATGACGCCGGCGACGAGCCACGGGAGCTGCAGCGCCGCCGCCGGGACGAGGCCGGCGGCCACCCGCCGCCACCGGCCGGCGTCGCTCCCGACCGCCCCGGACAGCAGGCCGGCGATTGCGCCGACGACGCACAGGACCCCGCCACCCGGCGTCAGCGACCCGAGGCCGACGGCGCCGACGAGCCCGGCCCAGGCGAGCCACGCCCCGGTACCGCCGCGGGCACCGCCGCGGGCACCGCCGCGGGCCAGCCGGTGCCCGCACAGGGCGGCCCAGGGCAGCGCGCCGTAGGCGAACAGGTGGGGCACGTGCCCGATCGCGAGCTGCTCCAGGACGAACGGGTTCCACAGCGCGACGAACGCCGCCACCAGGCGGCCGGGCAGCCCGGCCGGCGTGAGCCGCGCCGCGCCCCAGCCGGCGAGCGTGAGCGCGAGCAGCGCGAGCAGCTGGGTGACGACGGCGTCGGGCAGCACGATCGCCAGCGCCGCGGTCGCGGCGTCCAGCGGGACGGCGCGCGGGAGCCGGTCGCCGAGCCCCAGCGCGTCCTCGCCGAGGACCGGCCGCGGCACGGTGACCAGGTCGTACCGCAGCGGGTACCCGGGGAGGAGCATCGGCCCGAGGACGGCGCCGGAGGTCGCCAGGGAGACCAGCGGCGGCAGCCACCGCCGTACGCCGTGATCATGCACGATAGGAACGCCCCGTCAGCGCAAGGCGAACCGTCGCGCCCAGGTCGGCGTTCCTATCGTGCATGATCACGGCGACTAGGTGCCTAGTGAGCCGCCTCGTGCCACGAGCGGCCGACCCCGACCGAGACGTCCAGCGGCACGGAGAGGTCCGCCGCGCCGGCCATCGCGGACCGCACGGACCGCTCGACGGCGTCGCGCTCCCCCGGCGCGATCTCGATGACGAGCTCGTCGTGGACCTGCAGGAGCATCCGGGACTCGAGGCCCTCGTCCCGCAGGGTGCGCTCGACCGCGAGCATCGCGATCTTGATGATGTCCGCGGCGGAGCCCTGGATCGGCGCGTTGAGCGCCATCCGCTCCGCGCCCTCGCGGCGCTGCCGGTTGTCGCTCGTGAGGTCCGGCAGGTAGCGCCGGCGGCCGTGGATCGTCTCCGTGTAGCCGGTGCGCCGCGCGGTGTCGACCACCGACCGCAGGTAGTCGCGGACGCCGCCGAACCGCTCGAAGTACTCGTCCATGAGCGCCCGGGCCTCCTCGGCCGGGATGTTGAGCTGCCGGGACAGCCCGAACGCCGACAGGCCGTAGGCCAGGCCGTACGACATCGCCTTGATCTTCGACCGCATCGCCGGCGTCACCTCGGCCGGTGGCACCGAGAACACCCGACCGCCGACGAAGCTGTGCAGGTCCTCGCCCGACCGGAACGCCTCGATCAGCCCGTCGTCGCCCGAGAGGTGCGCCATGATGCGCATCTCGATCTGCGAGTAGTCCGCCGTCATCAGCGACTCGTACCCGCGGCCGACGACGAACGTCTCGCGGATCCGGCGCCCCTCCTCCGTCCGGATCGGGATGTTCTGCAGGTTCGGGTCCGTGCTCGAGAGGCGGCCGGTCGCCGCGATCGTCTGCTGGTACGTCGTGTGCACGCGGCCGTCGTCCGCCACCGACTTCAGCAGGCCCTCGACCGTCTGGCGCAGCCGCGACGCGTCGCGGTGGCGCAGCAGGTGCAGCAGGAACGGGTGCTCGGTCTTCGCGTAGAGGTCGGCCACCGCGTCGGCGTCGGTGGTGTAGCCGGTCTTCGTCCGCTTGGTCTTCGGCATGCCGAGCTCGTCGAACAGCACCACCTGGAGCTGCTTGGGCGAGCCGAGGTTGATCTCCTTGTCGATGACGGCGAACGCCTCCTTCGCCGCCTCGGACACGGCCGCCGCGAAGTGCGCCTCGAGGTCGGAGAGCGAGCCGGTGTCGACCGCGATGCCGGCGCGCTCCATCCGCTGCAGCACCGGAACCAGCGGCAGCTCCAGCTCGGCGAGCAGCCGCTCGGCGTTGCGCTCGTGCAGCTCCGGCCCCAGCGCGGCCCACAGCTCGCTGACGGCCCGGGCGCGGATCATCGCGCCCTCGACCTCGTCCGGCGCGTCGTCGCCGACCTCCAGCGTGAGCTGGCCGGTGTCCTCGGTCTCGGCCCGCAGCTCGCGGTGCAGGTGCCGCAGGCTGAGGTCGGCGAGGTCGTAACTGCGCTGGTCCGGGCGGCAGAGGTACGCAGCGAGCGCGGTGTCGCCGACCAGGCCCAGCAGCGGCAGCCCGCGCTCGGCCAGCGCGCCCATCGGGCCCTTGGCGTCGTGCAGCACCTTCGGCCGGTCGACGTCCGCGAGCCACTCGCGCACCGCCTCGACGTCGGCGGGCGACGCGTCCTCCAGGTCGACGTAGGCGGCGACGGACGGCGCCTCCGCGCCACCGCCAGCGTCCGGGCCGCCGTCCTCGCCGCTCGCGGCGTCCCCGGCGCCGGCGGCCGGGGCGGAGGCGACCGCGATGCCGCGGGCGTCGCCGCGCCCGCCCGCCCACGACCCGACGACGTGCACGCCGACCGGGCCGGTGGCGTGCCGCTCGAACCAGTCGGCGACCGCGCCAGAGGCGAGTCGCGTGGCCTGGACGTCGAACCCGCCCTGCGCCTCGGGCTCGGGAGCGGCCAGGGTGCTGAACAGCCGCTCGCGCAGCACCCGGAACTCGAGGTTGTCGAAGAGCTGGTGCACCGCCTCGCGGTCCCAGGTCTGCCAGGCCAGGTCGGCCGGCCCGAGCGGCAGCGCGAGGTCGCGGACCAGGCCGCCGAGCTGCCGGTTGACGAGCACCTGGTCCAGGTGGGCGCGCAGCCCCTCGCCCGCCTTGCCCTTGATCCGGTCGGCGTGGGCGACGACGCCGTCGAGCCCGTCGTACTCGTTGATCCACTTGGCTGCGGTCTTGGGGCCGACGCCCGGGATGCCCGGCAGGTTGTCGCTGGTCTCGCCGACCAGGGCCGCGAGGTCCGGGTACCGGGACGGCGGGACGCCGTACTTCGCCTCGACCTCGCCCGGCGTCATCCGCTTGACCTCGGACACCCCGCGCACCGGGTAGAGCAGCGTGACGACGTCGGTCACGAGCTGGAAGCAGTCGCGGTCGCCGCTCATCAGGACGACCTCGAAGCCCTGCGCCTCGGCCTGCGTGGCGAGAGTGGCGATGATGTCGTCCGCCTCGTACCCCTCCGCCTCCAGGAAGGGGATCCGCATCGCGGTCAGGACCTCTTTGATCAGGCCCACCTGGCCGGAGAACTCGCTCGGGGAGGTGCTGCGGTTCGCCTTGTACTCGGCGTAGGTCTCGCTGCGGAAGGTCTGGCGGGAGACGTCGAACGCGACGGCGACCCCGGTGGGCGCCTCGTCCCGCAGGACGTTGATGAGCATCGACGTGAAGCCGTAGACGGCGTTCGTGACCTGGCCCGTCGTCGTGCTGAAGTTCTCGACCGGGAGGGCGAAGAACGCCCGGTAGGCGAGCGAGTGCCCGTCGAGCAGCAGGAGGCGCGGGCGGGTGCTGGCCGGGGCGCCGGTGACAGGTCCAGTCGTGGTGCTCACCCTCACAGCCTAGGACCGACCGGGGACACCTCCGGGCCTTCGGCGGTCCGGATCCTCGGGCCGGCCGGGGCCGTCAGCGGTGGTCGTAGGCCACCTCGTCCAGCGCGGCCGCGTCCAGCCCCGCCGCGGCGACTG
>Ga0081539_10006807_pt1 | contig 10709 bp, 9 predicted proteins | sample TabmetS4T2R2_FD_71023 | JGI IMG/M metagenome (GOLD analysis project Ga0081539, IMG submission 71023) | Tabebuia heterophylla rhizosphere microbial communities from the University of Puerto Rico - S4T2R2 | ecosystem: Host-associated > Plants > Roots > Rhizosphere ... | reverse complement strand
GCCAGGCGGAGATTGGCTTCGAACTGTTCGATCGATAGATCTCCATCGAGGACGACGGCGCCGGCATTCAATCCGCTCGCATTATTCGTTGAAATCACCGGTGGAGGGCTCGCCGGCGGAGTCGCGACTTTATAAAGTTGGCCCGCACAACCACCGAGCGCCAGAGCGCTCAAAAAAAATGCGACAAAATGTATCTTTGTAGCGTTCATAAAGGATGAAATTACGCCAATAGAAGTTCGACTTCTTATTCCGTCTGATTTGAAGTGCCCGGTCGGCGGCGCCTGGTTGAAGTGATAGTTTGACGCGTGAATGGATTTTTCTGCAAGCCCTATGCCGGTGGTTCGTTCAGAGACCGTTAAATTAAGCCCTGCTACCGATGATTATCGATAATTATCGATAATTATCAGTAATTATCAGTAATTGTCGGTGATAAGAGGAGGAGGGCGAAAACCGTCTCGATAAATTAAGTGGGGGGCCCTTTCGGTCCCCCCGATTCAGCAGCGTCCTCAGCCATTAGGGTATTTACCGCTGCTAATTGCTCAGAATTATGTTCAATTGAGGTGTCTTTGTCAACCCCACTCTGGCAATAATTCCTCTCAAATTGTCGGGACAATAATTGACTAAAATACAGCAGAAATGAGCTTAGCCTTCTCCCAGGGTGATCAATTCGGTTTCATTAATGATCCTGACCCCCAGTTCCTGAGCCTTGGTCAGTTTTGACCCAGCTTCCTCTCCGGCGACCACAAAATCGGTCTTTTTGCTTACCGACCCGCTGATTCGACCGCCGCGAGCTTCGATAAAAGCCTTTGCGTCGTCACGCTTCATGGTTGGTAAGGTTCCTGTCAGAACGAAAGCCCGGCCTTCGAAGACGCGAGAGACCTTCTCGGTCCGGTTCGCCGACTCCATTTTTACTCCGGCCTCGGCCAGACGTTTCAGCAGTCTCTTGTTGCGCGCCTGCTGAAACCAGTCGTAGATTGAGGCTGCGACGACCCCGCCGATCTCGTAGATCTGTGAGAGTTCTTCGCTGGATGCCGCGGCAAGACGTTCCATCGACCCATAATGATTGGCGATAATGCCGGCGGTGCGCTCGCCGACATGTCGAATGCCGAGACCGTAGATCAATCGCGCCAGACCATTCTCTTTACTGGCCGCGATCTGTGCCAGCAAGTTATCAACAGATTTGCTGCCCATGCGTTCGAGCGCAATCAATTCGTCGCGCCGGTCCGCCAGAGCGTAGAGGTCGGCGATATCGTGTACAAGCGGCGGCAGTTTGAGAGATTCGCCTTTTTCATCGGCAGTCACCTGACCTTTCGTGTCGCGTGCGACACGCGGCGCTGTCAGTTGATCGACCAGCGCCGTACCCAGACCATCGATCCGCATTGCTCGCCGCGCCGCGAAATGCAACAACCCCTCGCGTAATTTCGCGGGGCAGTCCGGATTCGGACAACGCGTCACGGCCTCGCCTTCCGGTTTGATCAGTTTTGTTTCGCACACCGGACATTGTGTCGGAAACTGTATTTCGGTCTCCTCGCCCGTGCGGCGTTCGGTGATAACTTTGATCACTTGTGGAATGATCTCACCGCTCTTTTCGATGAAGACCCAATCGCCGCGCATCACGCCCAACCGCTTCATCTCATCGGCGTTGTGCATGCTGGCGCGCGCCACGGTGGTGCCGGCCAGCAGGACGGGTTCAAGCGCGGCCACCGGCGTCACGGCGCCAGTGCGGCCAACCTGATAGATCACGTCGAGCAATTGCGTTGAAACCTGGCGAGCGGGGAATTTATAGGCGATCGCCCAGCGCGGCGATTTTGACGTCGATCCCAACTCATCCTGCACCGCGACCTGATTGATTTTGACGACGACTCCGTCGATCTCGTAATTGAGGTCGTCGCGTTTCTCTTCCCATTCCGCACAATAGTCCACGACTTCATCGATCGTTTGGCAGCGGCGGCGATGAGGATTGACCTTGAATCCGTGTTTCGCCATCCATTCGAGGGATTCGAAATGGGAACCGAAGGCGGGGACCCCGTCAAAAAGCAGTTGATAACAGAACATGTCGAGTTTGCGGTCGGCCACAATCTTCGAATCAAGTTGACGCATGGTGCCTGAGGCGGCGTTTCGAGGGTTGGCAAAGACGGGTAGTTCCTGTTCCGTTCGTTCGCGATTGATTCGCTCAAAGACCTCGGCCGGCAGGTAGACCTCGCCACGGACCTCGATCTCTCCACTCCCCCCCTCCTGTTTTATCCGTAGCGGAACCGACCGGATGGTTCGCACATTCTGGGTGACGACCTCACCTCGAAAACCATCTCCGCGGGTTACGCCGCGCGCCAAGACCCCATGCTCGTAAATCAATGACATGCTGAGCCCGTCAATCTTCAGTTCGGTGACATAATCGAACTTGTTCCCGTCCGCGAGCCTTTCGCAGCGCCGCGCCCACTCGCGCAAATCATCGGTGCTGTAGCTGTTGTCGAGCGACAGCATCGCACGTTTATGGAAATATTCCTGGAACTCCGCCGCCGGTTGCCCGGAGACGCGTTGCGTCGGACTGTCGGGAGTGATGAGGTCCGGATGCTCTTTCTCCAGGGCGTCTAAGCGCTTCATCAGCGCATCGTATTCAACGTCGGAGACGATGGGCTCGTTGAGCACATAGTAGCGATGGTCGTGATCGAGAATTTCACGACGCAATTCATCGATCTCTTGCTCAATCGGTTTTGCTTTTTGGGATTTCTTGGCCATCACTCAAAACTAGTTTCGACCACTGCCTCGGAACCTGAGCGACCTTTTCGTGCCCGCTCGGTTGATAGACGGGTTTGCCGAGTTGACGATAACCCAGCCGGCCCAGATCCAGGTCGGCCAGGCGGCGCTTGGAAACCTCGACATAATCTTCGTTCTGTTCGCAACCAATCGCCCGGCGCAGATGCATCCGCGCGGCGAGCAACGCAGAGCCTACCCCGGCGAACGGATCGAGCACCCAGTCGCCTTCATTGGTCAGCGCCAGCACACACCGCTCGACCAGTTCAATCGGAAATTGGCAAGGATGAACAGTTTTTTCAGGGTGGTTGGCTTTGACATTCGGAATCTCCCAAATCTCGGCCTCCCAGTCGCGCTGGACGATCTTCCAAAAATCCGAGGGGTTTTTACCAAGAGGGTTGCCCGAGGGCTGGCCATGTTTTTCACCCTTGAAATGCGTTTTACCAGGATATTTAGCGGGGATGCGCACCGCGTCGAGGTTAAATGTGTAGTTGTCACCCTTGGTCAGCCAGAGCAGCGTTTCATAGCGGCCGGAAAAACGCTTCGTCGCGTGTAATCCATGTTCAAAATGCCAGATGATACGATTGCGCAGCTTCAACCCGCGCGATTTGAAGACTGGATAGTAAAATATATCGAGGGGATAGATTTCACCGTTCTCGACGTAATTGCCGACCTGCCAACAGATCGAACCTTCCGGCGATAACACGCGCACCAGCTCATCGATGATCGGCGCCAGGGCTTCAAAATAGTTCTCAAGCTCGGTCGCTTTTTCATAAATTTTGCCGAGATTGTACGGCGGGGAAGTGACGATCAATTTGACCAGGCCGTCAGGCAAAGTTTGCAATGTATCCCGACAATTCCCCGGCGCAATCACAACCTCGGCATTTGAATCAAATGAAGTTGCTCTTGCGGACTCACTCAACTTTGACGCCCTTCCAAAATGCAACGTAGTTTTCGATGTTCTTCGCCGCCTCTTTCGTGCTGGGGTAGAACCAGGCTGCGTCCTTGTTCACCTGACCGTTAACGACGATGTCATAGTAGCTTGCCGTACCCTTCCAACCGCAGACCGTATGCGTTTCGCTCGGCTGAAAATATTCACTATTGATTGCATCACTGGGAAAATAATGGTTGCCCTCGACCACAATTGTTTGGTCGCTCTCGGCGAGCACTGTGTTATTCCAAATCGCTTTCATTGCCACTCCTCTGACTTTAAAGATAATGCCTTGGGGCCCTACCGGAACTCTACGATAATTATTCGATAATTGTTTCTCGAACCGTCAGCGCCTCAATCCTCCTTTCATTTATTTCATATCCGATTCCATCCGCCTCCGGTCTGACAATCGTTCCACGCGGTGTCACCGTGACGGGTGGGACGATGATGTCTTCCGTCCAATAACGCTTTGACGCCGAGACATCACCCGGCATGACAAATCCGGCCTGTGTGGCCATCGCGATATTGTGAGCACGGCCTATTCCTGCTTCGAGCATTCCGCCGCACCACACCGGAACACTACGCTCACGACAGTAGGTCTCGATTTTGCGCGCCTCGGTGTGGCCGGCGACGCGTCCGAGTTTGATATTGATAATTTTGCACGCGCCGATGCTCAAAGCCTTGCGTGCGTCCTCCACGCTCAAGATCGATTCGTCCAAGCAAATGGGCGTATCGATCTGTCGCTGCAACTCGGCATGATCGATGATGTCGTCATAGGCGAGTGGCTGTTCGATCAGCGTGAGATCGAATTCATCCAGTCGCCGCAACAATTCGACATCATTGAGAGTATATGCTGAGTTCGCATCGACAGTCAGTTTGATGTTTGGAAACTCCTGGCGAACGGCTTTGACCATGGCGTAATCTCGGCCCGGTTTGATCTTGATCTTGATTCGCTGGTATCCGGCGGCCAATTCAGTCTCGATCTTCTTCAGCAGCGCCGCATCATTCTCTTGCAAGCCAATCGAGACGCCACAAGGAATTTCTTCCTGCGTGCCGCCGAGCAAGCGCCAGAGCGGAATACCGCGCCGTCGCGCTTCCAGGTCCCAGATCGCGGTTTCAACCGCGGCGCGTGCCATCTTGTTGCCCCGGATGCGCGCCGTCAGGCCGATTGCTTCTTCGGGCGAACCGATCTCTTTGCCCATCGTATATGGCGCGATGAAATCGGAGAGGACAATCCAGGCAGTATCAACCGCTTCGTGATTATAGAAAGGGCCTTCGTTGCAGGTGCACTCACCCCATCCGGTCAGTCCTTCGCTGAAGACTTTGACTAGGATGATCCGGCGCCGCGTCGTCACCCCAAAGCTCGTCTCGAACGGCGCGATCAATGACAGGTGGATTTCTCTCAACTCGATTCGGTCGATTTTCATAGCTCACCCCAAAAGAGACTGCTGATTTTACCCCTCTTCTCGATGATCATCTTTGAAGAGAAGATAATAGCTGTTGCCGCCGTTCGGATCGACTTTGAAACCCGCGCAATATAACCCCTCGTTGAGATAGCGCTGAAACTCGGCGCGAATCCGCAACTGCCACTGGTGCGCCTCCTCCAGGTCCCGGTTTTTGATTGCCCCGATGTCACGGGGAACCTCGATGACGGCTTGCGGTGGATCCGTTCGTTGTTTTCCGGCGTGCACCTCGGCCACATGCTGTGACTTGACCCACCATTGGATGTACAAGCGGTCCGTGTCCAGGCCGCGATGCAACGTGCTCGTGCTCTCATTGCCGTAGAAATTGACCTGGTAATTTCGGATCACACCGCCGAGTTTGGCAATGTTGAGGTAGGCGTTGCGTGATTGCAGGGGATCGAAGGTCCAGGTCATGAGCGGCACATTCCTCTTCAGCGCGTATTCGCGTTGTGCAAGTTTCAGCCTGACGCCGACACCGGCATTCTGGAGCGACGGCTCGACCGCGAGCATTTGCGAATAGTAATAGGGTTTGAGCTGTTGATCGAACGCGGGCAAGGCATGCACAAATCCTATCAGCCTGTCCGATTTGTCAAACGCTCCCAGGGTAAAGCCTCCGCTGATCCGCGTGATGATGTACGATCGCAACGGTGTCACGTCGAGCGGTTCGAATTGCCAAACGTTGCGCTGCATTGCCATACAAGCGTTGAAATCTTTGAAAGTGGCACATTCGCGGATGTCATATCCCGCGATCGTTATTGCTTTTGCCTCTTCAGAATTCATAAATCTTTCGTCGAGGAATGTCGAGATTTCGTTCGCCTCCGATCTGTTTCTTATCAGGTTAGAAGCTGGATACTACTGGTGCCCGGAGCGAGCGTCAACTTTTCTGAGAGTTCGCAAAGGGCGAAGAGAGGACCAAAATGAGCGAGAGACGCGAAACTCCTGGGTTGCCCCATCTCGCGCCTCTCGCCCGTTTTAGCTCTCTCTTTGCCCTTTGTCTACTTTCTCTTCGCTCTTTATTTCTTCATCGCTGTGTTCATAAGGTTAAAAATATTGGTTTGTAAAGTGCGGTTCGAAGTATTGCTCCTCATTTGTGTGAGAACTGGTCCGGCAAAGCGCCCATACTTCCGCACCATTTTGATCGCCGCCGCCCGGCTCTCGTCGGAACCTTCGTCAAACAGTTTGACGGCGGCCGCGATCGCCTCTTCCATCTCCGGTGTGATGATCTCGGCGCGTCCGACCAGAACGCGGCTGAGGTTCGCCGGAGCTGGAGTGATAGTGATTGGCAGAATTTCATCGGTCGTTTTACGGGGGACGATGTAGAAAACTCGTAACCCCTCTTCAAACCACGAATCCTGCCAGGTCCTGACCATCGCACGGGCCTCCTTTGCAAAGAGTCCCTGTGAGATGAGGGTCGCTTCAAGTTCGTGATGAAGTGACTCGACATTTTGTTGGCCGAGCTTCGGACGGGCCAGTGACAATCGACCCTTGAATGGACCGTGAGCGTTCCATCCGATCTGGCCATCGCGGTTTTCAAAGACGAAGACCTGCGCGATCTCATCCTGCCAGGAGTTACTCATCCGGAGTTGGTCGCCTGTCAGCCCGGCCGTGAGCGGAAGTTCGAAATCTCCGATGCCCCGGTAAAAGAGAAACTTTTCATACTCGGCTTGTGGTTCACTCCCCACTCGAATCGGCGAAGCGTCCGTCTCGCGTGCAGGGTAATAGTGGCTTTTTCGCTGATCGACTGGAAAAGTCGCCTGTGCTCCCGGAAGGACCGTGAGGTTGTCCCAGATGATGCCGGGATTGACCGCGCGAGACTGCGGATACCATTCGGTGATCTTCCCTCGTGGGAAGCCGATCTTCACCGAAACATTCATCTCGCGGTCGGAATAGAAGTACAATACCGGCGTTTCCATCCGCGCCAGCGCCCACGAACATTTGCTGCATTGATCTTCCTCTTGAACCTGACGGGAGCGATAGACGAATCCTGGCAATTCGCTCGGTCCGCTCAGCGGTCGCCAGATCTGTGCCTTGCCGTCGGCCCTCGAGACCGTGGTGAAAGTCCCCCATTCATGGACGGTTAACTCTGCTCTTTGGGACACTATTGTGGCGGCGGATGTCAAGAGGATGGCAGCAATCAAAGCCGCCATTAGTGAAGCAGATGTGAAACGTGATTTGATGGTCATGGCAGGGCCTCTTCTCCTTTTTGACCTCTGACCCCTGATCTCTGGTCATTGATACTTTTTGATCAATCTCAAGGAACATCGATCAGGCGTCAGGCTTGAGTGTTTGGCTCAATCCTCAATAGCGACTTGAAAAATTCGGCATCTTGACGATTTTTATTTCAATGAAGCGACCTGCGCGCGCAGGTCGGCCAGGCTTTGGCCGTGCTGGCCAAAATGTTTGACCAGGTTGCGCGCCAACAGTGAGCCTTCCTTGGCCCCAACAATCGCTCTCTGAAGATGCTCGCGATGAGCAGGTTGTTGGGGCCACCTGCTGATCAACGCCGCCGCAAATTCCATCTCTGAGTTAGTGCCTGCGGCTCCCGACGCCTTACGCACCATCGCGTAACCGTCGAGCGCTTTGCGCGCCATCGCAGAGCTGTTGGAATTGTTGGGCGTGTTGTTATTTGAGTAATAACCGGCCTGCTGATAACAAGCCGTGAGATAACCCGCATCAAAGAGCGCGAAAGCCGGCGGTTGATTCGCCTGCACTGCCCCGCGAATGCGCTCCATCAATCGCGAGAGCAGTTCGTCGGCGACCTTGTCATCCTTGACGGTAAAGCCCGACTCGCGGTCACGCTTTGCCCAGACCGCATAGATCGTGGCTCGGCGCAGAGTCTCCATGCGTACCAAGACCGGGGTCTCGGGCGTCAGCAGCGCGAGCGTCTCATCGACCAGGCGATTGAGATCATAATCCGGTTTGAGTGCCCGCCATTCAGAGCCGTTATTCCAGGGTAATGACTTGGCATTGCCGATCTCGATCGAATGGCAGATCAGTGGCGGTCCCGCCAATGCCGTTTGTCGTAAAACCATTGCAGCCGCAAAGATCGCAATTGCAAACAGGAATGAACAAAGCATTTTGCTAGTCATCGTTCTTTTCTCCTTCGTCATATGGTCCTCAGTTCTGAGTGCCGAGTTTTAAATGCAAGCCGGCCGTTTTGCGCTCAATACTTACTTCGCTTGTGACGGAAGGGGACCTTTCCACATCCGCCACCAATCGGTATTTCCCAATCCCAGTTTGTCCCACCATCCATCGAGCATGATGCGATCGCCCCGGATGATGCCGTCGCGCGTCACTTTTTTGGGCGGAGGAATGAGCTTCGAGAGCTGATCGTAGATGCGGCCGCGTTCAGTTTCGTTCGTCCGCGCGAATAGATGCCAGAGCGTCAATGCATCGCGTTTGCGCGATCGAGCGAGTACGGCATCGAGCGCATCGGCGCGCGCCGCATCTCCATCCCTCGCGGTGTCGAATCGCGCGAGCGAAGACTGAAATTCTGCCGATGCATCGCTGAAGTAGGGAGTGCCGGGCCCCAGACCGGGACGCGTCACGCACTCTGCGTCGGCGGGAACGAATGATTCCCGCCCACCCGACTCAAAGGCGACCCAACCTAGCGTTACTCGTAACAACCCCTGACCATCGTCATTTACTTCCAGGGTGTAACTGCAGCCGAGATCGACGGCGACTGCCGAGGGAGTATCGACATAAAATTGTCCCGGCGGAGCCCAGATAAAAGCGAGCATTTTGCCGCGTGCGAGCGCCAGACGATGTTCATCTTCGTGCGCCTTAATAATCCGGATGCGGGAGTTGGGCTCGACCTTCACTTCGCCGATTTCACCAACACTGATCTGCGCGCGCGATGAATCATCGGTCGTCAGCCATTCACCCATCGCCATCTTCCCGGTCTCGCCGACCCTCCGTTCGCCGATCCGTGGTTGCCCGGCGATCCGTCTCACCGCCCAGCCCGGCCCGTTCGCGTCATCACCCTGTTTCGGAGTGTTTGTGTTACTTGACCGGCGAGAATAGGCCAAAAAAATGCCGATTCCGATCATGATCAAGATCAGACAGGCGGCAATTTTGAAAGAGAGCCGCGAAAACAACAGCCTCTTCCAGTCGCTCTCAATCACGATCCCGCCGCTCCTTACTTGCGCTTGATCCAACTTCGACTCCAGATCCGCCCATAACGCCGCCGGCGCCGCGTCCGGCAAAAGTTGGGAAGCCAACCGCACTCCGAGCTTGATCTCCTCGTACTCCTTTCTGCATCGCCTGCAATGCAGCAGATGCTCGGTGACCCGACGCGCATCCTCCGGTGAAAGCTCGTCGTGATAGTAGGCGGAAAGATTTTTGTTGACGTGATTACTAAACATGTGGATTAAAACTCGAGAAATGCCGCTCGGCGTGCCCGCCTTACTCTTATCTTCACAGTAAATTTGCCGGACAGTAAATTTGCCGGTCGGGTCAATTGCTCTACAGGTCTAAATGCGCCAGCTTCCGCGCCAGCTCCTGATGGCCACGGTTAAGCCGCGAGGCAATCGTTCCCATCGAACAACCAAGAACCTGCGCCATCTCTTCGTATGAGAGGCCCTCAAAATATTTCAGCAAAATTGCCATCCTCAACTTCGGTTTCAACTCCCTCACCGCAGCCTTCACCTTCGCAGACCGCTCAAGTTGAGAGTAACGATCCTCCGGCGCCGACCTCTGCTCCGGATGCCGCCAGTCATGTGAACCGTCTCTTCCCATCGCGTTGATCTCCCGATGCGCCTCTTCACTCAGATCTTCCTCGCGCTCACCGCTTCTGAAAAAATCGAAGGAGACAAACCGCCGCCGCCGGCGCTGTTCATCGAGACACGAGTTGACTACCAGACGGTAGAGCCAGGTCGTAAAACTGGCCTCATGACGGAATTGCCCAATACTGGTAAAGAGCTTCAAGAAGACTTGTTGCGTGATGTCGCGCGCCGCCGCCTCGTCACCGGTAAAATGCAGAGCGATCGACCAGACGCGATCGTTGTAGGACTCAAAGAGTTGCCGGAACGCTTCACGGTCTCCTTCCCGGCATGCTTTGATCAACCGCCCTTCGCTGACTCGTTCGCTCATTGCAGCGCGTCTCTCCATTGGTGCCTCATTGTCCTCTCTTCTTCACGTCAATTAGACGAGGCATCCCAGCGTTTTCTTCCATTCTAAATTTGAGCTCTCTCCAATCTGCCGACCCGTCCCCCCAACGGCCGATCTTCTCCCGCATTCCGCGAGTTTAGCCGACTCTCATGATGATCTGTCCAGGAAAATGGATTTAACCGAGAAAATGGATTCGATCGAATAACTGAATTGCCGAAATCATCATTGGCGAAATGTGTTCACAATCACACTGTGAGTAATTATTAACCAGTATTTTGGCTCGCGCGCGAGATCAACAGCATTGATCAGCAAGGAGATAACGAAATAAGAGATTATGAAGGCAAAATTTTTAAAAAAGTTGTTGACAAGAAGAGGCCGTTGTATATAATCCGCTTTTGCCCGATGAGGCAAATAAATCTCGAAAGTAATCCTTGAGAGATGCTTCTTGAGAAGAG
>Ga0081539_10006806_pt1 | contig 10711 bp, 8 predicted proteins | sample TabmetS4T2R2_FD_71023 | JGI IMG/M metagenome (GOLD analysis project Ga0081539, IMG submission 71023) | Tabebuia heterophylla rhizosphere microbial communities from the University of Puerto Rico - S4T2R2 | ecosystem: Host-associated > Plants > Roots > Rhizosphere ... | reverse complement strand
GCACCAGATCGCCCTCGTCGGCGGTCAGGAGCAGGCTCCCTTCCACCAGCAGCGTGTCGCGTCGCTTCGGATGAATGGCGATGCGCACCAACCCATCGTCCTCCACGTTCATCGGAGCGAAGTCGTAATTCGCAGGCGTCAGCGCGCCCTTGCCGACCTCGTTCTTCGCCCGCAGCGAACGTTCGGCTTCGAGTGCGGCGTGCAGCACTTTTCCGCGAATGACGTCCGATCCATCCTCGGCGATCACCGAGTACTGAAAGCCGGCCACCGGGTCGACCGAGGTGCAGGCGTCGAGTCGCGCGTGCATGCGTCCGCCGCGCGTTGCCGCTTCAAGCGTCCGCAACGCGCGATAGCTGGTCAGCGGAATGGCTGGAGTCGAGAGAAACCGTTCGATCGACGCAGCCGCCTCAGAGGTGCTTCCCGCCTGCACGGCGCCACGTTCCGCGTGCCCGAGCGCGCCCACGGCCAGGATGCACGTCAGGCACCAGATCGCGATTCGCATGACCGACACCTCAATTCACAGCCGACGCCGTCCGCGCGATCAGCAACTGGTCCGTCCGCCGCAGTTTCTTCATGACCTGCAGCTCGCTCTCGTAGACGGTCTTGATCCCGTTGCCCATCGCCGCCTCGACGTCGCGGAGGTATTTCACCAGCCGCTCGAAGCCGCGCGCCTCGACCGATGCCGCCTGGTCGGTGCCCCACATCGCCCGATCGAGCGTGATGTGTCGCTCCACGAAGCAGGCGCCCAGACACATCGCCGCCACGGTCGTCGGCAGGCCGACCTCGTGACCGGAGTACCCGATCGGACAGCCGAAGCGGTTGCGCAGCGTCTCGATCATCCTGAGATTGAGCTCATTGAGCGGGCAGGGATACGTGCTGGTGGAATGCGCAATCAGGAGGTCGCGGGTGCCGAGCACGTCGACCGCCGCCTCGATCTGCGCCATCGTCGACATGCCGGTGGAGAGGACGAGCGGGCGGTCCGTCTCGCGGAATCGCTCGAGCAGCGCGACATCGGTCAGCGCCGCCGACGGAATCTTGTAGGCGATCGGCTCGAACCACTCCATGAAATCGACCGATGCTTCGTCCCAGCAGGAGACGAACCAGTCGATTCTCCGGCTCCGACAGCGGTCGATGAGCGCCGCGTACGCCTCGCCGTCGAATTCCATGCGCCGTCGATACTCGAGATACGTCATCGTGCCCCACGGCGTCTCGCGAAGCTGGCTCCGCTGCGCCCGAGGGACGCACAACTCGGGAGTCCGCTTCTGGAACTTGACGGCGTCACAGCCCGCCGCCACCGCGGCATCGATCAACCGTTCCGCAATCTCCAGGTCGCCGTTATGGTTGATCCCGATCTCGGCCACGACGTATGTCGGTTGGCCGTCGCCAACAAGCCGGTTACCGAATCGGATCGATCGCATGCGCTCCTCCCGGTACAAGTGCCTGGTCTCGATGCGCTCACGTCAGGGCTACACAACGGCAGCCGAGGGCGGAGCCTCGAGGGCGGTGACGACGGAGATCGCGGGTTCGGGATGGCAGTCGGTGACGAGCGTGCGGCGCCCGTCTGCGGATAGGAGCTCGAACAGCGGACGCATGGCGCTCGCGCCGAGGATCCGCGTGATGCCGACGACCCCGGTGAGCCACCACGGGGCGCCTTTCCACATCGACTCGGCGGACACCTCCACGCCGTGCGGCGTCGTGATGAAGACACGCTCGCCCCACGAGCAAGCGCCACTGTGATGATCCGGAATGTGCCGAAGCACGCTCACGGCGGTCTCGAGCATGCGGGCCGCGTGCGGCTGAAGGTATTCAGGGAAGATGACGCAGTGCGTCCCTCGCCCCGACCGCAGTTCGTGTGCGAACTCGGCGAGGCACGTCGCTCCGGTCACATTGACGATCGTGTTGGGCGGGTAGCCGTGGCGATCGCCGCCGCCGACAACCGGCAGACCAAAGGCCTCGGCCAGCGGCAGCACCCGCCGGTTCTCCGCCCACGTGCGGTACCCATTGAGCTCCAGCGCGTGAATGCGATCGCGGTGCGCCTGCAGGAACGCCAGCAGTGTGGACTCGTGCTGCAGTGCACCGACACAGCCAAGATCCCAGTACGGATGATTCAGCACGACCACGGTTTCTGGAGACTCGGCGAGGTAATCGAGCAGGTCGCCGAGCGGCACCTTTGCCCCCGCGGTGTACGCCGCGAGGAGGCGCTGCGTTTCGTCGACACGCGATGGCGGAACGGCATGCACGCCGAGATGAAAGACGGCACGCTCGAACGGCACCGTCCACTCGACGGAGAGCGGAACGTCATCCCTGCCCGCCGCGCGCAGCGCGAGTGGACCTTCGAGCGTGTCGTGGTCGGTCAGCGAGACGAGCGCATCGCAGTCGAGACGCCGCTCGATGTGTTCCATCTCCGAAGCGATGACCGCTTCCGCCGACAGCGGAGGCCGCCAGTAGGCCATCGCGAAATCGAGTGGCTCACCATAGTCCCGACGGTAATCCGCCATGCTCCGCTCGAATAACCTGCCGACGAACGGAATGCGCCGAACCATCTCCGGCACGAAGTCCAGCTTCTCGCGCGAGCAGTTCGAGTGGCCATGGAGGGAGACCGCCGCACGCATCCCGCCACGGGCGGGCCGCCGCCTGTCTCGTCGATAGATCTCAATTGCCGTACGCGACAGTTTCATTGTCGTCTTCGTGTTGCGTGGCCAACCTGGGCTGCCGGCCGCGCGCGCCACAGTGCGGCGCGTGTTCCTGACTGGCGGGAGCGGATCTGGTGGACCGTGTCGACTGAACCTGCAACGCGAACGACAGCCCTTCGACCGAGGTTCTGCGGGGCCGACCAATAAGGCGCCCGCGCTGCACGTCACAGGGACGTTCCAGTAGTCCGCCGTTCTTACTGACGCCGCGCTACTCTGCGGTTGATGGCACCTTAACCGGCGGATGTGAAGTCGCGGTGAGGGTCGCGCATCGATCCTGTAAGAAATGCGGATCTCAAATTTGCGCGAACCGTGAACGAGACGTTTCGCGATCGTCGCGTTGGCGTCGCAGTGAAAGGTGGGCGTGGACCCGCTCGCACAGCTCGCGCACGGCACCGAAGCCGCCGCGGCGCGACAAGACGACGTCGGCCTCCGCGAGCACGGCGGGATGCGCATCGGCGACGGCGACACCACACCCTGCCAGCCGCATGCAGTCGAGATCGTTGACGTCGTTGCCGACGTAGACGACGTGCGCGGCGTCGATGCCGCGCTGCATCAACAGCGCGCACAGGCGCGCGCCCTTGTCGGCGACGTTCTGCTCGTAGTCGACGCCAAGCTTTCGGCATCGCGCCGCGACCACCGGATTGGTTTCCGTCGACAGGACGAAGAGATCGATGCCGAGCTGCCGCGCGTAGTCCAGGCCCAGACCATCGGCGCGATTGCACGCTACCCATTCCTGACCGGTGGCGGTCAGCCACACGCGGTTATCCGTCATGACCCCATCGAAGTCGAACACGATCAGACGAATGTCGTCGGGAAATGCCGGTCGGCTCGTCGCCGGCTCGACGATCGGCCGACCGAGATGAGCGAGCATCCACTCGGCCCGCCGCCAGTCGAGCTCCGTGTCGATGTCGCACGCATAGGCGGCATCGATCACCAGCGACTGGATGCGGTCACCACTCATCGACGACTTCTCGCGAATCGTCGCCGTGCGGATGGCGTCGACGTGACCGGTCTGCCAATAGCTTGTCGGCAGCCCCTGCCGTGGCTGGTTGTACGGTTCGGCGCTGTCGTGCGACATCAACGGCAGCATCGTTCCGTCCGGTTGCAGTCGCCACATCTTGAACGGGTTTTGCGATGCCATGACGACTCCGCGCACCGAATCGGCAGTCGGATCGGAGCGCAGACGTTCGATGGCACGATCGACGCAGTCCGGCGGCCGGAGCGGTGAGGTCGGGCGAAGATGCACGACGATCTCGGCCACGCACCCGTCGTGCCGATCGAGCCACTCGAGGGCATGCCGAAAGACGGGAAGATCCGGCGTCGTGTCTTCGGCGAGCGAACGCGGACGGAGAAACGGCACTTCGGCTCCGAACCGTCGGGCGACGGCCGCGATCTCCTCGTCGTCGGTCGACACGATGACGCGATCGACGAGCGCCGCCGCGCGCGCCGCTGCAATGCTGTAGGCGACGAGCGGCACTCCGCCCAGCAACTTGATGTTCTTGCGGGGAATCGACTTCGAGCCGCCACGCGCCGGCACAATCGCCACGACCGGTCGCTTCACCATGCCGTCCACCCGCCGTCGACGACCAGGTTGCTGCCGTTCATATACGACGAAGCGTCCGACAGCAGGAACAGCAGCGCGCCGCAGTATTCATCGCGTTCCGCCATACGGCCGAGAGGGGTGCGCGCGCTGTAGCGTCGAACGAATTCCGGCGGTTGATCGTTGAACACGCCTCCCGGCGTCAGCGTGTTCACCCGGATCCCGGTGCCGGCCCAGTACGCCGCCAGATAGCGAGTGAAGCCGAGCACACCGCTCTTGGTCACGGAATAGGCAACCGGTTTGAACTCGGGCGGCGAGTCGGGCCGTTCCGGTTCGTAGAGCCGTTGGTCGGGACCGACCATGCCGTATGTCGACGAGACGTTGACGATGACGCCGCTCTTTTGCGTGAGCATTCTGGGCGCGACGGCGCGAGCGCACAGGAACGCGCCAGTCAGATTCACGGCCAGCGCGCGGTTCCAGAGATCGACCGGATAGTTTTCGAACGCGACCTCCAGTTGGGCGTCACGAGCGCGATCGAATTTGGGATCGAGGGCAGCATTGTTGACGAGGCCGTCGACCCTGCCGAATTCGGTCACGGTGGCGCGAACGAGCTGCGCGACCGACGACTCGTCCGTCACGTCGGTACGGACCGCGAGGGCAGAACGGCATCGCTCCCGCAGCGCAGCGGCGATGCCCTCGACGGAGCGTCCATCGATGTCAGCGAGAACCAGATTCGCGCCGGCATCGGCGAGAGCGCGCGCGTATTCCCGGCCGAGTAAGCCACCCGCACCGGTGAGGATGATGGTGCGATTGGACAGGTCGAATAGACGTCTCATGTCGCCGGCGCCGCCATGACGTTCTCCTCCATCGAGCACCTGGCGGTCAGTGCCAGCCGCAGCGCCTCCCTGCCGTCGTCGAGCGTGCACAGCGGTCGTTCGTCGCCGCGGATGCAGGCGAGGAAGTGGCGCATCTCATCGAGAAACATCCGGTTTCGCTCGAAGCCAGCGGGTGGCGGCACCATCTCCCACCGCTTCGCCGAGGCGCAGTAGCGCCTCGCCGCGTGGTCGTCGTGCGTCCACGCGATCGTGCCCTCGGTGCCGACGATCGTGAGGCGATGGTCGTGCGGCTGCTGGACGAAGTTCAGGTGAACGTGGCCTGACGCGCCGCTCGCGAAACGGACGATCACTTCGACGCAGCTGTCGACCGAGAGGCCGAACGGATTGTGTCCAGCCTCGATGGCCGACACGAGCTCGACGTCGCCCAGCAGCCAGCGCAGGTAGTCGAACGGATGACAGAACGTGAGCAGGGCGCCGCCACCGAGGTCGGAGCGTGCGGCGTAGCCCAAACGATAGTCCTCCCATGGGTGCATGCCGGGAAGGTATTCACCCCAGTGGACCTGGGCGGAGACCACCGTTCCGATCGCGCCGTTGTCGATCCAGCGCTTGATCTGTCGCAGGCCGGGATTGAAGCGGAACTGAAAACCGACGAGGACTGTCAACCCTCGAGCGTCGACCTCACATTCCAACTCCGGGATTCCGGCGAGCTCGTGCGCGAGCGGTTTTTCGATCAGCAGATGCGAACCGACCCGCGCCGCCGCCAGCGCCACCGGCAGGTGCAACGCCGACGGGTTGGCGACGATCACCGCCAGCGGCTGTCGTGCGAGTGCTGTCTCCAGATCGTGTTCGACAGGAAAGGATGCGAGGTCGTCGTCGGGCAGGGTCGACGACTGCGTTCGATAGAGGCGGATCCGCTGCCACCCCAGGGCGCGCAGGTTCGCCAGATGGCGACGGCCGGCGGAGCCGAGACCGGCAATCAGAATTTCGCGGTCGGCGGGGTCGTTCGCTGCCGGCCCTGAGCGAGCGTCGCGAGTCGAATGGGCGGGATCGTGCACGCGGATGATTGTGAACCACGCGAGTCACACCGGTTTCGCGCGAATGTTACGCAGGGATGACGTGAGCACTGCACAGTGTAGGGAGCACACACGAGGAGCGGATCGCGTGAGCAGCAGACACAAGGATGCCTGACGTGAGCGCCAAGAACATCCTGCTGATTTGTGGCACGTTGAACCAGACGAAGGCGATGCTCGAGATCGGCGCGCAGCTGTCCGACCACAACTGCTATTACACGCCGTTCTACTGCGACGGCCGCCTGCTGCGCGCCAGCCAGCGCGGACAGCTCGATTTCACCGTGCTCGCCGGACCGCTGCGCGAGCGATCGGTGAAACGGATCCGCGAGGCCGGCGTGATGATCGACGAACGCGGTGAAGGGCGCGACTACGACCTGGTCATCACCTGCACCGATCTCATCATCCAGCAGAACATCAAGGACAAACGCATCGTGCTGGTGCAAGAGGGGCTGACCGAGCCCGAAGGCATCCTTTACCTGATGGTGAAGCACCTGGGGATCCCGCGCATCTTCGCCAACACCGCCGCGTTTGGCTTGTCGGACGCGTACGAGGCTTTCTGCGTCGCGTCCGATGGCGCGCGTGACCTGTTTCTGCGCAAGGGAATACGGCCGGAGAAGGTGTTCGTTACTGGTATTCCCAACTTCGACAATGCCCGCGCGTATCTCGACAACGAATTTCTCCACAGGGATTTCGTCCTCGTCTGCACCTCCAACGCGCGCGAGACGTTCAAGCGCGACAACCGGACGCGCTTCCTGCGCAACGCCGTGGCGATTGCCGGCCGCCGGCCGATCATCTTCAAGTTGCATCCCGCAGAACGACACGACCGTGCGATTCGCGAGATCCGCGCCATCATCCCTGACGCACTGATTCTCACGGACGGCAACACCGAGCACATGATCGCCAACGCGGCGGCGGTCGTCGCGCAGTACTCGACGGTGGCGGTGACGGCCGCTATCTTGGGGAAGGAAGTGCACTCGTACATCGACCCTGAAGTGCTGCGGCGGATTCTCCCGATTCAAAACGAGGGGACCTCGGCGCGGAACATCGCCGAGGTCTGTCGCGGCTGCCTCGACGCACACCCCGCTCAGGCGCAGCGGATGCGATCGCCTGTCGAGTGCCTCCCGATGCCGCCGTTGCCACTCGCGAACGTGCACTTCATCTCGCATTGACACGGGAACCCGCGGCGATCGTGCCGGCAGGATCGGCGAACCGGTGGCGCTGGATCCCACTCCTCGGCGGGATCGTCCTGCTCGCCGTGCTGCTCACGGAGCTGGGACCAGGCCAGGTCGGGTCGCTGCTGACATCGATCGGCCCAAACGTTCTCGTGATCGTCGCGCTGTTCGCGTCGCACGAATGCCTGCGGGCATGGTGCCTCAGTCGATGCCTGCCGCCGCGTCATCGGCCGCCATTTCGCCGCCTGCTGCGCATCCGATTCCTCGGCGAGGCGCTGCAGCTGCTGACGCACACCGGGCCGTTCGTGTCCGAGCCGGCGCGTGTGTGGATGCTCGCCCAGCACTCGAGTCACACGCCGGCCGCGTACGCCGCAGCGGTGAGCGAACTGCTGATCAGCGCCTGGGCCTCGGCGCTCGTCACGGTACTCATCCTCGGTTTCGTGATGCCGGCGTTCGCGCTCAGGGGAAGAGTGGTCGCGCTCTCCGACGTGCTTCTGGCGGGCGCCGTCGCCTATCTGGTCATCGCGATAGTGGCACTGGCGAAGCGGATGCATGTGATCAGCGGGGTGGTACGCGCGCTCGGGGCGGTGCCGCTGGTCGGAAGGCTGCTGAAACACAGCCCCGCGCATGTCCGAGAGATGGAAGACGCGATCTTCGACATCTGGCGAAGTTCTCCAGCCTCGCTTGCCAGGGTCATCGCGCTCGAACTGCTGGCGCAATCGATTCTCGTGTTCGAGATCTACTGGGCCCTCACCTCGATGGGCGTCGCGGTGTCAATCGCCGCGGCGCTGCTCGTCGAGGCGCTGACGAAGGTGGCGAACGTGATCCAGATCATCGGGGCGACAGAGGGGAGTTATGCCCTGGTCTTCGACTGGATGGGAATGACCGCCACTGTCGGGTTCACCCTGGCGCTCATGAAGCGCGTGCGGAGTGTCGCCGTCGCAGTCCTTGGTCTTGGCGCCTTGACACTGATCGACAGGGCTGCACCGAGCCGACACCAGCAGGTGACCGAACTTACCGGAATCAGGCGTGACACTACCTGCGGCTGACGCTGGTCGAGTCGAAATATCGATAGCCGGCGACGCTGGAGAACTGCGCGCTCAGCACATAGCGCCCGTCTGCCGACGTCACGGTTTCAACGGCATGGGTGACGGCCGGCGCCGACCGCCCGTTTCGCAAACCTTCCTCGATCACGCGCCCCGTCATCGCTGACGACACCGGGAGTCCGAGGAGCCGAAGCAGCGTGGGCGCGATGTCGACGTTGGCCGTGGGCGCGTCGCTGGTCGCGCGCTCGCGGAAATCAGGTCCCGCTGCGATCAGCGTGTTGTGAATGTCGAACGGACTCGACGAGCCATGGCCCGCGACCCCTGGCTCCGTCGTCGTGCCCGCAAAGCCGGCGCTGTTCGTCCTCGCCGACCAGTTGGCGGACACCAGGATGTCGCCCGATCGCGGATGGTTCCAGCGCACGACGTCGAAGGAGAACGTGCCCGGAACGATCCCCTCATTGCCGCCCTTGGCCGACGGCTTCGTGAAGATGGCGCCAACTTCGGGCCGGCGCTGCAACGCCGCGACGATCGCGTTGAGGCGGGCCGGATCGCTTCCGGCCCGCAGGTAGATGGCGCCCTCGGCGACGACGATGTCCTTGGTTCCGTCGGCCATCGTTCTCGCAAACGGCTCGACCAGTGATTCGAGCCTGAACTCCCCGGTGTGCGTCGAAAAGCCGTGATCGGAGGTCACGATGATGTTCGTGCTGTCGAGAAGGCCCTTCGCCCTCAGCGTGTCCTCGATGCGGCCGATTCCGCCGTCGACCAGCGAGAGCGACGTCCGGGTCACCGGCGCGCCGATCCCGTTTTCGTGGGCGCTGCCGTCGGGATCGTTCAGCCACATCAGCGTCACGTCCGGATGAATCGTGTCGAGGCCGACTCTGAGATAGGCGTCGATGGCACGCTGATTCTGCGCGTCGTTGGGCGTCGCGTGCGCGGGCACCGGTCCCAATGTTGCCGCGACGTCTGCGCCGAGCGCCAACGGCAGCGTGTAATCCGTGTGGACGATCGCGCCGCCACTCACCGTGTGATTCAAGAGAAACGCCGAGCCAGTCGACCCCGAGCTGACGGCCAGGAGCTTCATACCGGCGCCTTGCAGCAGCTCGCCCAGCGTCGGCGCCGTGAGCAGCCGCCCCTCCGCGCGAGCCACCCGCTCGAGATTGTTCCGATCTCCAGTGTCGAGCCCGCGGTTCGCGTCGACCGAGGGCACATAAATCGTGTTGCCGAGCAGTCCGTGTGCGCCAGGATACGCTCCCGTCACGAACGACGACGCGTTGACGCGCGTCACAGTCGGAAAAACGGCGTGATGAGCGTTGAAGACGATGCCCCGCTGGCCAAGGCGGGAGAGGCGAGGCATGACGTCCGGCGTCACGTAGTCGGGACGCAGGCCGTCCACGACGATGACGAGCTGCGTGTGTTTCTCGGGCGCCTGCGCGAGCGGCGCCGCCAGCACCGGAGCGAGGATGGCAGCAATCCAGAAGAGTCGCACGTGAGACCGAAGAATCGCTGAAGAGTGTAACGCGGGAATGACGACCGGAACGAGCGCGGACGTTTTTCGCGATCGGTTCGATGCCGTCTCACCTTCGACACCGTGTTGTTACAGGTCCGGCGCTACGATCCGGCGCGTGTACACACGTCTCTTCCTCCGCCGCGGGATGGTGAGCGTCGTTCTTCTCGCCTCGATCTGGTCTTCTGCCTGTAAGAGAGGAGTTTCGGGAGCGCCGATTCGGATCGACGGCTCGAGCACGTTGTATCCGCTGACCGTCGCGGTCGGCGAGCAGTTCAAAGCCAGCAATCCGAACGCGGTAGTCGACGTCAAGTTCTCGGGAACCGACGCGGGTTTCGTGATGTTCTGCGCGGGACAGTTGGACGTGCAGGACGCGTCGCGTCCGATCGAAGCGGCCGAGATCGACGCCTGCCGCCGCGCCAATGTCCACTTCGTCGAACTGCCCGTCGCCTACGACGGACTCACGGTCATCGTGCATCCGAGCAACACCTGGGCCGACTCGATCACGGTTCCCGAGCTGAAGACGATGTGGGAAGCTGCAGCGGCACGGAAGATTACCCGCTGGAGCCAGGTGAGGCCAGGGTGGCCCGACCGGCCGCTCGCGCTCTTCGGACCCGGTCCCTCATCCGGCACGTTCGACTTCTTCACCCAGGTCATCGTCGGCGAGGAACGCAGCAGCAGGAGCGATTACTCGGCGAGCGAGGACGATGAGGTGATCGTCAAAGGCGTCGCCGATGAGCCGGGCGCGCTTGCGTACCTCGGCTACTCGTACTACGACCGAAACCGCGGGAGGGTCAAGGCGCTCGCCATCGACGATCTGGACGACTCCATCGGCCGCGGACCGGTGGAA
>Ga0081539_10006805_pt1 | contig 10711 bp, 10 predicted proteins | sample TabmetS4T2R2_FD_71023 | JGI IMG/M metagenome (GOLD analysis project Ga0081539, IMG submission 71023) | Tabebuia heterophylla rhizosphere microbial communities from the University of Puerto Rico - S4T2R2 | ecosystem: Host-associated > Plants > Roots > Rhizosphere ... | reverse complement strand
TCCGTCGCGCTCCCGGCGGCGGAGACCGGCCACCGGGTCTTCGCCCCCCTGCACACCCAGGACGCCGGCCAGACGATCGACCGCGTCATCGACGTCTTCCCGCCGCACCAGCAGCAGCAGGTCCGGGTCCAGCTCGCCGCCACGCTCCAGGGCGTCGTCTGCCAGACGCTGTGCCGGCGGGCCGACGGGCGCGGCCGCGTCGTCGCCGCCGAGGTGATGTTCGCGACGCCGGCGATCCGCAACCTCATCCGCGAGGGCAAGACCCACCAGGTCTACTCGGCGATGCAGGCCGGCGCGCAGCACGGCATGCAGACCCTGGACCAGCACCTCGGCGAGCTCGTCCGGAACAACCGGATCACGTTCGAGCACGGCCTGGAGAAGTGCCACCAGGTCGAGGACTTCAAGCGCCTCGCCGGGCGGGTCTGAGGGGACGCGCGATGCCGACGGCGGTGAAGACCTACGAGTACTCGGTCCGCGACCGCAGGGGGAAGCTGGTCAAGGGCACGCTCGAGGCGCAGAACGAGACCGCGCTGGTCCAGAAGCTCAAGGGCATGGGGTACGCGCCGGTCAGCGTCCGCGAGACCGGCGGCGGCATGCGGCGGGAGATCTCGCTGCCCGGCGGCAACCGGATCACGCTCAAGGACCTGGCGATCATGAGCCGCCAGTTCGCGACGATGGTGAACTCCGGCCTGTCGCTGCTGCGGAGCCTGAGCATCCTCGCCGACCAGACCGAGAACAAGGCGCTCGCGAAGGTGCTCGACGAGGTGCGGCAGAACCTCGAGGGCGGCCAGTCGCTGTCGTCGTCGCTGGCCAAGCACCCGAGGGCGTTCCCGCCGATCATGGTGAATATGATCCGGGCCGGCGAGACCGGCGGCTTCCTCGACAAGGTGCTGCTGCAGATCGCCGAGAACTTCGAGGCGGAGGTCAAGCTCCGCGGCAAGATCAAGAGCGCGATGACCTACCCGGTCGTCGTCTTCGCGATCGCGCTACTGTCCGTGGCCGGCATGCTGCTGTTCATCGTGCCGATCTTCGCGAACATGTTCACGAGCCTGAACGCCACGCTGCCCGCGCCGACCCGCGCGCTGGTCTTCCTGTCGTCGGCGATGAAGATCACCGCGATCCCGATGGTCGTGCTGCTCGTCGTGCTGCTCGTCGTCTGGCGCCGGGTCAAGCACCGGCCGGACGTGCGCGACGTCGTCGACCCGCTCAAGCTCAAGCTGCCGATCTTCGGCGACCTGTTCCGCAAGATCGCGATCTCGCGGCTGACGCGCAACCTGGGCACGATGCTCGCGGCCGGCGTCCCGATCCTGCAGTCGCTCGACATCGTCGCCGAGACCAGCGGCAACGCGGTCGTCGGCCGCGCGATCCGCGCCGTCCAGGACAGCGTCCGCCAGGGCGAGGCGCTGGCGAAGCCGCTGGCCGACCACCCCGTCTTCCCGCCGATGGTCGTGCAGATGATGGCGGTCGGCGAGGACACCGGCGCGCTCGACCAGATGCTCACGAAGATCAGCGACTTCTACGACCAGGAGGTCGAGGCGACGACGGAGAGCCTCACCGCGCTGATCGAGCCGCTGATGATCGCGTTCCTCGGCGGCGTCGTGGGGTCGATGATCGTGGCGCTCTACATGCCGATCTTCAAGGTGTTCGACCTCATCAAGTGAGCCGCGCAACGCCTGGTGGCGGCCTCACGCGCGCGACACCCGGCCCGCCTGAGGCCTGATCCGCCTGAGAGGTCACCCCCGGCCTGCCACCCGACTGGCCCTGCCGACCTGGTGCCACACCCACGCGGCGTAGCCGGCACCCGACGACCGTCGCTCTCCGCGGGTGGGGCGCCCGTCCGGCGGTACGGCGAACGGGTGGCGGTTCCTCCGGACGGTGACTCTGCGTCAAGCCCGAACGGCGTCCGGCCGATGCCCTTCACATCCGGTCCACGAGACCACGCCGTCCTCGCACCCCTCAGGAGAAGCGCCACATGCTCGCTCGCATCCGCAGGTCCATGGCCGAGAAGGACCAGGGCTTCACGCTCATCGAGCTCCTGGTCGTGATGATCATCATCGGGATCCTGGCCGCCATCGCGATCCCGGTCTTCCTCAACCAGCGCAAGCGCGCGGTCGACTCCTCGATCAAGTCCGACCTGCGCTCGATCGCGAACCAGATGGAGACCTACTTCGCCGACAACCAGACGTACGTGGAGCCGGCGCAGACCGGCGGCGCCGGCAAGCCGGTCACGATGACCGGCGGCGACCCGGTGAACGTGTCGGGCGTCAACGAGTTCACCTTCGTCATGCTCGACAAGGACGGCGTCGTGACGAGCGACGCGGCGAAGGTGACCGGCTACTGCATCACCGGCACGAGCGACAACGGCAGCGACAAGACGATCACGTACAACAGCCAGGCCGGTGGCATCAGCTCGAACGACTGCACCTGACGCGCGCCGCACGCCCGCGGTGCCGGCGCGACCCCCGGGGGCGCGCCGGCACCGCGGGGCGGCACGCGGGTGCGAGCGGACGCCGCGGTCGCTCTCCGCCGCCGGAGACACGTCCGGCGGTGCGGCGAACGGGTGGTGATCACGCTCCGGCCGGCGCTGCCCGTCAAGCGCCGCAGGGGCGGCGCCGATACGGGTGGGGTCCGGCGGCCCCTGTCCCTTCCGCAGGGGTCCGTGCGGACGAACGACCTCATCGTCCTCACGCAGCACCCCGAAGGAGCGTTCATGCTCGCTCGCATCCGCAAGTCCACGGCGGAGAAGGACCAGGGCTTCACCCTGATCGAGCTCCTGGTCGTGATGATCATCATCGGGATCCTGGCCGCCATCGCGATCCCGGTCTTCCTCAACCAGCGCAAGCGCGCGGTCGACTCGTCGATCAAGTCCGACCTGCGCTCGATCGCGAACCAGATCGAGACCTACTACACCGACAGCCAGAAGTACCCGATCGTCGCGAACACGACGGCGGGTGCCGACGTCAACGTCGGCACCGACAAGGTCAAGGTGTCCGGCACGAACTACTTCACGTTCAAGTTCTACAAGGACACCGCCAACCCGCCCAACACCACGACCGTCGACACCGAAGCCATCGGCTACTGCATCACCGGCAACGGCAACGGCAAGGGCAGCGGCGCGGTGATCACCTACAACAGCCTGTCCGGCGGCCTCGGCTCCACGACCTGTCCGTGACCTGCCGGCGGCCGTGACCGGGTGACCGGTCCGGCACGCGCCACCGCCGGCCACGGCCGGCACGCACCACACCGCGGCGGTGGGGGACCGACCGGCCCCCGCCGCCGCGGTCACGCATCGAGTCCCACGCCGACCCGACACCGACCCGACACCGGAGAGGAGCCTGAGTGAGCCGTCCCGCCCACCCCACCCCGGACCGCCGGGCCGACCCGGGCGACCGCGACGACGGGGGCTTCACGCTCGTCGAGGTGACGGTCTCGCTCGTCCTCCTCGCGGTCGTCCTGGCCGCCGCGCTCAGCCTCTTCGTGCGGGCCCTCGGCAACACCGACCTGCAGTCGCAGCGCGGCCAGGCGATCACGATCGCCAACGACCAGCTCGAGCAGGTGCGCGGGGTCGGGGTCCGCGACCTCCTCGACGGCCGCACGCTCACCTCGGTCCAGAGCCTGTGGACCTGGGACCCGAACCTCACCAGCCGAAGCGTCATCGCCTGGGACACGACGGCGGCGACCGGGTCCACCGCGCTCGTCCCCACGATCCGGACGCAGCGCGTCGACAACGTCGACTACGTCGTGCGGACGTACGTCGACACCTGCTACCTGCCGACCACCGGCAGCACCACCTGCGGCACCACCACGACCGGGGCCAAGGCGATGTACCGGATCACGGTCAGCGTCGCGTGGTCGCCGCGGAACACGCGCACGTGCGGCGCCAGCGTCACCAAGGTCGTGGCGAACAGCGCCGACCGCTGCCAGGAGTACGTCGCGACGACGCTGCGCGACCCGTCGCTCGAGCCCGTCTTCAACACGAACTGAGACCGCGCGATGACTTCCACCCAGCCGGACACCCAGCCGGTGACCGAGCCGGTGCCAGAGCCGGTGCCAGAGCCGGTGACAGAGCGGGACGCCGGCTTCACGCTCCTGGAGTACACGGTGGCGATGGCGATCTTCGCGATCGTCATCTCGATCACCGCGGGCGGGATCGCGCTGATGGCGCGGGACGTCGTCAAGACGACGAACCTGTCGACGTCCACCGACCAGGTCCGCCAGGCGTTCACCCGGCTCGACCGCCAGGTGCGCTACGCCAGCCAGGTGAACTACCCCGGCACCGCGGGCGGGACCCGGTGGTACGTCGAGTTCCTCGCCCCGAACGGCTCCGGCGTCCCGACCTGCCACCAGTGGCGGCTCGACACGGCCGCCGACGTGCTGCAGGAGCGCTTCTGGCCGGGCCCGCCGGCCGCCGCGCCGGGCACGGCCCCGACCTGGGTCACGGTCGCGTCGACCATCGCGAACGACCCGGCGGCGAACCCGCCGTTCACGCTCGTGCCGGCGGACGCCGACTCGCCGCAGCAGGGCCTCGTGATCCGGCTCCTCGCCCGCAAGGCGGCGAGGGACACCTCGACGGTGACGATGGAGACCTCGCTCTACGCCCGCAACTCGTCGACCCAGAGCGACGCCAACGACGACGTCGACGCGAACGGCGTCTCGGACACCCCGATCTGCGCGACCTTTGGACGGCCATGACCACGACACGAACGACCATCACGGCGGCCGCCGGGCGGCTCGTCCGGCGCGCCCGCTCGGGCGACGGTGGCACCGCGCTGCTGCTGACGATCTTCACGATGCTCCTCGTCGCGACGATGAGCCTCGCGGTCGGGACCGCCGTCCTCGTGCAGGTGCGCCCCACGCAGTTCGAGCAGAAGTCCACGCGCACGCTCACCGCGGCCGAGGCCGGGTTCGACGTCGCCCTCAACCGGATCCGCGCCGCGCGGGACGCCAACGGCCTCGGGATCCGCAGCCAGCTCCCGTGCACCGACACCGCCGGGACGACGTTCACCGGCACCGTCGGGACCGGCACCGACGCGTCGGCCTACACCGTGACGATCCGCTACTACACCGTGGACCCGTCGCAGCAGAGCGCGAGCTGGCGGTCGAGCACCACCAACCTGGTCAGGTGCGTGGGCGGCGCCCCCCAGCAGATCCCGCTCTACGCGCTGCTGGAGTCCCGGGGCTCCGGCGCGGCGCTGCCCGGCACGTCGCTGACCGGCAACCGGACAATCGAGCAGACCTACCGCTTCAGCACCACCGACGAGCACATCCTCGGCGGCCAGATCACCGTGCCCACGACGAACCTCTGCCTCGCCGTGGACAGCCACACGAACGGCGCCGCGGTCCGGGTCGTCAGGTGCGACAACCAGGGCGCGGACATCCTGCAGCGGTGGAGCTACACGAGCCAGCTCCAGCTGCAGACGTCGGACCTCAACGGCAACAGGTACTGCGTCCAGGCGAACCCCTCCGACGGCGCCCCCGCCGTGCTGACCAGCACCTGCGACGCGACCAGGGCGAACCAGCTCTGGAGCTACAACGCCGCCGGCCGCTTCGAGGGCACGACGGCGAACGCGAACGGCGAGTCGACCGGGTCGACGAACGGCTGGTGCCTCACGATCCAGAACGACAAGCAGGCGGGCAGCATCGTCTACCTGAAGCGCGAGTGCAGCGGCGACTCCGACACCCAGCACACGTTCTTCCCGCAGTCCTCCGTCGGCGCCGGGGCCGCTGGCGAGGCCACGGACCAGCTCGTGAACTACAGCTACTACAGCCGCTGCCTGGACATCACCGGCGAGGACCGGAACGCCACCTGGCTCATCGGCTACCCCTGCGAGCAGGCGCCGTCGGCGTCGGGCGTGGGGTGGTCCCAGAAGTTCTTCTGGGACGCCACCACGCAGCAGTTCTGCACGAACACCGCGAACCAGACGGTCACGGCCTGCTCGCCGCCCGGTGCCGACCTCTATTGCCTCAGCGCCGGCTCCGCGAGCAGCACGCCCACCGTCGGCGGCCGCGTGCTGCTGAAGCCGTGCTCGCCCACCGACACCACGCAGAAGTGGACCCGGCAGTACGACACCGGCGAGAACGCGACGTCGTACACCATCAGGACGGTGAACCTGGGCCTGTGCCTGGAGGTCAACCCCTCGGGCGCCTCGGAGGCGAACGCCATCGACAAGCAGTGGGGCATCGTCCTCACCGCCACCTGCGACGGCTCCTCCCGCCAGAAGTGGAACGCCCCCCCGAACGCCGAGGGCAGCAGGACCTCCAACCTCTACGAGCACTCCCCGTGAGACGCGAGCCGTGAGGCGCGCCTGCCGGCCGTCGCGGGCTCGATAGGGTCGCGCCGTGACGGGGGAGCTGAGCACGCCCGCGGTGGCCGCGCTGGCGGCGGTCGCGGGGCTGGTCGGCCTGCTCGTCGGGTCGTTCCTCAACGTGGTCGTCGCCCGCGTGCCCGAGGGGCGTTCGGTCGTGACGCCGCGCAGCGCCTGCCCGGCCTGCGGCACGCCGATCCGGCCGGCCGAGAACGTCCCGGTCGTCTCGTGGCTGCTGCTGCGCGGCCGTGCGGCGTGCTGCGGCGCGCCGATCAGCCGCCGCTACCCGCTGGTCGAGGTCATCACCGCCGCGGCGTTCGCGGCGGTGACCGCCTGGCAGGGGCTCTCCTGGCTACTGCCCGCCCTGCTGTACCTCGCCGCGATCTCGATCGCGCTGACGTTCATCGACCTCGACCACTTCCGGCTGCCGGACCAGATCGTGCTGCCGTCGTACGGCGTCGTCGCCGCGCTCCTCGGGGTGGCCGCGGTCGGCGAGGGCGAGTACCGGCCGCTGCTGCGCGCCGCGGCCGCGGGCGCGGCGCTGTGGGTCTTCTACTTCACCCTGCGCGTGATCAACCCGCGGGGCATGGGGTACGGCGACGTCAAGCTCGCCGGCGTCCTGGGGATGTACTTCGGCTGGTTCGGCTGGGGCGAGGTCGCCCTCGGGACATTCCTCGGGTTCGCCGTCGGCGGCGTCGCCGGCATCGGGCTCATGCTGGCCGGGCGAGCCGGCCGCAAGACCCAGATCCCCTTCGGCCCGTACATGATCGTCGGTGCCTGGCTCGGGCTCGCCGTCGGCGGCGCCGTCTGGGACTGGTACCTCGACCTCTCCGGGTATCGCTGAGTCGCCGAGCCGTCGCCGGCCCGGCCGCCTCCCCTTGCGCCGACCGGGCGAACCGACGTGTGCGGAGAGTGTCGAACACCTCTGACGGCTCAAGCGGCCGGGGGCCGGGCCCGATCCACCCCCTGACGCCCAGCGGGAAGGGGAGCGACTCACCATGGCGCGACGCACGGCCATCGGCCTGGACATCGGGACCTCCGTGGTCCGGGCAGCCGAGCTGTCGTTCGGTCGGGGCGGACTCACCCTGGAGAGGTTCGGGCAGGTGGTGCTCCCGGACGGCGCGGTGCGGGACGGCGAGGTGGTCGACGTCGACGCCGTGTCGTACACGGTGCGCCAGCTCTGGTCCGCGACCGGCTTCGGTCACAAGAAGGTGATGATGGGCGTCGCGAACCAGCGCGTCATCGTCCGCCAGCTCGAGCTGCCCTGGATGGAGCAGGCGGAGCTGCGCGACAGCCTCGCCTTCCAGGTCCAGGACTTCCTGCCGATGGCGGTCGACCAGGCCGAGCTCGACTTCTTTCCGCTGGAGCAGGTCGACGACGGCGCCGGCACGCGGACACTGCGCGGCCTGCTCGTGGCCGCCGCCCGAGAGACCGTCCTCGCGAACGTCCGCTGCGCCGAGCGCGCCGGGCTGACGGCCGTCGGCGTCGACCTGTCGTCGTTCGCCGTCCTGCGCGCGATGGGCCGCCAGACCTCGCTCGAGGTGGACACCGAGGCGCTGATCGACATCGGCGCCCGGGTCACGAACATCATCGTGCACAGCGCCGGCGTCCCCCGGTTCGTCCGCATCCTCCTGATGGGCGGTCAGGACGTGACGGACGCCGTCGCCGACCGGCTCGGCGTCACGCTGGAGCACGCCGAGGGCCTCAAGCAGCAGTACGCGCACGCCAGCCACGGCGACGAGCTCGTCACCGTGACGCAGACCGTCGCGACGATCGCGCAGGACTTCGTCGACGAGATCCGCGGCTCGCTCGACTACTACGGCGCCTCGAACCCGGGCGCCCCGGTCGAGCGGATCGTGCTCTCCGGCGGCGGCTCGCGGCTCGACGGGCTGATCGAGCGCCTGACGACGTCCACCCGGCTCCCCGTCCTGGGCGGCGACCCGCTCTCGGCGCTCCGCGTCGGCAACACCGGCCTCGACGAGGACCAGATCGAGTTCATCAAGCCGCTGGCGGCTGTGCCGGTGGGCCTGGCGTTGGGAGCGATCTGATGACGGCACCCGCGACCGAGCAGCTCGAGGCCGAGGGCCCGGTCGTCAGCCGCGTCGACTGGGCTCCGGTGCCGCGGGTCAACCTGCTGCCCCGCGAGATCCTCGAGAACCGGCGGTTCCGGAACGTCCAGATCCTGCTCGGGCTCGCCGTCGTCCTCACGCTGGTGCTGGCCGGCGCGGCGTTCTGGTGGAGCGACCGCGCCGTCACCCAGGCTCGCGACACGCTCGACGAGGTGCAGGCGCGGACCGCGGCGCTGCAGGCGAAGGAGCGCAGCTACGCGGCCGTGCCACAGACTCTGGCCGAGCTCGACTACGCCCTGGCCGCTCGCGAGACCGTCATGACGAACGACGTCGCCTGGTACCGCTACCTGTCGGACCTCGCCGACGCCGCGCCCGCCGACGTCGCGTTCCAGTCGATCACACTGCAGGTGCCAGGGCCGGCCGCGGGCGGCGCCGCCGCCGCGACGCCGGCCTCCGCGTCGACGACGGCTGACCCGTTCCTGCCGCCGCGTGCGCTCGGCACAGCGACGATCACGGGTATCTCCGGCACGTACCCCAAGGTGGCGGCCTGGATGGACGCCCTCGACAAGATCGCCGGCCTGGACGTCTCGTCGCTGAACAACGCGACCCGGGGGACCGACCCCGAGCACCCCGACATCACGTTCTCCTCCGGCATCACCGTGACCGACCAGGCCCTCTCGCACCGATTCGACCGGAAGGCGGGCTGATGCTCTCCACCCGTACCGCCCGCTGGAGCGCCGTCACCGGCCTGGTGTGCGTGGTCGTCCTGGTCGCGACCTGGTTCGTCCTCGTCGCGCCGCGGCGGTCCGAGGCCGCGAACCTCGACGACCAGCGCGTCGATGCCGAGTCGACGAACGTCGCCCTGCAGGCCAAGATCAACCAGCTCCGGGACCAGTTCGGCGATCTGCCGGCCAAGCGGGCCGAGCTGGCGCGGATCCGCGCCCAGCTGCCGCCCGCCGCCGACGTGGCCGACCTGGTGCGCTCGCTGTCCGCCCTGGCCGACACCGCCGGCGTCACGCTCACCTCGATCACCCCCTCGACGGCGACGACGCTGACGCCGGCCTCGGCGAGCGGCCCCGCGGTGGTCGCGATCCCGGTGACCGTCGAGGTGCAGGGCACGTACACCGAGACCACGCGGTTCCTGCGCTTCCTGCAGACCCGCATCGACCGCGCCTTCCTGCTCACCGAGCTCGCCGCGACGCGCGGCACCGGCGACACGTCGGGGTCCGCCACCTCCGGCACGACCGCGGCGTCGGTCCCGGCGTCGCCCACGGCGTCGCCCACGCCGACCGCCACGGCGACCTCGACGTCGACGTCGACCTCGACGTCGACGAGTACGTCGACGGCGTCGCCGTCGCTGGTCGACTCGTTCGAGACCAAGGTCACCGGTGAGGTGTTCTCGCTGGTGAGCGAGCCGTCGGCGACGCCGTCCGCCGGGGCGACGCCCACGCCGGCCACGACCTCCTAGGGCGCTCCGGACCTGTTCCGGCCGGGTGGCGGGGTCCTCCGGCCAGGCACCGGCCGGCGTGGCAGGATCGAACGCATGCTGCGCTGGCTCACCGCGGGGGAGTCCCACGGTCCGTTGCTCGTGGGCGTCCTCGAGGGTCTCCCGGCCGGCGTCCGGGTCACCACCGCCGACGTCGGCGCCGCCCTGGCGCGCCGCCGGCTCGGCCACGGCCGCGGCGCCCGCATGAAGTTCGAGCAGGACGAGGTCCGCATCGTCGGCGGCGTCCGCCACGGCGAGACGCTCGGCGGGCCGGTCGCGATCGAGGTCGGCAACACCGAGTGGCCCAAGTGGGAGACGGTCATGGCGGCCGACCCGGTGGACCCCGACCTGCTGGCCGCGCAGGCCCGCAACGCGCCCCTCACCCGGCCGCGGCCCGGCCACGCCGACCTCGCCGGGATGCAGAAGTACGGCTTCGACGACGCCCGGCCGGTGCTGGAGCGTTCCTCCGCCCGCGAGACCGCGGCCCGGGTGGCGCTCGGCGTCGTCGCCGCGGCGTTCCTGCGGCAGGCGCTGGGCGCCCGGCTGGTCAGCCACACGGTCGCGATCGGCCCGGTGGAGGTGCCGGAGGGCGCGGCGCTGCCCGGCCCGGACGACGTCGACGCGCTCGACGCGGACCCGGTGCGCTGCCACGACGCCGCGACGTCGGCGCTCATGGTCGCGGAGATCGACGACTGCCGGCGGGCCGGCGACACGCTCGGCGGCGTCGTGGAGGTGCTGGCCTGGGGACTGCCGCCCGGCCTCGGCAGCCACGTGCACTGGGACCGGCGGCTCGACTCCCGGCTGGCCGGCGCGCTCATGGGCGTGCAGGCGATCAAGGGCGTGGAGGTCGG
>Ga0081539_10006804_pt1 | contig 10711 bp, 12 predicted proteins | sample TabmetS4T2R2_FD_71023 | JGI IMG/M metagenome (GOLD analysis project Ga0081539, IMG submission 71023) | Tabebuia heterophylla rhizosphere microbial communities from the University of Puerto Rico - S4T2R2 | ecosystem: Host-associated > Plants > Roots > Rhizosphere ... | reverse complement strand
GACCCCTGGACAGGCCCCCCCCACCAAAAGCCGGAGCTCTAGATCACTTGAGGGTGACCTTGGCGCCCTCGCCCTCGAGCTTCGCCTTGGCCGCCTCGGCCTTCTCCTTGTTGACGCCCTCGAGGATCGCCTTGGGGGCGGCCTCGACGGTGTCCTTGGCCTCCTTCAGGCCCAGGCCGGTCAGCTCACGGACGACCTTGATGACCTGGATCTTCTTGCCGCCGTCGGCCTCCAGGACGACGTCGAACGAGTCCTTCTCGACCTCGGCCGGAGCCTCGGCGCCACCGGCGGCCGGGCCGGCAGCCGCGACGGCGACCGGAGCGGCGGCGGTGACCTCGAAGGTCTCCTCGAACTGCTTCACGAACTCCGAGAGCTCGATCAGCGTCATCTCCTTGAACGCGTCGAGCAGCTCCTCGGTGCTGAGCTTCGCCATGTCTGGCAACCTTTCGTTACTTCTGGTGGTGGTAGGTCACTCCGCGGCGGGCGCGGAGCCGTCCTTCTCGCGCTTCTCCTGCAGGGCTGCGGCGAGGCGCGCGACCTGCGACAGCGGGGCCTGGAACAGGCCCGCGGCCTTGGTCAGGTTGCCCTTCATGGCGCCGGCCAGCTTGGCCAGCAGCACCTCACGGGACTCGAGATCGGCGATCTTGCTGACCTCGTCGGCCGTGATGGCCTTGCCCTCGAAGACGCCGCCCTTGATGACCAGGACGGGGTGGGCCCTGGCGAAGGCCCGGAGACTCTTGGCCGCCTCGACCGGGTCGCCGCTGACGAAGGCGAGCGCGGTAGGACCGGTGAACAGCTCGTCAAGGCCTTCGATGCCCGCGTCGGCAGCGGCGCGCTTCGCGAGCGTGTTCTTCGACACGGAGTACTTCGTCGCGCCGCCGAGTGAGCGCCGCAGCTCGGTCATCTGGGCGACCGTGAGACCGCGGTACTCGGTCAACACGGTGGCCGACGAGTTCCGGAAGTGATCCGTGAGCTCGGCAACGGCAGTGGCCTTGTCGGCCCGGACCGGCTTGTCCGCCATGTCCCTCCTCTCTCAGTGCTCGGCCGCTGGGCTTCGAGAGGCTGACCATGGGAAACGCCCCGGGCGCAGGGGGCGCACGGGGCGGGCATGGTCTTGCACAACCATGGTCGCGATCCGTTCTTCCCTACGCGGGTCGCCCGCATGCTGCGGAACCTTCGACTGCCCTTTCCAGGACAGCGACCAGCGGTCTATGGGTGGAACTTCAAGACGCAAGGGTACGCGTACGGGCCGTCCCCGCCAAATCGGGCCGTCCCGCCGTGCCGGTGATCCGATCGGTGGTCCCGGCCGTTGCGCGCCCCCGGCCCGCCGCTGCAACGTGCGCGCTCCTCACCGCCGCTACTCCCTCGCCGATCTTGGAGTCGTGGCGGTTCTCGACTTTCGGAGTTCGACTTGAGCAGGCGTCGGCTCCGGCCCTCGCCCGGCAGGCAGGCAGCGATCCTCCTACCAGGAAGTCCGGGTGCCCTCACCAGGCACCGATCCTCCTACCAGCAAGTCCCGGTCATGCCGCCCGGGCACCGGTCCTCCTGCTAGGAAGTCCAGGTGGCCTCGCCCGGCACCGATCCTCCTGCTAGGAAGTCCAGGTGGCCTCGCCCGGCACCGATCCTCCTGCTAGGAAGTCCAGGTGGCCTCGCCCGACACCCATCCTCCTGCTAGGAAGTCCAGGTGGCCTCGCCCGGCAGCGACCCGCCTACCAGCAAGTCCCGGTGATGCCGCCCGGGCACCGATCCTCCTGCTAGGAAGTCCAGGTACCCTCGCCCGCCACCGATCCTCCTGCTAGGAAGTCCCGGTGGCCTCGCCCGGCAGCGACCCGCCTACCAGCAAGTCCCGGTGATGCCGCCCGGGCACCGATCCTTCTGCTAGGAAGTCCAGGTGGCCTTGCCCGGCAGCGACCCGCCTACCAGCAAGCCCCCGTGATGCCGCCCGGGCACCGATCCTCCTGCTAGGAAGTCCAGGTGGCCTCGCCCGGCAGCGACCCGCCTACCAGCAAGTCCCGGTGATGCCGCCCGGGCACCGATCCTCCTGCTAGGAAGTCCCGGTGACGCCGCCCGGCAGCGATGTCCCGGTGACGCCGCCCGGCAGCGATGCTCCTACCAGCAAGTCCAGGTGACGCCGCCCGGCACGATCGCGGGGTCAGCCGTTCACGACCACGGCGGCCACGGCCCGGCCCGAGCCCGGCGCGCCACATTCAGCGCGGACCGTCGACTCCGTCTGGTACAAACAGGGCACATGGTGAGCAATCGCGGGTTCCCGCCGCGTTCTTGTAGAGCTATGGCCGTATTTCGACCGCAGCTATCCAAGATCCACAAGACGGCCGGGACAAACCCGTATAACACCTATCGGCGGCACCACCCACGTCCCATCGGCGCCCTTCGCAGCCGATGCGGTAACCCCGCACGCTTGCGCGAACGAGTACGAAACTCGCTGACGCCACTGGCCGCCCGCGCCGTACTCCGGCCCACCTCACATGTCTGACGTGCCGAGCCCGCCCGCGCAGCCCGGCGTTCGCACGGTCGCCCAGCGCACTCCATCGCCGCCCCAATCGCCGAGCGCTCCTCGGGGAGTTCCGTTAAGGGAGAGCCGTCCCCGGCGGCTGCACGAAAGTCGAGGCGTCGGACCTCGGGCTCAGCCACCAGCCCGCGAGAACGGTGGCCCGGTCCACGACAAGCTCGGTGACCACCAGCAGGAGCAGCGTGGCGATCAACACGCCAACCGTGCGGCCACGATGCGTCTCATGGGCAGGCCGTGGGGTGCGCCGCTTTCTCGCCGGATCTCCACCCGACCGGGCGTCCCCACACGCCGATCAGCGGTATCACAGCTCCGGTGTCGGAGCGGCATGGCGGTTATGGAGCGCCGTGGCTGTTCTGCGTGCGTCACAACGGCCACCGCGCTCCATAACCGCCACCACGCTCCACACCCCGGGTGTGCACGGCGTGCCAATCGACGGCCGGTACGGTCAGCGCCGCCCTCGGCCGGCGTTCCGGCACCGCCGACATCCATTCCGGCACCGCCGACATTCCGTTCCGGCACCGCCGACATTCCGTTCCGGCACCACCAACATCCGTTCCGGCACCGTCGACATCCGGGCGCAGCACCCTCACCGCACCGGACGCATACAACCAGGCTTCTTCCGGCGAAAACCCGCACACGACCCCGAACCATCCACCCGGCCTGTGCAAAAGCCGCTGCCTGGACCAACAAAACCCCGAAACCCGAGGCGCCCACCACAACTCCAAGATCGGCGGAGGGGTTCGGCCGGTCCGGATCGCGGTGGCAGGACGAGTCGCAACCGCTACGACGGCGGAGGGGGTTCGGCCGGTCCGGATCCCGGTGGCAAGACGAGTCGCGCACCAGCCACGACGGCGGAGGGGTTCGGCCGGTCCGGATCGCGGTAGCAAGACGAGTCGCGCACCAGCCACGACGGCGGAGGGGTTCAGCCGGTCGGGATCGCGGTGGCAAGACGAGTCGCGCACCAGCCACGACGGCGGAGCCTCGGCGGATCGTGTACTCGAGCCGGATCCGGAAGCTCGGCACCGAAAAGCCCCGGGGCCGCGCTGCCCCAGGGCTTCGGTACAACCGATCAGGCCTCGACGGCCTCACGCAGGTTCTTTGTCACGTTCGGGTCGACCGGCACGCCGGGACCCATGGTGGTCGTGACGGTGACCTTCCTGAGGTACTTGCCCTTCGCCGCGGACGGCTTGGCCCGCATGACCTCGTCGAGCACTGCCGCGTAGTTGTCGACCAGCTTGTCGGCCGGGAACGAAGCCTTGCCGATGATCAGGTGCAGGTTGGAGTGCTTGTCCACCCGGAAGGTGATCTTGCCGCCCTTGATGTCGGACACCGCCTTGGCGACGTCCATCGTGACCGTGCCGGTCTTGGGGTTCGGCATCAGACCGCGGGGGCCCAGGATCCGAGCGATGCGGCCGATCTTGGCCATCTGGTCCGGCGTCGCGATCGCGGCGTCGAAGTCCAGCCAGCCACCCTGGATGCGTGCCACCAGCTCGTCCGTGCCGACCTCGTCGGCGCCCGCCGCGATGGCCTCGTCGGCCTTCGCGCCCTGGGCGAAGACGATCACTCGGGCGGTCTTGCCGGTGCCGTGCGGCAGGTTGACCGTGCCGCGAACCATCTGGTCGGCCTTGCGCGGGTCGACACCGAGACGCATGGCGACTTCGACCGTGGCGTCGAACTTGGTCGGGCTCGTCTCCTGCGCCAGCCTGATGGCGTCGCCGGGCTGGTAGAGCTTGCCGGAGTCGATCTGTTCGGCCGCCTTGCGGTAGCCCTTGCTGCGCTGCATTTCTCTTCTACTCCTGTGTGGTTGATGGCGGGACGCGCCGTTGGCGCCCCTCCCACTGGTCGTCAGGTGAGGTGACTAAATCTTGGCGACCTGGTTGAAGTTCAGCTCGACCGGCGTCTCCCGGCCGAAAATCGAAACCAGGACCTTCAACTTCTGCTGGTCGGCGTTTATTTCGCTGATCGAGGCCGGCAGCGACGCGAACGCGCCGTCGGTCACCGTGACCGAGTCGCCGACCTCGAAGTCCAGCACCTTGATCTCGGGCTTGGCCTTCTTCTCCTCGGCCTCGACCGCCGGGGCGAGCCACTTGAGCACCTCGTCCAGCGACAGCGGCGCGGGGCGGTCCACCCGGTCGGTGGCCCCCACGAAGCCGGTGACACCGGGGGTGTTGCGCACGCAGGAGTACGACTCCGGCGTCAGGTCCATCCGGACCAGGATGTAGCCGGGGAAGACCTTGTTCTGCACCTGCAGGCGCTTGCCGTTCTTGACCTCGACCTCTTCGCGGGTCGGCACCTCGACCTGGAAGATGTAGTCCTCCATGTCGAGGCTGCTGATCCGGGTCTCGAGGTTGGCCTTGACCTTGTTCTCGTATCCCGCGTATGAGTGCACCACGTACCATTCGCCCGGCGCGTAGCGCAGCTTCTGCCGCAGCTCGGCGACCGGGTCGAAGTCCTCGTCCTCGTCGGGCGCGGCCTCCACGGCCGGCTCGTTGCTGGCGGCCTCGACCGACTTGTCGGTGTTCGCCGTGGCCACCGAGAACTGGTCGTCGGCGGTCTCGTCGTACTCAGGCACGCTCGCTCACTTCCATAGGTTCTTGACTAGTTGCCCAGGGACCAGAGGACACCCTTGGCGAAGAGATAGTCCAGCCCGGCCACGATCGCGGTCATGACGGCGACGAACACGATCACGACGGCCGTGTAGGTCAGCAGCTCCTTGCGGGTCGGCCAGATGACCTTACGCAGCTCGCTGACGACCTCGCGGAAGAAACCTCCGATGCGGCCGAAGAACCCACCTCGCCGGACGTCCTTCCGCTTCGCTGTCGGGCTGTCCGAGTTCGCGGTGCGTCGCCGGACCGCGGTGCCGCCACGGCTTACCGGCTCCTCGTCGATCTCGTCATCGGCCACTTGCTCTTCGCGCACCTCGTCGTCGGGGCGGTCGCCGGCCGCGTCGTCACCGGGTCGCTTCCTCTCGGCCACTTCGCCCTCTTCCGTCGTCGGTGGTGGATGTCCCGTCAGTCCGGAAGCCCGTGTACCGGACGTTCACCGGGCGGGCATCGGAATGGTGCGCAGGGGTGACAGGACTTGAACCTGCAGCCTGCGGTTTTGGAGACCGCTGCTCTGCCAATTGAGCTACACCCCTGTGCGGGGCACCTGTCTCCCAGGCATGGGAGAGCAGGGGTCAGTTACCCCACGGCGGACCAGTGTACGGGTTCACTTGCCGCTTCCCCAACCCGCCCTACCTCTTGCGGACGGTCGCGGTCGCCATGGAGAGCACCTTCTCGCCGTTGCACGTGGCAGTCAGATTGATCTTGGTCAGGCCGTCGTCGGTGACCTCCTTGACCACGCCGCGCACGACGACCTCAGCGCCTTCGTCGGTGTCCGGGACCGGCACCGGCCGGCTGAACCGCACGCTGAAGTCGACCACGGCGTCCGGAGCACCGGCCCAGGTGGTCACCGCCCGTCCGGCCAGGGCCATGGTGAACATGCCGTGTGCGATCACGCCGGGCAGTCCTACCCTGGTGGCCAGCCGCTCGCTCCAGTGGATGACGTTGAAGTCGCCCGAGGCTCCGCAGTAGCGGATCAGGTCGGCGCGGGTCACCCGATACGTCTGGGTAGGTAGATCGTCGGTCATGACGGCCCCCGCTGCACCAGCTTGGACCAGGCCGTGACCACCGGCTCACCGGACTCCGTGGTGACGTCGGTACGAGTGGTGAGGAAGTCGTGGCCGCCACGCTGGGTGATCTCCTCGACCGTGTTGACGCAGACCAGCGCGTCGCCGGCGACGATCGGCCGGGTGTACGCGAACCTCTGGTCACCGTGCACCACGCGGGTGTAGTCCATGCCGAGTTCCGGGTCGCCGACTATCTGCCGGCTCGCGGCCATGGTCACCACGGTCGGGAACGTCGGCGGCGCGACGACGTCCGGATAGCCGATCGCCCGGGCCGCCGCCGGGTCGTGGTACTGCGGGTCCTCGGCGCCGATGGCCCGGGCGAACTCACGGATCTTTTCGCGGCCGACCAGGTACGGCTCGGTGGGCGGCCAGCTGCGGCCGACGAAGGAGGGGTCCAGAGGCATGCCCTGAAACTACTCTGCGGCAGCCGGACGCCGGCCGCCGCAGGGCAAGAGAGCTTCTTCGGTACGGGCTCAGCGCGTCTCGCGGTGCACCGTGTGCCTGCCGTCCCGGGGGCAGAACTTCTTGAGCTCGATGCGGTCCGGGTTGTTACGGCGGTTCTTCCGGGTGATGTAGTTCCGTTCCTTGCACTCCGTACACGCCAGGGTGATCTTCGGACGGACGTCGGTCGCCTTGGCCACGGCGGGGTGCCTTCCTGCTCACGAGATTCGAACTTCGACGACGTACAAGCGTAGACGCTGCGACGTCAGACATGCAAAACGGACGCCGACGGCGCCTTACCGTGCTGTAGCGGTGGCCGGACTTGAACCGGCGACACAGCGATTATGAGCCGCTTGCTCTGCCATCTGAGCTACACCGCCGCGCCAGGCTCACAGCCCGGTTGAGGCCGGCCCGGTAAGAGCCCCCTTACGGAATCGAACCGTAGACCTTCTCCTTACCATGGAGACGCTCTGCCGACTGAGCTAAGGGGGCACGCGCAATCTCTCGCGTGATGCGCAGAGGTAAGAGTACACGGCGGCACTACGCGGGTGAAACCGGCCGCCAGCTTCGGCGTTTACGCAGGTCAACGTCGTTGCTCAGATGACCGCACGGAGGCGGCGCACCTCACCGGTCGGTGTCGATTCGGGCTCGGTCTGTGCGACGAACCAGGCCTCCAAACGCTCGTACGGGAGGGGTCGGCTGAACAGATAGCCCTGGCCGATCTCGCAACCCATCTCCTCGAGCAGCTCGAGGGTGAGTTCGCTCTCCACGCCCTCGGCGACCACGGTGAGCCGGAACTCCCGGGACAGGCTGATCACCGCCCGGACAATTGCCCGGTCACCGGTGTCGGTCACCATGCCTTGAACGAAGCTGTCGTCGATCTTGACTTCGTGTACCGGCAGCTGCCGTAGGTACGCCAGCGACGAGGCGCCGGTGCCGAAGTCGTCGACGGACAGCCGTACCCCGAGATCACGCAGTTGATAGAGGACCGGCAGGGTGCGTTCGATGTCGCCGAGGATGCCGGGCTCGGAGATCTCGAAGGTCACCTGGCCGGGCGCGACCTGGTAGCGCTTGATCAGCTGGTGCACCATGTTCGGGAACCTGATGTCGAGCAGTGTCCGGGCCGACAGATTGACCGCGATGGCCAACGGCCGGTCCGCGTCCGCCCACTGCTTGCAGCGCCGCAGGCCCTCGGTCAGTACCACCTCGGTGAGCCGTGATAGCTGACCGGTGTGCTCGGCGACCGCGATGAAGTCCTCCGGCGCCACCTCGCCGTGCGCCGGGTGGTTCCACCGGGCCAGACACTCCACGCCGACCAGATGCCGGTCCCGGATGGTCACCTTGGGCTGGAAGTAGACCTCGAGTTCTCCCGCCTCCAACGCCCGCCGCAGGTCGCCGGCCAGGCCGAGGCGGCGCACCGCACGCGACTCCAGGGCCGGGTGGAAGAGCTGCACGCCGTACGGGACCGCCTTGGCCGCGTTGGCCGCCAGCTCGGCTCGCCGCAGCAGCGCCTCGGGGTCGTCGCCGTGGTCCGGGTGCACGGACACGCCCACCGCGGTGTCCACATCCAGGGTCAGCGCGCCGACCGCCATCGGGCCGCGAAGTTGTTCGCGCATCTCGGTGGCCAGATGGACGACGGACTCGGTACTCTCCGCACGCAGCGTCACCACGAACTCGTCGCCGCCGATCCGGCCGACCAGCGCTCCCGCTCCGGCGATGCCGCGCAGCCGCTTGGCCACCTCGGCGAGTAACTTGTCGCCTGCCGAGTGGCCCATCGACTCGTTGACCTCGCGTTGCCCCTCCACATCGAAGAGCAATACCGCGACGACCTCACCGGGCGCGCGCACCTTCACCGACTCCGCCAGCGCATCGGTGATCCGGCGGCGGTTCGGCAGCGCGGTGAGCCGGTCGTGATAGGCGTCGTAGCGCAACCGCTCGACCAGGCGGGAATTCTCCACCGCCGCCGCCGCATGCGCCGCGATCGTCTCCAGCACCTGCACGTCCGCGGTTCGGAAAGTGAGCTGGCCGCCCAGCCGGTTCACCACTTCCAAGGAGCCGATGGTTGCCTGGCCGGACTGCAGCGGCACCACGATGGCGTCCTTGAGGTCTGCGTCGCGCAGCACGTTGCGAAGATCGGTCTCCCGGTCGAATTGGCTGCCCACGGCCACGGCCCGCTGGCTGGAGACCGCACGCTCGCGGACCGAGCGCGGCACGGGCGAGATGTCGAGCAGGCCGTCGTCGGCGACCCGGGCGGTGAGCATGACCTCCGGGTGGCGGCCCTGCGCGGGCAGCCACAAGGTCGCGTACTCGGCTCGCATCAGCGCCCGCACCCGACCGAGCAGCACGTCCGCCAGGCCGCCGTCGTTGCCGTGCTCGCGGATCGCCAGGGTCAACTCGTAGACGTCGGCCAATGTCCGGTGCTGCCGCAGGAAGCCCGCATAGGACCGGAAGATCAAAACCATGGCCACGATCAGTACGGCCAGCAGCACCGCCGCCCACAGCGTCGCGTCCAGCGCGACCAGGAAGGTGAGCCCGATGGCGATGTTGATGACCGCCGTGGCGATGGCCGGCAGGCCCGCGCGGAACGCTTCCTGACCGGCGTGCCAACCCTGCAGCAGGCCCATCACACCGGACACCGCGGTGTGCGCGACCAGGGCGCTGGTCAACGCCGCGGTGAAGAGAATCGCCCAGGTGCCCGGGCCGGCACCGCGGATGTCCGGCAGCAGGTGTACCACGATGATCGCCAGCGAGGTGGCCGCGGCGGATTTGGCGACGTTGAACCAGAGCTTGGTGGTGCCCATTCGGGATCGCAGCGGGATGACCGCTGCGGCGGCCGTGATCGCCAGGATCGTTACCACCTCTGGCAGGAAGTACAGCGCCAGGACCAGCGGGATTTCGGTGACCGGCACGTAGAAGGTCTGCCGGCGGATGACCACGTTGAGGACCGCGACGTTGGCAGCGATGGCCGCGGCGAGCAGGACGAGGCCACCCGCCCAGTAGTCGATCCAATCCGGCTCGCGGATCCAGAAGACGACCAGGCAGATGAGGGCGACGATCGCCATCGGGGTGGTGAGCAACCAGGCGTATTCCGAGGAACGCCTGGCTGGCCGACGCCCGGTCATCGCGCTCCCTGATCAGTCATGGCTCACGAACGTGTCTGAGACACGTCAAGCGTCAGCTCCAGACGGTGTCGAAAAGCAGGCTGGGCGTAGCCGTAGCCGCAAAGGTCTCGGTGCTCGAACCGGTTGCGTGGTCGACCACCGCAGCGTTGGCCGTGCCGATACCGCCCAAGGCGAAGGCGAGCACGAAAAGGAAGCCGACGAGGCGGCCCAGCTTCCTTGCAGGCATCAATTGCTCCCGGTTCTGATAGGACGCGCTCGGTGGGGGGTTTCATGATGGTGCCACACCCGCTGTGCGTCGGGCAGCGTCGCTGGGCGGGTCGGGGCCGGACATACCGAAATCCTGGCTGAACGGTTGAGTCGCGTGTGGATTCGAACGAGCGCAAAATCAAGAGTTTGCGCCTGATTTGAGAGCAAAGTGAGACGGCCTCACATGGTGGCGTCAATCTGGCTTGACGTCAGGCTGGCTTGACGCCAGAGTAGGTGATATGACCAGTCCGGACGAACTTGAACGGCAGCACACCCTCTCCACCGCAACAACGCGTTACGACGAGCTGAGGATGCGGGAAGCGCTGGCCGGCATGGGTGCCTCCGCGCTGTCGCGGGAGGAATCGCTGGAATTGCTCGCGCTCAGTGAAGTAGTGATCCGAAAGGCCGGGTACGGGCGGCAGGCGATGGTCCGCACGGCGCGTGGTCTCGGGGCGTCCTGGACGCAGATCGGCGCGGCGCTGGGCAGTAGTAAGCAGGCGGCGTGGGAGGCGCACAACCGCTGGATCGACGACCAGGCGAAGCAGCACGAGCAGACGGGGTACGAGGGGCTCGATCCCGGGCAGGTGGGCGCGGCGCGCGGCTTGGCCGGCCGACCGGACTGAGCAGATTGCCGCCGGCTGAGCAGATCCCCGCCGGCCGAGCAGATCCCCGCCGGCCGAGCAGATCCCCGCCGGCCGAGCA
>Ga0081539_10006803_pt1 | contig 10712 bp, 9 predicted proteins | sample TabmetS4T2R2_FD_71023 | JGI IMG/M metagenome (GOLD analysis project Ga0081539, IMG submission 71023) | Tabebuia heterophylla rhizosphere microbial communities from the University of Puerto Rico - S4T2R2 | ecosystem: Host-associated > Plants > Roots > Rhizosphere ... | reverse complement strand
CCGTCGAAGGGGGCCATGACCCGGCGGACGGCGTCGTCGTCGACGTCGCAGAACTCGCCGGCCAGCAGCGCGCGACCGTGCACCGCGACCTCGCAGATCGCCGTCCCCACGCTCTCTCCCACGACGGAACGCAACCGCACGGTGGCGTCACCCTCTCAGAAGAATGCCCTCCTTGTCACCTCATCATGCGATAGACCTGCGTCGTGCGACCTGACGCAGCCGCGGCGCAGGCCTCCGGCACCACCGCCGGTGGACGCGTTCGGCTCGCGGAGCTCGTCGCTGCGCTGTCGCTCGGAATCGACCTCGGCTTCGGCCAGCCGATGGAGCACGTCCTGCGCCAGTGCCTGATCGCGCTGCGGCTCGCCGAGGGCATCGGGCTTGAGGACGAGGACCGGGCCGTCGTCTACTACACCGCGCTGCTCATCAACGTCGGGTGCCACTCGGACGCGCACGAGCAGGCGAAGTGGTTCGGGGACGACATCGCAACCAAGACGATCAAGTACGACCACGACCTGCGCAGCGTCCGCATGACGGCGGCAGGAATGCGGTTCCTGGGCTCCGGCCATTCGCCGCTGCACCGGTTCCGGATCGGCCTGGAGTTCGCGCTCTCCGGGCACCGGGAGGTCGACGGGATGATCGAGCATCACGCCGCCATGGCACGTGCGCTCGGCGAGCAGCTCGGGCTCCCGATCGCCGTGCTCGACGCGCTCAGCGCGGCGTACGAGCGCTGGGACGGGCGGGGGTGGCCGGGCGAGCTCGCCGGCGAGCGGCTGCCGGTCGCGTCGCGGCTGGCGCAGGTGGCGGAGTTCGCCGAGGTCGCCCACCGCGTCGGCGGCGTCCCGGCGGTGCGTGAGCTCGCACGCAAACGACGCGGCGGGCAGTTCGACCCGGCGATCGCCGATCTCCTGGACGCCGAGGCCGAGATCGTCCTCGCCGACCTCGACGGCATCGCGACGTGGGACGCCGTCATCGACGCCGAGCCGGCGCTCGCGATCGTGCTGACGGGCGAGCGCTTCGACGCCGCGCTTCAGTCGATTGCGGAGTTCGTCGACCTGAAGTCGCCGTACTTCCTCGGCCACGCCGCCGCGGTGTCGCGCCTGGCCGCCGAGGCGGGAAAGCGGATCGGGCTGGATGAGGCGGAGGTGCTGACGCTGCGCCGCGCCGGCCTGGCGCACGACCTCGGTCGCCTCGGCGTCTCCAACGCGATCTGGGACAAGGCCGGTCCGCTGGGGGCAGGCGAATGGGAGCGCCTGCGCCTGCACCCCTACCTCACCGAGCGCATGCTCAGGCAGTCTCCGGCGCTCGCGCCGCTCGCGGCCATCGCCGTCCAGCACCGCGAGCGGCTGGACGGCTCCGGCTACCCGCGCGGGCTCTCGGGCGCGGGCATCGCTCGCCCGGCGCGCGTGCTCGCGGCCGCCGACGCGTACGCCGCGATGCGCGAGCCCCGGCCGCATCGGCCGGCCCTCTCGGCGGACGCCGCAGCGGCCGAGCTCCGCGCCGACGTGCGAGCGCGTCGGCTGGACGGCGACGCGGTCGAGGCCGTCCTCGGCGCCGCCGGACACCGGGTTCCGCGCCGCCGGGAGGGCCCGGCGGGCCTGACGCCGCGGGAGATCGAGGTGCTGAGGCTCCTTGCGCGCGGGCTCTCCAACCGCGAGATCGCGGCGCGGCTGGTCATCTCCCCGAAGACCGTGGCCAGCCACGCCGAGCACATCTACGCCAAGCTCGACGCTCCGACGCGAGCGGCCGCCGGTCTGTTCGCCGTGCGGCACGGGATCCTCCCGGAGGAGGACCCCGTCTGATCAGCCGGGCTGGAGCGCCTGGAGGTTGCGCATGATCACCGCGGTCGTCGCCTCCAGCTCCGGCGCGGGGCTGAACTGCACGTACTCGGTGCCCGGCGTGGTCTGCACGGGCACGTGGCCCGGCGGTGCGTAGAACGCGTCACCCGCTCCGTAGACCTCGTCGCGGTCCGCGTACCGGAACGTCATCGAGCCCGTGACCACGTATCCCCAATGGGGGCACTGGCACCGGTCGTCCGGCAGGCCGCGCAGGAGCGGGGCGTGGTCGATGTCCTCGCGGAACGTCACGAAGTTCACGGTGTAGCCGTCGAGGTCCTCCGACCGTTCCACGACGGGCCCGTGGTCGCCTCCCTGGCTGGCTGTCTCCTTCGACACGCTCGGCATCCGCTGCACTCCCTTCGCTTGGTGTGGCGAGGACGCTAGATCGCGCCGCCGGCCGCGCCATCGGTCGTTTCACCGATCTTTCGAGTGGCGTCACTCCCAGAAGGCGGCCACCGGGCTGGGCTCGCCGATGAACTGATCGACGGCGCGGATGCGATCGCCGTCGACCGCGAACAAGAGCACCTGCGTGCTGTCGAGCGTGCGACCGTCGGGGCGGTTCCCGCTCAGGCGGACGAGCACCGCGACGCGGCCGTCGCCGTCGGCGAGGATCGCCTGCGGCGCCGCGCGCAGCGTCCCGTCCGTCAGCTGTCCCGACTCGCCGATGAACGCGAGGATCGCATCGCGGCCGGCGTGGACCCCGGCGAAGCGGTCCTCGTTGCGGTGGTTCCAGGTCGCGTCGTCGTGGAACGTCGCGCCGAACGTTGCCATGTCGCCCTTCCCGAACGCCTCGAAGGCGGTCCGGACGACGCCGACGTCGGCGCCCGTGGTGGTGTCGGTGGTCATGGCGACTCCTTTCCGGTTGCTTGCGGCGCAACGGTCTCAGCCGTGCGCACGCGGTGCCATCGACCGTTCAGTCGATCTTGGCCGCGGAGAGCCTCGAGGGGCGTGCGACGAGCCCGTGGCGCATCGCGAACATCGCCAGGCCGGCGCGCGTGCTGACGCCGCACTTCTCGTAGATGTGCACGGTGTGCGTGTGGACCGTGGAGGGGGAGATCACGAGCTCGTCGGCGATCTCGCGCTTCGTCTCACCCGCGGCGAGCAGGCGCAGCACGGCGAGCTCGCGCTCGGTGAGGCCGGCGGGCAACGGCGGCAGGGCCGCGGGCGGCGCGCCGGCGGCGTCGAGCACCGCCCGGATGCAGTCGCGGTCCAGCGGCATGCCCGACAGCACGCGCGACGCCTCCGCCGGCTCCAGCGGGCCGCGATGGGGCCGCGGCTCCCCCAGCGCGTGGAGCACGTCGGCGGCGGCGAGCAGGCAGGCGGCGCCGTCGAGCTCGCTTCCGCCGACGCCCGCGGGGTAGCCCGAGCCGTCGACGCGCTCGTGATGACGGCTCACGATCGGCGCGAGGGGTGCGAGGAGCGGACTGCGCGCGACGATGCGGCCCGAGTGGTAGGGGTGCAGGCGCACGACCTCCCACTCCTGCGGTCGCAGGCCGCCCGCTCGCTCCCAGATGCCCGTCGGGACGGCGACGCGGCCGAGGTCGTGGAGCAGTCCCGCGCGATGCACGACGGCGGGGTCGACGGACGTGCCGCCGGCGGCCGCGGCGCGCGCGAGCCGGGCGACCCCGCGGGCATGCCCGCTGAACCACGGCGACTTCAGGTCGGCGGCGTCGCCGAACGCCTCGAGCGCCTCGTCCAGCGCATCGTCGCCGGCGAACGTCCTGCGCGGCGCCGACTCGGCCTCCACGACCGCCGCCCACAGGTCGTCGGGATCAGATGCCTCAAGCAGCTCCGTCGGCGCTTCCAGGAACACGCCGGCGATCGCGGGATCCAGGGCACGCCCGGACCAGGCGGCGACCATCTCGGCGGCCGTCGCCTTTCCGCCGACGGCGTCGAACATGACGGCGGCGTAGCCGACGGCGGCGAAGCGGGCGGGCTCGGCGACGTCGGTGCTCGACCGGCCGGCCGGAGCGCCGCGGCCGTCGAAGCGCTCGAAGCCGTCCAGGACCGCGCTGATCACCGCGTCGGGCAGGCGCAGGCGTCGCGTGACCTCGGCGCCGACCTCGCAGTCCGCGCGCGCACCCTCGGCGATCAACCGCGGGACGGCGGGCGCGCGAGCGAGGATGCGCAGGCGATCGGTTCCCTTGCCGAGGCCGGCGAGGAGCCGCAGCGCCTCGGCCGGCCGGGAGCCGTCGATGAGGTCCCCGCGCGCGCGGACGACGACGTCGTCGCCACCGAGCGCGGCGGCGATCTCGTGCGACGTCGCCGCGCACCCTGCGAAGCGCAGGAGCGTCGCGTAGTAGACGTCTCGCCGGCCGCCCTCCGCGAGCCCCGCGCGGCGCGCAAGCTCAACCGCCAGCAGGCACGCGCGCATCGCCTCGCCCGGCGGATGTCCGCGGGTGAGATCGCTCGTGACGGAGAGGGCGGCGACGATCCCGCCCATGCCCACCGGCTCGCGCACCGCCCAACCCTAATCCGGTCACGTGCATCGGTGGCCGTCGGCCGGATAGCGTCGGCACGTGGACGAGGCTTCCTGGCCGTTCCTCGCGGTCCTGACGGCGGCGGCGCCGGAGGTCAAGGGCGACGCACCGGAGCCGGCGCGGGTTCGCGGTCTCGGCCTGCTCTCCGGCGACGCCGTGGTCACCGTCGCGCACGTCGCGCAGGCGGCCGACCGGGCGCTGCTGCCCGACGGTGAGTCCGTGCCGCTCCTCTCCAGGAGCGTTCCCCCGGACGGCCTCGTTGCCGTCCAGCTCGGCATCTCCGGAACCGGGGCCATGGACGTTCGCGAGGTGAGCCCGGGCGAACCGGTGACGGTCTCGATCGTCAGCGACTACGGCCCCAACGTCCGCCAGGTCCCAGGCCGCGCCGGAACCCCAGCCTCGGATGGCGGCTTCACCGTCGAGCTCGACGGCCGGTTGGCCGAGGACGAGACGGCGAGCGGCTCGCCGGTGGTCGCCGACGGGGTCGTCGTCGGCATCGTGGGGCCGACAGCCACCTCCGGGTCCGTCGACGCGTTCGGGGCCTCCGCCATCAGGGCGCTCCTCGCCGGCACGGCGCCGTCCGCGCCGGGCCCGGAGTACGACCTCGCCGGCGGCGTCTCCGCCGACCTTGTCGACCCGACGAAGGGCATCCCGCTCGAGCGCGACAGCCTGAACCTGGGCGTCGACGTGACGATGTTCGCCGCCCTGATCGCCGACGCGACGACGCCGATGCCGCTGTCGATCGGGCTGTTCGGGGAGTGGGGATCCGGCAAGAGCTACTTCATGGGGCTGCTGCGCAACCGGATCACGGAGCTCGCGGCGTCCCCGGATCCCCGCTACCACCGCGAGATCGTCCAGATCGGGTTCAACGCCTGGCACTACGCGGACAGCAACCTCTGGGCGAGCCTGGGCGACGAGATCTTCGAGCAGCTCGCGGGGCCGCAGGGCGACGACGCCGACGCCCGGCGCCGCGAGCTGCGCGGCGCGCTCACCGAGCTCCTGCAGCGCCGCCAGGAGCTCCGTGCGGCCGCGGACCAGGCGCAGGCCGAGACGACGCGCCTCGCGACGGCGCTCGACGACGCCGAGAGCGACCGGAGGGTCAGTGCGCGCGAGCTGGCCGAAGCGGCCCTGCAGGCGCCGGAGCTGCGCAAGCAGCTCGAGCCGGCGTTCAAGCGCCTCGGCGTCGGCGAGGGCGAGAAGGCGGAGCTGCTCGCGGAGGAGCTGCAGGCGGTGCCAGAGGACGTGACGGTCGTGCGCGCAGGCGTCGCCGGCGTCTCGCGCTGGACGTGGATCGCCGGCGCGATCCTCGTCGCCGTCGTCGTCCTCGGCGTCGCGCTGGCGTGGGACAGGGTCGCCGGGATTGTCGCCGCCGCGCCGGCCGTCCTGGTGGTGATCGGGGCCGTCCTCGCGCGCATGCGATCCGGCGCGCGCGTGCTGCACCAGGTCGCCGAGAGCGTCCGCAAAGGGCGAGAGGAGCGCGTCGCCGAGCACCTGAAGCGACTCAAGGACGCCGAGACGAACGAGCGCGTCCTTCAGACGCAGCTCGACGGGGTGATCGCGCAGGCCGGCGAGCTCGGCAGGGAGCTCGCCGAGCTGACGCCCGGCCGCCGCCTCTACAGCTTCGTCGTCGAGCGAGCGGCGAGCGACGCCTACCGCGGCCAGCTGGGGCTGATCTCGACGATCCGCAAGGACTTCGAGCAGCTCATCCTGCTGATGCAGCGATGGCGCGAGGAGGGCGGCGCGGACGGCGACGGGGCGCGGCGGCCGATCGACCGCATCGTCCTCTACATCGACGACCTCGACCGCTGCTCGCCCGAGCAGGTCATCGAGGTGCTGCAGGCCGTCCACCTCCTCCTTGCGCTGGATCTCTTCGTCGTGGTCGTCGGCGTGGATCCCCGCTGGCTGCTGCATTCGCTTCGCCGCCAGTACCGCACGCTCCTCACCACGAGAAGGCGAGCGACCGACGACGATCCGCGCTGGGAGACGACGCCTCAGGACTACCTCGAGAAGATCTTCAACATCCCGTTCATCCTGCCGGGGATGACGCCGACGAGCTTCCGCACGCTGATCGGGAGCCTCGCGGAGACGGAGGTGCAACCAGCGCCGTCGGCGGCCGGGACCGGCGCGTCGACTCGGGAGGCGCCGCAGTCCGAGCACGCGCCGGCCTCCACGCCGGCCGAGATCGGATCGGAGGTCGTGCAGCTGCAGGAGGGTGCGGCGACGGTCGAGCGTCGCCCGCTGACGCAGCCGGAGCTGGACATGCTCTCGGCGCTCGCGCCGCTCGTGGACACCCCGCGCGAGGCCAAGCGCCTCGTGAACCTCTACCGACTGATGCGCTCCACGCGCGACCTGAGCCCGGTCTCGCGGTTCCTCGGAGACGAGCAGACGCCGGGCGAGTTCCAGGCGGTCGTCATCCTGCTCGGGCTGTTGAGCGGGCATGCGCGGTTGCTGCACGACGTCCTTTCGGGCCTCCTCGCACGCCCGCCTTCCGCGACCTGGGCGTCCTTCGCGGCCGAGCTGCAGCCGCGTGATCAGGACCCGGGCTTCGCGAACGACGTCGTGGGGGCCATCCCGGACACGGACGTCGAGCAGTGGCGCAAGCTGGCCGACGGGCTGCGCGACGTGAGCGCGCTCGTGACGCTCCCCGATCTCGCCGCGTTCCAGCTCTGGGCGCCGCGCATCGCGAGGTTCTCCTTCCTGCTCTCCCCGTACGCCGAGGGCTCGGCAGGCGGTGCTCGCCGCGGCGCGACGGGGCCGCCGCATCGCGCCCCGCACTGACCGGCGCCGAAGGCTAGGGAAGCAGCGTGAGGGCTTCGGCGTGGGTCGGCCGGACGACGCCGAAGTGCCGGCGATCGATCGTCGCGATCTCCGTCACGCCGAGGCGCTCCGCGGTTGCGACGACGGACGCGTCGACCGTCCCGAGCGGCAGGTCGCGGTACCTGGCGACGAGCTCGGCGATACGCAGCCAGTCACCCGCGCGCACCGGCTCGACCGTGAACGCTCCGCCGGCGAGATCGCCGAGAAACCGCACCTCTGGCTCCGCGCCAAGTCTCGACGCAAGTAGGTAGGCAACCTCGGTGATCACCAGCACCGGAACGACGAGCGGCCCCGGATGTGTCTCGAACAGGTCGAGGCAGGCGTCGTGGTGGGCGTCGTCCGCGTCGACGTAGGCGTACAGCGGTCCTGCGTCGACCAGGAGCGCCGCTATCGAGCGGCCTCGGCGGCGAGGATCTCCTCGATGCGCTCGGAGACGTCGGAGGAGCCACTCCGGCCGGCCCCGGCCGCGCCGAGACGGCGGCGACCCGGCCCGCCCACGAGGTATGCCTCCAGGGCCTCGCGGCTGATGTCCGAGATCGTCACGCCGCGTCGCTGCGCTTCGTGGCGGAGCCGGGCATCGAGGACATCCGGGATCTTCACGGTGGTGCGCTTCATGTATGCCAGCATACCGCTCGCAGCGGTCGATCACCGCGAGTCGGCGGGGACCGGCTGCTCCGCGGTCACCGGTTGCGGTGCCGCGGCCGCCGGCACCGCGCGCCGCCCCGCGAGGGCCAGCGCGAGCGCCGGCACGAACGCGAGGGCGAGGAGCGCGACGCCCCACACGAACGTGGCCGCGAACGCGTCCGCAAGCGGGCCCGCGACGGCCGCCCGCTGCGCCGGCGAGAGCCCGTGCAGCGACTCGAAGCCGCCCTGCGTGCCGTTCCCCGCCGCTGCCGTCCCGCTCAAGCGGTCGACGATCGCCGACGAGAGAATCACCGACAGGATCGCGGTGCCGATCGAAGCCGACGTCTGGCGGATGATGTTCATCGCGGTGCTCGTCCGGGCGATCGCCTGGGGCGGGACGGCCTGCATCGCCGCCGTCATGAGCGGCATGAAGGACATGCCCATCCCCAGCCCCAGCACGAAGCTGCCGGCGCAGAGCAGCACGTACGAGGTGTCCTCGGTCAGGAACGCGAACGGCGACATGCCGATGACGCCGAGCGGGATGCCGAACGCGGCGAGCTGCGTCGCCCCGACGCGATCCGTGAGCTTGCCCGCGATCGGCATGGTGATCATGGCGCCGAGCCCCTGCGGTGCGAGCAGGAGGCCCGACTGCAGCGCGCTGTCGCCACGGACCGCCTGGTAGTAGAGCGGCACCAGCAGCAGCGCGCCGAACATCGCGATGCCGAAGAGCATGAAGGTGCCCGCGGCCGGGCCCGCGCGCGTGTGCGTGAACGTGCGGATGTCGATGAGCGGCTCCGACGTGGTCCAGCTGTGGCGCAGGAAGCCGGCGACGAGCAGCGCGCCGGCGAGGATCGGGATCCATGCCCGCGGCGCGTCGAACCCGCGCCCGGACGTCTCCGCCAGCCCGAAGATCAGGAGCGTCAGGCCGGGGGACAGGAGCACCATCCCGAGCCAGTCCAGCTTGTGCGTCGGCTGGGACTCGTCGCGGTCCAGAACGATCCACGCCGCCGCGATGGCGATGACGCCGATCGGGACGTTGATGAAGAAGATCCAGCGCCACGAGACGTCGTCGACCAGCCAGCCCCCGAGGATGGGTCCGACGATCGGCGCGACGAGCATCGGCACGCCGAGGATGCCCATGACCCGGCCCATCCGGTGCGGCCCAGCCTTCTTGGTCATGATCGTCATGACCGCGGGCATGATCATGCCGCCGCCGAGGCCCTGCAGGACGCGGAACACGATGAGCGATCCGGCGTCCCAGGCGAGGCCGCACAGGATCGACCCGAGCATGAAGAGGACCAGGGAGGCGAGGTACAGCCGCTTGGTCCCGAACCGGTCCGACGCCCAGCCGGTCAGCGGGATCACGGCGACGAGCGCGAGCGTGTAGCCGGTGACGACCCACTGGATCGTCGTCAGCGATGCCGAGAAGTCGATGGCCAGACGGTCGATCGCGACGTTGACGACGGTGACGTCGAGGATCGACATGACGGCGCCGAGGAGAACGGCGCCGGCGACGATCAGCGTCTCCCGGTCGAGCTCCTGGGGGGCCGCGTCGCGAACGGGAGAACCATGTGCGCTCACCGCGTCGAGGCTACCTCGGTCGCCTTGCGTCCGCGCTTGGTGCGCGGGTCTACGCTCGTGTCGATGACTGAGTTCACTCCGCCTCCTCGTCACCTCGAGCCGACGTCCCGGTGGATCCGGGTGCGCGCCGGTGACGTCTGGGTCGCCGACAGCAGGCGCGCCACGCTGCTCGTCGAGTACGGCCCCGGTCGCCTGCCGACCTACATCCTGCCGCCCGAGGACGTCCGCACCGATCTGCTGACGCCCGACGGCGACCTACGGCTCAACGGCCAGGTGCTCGAGGGCGTCGCCGAGCAACTGGAGAATGGCTGGACGTTCACCTGGGACGGCCGCGTGACGTGGTTCGAGGAGGCGGCCGAGGTCGTCGTCCATCCGCGCGATCCCAAGCACCGCGTGGATGCGATCGCCAGCGAGCGCCACGTCGTCGTGGAGGTCGGCGGCGAGGTCGTCGCCGAGTCGCGCCGTCCGACCGCGCTCTTCGAGACGTCGCTGCCGACCCGCTGGTACCTGCCGCCGGAGGACGTCCGCCAGGACCTGCTCGAGCCGTCGAGCAAGGTAACGAGTTGCCCGTATAAGGGCACGGCCCGCTACTGGTCGGTGCGCGCGGGCGGCGAGCTGCACGACGATCTCGTGTGGTCGTATCCGGACCCGATCCCCGAGAATCCGCGCATCAAGGGACTCCTCGCGTTCTTCGACGAGCGCGTCGATCTCACGATCGACGGCGAGCGTCAGGAGCGGCCGAAGACGCCCTGGTCCAGATAACGCTCGACCTAGACTGGCCCCATGTTGCGGGGTCGCGACGGGGAGCGAGAGCGCGTGGCGGCCGTGCTCGCCGGCGGCGGCGCCATCCTCCTGCGCGGCGACCCCGGCATCGGCAAGAGCGCGCTGCTTGCGGACGCCGCGGCTGTCGCCGCCGAGCGTGGCGCGCGGGTGCTTCGGGGGTCGGGCGCACGCGCGGAGCGCGAGATGCCCTTCGCGGCGCTGCACCAACTGCTGCGCTCGCTCCTGGACCGCGCGCATGGTGAGCTGCGCGCAGCGCTCGCGGCGCGCCCGACCGACGCCCGCGAGCGGATGGCCGCCGCGCTCGGCCTGCTCGACCTGCTCGCCGGCGAGGCGCCGCTGACCCTGCTCGTCGACGACGCCCACCTCCTCGACGACGCCTCCGCCGAGGCGCTCGCGTTCGCCGCGCGCCGCCTGGGGGAGGGACCCGTCGCGATGATCCTCGCCGCCCGCGACGGCGGGCCGCCCCCGCTCGATGCGCTGCCGTCGCTGCGCCTCGCCGGGCTCGACGCCGAGGCCGCGCGCGCCGTCGTCGCAGATCGTGCGCCGGACGTCGCCGGGCCGGTGCGCGACGCGATCCTCGCGGCGTCGCAGG
>Ga0081539_10006802_pt1 | contig 10714 bp, 6 predicted proteins | sample TabmetS4T2R2_FD_71023 | JGI IMG/M metagenome (GOLD analysis project Ga0081539, IMG submission 71023) | Tabebuia heterophylla rhizosphere microbial communities from the University of Puerto Rico - S4T2R2 | ecosystem: Host-associated > Plants > Roots > Rhizosphere ... | reverse complement strand
GACACGATCGACGTCAGCCTGAAGCCGGTGATGCATTGGGTCGCCACGAGCGCGGAGATGCACCTCGTCATCGACGTCGCCTCGTTCCTCAACGACCTGGGCATCGACGACGACACCGAATCACTCTTCTCGGGCAGCCTTGGCTCGGTCTATAGCGACGCAGGTCTCGACTGCCTGATCGGGAAGGCGATCGATGGCGGGACCTGCGGCGGCCTCATCGGCAGCCAGGTCGCCACGCGGATCGCCGCCGGCAACCTGCCGATTCCGCTGCTTGATCCCGAGTTGGCCGACATCTCGAGCGGGACGTTCAGTCTTGGCTCGGCCGACTTCTCGATCGACCCCGACGCCGACGACGACGGGATCCTCGACGGGGTCGAGCTGACGGGCGCCAACCCGACGAACCCCGACGACCCCGACTCGGACGACGATGGCCTGTCCGATGGCCAGGAGGACGCGAACCACAACGGCCAGCAGGACGCCGGCGAGACGAACCCGAACGATGCCGACTCCGATGACGACGGGCTGACCGACGGCACCGAGGTCAACGGCGCAAATCCGACCGATCCGCTCGATCCGGATTCGGACGACGACGGGCTTCTCGACGGCGTCGAGGACGCGAACCACAACGGCCAGGTCGATCCCGGCGAGACCGATCCGAACAACCCGGACACCGACGGCGATGGCCTACCGGACGGGATGGAGGTCTCTCTGGGCTGCAACCCGGTCGAGGCTGACACGGACGGTGACGGCATCCCGGACGGCCAGGATACGGACTGCCTGGGCGGGTTCATCGACAACCTGCCACCGGGCGCCTTCAAGAGCCCTGGCCTCCAGAACGCATTCAGCGTTCACCTACGGAACATCGAGAAGCGTGTCGAGAAGGGCGATACCGAGCAGGCCATCAAGGAACTCGAGCACCTGCGCGCGAAGACCGACGGGTGCGGCGTCGCCCCCGACAACAACGACTGGATCGTCGACTGCACGGTGCAGGCGCAGGTCCAGGCCGTCCTCGACCTATTGATCGCGAACCTCGAGGCGACGCTGCCGGTCTCGGCCGCGGCACCGACCTCGAGCCACGTGAAGGACAAGCCGCCGAAGGCGAGCACCGTTCCGAAACCGACCAAGACCCCGAAGGCGAGCCACGAGTCCTCGAAGTCGTCTCCGAAGACCACGTCGTCGGGCGGCTCGAGCAAGCACGACAGCCATCCCAACAAGCCCTCTGGCGGTAACGGCAAGGGGAACTCGAAGAAGTAGTCGACGCGGCTGCCGCTGTCGCGGATCCCTCGCCGCGACTTCGCAGCTGATCCGGTCCTGCTGGCCGCAGCGACGCGAAGGTCCCGGGGAGCGATCCTCGGGGCCTTCTCACGCGTGTTCGGTGGCGCCGCGGTCCTCTGCCCCTACTTTTCGATCCCATCGAACGCCAACGCCGGAATCAGGGTCTGTTGGGCTCTCCGAGGCCCCCACCCGGCCAATTCCAGCCCGAATGATGCCCAGAGGGTGCATCTACAGGATGTGCCCTCGGGTGGCGGATGAATTCAGGCGACCGAATCTGCTGCCGTGTGTTCAATCCAGTCGAAAAGTGGCGGCGGTGGACGCAGCCCGCGAGAACCGGGAGGAATAGGCTGCGTACGCGCTATTTCCGGATCATCTGAACCGGTCCGCCGACTCAGGCGCGTGAGCCTCAGGAACGCCCTCCCGGGGTGCGTCGATGATGCCCAGAGGGTGCATCACGAGGCCCATGCCGAAAACACCAAGGTCCGGGAGCCGGTTTCTCCGCGGCCCCATCTATCCCACCACCTACATGCAAACGTATGACCGCAACCAGCGTGTTACGCTCTCCGGCATGGGAGCGGTGGATGACAGCGGGGCTGGTACGGCGGACGACAACCCGGACGACAGCCCCGATGACGGCGTCGCGACGGCGAGGCGCTCGAAAGGCGTCCCCCGCATGCAGGACATCGCCAGGGCCGCCGGCGTCTCGGCGAGCACCGTCAGCCGCATCCTGAACGACACTCCGACCAGGGTGCCCATCGCCGCGGACACGCGCGAACGCGTCCTCGACGAGGCACGCAAGCTCGGCTACCGGCCCAACCCCTTCGCCAGAGCGCTCCGCGGCGCGCCGACGATGCTGCTCGGCGCCGTCGTCCGCGACTTCAGCGACCCGTTCTTCGCCGGCGCCATCGAGGCCCTCGCCGTCGAGGCCATGGCCCGCGGCTACAACGTCGTCCTCGGCCACGCGACTGGCCGCCTGTCCGAGTCCATCGCCCTGCCGACCGTGCTCGAGACCCGCCACACCGACGCGGTCGTCATCCTCGGCGACATGCAGGACCAGCCGCGGCTGCTCGCCGACCTGCGTGCCTCGCCCGTGCCGGTCGTCGCCCTGTGGCACGGCACGAGCCCGCTCGAGTTCCCGACTGTCGATGTCGACGATCGCGCTGGTGTCATCCTCGGCCTCCGCCACCTCATCGAGCTCGGCCACGAGCGCATCGGCCTCGTCAGCGCCCGCCTGCCGGGTGACAACCGCCAGCGCGAGGACGCTTTCATCGAGTTCATGCGGGATCGCTTCGGCGGCATCCCGGACGGCTACCTGCGCGAGGTGCCGAATACCCTGGCCGGCGGCGAGGAGGCCCTCGCGGCCCTGCTCGATCTCGACGAGCCACCGACCGCGGTGATGGCGACGACCGACCTCGTTGCGGTCGGCATCCTCCACCTCGCCTACAGTCGCGGCAGGACGATCCCCGGCGAACTGTCGGTTGTCGGCCACGACGACATCCTCATCGCGGCCCACACCGTCCCTGCCCTCACGACCCTGCGGATGCCGATTGCGGAGATCGTCGGCGAGGGGGTTCAGACCGCGATCGACCTGGCCCGCGACCCTTCGGCGCCGCGCACGCCTCGATTGCGCACGTTCGAGCCGACCCTCATCGTCCGCCAGTCGAGCGCGCCACCGGCCGTCACTCGGGGGGCCCGACGAGAGCTAACCCGCGAGGTCTCGCTCGGCTGACGTAGCGCTGCCGCGGCCCGGACGGACCGGGATCCAGACCCGCATCGCGTCGGCGGTCCTGTTTGCCCACGTGAAGTAGGGGATCGCCCGCAGCTGGACCGGACTGGTCGCGGCGTCACGCGGGGTCGCGGCGGTCCCATCGGGCCGGTATGGCCAGCCGTCGATGTTCGCGGTCACAGCCACGGCCGGCAGGGACAGGCCTACCGCGTCCTCGATGAGGTCGGGCCAGGCGGTCGACTCGACCGGGAGCGGCAAGTCGATTTCGACGTCCTCGAGGAGCGTGGGCCCGGGAAGGTCGGCACTTTCGAGGCAATAGACCAGCGGCCCCCGCTCCAGGGCAACCGAGCCGCGGACCGCGTCGATCCGGCGGTCCGGCTCGATCACCCGGGCCTCCATCCCGAGGTCGAGCTGGAGACGATCACCTTCCAGCCACGTCCGTTTGGCGCTCAGTGCCGCATCGCCGTTCCGTGCCGTGTCGGCCGTCTCCCGAGTGTCGCCGGCGACGAGACTCAGCTGGGCGTCTCCGGCCCAGGCCGGAACCCGGAGCGAGAGCGTCCATGGACCGGCGGGCGACTCCAGCACGCGGACCTCGACCCCGCCGGACCACGGGTAGCCGGTCTCGACCGCGAGCCGGACGCGACCCGCGGGCAGCTCGGCCTCGATCTCCGCGCTCGCGTACTGCTGGATCTGGATGCCGGTGGCGTCGGTCGTCGCCAGGTAGTGCGGCCAGGAGGCGAGGGTCCGCATGAGGTTCGGCGGGCAGCACGCGCACGGGAACCACGGCGCCCGCCGCGACTTCGTCGTCTCGTGGCTCTGGGCGGCCGCCCGTCGGGACCGCGCCTGGAGCGTATTGACGTAGAAGAATGCGCGGCCGTCGAGAGCGACTCCGGGCAGGACGCCGTTGAACATCGTCCGCTCGACGAGGTCGAAGCAGGCCGGATCACCGGTCGCCAGCCCCAGCCGCCAGGCGAGCATGACGCTCGAGATTGCGCCGCAGGTCTCGGCATAGGCCCGGTCCGGCGGCAGCTCGTAGGGATCGCCGAACGCCTCATTCAGGTAGCGACTGCCGACGCCGCCGGTGATGTACGTCCGCGTCGCGACCATGTCCTGCCAGCGCCGATGGACCGCATCGACGAGGACCTGATCGCCGAGCTCGACCGCGACGTCGACCGCCCCCGAATCGAGGTAGAGCTGGCGAACCGCGTGGCCGGCCACCTCGCGTGCCTCCCGCACGGTCGCGTGGTCCTGCCAATACGACGCCCCGAACCGACCATCGCCGAGCAGCCCGTGACCGCGTGCCTCGACCAGCCGAGACGCGAGACCGAGATAGCGCTCCACGCCGGTCGTCCGGTACAGCTCGACGAGGGCCATCTCGATCTCGGGGTGGCCGTCGATCGCCAGCCGGCCGTTGGGACCCATCTCGCGGTCGACCGCGTCGGCGGCCCGCGTCGCGACCTGCAGGAGCCGGTCATCGTCAAGAGCGCGGTGCCACGCCACCGCAGCCTGGATGAGATGGCCGATGCAGTACAGCTCGTGGCCCCAGGCGAGATCCTGGAAGGCGACGCCCCCCGCGAGCACCTGGACGAAGCTGTTGATGTAGCCGTCCGACCGTTGCGCGGCACGCACGATGTCGATCGCCTCTGTCGCCATCGCCGCGAGGCCGGGATCGTCCGAGCGACCGAGCTCCCAGCCGACCGCCTCGAGCCACTTGTAGACATCCGAATCGAGAAAGGGATAGGGCTGTTCGAACATCCGCCCGAGGGCCTGGTAGGAACCCTTCTCACCCGCCGCGAGACGCAGGTTCTGGAGCGTTCCGGCCTCGGTGAGCTGGCCGAAGCCGTGGGGGATCGTTGCCTCCCGGTTCGTCGTCAGGCGATCCGCCCAGAAGCCGCCCGTGAGCCGGACGTGGCGGGCGTCGATCGGCCGATACCGGCCGAGCGCCCCGCTCGTCGGCAGGACGGCCGCGATCGTCGTCGACGTCTCGATCGCCATCTATTTGAGGGCTCCGCTGAGGAGACCCGACACGTAGTACTTCTGCAAGAGCAGGTAGACGCCGATGCACGGGATGATCGAGATCGTGACACCGGCCTGGAGCATGCCCCAGTCCGTGCCGCCGAGGCTCGTCTCGGTTCGGGCTGCCGCGAGAATCACGGGCAGCGTGAACGCCGACTCCTTGCTGTTGATCACGAGCGAGCCGAGGAGCTCGTTCCAGGACGTGATGAACGCGAAGAGTGCGACCGTGACGATGGCCGGCGTCAGCGCCGGCAGGAAGACCTTCGTGAGGACCTGCCACGGGCCTCCGCCGTCGATGAGCGCGGCCTCCTCCAGCTCATTGGGCACCGCCTCGAAGCTGTTGCGCATGATGTAGAGGCTGAACGGCAGCTGAATCGTCGTGTGGAGGATCGCCAGGCCAACGATCGTGTTCGTCAGCTTGAGCTGGACGAACATGAGGAACATCGGCGTCAACAGCGCCTGGTAGGGGATGATCAGGGCCATCAGCAGGAAGACGAAGAAGAGCTCCTTGCCCGGGATCGGGAAGCGACCCAGCGCGTAGCCCGCCGGGATCGTCAGCCCGAGCGCGAGGGCGATCGTCAGGAGCGCCGTGCCGAGACTGTTGCCGACGTAATGGAGCAGGCCCGCCTGGTACGTCCACAGGCGAGCGTAGCTGTCGAGACTGATCGTGCTCGGGAAGTAGGTCGGCGGCACTGCGGCAGCCTCGGCCGTCGTCTTCAACGAAGCGAGCACCGAGACAAGGATCGGCAGGACCATGATCGTGCTCAGGGCGAGGCAGACCGCGGCGGTCAGGTAGCGGTTCCGCCCGGCAAAGAGGCGGCCAGCGCGGCCACCGGTCCGGCTGACCTCTCGCGCAGTCGACTCGACGGTCTGGACGCTCATGTCAGACCGTGCTGCGCCGAGTCAGGATGAGCTGCACGATCGTGAACGCGAGGACGATCGCCGCGATGATCACCGACAGCGCCGCACCGTAGCCGAGCCTCAGGTATGGGAACGAGTTCAGGTAGACATAGAAGACCGCTGTCGCGGTCTGGTTGAAGGGCTGGCCGGCGGTCATGATGTAGAACTGGTCGAACGCCAGCAGCGAGCCGATGACGCTGATCAGGGTGACGAGCAGGACCGTCCTTCGCGTCAGCGGCAGCGTGACCCGCAGCGTCCGCTGCCAGTGGCTCGCGCCATCGACCATCGTGGCCTCGTTGACCTCGGTCGGGATGGACTGGATCGCCGTCACGAACATGAGCATCCCGAAGCCGATGACCTTCCAGACGATCGAGGCGATGATCGCCCAGGTCGACATGTCGGCATTCGTGCCGAGCCAGATGATCGGCTTGCTGATGAGCCCGATGTCGAGCAGGAATTTGTCGATGAGCCCGAACGTCGGGTTGAAGAGCCAGTACCAGAGCAGGCTCGAGACGCCGAGGCCGATGACGAAGGGGACGAAGACGATCGTCCGGGTCAGCCGTCGGAGGGCCGTGTTCTGGACGACCAGGAGGGCGATGAGGTAGCCGCCGACCATGAGAATCGGCGTGATGAGGACCGTGTACTTGAGGCTGTAGGTCAGCGATACCCAGAACTGCCGGTCGTTGAACGCGCGTGTGTAGTTGTCGAGACCGATGAACCTCGGCGGCGTGATCAGCGACCAGCTGTTGAACGAGACCCAGACCATCTGGGCGAATGGGTAAGCCGTGAAGACGAGCACGAACAGGAGCGCCGGCGTCAGGTACAGGAACCCGATCAGCTTGTAGCGCCGCATCCGTGCCTCTCACTCGGTGGGAATGAACTGCGGCGCCTCGAGGAAGCGCCGCAGTCGAGCTATCGATTTGGCCTGGCGACGGGAGTCGTCAGGAGGCGCAGGAGACCTGCTTCATCGCGTTCTTTGCGTCGTCGATGATCTGCTGGAGATCGTCGTCGCTGTAGTAGACCCGCTGGAGCATCTGCAGCCACGGGCCCTGGGGCGAGTTGATCTGCTCGAAGAACGTCAGCGTGTACGGCGTGCGACCGACCGTCAGCGCCTTGGCCACATCCTGGACGAGCGGCTCCGAGTTGAAGTACTTGTTGTTGGTCATGTCGCTGCGGGTCGTCAGGTTGAGGAGCTTCGCGTAGCTCTCGACCTGCGTGTTGTCCGACAGCAGGAACTTCATGAAGGCGATCGAGTCGTCGACGCGCTTGCTGCCCTTCGGGATGACGACCAGGTCGCCACCGATGAACGACGCGTACTTGCCCGTCTCGAGACCCGGCAGCAGGCTGATTCCGAACTCGAACTCGTGGCCCTTCATTTGGTCACGCGCGAGGGTGATGTTGAAGTTGCCGGTGCCCATCATGCCCAGCTTGCCGGAGCCGAACTGGAGATGGAACGTCTCGCCGGTCTCGGCCTGCGCGCTCTCGGGCACATTGCCCGACTTGACCATGTCGCGCAGCCACTGGAGAACGGTCTTCAGGTTGTCGCCGGTGAGTGGCTCATCACCGCACTTGCCGGCTTCGATCTGGACACCCGACGCCCACAGGAGCGGACCGACGGTGAAGATGTTGCAGCCAGCGCAGTTGCCCGGCAGGTAATAGCCCTTCGTGTCGCCACCGAGCTTGGTGATCGTGTCCGCATCCTTGCGGAGCTCCTCGAGGCTCGTCGGTGGCTTGTTCTCGTCGAGGCCGGCCTTCTTGAACAGTGTCTTGTTGTAGAAGAGGGCCGACACGTCGGCGTACAGCGGCACGCCGAAGAGGCGATTGTTGAACGTCGCGACCGTCATATGACCGGGGCTGGCCGTCTTCAGCTCGGGCCAGTCCTTGATCTGGTCGGTGACGTCGGTCAGCTGCTGCGCGTTCTCGAACTGGGGGGCGTAGATCAGGTCCATGCCCATCAGGTCCGGAACGTCACCCGACGCGATGCCCTGGGCGATCTTGCCGACCATCTCGGCGTGCGGGATGTAGCTCAGGTTGATCTTCTTGTCGGGATTGGCCGCGTTCCAGTCGCAGACGAGCTGGTCGACCATGCCCTTGTTGCCACCCGACCGCTCCCACATCTGCATCGCGCCGGAGTCAGACGTCCGGGCGCAATCCTTGGCGGGCTCCGGGGTGGTCGCGGGCGGTGCCGCGCTTTCCGACGCCGGCGCGCTGGCCGGCGCGCTCGGTGGTGCTGATGCCCCGCCTCCGCCCGTCGGGGACGGGCTCGCGTTGCTGGTACACGCGCCAAGCGCCAGTACCGCGGCGATCGCGAAGACAGGGAACCTGAGATGACTCCTCATCCAGTCCTCCTCCACTGTCGAGTTGCCCGGCTTGGGTTTTCGGTGTGACAGGCGCGATCCCCGGGCGTCGCGCAGACTACCATGATTCGAGGATGCAATCGAGTGCATACATTCCTTTGCTCTCAATCGTTGCGCACGCGGTGCATGGAGCGCCGGGGCAGCCTCCGGCGGTAGAAAGGAAGGCGACATGACCGAGGTTCGGCTGGGGATCAACCTCTGGAGCCAGGCGAGTGACTGGCCGTCGTTCATCGAGGCAGCCAGGCGCGCCGACGACCTGGGCTACGACCACATCTGGACGTGGGATCACCTGTGGGCCATCTTCGGCGACCCGCACCAGCCGATCTTTGAGGGCTACACGGCGCTCGCCGCGATCGCCCAGGCGACGTCGCATGCGCGGCTCGGGCTGTTCGTCGGCGCCAACCCGTTCCGGAACCCGGGGCTGGTCGTGAAGTCGGTCACGACGATCGATCACATCAGCGGCGGCCGGGCGATCCTCGGGATCGGCGGCGCATGGTTCGGCGCGGAGCACAAGGCCTTCGGGATCGACTTCGGGACTGGCTTCGGCCAGCGTCTCGACTGGCTTGCCGAGGCGCTGCCGTCGATCCGAACCCTGCTCGACGGCGGCGAGGTCACGAGCCAGCCCGGCGGTCGCTACTCGTTCGACCAGCTACGAATCGATCCGGTGCCGGTCCAGGATCACCTGCCGATCATGATCGGTGGGGCAGGGGAGAAGAAGACGCTCAAGCTCGTCGCGCAGTACGCCGACATCTGGAACGTGTTCGGGACGCCGGAGACCGTCGCCCACAAGGACGAGGTCCTGCGCGGGCACTGCGCCGATGTCGGCCGCGACCCGTCGACCATCGAGCGGACGCTTGGCTGCAAGGTCAGCATTCGGAGCTCCGAGGCGGAGGCGGAACGAGTTCGGCAGTCGATCCTCGCCCACAACCGGACGCCGCGGGAGCGCGTCGAGGGCGACGTGTCCTTCTGGACGGGCACGCCCGAACAGATCGCCGACACGATCCGGGGCTACCAGGCGGTCGGCTTCAACACGTTCATCGTCGAGCTCGCCGCGCCGTACGACGTCGAGACGATGGAGACGCTGATCAACGTCGTGAAGCCGATGGTCACGGGGACGGGTGCCGCGGTGGGCTGAGCCACGTGGCCACGGCGAAGCCGGCAACTTTGTAATCCCATTGAACGCTGGAGCCCCTGATCGGGTTTCCGATCGCCGGCGATCGCTCTCGATCACCCGTCGCCAGCCGCTGTGATGCCCACAAGGTGCATAACATGGCCGCGGCGGCCCAGCAGACGCGCGCCGACTGCCGGATTCGCGGCGTCCACGTTCAATCCATTCGAAATGTCGGGCTTTCGACTGGCCCAACCGAGCTCCGAATCGCGGACGGTCGTCGCCCTGTGGCCTGCCTGGCAACTTTCCGGATCAATCGAACGACCGGGCCCGAATCGCAAGTCTCGCCGGGCCAATCATCCCTGCCTGGCCTGGTCTCAGCCGGTCTTGATGCCCATCGGTGCATGAAGCGGCTGTCGAATTGACGATCGACGTGCCCTCAGGCCGGGATCAGGCGGCTCGCGTTCAATTCATCCGGAAAGTCGCCTCTTGACGATCCCGCCCGCGTCGCGAACGGCGATGAAGGCCAGCTCGACCGCCGCCCGGTTGCATCGGCGTTTTTTGATCCCATCGAAAAGTTGGCAGTTTCAGCGGCACCGAGGTGTTGATCACGGCGACGCGGGAAGGATCAGGACGAGGGCCGCCTCCGCCGGAGGAAGCTCGGGACCTCGAGCTCGCGCTCGTCCGGAATGGGTTCACGGATCGCGTGGGATGAGCCGACGACGTCCGCCTCGGCCGGTTCCTGGTCGTGCCCGGTCTCCGGACTACGCGCTTCGGGTTCCGCCGTCCGGACGGGCTCGGGACGCACGGCTGGCGCCTCCCGAACCGCCTGGCGCCGCGTGCCAGCTGGGCGCCCGTTGCCGCGTTCGACCGGCACCGCAACAGGCGGCCGCCCCGTGTCGGCGCTCGCCCGCCGTGGCACAGACTGCTTCAGCCCCCTGAGCCCCGTCGCCACGAGCGTGATCACGAGGTCCGCGTCGTCGGGTTGGCGGAAGGACGCCCCGAAGATGACGTTCGCGTCGACGTCGCAGCGTGCCCGGATCTCGTCGGCTGCCATCCGGACCTCGCGCAGCTTCAGGTCCGGCGGTCCGGACACGTTGAAGAGGATTCCCCGCGCGCCGTCGATGCTTGCTTCGAGCAGCGGACTACCGATCGCCTGACGCGCCGCGTCGATGGCCCGATTCGGCCCGCTCCCTCGGCCGATCCCGATCAGCGCAGGCCCGGCGTCCTTCATGACCGCGCTGACATCGGCGAAGTCGAGGTTGATGAGGCCCGGCGAAGCGACGAGGTCGATGATCCCCTGGACCGCCTGGAGGAGGACGTCATCGACCG
>Ga0081539_10006801_pt1 | contig 10714 bp, 7 predicted proteins | sample TabmetS4T2R2_FD_71023 | JGI IMG/M metagenome (GOLD analysis project Ga0081539, IMG submission 71023) | Tabebuia heterophylla rhizosphere microbial communities from the University of Puerto Rico - S4T2R2 | ecosystem: Host-associated > Plants > Roots > Rhizosphere ... | reverse complement strand
AGCGACCTTTGCGCCGACGGTCGTCGGGGAGGCCGAGGCGTTCCTCCAGGTTCTGAGCAACGGCTCGCCGGCCAGCGCCGCCCTCAGCGGCACCGCCTTCGGCCTGCCGGAATTCTCCGCCGACCCGACCCAGCTCGACTTCGGTCCCGTCCGCGTCGACGGCGGCCCGAGCTCGGCCGAGTCGGTGACGATCACCAATCAGGGCACGGCGGCGATGGCGATCGACTCGGTGACGGTCGAAGGAGCGGACGGCTCCGCCTTCGCGATCGTCTCCGGCGGTGACTCCTGCGCCGGGGCCACGCTGGACCCGGACGAGGACTGCGAAGTCGAAGTGACCTTCGACCCCGCCGAAGCTCGCGGCTACAGCGCCACCCTCGCCTTCGACGGTGAGGACCCCGGCACGGTCGGCCTCTTCGGCACCGGGGTCGCGCCGCAGCTGACGGTCGCGCCGGCACCGCTCGACTACGGCTCGCACCTGGTCGGGACCAAAAGCGGCGTGCAGGTCTTCACGGTGACCAACGTCGGCGGTGCAACCGCGACGCTCGGCACGGTCGCTCTCGCCGGCGCCGACCCGGACCAGTTTGAGCTGGGCGCGACCAACACCTGCGACGGTGCAACCCTCGATCCCGACGAGGAATGCACGGTCGAAGCACGCTTCGCCCCGACCGTGGTCGGCGCGGCGGAAGCCATCCTCCAGGTCCCGAGCGACGCGCCCACCGCCACCTCGGTCCTCAGCGCGACCGCGTTCGGGCAGCCGGAATTCTCCGCCGACCCGACTCAGATCGACTTCGGGCCGGTTGGCATCGAAGGTGGGCCAAGCACCGCGGAAACGGTGACGATCACCAACGTTGGCACGGCGGCGATGGAGGTCGACTCGGTGACGATCGAAGGCAGCGGCGCCGCGGTCTTCGCGATCGTCTCCGGCGGCGACTCGTGCAGCGGCGCCAGCCTCGCCCCCGACGAGGAATGCGAGGTCGAAGTGAGCTTCGATCCCGCCGCGACGGTCGGCTACAGCGCCACCCTCGCCTTCGCCGGTGACGACCCCGGCGCCGTCGGCCTCTTCGGCACCGGCGTCGCGCCGGAACTGCTGGTCGAGCCCAATCCTCTCGACTTCGGCCCGCACCTGGTCGGGACCAAAAGCGGCGTCCAGGTTTTCACCGTGACCAACGTCGGCGGCGACGCCGGGACGCTCGGCACCGTTTCTCTCGGTGGCGCCGACCCCGACCAGTTTGAGCTCGGCGCGACCAACACCTGCGAGGGCGCCACCCTCGACCCCGACGAGGAATGCTCGGTCGAAGTCAGGTTCGCGCCGACCGTGACCGGCCTCAGCTCCGCCTCCCTGCAGGTGTCCGGGGATGCGCCGGCCGCGGCGGCGATCTCCGGCACCGGCACCGAGCCCACCTTCTCCGCCGCCCCGAGCTCGGTCGACTTCGGGACGCTCGCGGTCGAAGACGCCCCCGGTCCGGCCGAAACGATCGTCATCACCAACGGCGGCACCGGGGCGATGGAAATCGGCCCGATCTTCCTCGCCGGCACCAACCCCGGAATGTTCTCCTTCGAAGCCGACGGCTGCAGCAACCAGACCCTCGTCGCCGGGGCGGACTGCGAAATCAAAGCGCGCTTCGTCCCGACCGGCGCCGGCGAATTCGCGGCGAACCTGGTCTTCCCCGGCACGGCCCCGGGCACCGTCGCGCTCCAAGGCAAAGGGATCGCGCCGAAATTCTCCGCCGCCCCGGCCTCGCTCGACTTCGGCTCGCGCCAGATCGGCAGCGGCCCCGGCACGCCCCAGACCGTGACCGTCAAGAACGAAGGGTCGGCGCCGCTGACCCTCGGCGGCGCCACCCTCGGCGGCGTCTCCCCGACCTCGTTCGCGGTCCTCGCCGGCGGCGACAACTGCTCCGGAAAAACGCTGGCTCCGGCGGCGACCTGCACCGTGCAGACCGTCTTCGCTCCGATCACTCCCGGCAACCTCGCGGCCGAGCTGAACTTCCCCGGCAACGCGGCCGGCGGCGTGATCCTGCACGGGTTCGGCAGCGAACCGCCGCCGGCTCCCGCGCCGCCGACCCCCCCGATGCCGCCCGCGCCCCCGGCGCTGCCGATGCTGCGCCTGGCCCCGCACAAGGGCCCGCTGTTGATCGAACCTGCCGGCCTCGCCAAAGTCGCCCTGATCTGCGACTCGCCCGGCGGAGCCGCCTGCAAGGGGTCCGCGAAGGTGAAGATCGGAAAGCAGACCGTCGGCTGGCGCGGCAAGCTCGCCGCCGGTGCCGGCCGCTGGACCCTCTACCGGTTCGGCCCCGCGGTCCGCGAAGCCCTGACGAAGAAGCGCAAGCTCAAGGGCACGGTCAGCCTCTCCAGCGCCGGCGGCCCCGAGCGCGCCAAGGTGACCTTCAGGCTGCCGTAAATCTGACCCGCCCTGCCCTAGCGCTCCAGCCCCCCAGCCGGGAGCGCTAGGACAGAGCGGGCTCCGCCTGCCCGAAGATCTCGGCCGAGGGGATCCCGATCACCTCGCCCTGGAACCGCTTCCGGTTCCCGTAGACCACCCAGGTCGTGTCGATTTCGCCGATCTCGAGCTCCAGCCGCAGCTCCTCGGGATGCTTCGCCAGGTGCTCGAGGTGGGTCAGCCCCGCCTCGTAGCGGCCGGCGAGCAGCTCTTCGGCGACGATCGGCTTCGACTGGACGTCGATGATCTCCTCCCAGTCCGACGGGTCGATGTAGCCGGCGGTGGCCGGTACGAGGCCGAGCGTCCTGGGCCGCTCGACCTCGCGGCGGGCTAGCACCGCCAAAGCCTTGGTCGGGTAGATGAAGGTGTCGACGACGAAGATCTCGTTCCAGTACTTCTCGGTCACCTTGTGGACCAGCGGGTGGGCCGAGCACTGGACGAGGAAGGCGTTCTCCCTCCCCCGGATCAGCTCCAAGCCGTCGAAGAAGTCGCCGATGTACTCGAACTCGTAGTCCTCGACGCCCTGGAACTCCATGTAGCGCCTGCACGCCCGCTCGTGGCAGGTGCCGGTTGGCCCCAGCGTCACCAGCGTCGTCGTGCGATCTGATCCCTCGATCCCCATTCGCGTGATCGAGATTAATCGACCATACAAAAAAGTCAACGAGCTCCTATGATCTGGATCGGCTGTCCATTCAGGCAAGGGAGGAGAGCGGAGAGCGATGAGCGTGCTGCCGGAGGAGATCCCGCAGGACTGGTACGCGACCGCGTTCGACGGGGCCAGCGCCGAGATGGCCTGGACCGAGCGGACCGAGTCCGAAGTCAACCGGGCCCTGAACATGCTGCGGCCCCAGGGCGGCGAGCGGATCCTCGACCTCGCCTGCGGCTCGGGCCGCCACGCGATCGAGCTCGCCCGCCGCGGCTTCTCGGTCGTCGGCGCCGACATCTCGGCGGAACTGATCGAGATCGCCAACCGCGACGCCGCCGCCGAGCCCGGCCTCGAAGTCGACTTCATCGAAGGCGACCTGCGCGACCTCCAGTTCGACTCCGAGTTCGACCTCGTCCTCAACCTCAACGACGGCGCGATCGGCTACCTCGAGTCAGACGAGGAGAACCTCCGCACCTTCGAGGTGATCGCCCGCTCCCTGCGCCCCGGCGGCCGTAACCTCGTCCAGCTCCCCAACATCCTCTACGCCAAGGAGAACCTCCCCCAGCGCTCCTGGATCCCCAGCTCGACCATGGTTGAACTCGTCGAGCACCGCTGGAACAAGCGCGACTCCTACATGGAAGGGATCATGATCGCCGCCCGCTTCGGCGAGGTCCTCAACAACCTCAACGGCATCGAATTCCGCCAGCGCCTCTACAGCGCCGACGAGCTCCGCCAGATCTACGCCTCGGTGGGGATGGAGCTGACCAAGGTCTTCAACGGCAGCGCCAAGAAGCGCGAGCCGAAGCCAAGTCAGTTCGAGGTCTTCTTCGAGGCGAGGGCGTTGGACAGTTGACTTTGGCTAATGCTCAGTTATTCTTGCGCATAGGGATGGATCCTGTCGTTTTCGATCAAACGAAGACTCAGCCGCGAGTGCCGGCGGGGTGGAGATGATTGAAGCTCCCTCGCCCGCGCTCGCCGAAAGGGCAGGCGTGCGCGCGCCTGCCGAACCGACTTTGAGCGAAAGGGGGGCCTTGAGGGTGCGTGCCGGAACCCATGCCCTGAGCCTGCTTGCGAACCCGCTGAACGTCCACGTGCTGACAGCGCTCGAACGCGAGCCGAAGTCACTGGTCGAGTTGAGGCGCGCGGTCGGCTCGCCTCCACAGACGACGATGCGGGGGCACCTACGAACGCTGACCTCGCTCGGCGTCCTCGAACGCCGGCGGCAACCCGAATTTCCCGGTTCGGTCGATTACCAGCTGGGCCCGGCCGGCCGCGACATGCTGGCGGTGGTCCGGATCCTCCAGGGGTGGTTGGCGAGTGCCCCGGACGGTCCGCTGCAGCCGGGCAGCCCGGCGGCAAAGAGCGCGATCAAAGCTCTGGTCGAGGGCTGGTCCTCGACGATCGTCCGGGCGATCGCGGCGCGACCCCTGTCGCTGACCGACCTGAACCGCTTGATCTCAAGCCTCAACTATCCCTCGCTGGAGCGGCGCCTCGGGGCGATGCGCCTGGCGGGTCAGCTCGAACCCTCGCCCAGCGCCGGTCGCAGCCGGCCTTACGTCGCGACGGACTGGCTGCGCCGGGCGGTTGCCCCGCTTGCGGCCGCGGCTGGCTGGGAGCGACGCCACGCGCCCGCGGAGAGCTCGCCGATCGCCCGCCTGGACATCGAGTCGGCCTTCCTTTTGATCCTGCCGATGGTTCAGCTGGATGAGGACTACAGCGGCACCTGTCGCCTGGCGGTGGAGACCCGCAGCGCTGAGGGAGACGCGTTGATCGGCGTCATGGCGAGGGTCGAGACGGGCCGGGTCGTCTCCTGCGTAGCCCGTCTCAGCGGTTCGGCCGACAGCTGGGTGGCAGGGTCGACGAGAGCATGGATGGGAGCCGCATTGCGGGGCGAAAGCGACCTCCTCGAGATCGGGGGGGACGCCGATCTCGCGCACGCGCTAATCCGCGGACTTGCGCGGACGCTTTTGGGTACCCCCTTGACTCAGCCTAAATGATCGGTAAGGATTCCATCGGTTGATCTTTGTTGACAGATCAACGATCTCGCAACGCTACAGGGAGGAATATGCGCCAGTCTAGGATGAAATCCAGGCTGATCGTGGCGTTCGGCGCCGCGGTCATGGCTGTAGCTCTGCTGGTCCCAGCAGCTGCTAACGCGAAAGAACCGAAACCCGGATACACGCAGTTCGCCGCGTGTCCGAGCCCGGAAGAAAACCCGAACTCGGGTTTCTGCATCAACTCGACCATCACGGGCGGGAATTTCAAAATGGGCTCGAAGAACGTGCCCATCGAAAACCCGATCACGCTCAAAGGCGGGATCGATGTTGAAACCGGCGAATTCATCTACAACAGCAAAGGCGGGCTTTCAAAAACCAAACAGAAAGTCCCGGGTGGGGTCATCGGCCTGACCGGCCTGACCTGGCTGCTTGAATTCTTCGGGATCGAAGCGCTGACGCTGTACGCGACGACCGAATTGGCGGGAACCCCGGGCAATCCGCTCGAAGAACCGTTCACGCTGCCGATCAAAGTTCATCTCGAGACGCCCTCCGGCGTGCTTGGGAAAAACTGCTACGTCGGCTCGACGTCGAATCCGATCAAACTCAACTTGATCACCAAAACGACGTCACCGCCTCCGCCGAATAAACCGATCACCGGTAAAGAACCGACGCAGGAACAGACGCCGCTTGGCGTTCTCAAACTCAACAACGGGGAATACGTCGACAACTCGTTCGCCGCGCCAGGGGCTAGCGGTTGCGTCCTGACCCTCTTCGGGTTCATCCCGATCAGCATCAACGGGCTGGTCAACGCTCAGTCCGGGCTCCCGTCTCCGGCGGGGACCAATGAAACGCGGCAGAAATACAACGCGGAAGGCGCTTTCTCCTTCCTCGTGTACGAATAGGCCGTATAAGCATTAGCTGTGGAGATAAGGGCCGGGCTTGTCCCGGCCCTTATCTTTCCCGGCCCCTTGGCCGACAAGCCGCGGCATGGGAAGTAGCCCTTTGCGATCGCGCCACAAAGCGGTTCTGGCCCGCGACGCTGGTCGCCACACTGCCGACCAGCGGGCCTTGACCAGGCCCCGCCGCAAGCGCCACGCTGAATAGCGCGCCGCTTTCATGCACCTGTCCACCCGGCCCGGTAACGACCGCATGAGGCAGGAAGAGGGCACGGTCCTCGCTCGGAAACCACCTACCAATTCGAGCAGAGGCCCCACGGATCGCCATCGGGGAAACCCCCTCGACGCAAGAAGGGGGCGGCCAAATTGGCCGCCCCCTTCTAAGCCCAGGTCGGTCGGCCGCAGGGGCTGCGACCGCGCTCTCCTATTCGGCCGTGACCGCCCAGGTCCCCCAACCGAAGATGGGGTTGGCAGGAGCAGTCAGATTGACGGCGTTGAGGATCGCCCCCGTGGTCCCCGTGAGCGCTCCCGATTCGGGCAGTGGCAGGGGCTGCGAGGCGCTGCCAGCACTACCGATCAGCTGAGACGCCAGTTTAGCCCCTTCGAGCAACCCCTCATAGGCGCAGAACTCGCCAGGTTCCGCAGCGGGGGCTTCAGCCGTGCCCGGGCAGGGTTTGGGCGTCGGCTGGGCGACCGTTTTGAATTCGAATTCGAACGTGGTCGTGTTTTCAACCAGTTCCACCTCTTCGCCGGCGCCGTTGATGTAGTGCGCGCGACCCTCTTCGATCCCGTCCGCGAGTTTGATCGGGAACGAAACAGGAACGATGATCCCCGGCGTGAAGAGGCCTGCGGCCGGCGCTGCGCTCGCAGGAATCGCTCCAAAGGACCACGAACCCGTCTCGGTCGCACCGCTGGGCAGTTCGGACTCAGGCGTCCATGGACTCCCGTTCGTCCCTTTTTTCCCGTTGCAGACCCGGTCAGTCGTCGTCCCTTTGTATTCAACGCCGCCTTCAGTGCAGGCTCCTTTGGCGCCGGAGAACGGCGTTCCGACGGGGCTCACGCCGTCTTTGCCCGGTTGTCCTGCCGACCCCGCCGCCCCTGGGTTGCCTTGCGGACCTTGCGGGCCCTGCGGACCTTGCGGGCCGGTCCCGACCAGCTTTTTAGCTTCCGTCTTGGCGATGTTCCTGACTTCTTTCTTCTGCGTGGGATTCAACTTCTGGGAGGCGGCGTATGCCCCTCCCCCCAGCGCGACGATGAGCGCCATGATCGCCACGACGAGTCCAGCCGTGCCAAATCGATTGCGTAGCTTCGAGAACAATTGAGTTCCCCTCCCTGTTTCAGATTCGCCCGCTCGGACCCAATCCGAGTCGGTCTAGAAAAGACAGTGTATCCGGTTAGATACAGAGGTAGCTGCGTCTAAGCCAGCGCGAAACGGCAGGACCGAAGCCCGAATTTCGCCATCAACTGGTCGTAGGGGGCGAACGCTTTCCCGAACGCTTCCAGGGAGGTGATCGGCCCCTGGTTCAGGGCCGAGACACCTTCCTGCATCGCGTCGAGGATGGACTGGATCTGCTCTTCCTGCCCTTTCGGCGCGCCGAGAGCCGCCAATTCCGAGAGCTCTCGTTCGGTCGTCGGGAGGAACACCGATTCGTTCAGCGCTTCGAATGCCTCAGCTTCGCTTCCACCTTTTGGCGGCTGAAGGAGGGCCGAGACGATGGCTTTGCCGGCGCGACCACAGATCTCGGAGGCCTGCTTCTTGAACTCGGCCTCGCTGGGGCTCTTCGACGCCAGTTCGACTGCTGCCGCGTCAGCGGCCCCGCCGGACTGTTCATTGGAAGCGGAAGTCGAGCCATCGGAATCCCCTCCGCCGCACCCGGTGATCACCAGCAGGCTGACCAGAGCGGCCAGTAGCCCCAGGTTCTTATGGTCGATCTTTCTGGCCCGGTTCATGGCGCGCACTATAACCGCTGATTTCTCAAAATCAATCTTCTACTCAGATATCTGTCGTGAGCCTTCGCGGATTCGGTGCTTGCGCGCTTAGACGCTGGGCGCTAAACGGCGCGCGCGCCAAAATGCTTCACGAGCTTTAGCGGGGAAAAAGGCCGCGGTTGCTGCTTGTTCTTCGCCCTCCGCCGGGTCGAAGAGCAGTACCCTGACCACTTCGATCCTTTCTGAGCTATGGATCTTGCTGCGCCCTTGGGAGGGGCGCTCCCGGGACCAGCGGGTTTCGGGATGAACGTAACGAAAGGATCGAAAGTAATGATTCGCAACCTCAAGGCTCTCGGGCTGGCCATGGTCGCGGTGCTTGCGATGAGCGCTGTCGTCGCCTCGGCGGCTTCGGCTAACTTCACAGCTGCCTCGTACCCGGTCACCGGCACGGCGACCAGCACGGCTGACGAATTCAAAGCGTTCGGCACCGCCGTCAAATGCACCGAAAACTCGTTCAGCGGCACGCTCACCGAATCTAGCTCGCAGCTGACAATTACGCCGACCTACAAAAATTGTAAATTCGGCACCCTTCCGGCCACAGTCAACTTCGAAGGCTGTGACTACCTGTTTACAGACGTCGCGGGTGAAGCGGATCCCGTTCACGTGATTTGCCCCGCCGGCAAATCGATCGTGATCAACGTCTACGCGAGCGCTGCAGGTCACACGGCTGGAACGCCGATCTGCATCCTGAAAGTCGGCGCTCAGGGCCCGCTCTCGAGCGTGAAATACCAGAACGTGGAAAACGGTGATGTGAAAGTCACCGGCACGGTCGGAAGCATCAAAGCGACCCAGGAACGGAAATCAGCGGTCTGCCCGACGGGCACCGAAACCTCCAGCGCGGAATACGTCATCCAATCGGCTGGAATCATCGTTGCCGGCTCCGGTGGAGTTAACGTCGACGTCGGTTAGTCCCACGCAGTTCTCCTCGTGACGAGGAGTTGGTTCGGCAATGGGCCGGGAGCGATCCCGGCCCATTGTTCGATCGACTTGAGCCACGGTCGTTCTTGACAAATACACGCGGGTTCCGTTAATTTCCGCGGGCCGCTCGGGGGGCGGCGTAAAGGGATCAACAGGGACAAGGGGGCGAGCGTTTTGAGGTTGTCTCTCGCACGCCGGCCGGGGCTTAGCTGGCCCTGTGCCGCCATCGCAGCGATCACGATCTTCATCCTCGGCTTCGCCGCAGCGGAGGCCAGTGCCGCCGCACCCCCCGTTCTCTGGGAAAACTGCGCGAAAGGAACTGGGGCCGGCAAATGCGTCGAACCGGCCGGAGTCGCCGCCGATCAGACGACCGGAAGCGTCTACGTCGCCGATCCGCTCAACCGGCGAATCAACGAGTTCAGCATCTGGGGCGTCTTCGTCAAGTCATGGGGCTGGGGGGTTGCCAGCGGAGCCGCGAGCCTGCAGACCTGTGGACCCGGTGCTTCGCCACCGACCGCGACCTGCTTGGCGGGCCTGCAGGGTGGTGGTGCTGGTCAGTTCTCAGGCCTGCGCGGACTGGCGGTGGACTCGAACGGAGACGTCTACGCCTATGAATCGAAACCTTGCATTGGCGGCACGCAGTGCCAAGCCGAAACCCACACCAACCGGGTGCAGAAGTTCAGCTCGGAGGGTCAGTTCATCCTGATGTTCGGGAAAGAAGTTAACCTGACCAAAGTCGGGGATCGCGAAGAGCAGGAAGACAACGCGGAACCGGTGACGGTCACCGCCGCCGAAGAAAACCTCTGCACGGCGGCGTCTGGGGACACCTGTGGACCGGGCGTCCAGGGCGGCGGCGACGGACAGTTCGGCTCGGGGCCGCTGCTGCCGATCGACCTGAATGGAAGCTTCATCGCGATAGGGCCAGGGGATCGGATCGACGTCGGCGGTCAGGAAAGGATTCAGCGATTCGACAGCGGAGGCCATTTCGTCGAAAGCATCGCGGTGCCCGGAGAGATCGTTCGCGGGCTCGCCGAGGACGGCGATGGCAATATGTTCGCGGCCTTCGCTCCCCCGGTCCTGAATCCGAATGGGCCGAGCAAAGAAAACGTCGCCAAGCTCGACGGCGCCGGCAAAGCGCTCTGCAGCGCAAAAGTCAAAGATCCGCGAGCCCTAACCACCGACGCCGCGGGAAACCTCTACGTATCCGACGGCGCCACCGACGTGACGCTGCGGAAATTCAACGGCGCCTGCGGGGAAGACCCGGGGTTCGCCTTCGCGCCCGCGGGGATCAAACCGTTCAACTACTCGTTCGGGATCGCCACCGGCAGCGCCTGCGGGATCTCCGGTGCTGACCTGTATTACGCCAACGCAGGGACGTCCAGCTTCGAGAACCCGTTCGTGCGCGCCTATGGCCCCCATCCCGACCCGACGATCTGCCCGCCGCCCGCAGTTCCGCCCACGATCAGCTCCCAGTACGCGCTCTCGGTCGCCTCGGCCAGCGCCACGGTTCAGGCCGAGATCAACCCCCACTTCTGGCCCGACACCACCTACTACCTCCAGTACGGGACCGAAGACTGCGCGACTGCGCCCACGGCCTGCGAACAGACCAAGCTGTTCCCCGGCGCAGAGCTGGAAGCCGAAGATGACTTCCCCGTGAAAACCGCCGGCGTCTCGATCACGGGGCTTGCCCCCGACAGCACCTACTTCTACCGCTTCGTCGCCCAGAGCTCGGGCGGGGGCCCCGTCTTCGGGGTCGGCGAGGAGGAAGCGAGCGGCTCGTTCACGACCTACCCGCCGCCCACGACCTCGAGCCAGAGCTGCGCCAACG
>Ga0081539_10006800_pt1 | contig 10719 bp, 7 predicted proteins | sample TabmetS4T2R2_FD_71023 | JGI IMG/M metagenome (GOLD analysis project Ga0081539, IMG submission 71023) | Tabebuia heterophylla rhizosphere microbial communities from the University of Puerto Rico - S4T2R2 | ecosystem: Host-associated > Plants > Roots > Rhizosphere ... | reverse complement strand
GCTGCCATAGATGGAGACCTGCTTGTGCACGCTGGACCCGGAGCGACTGGATTCCTCGGCGCCCTTGTTGATCGCCACCTCCATGCAGGTGAGGATCTGACTGGCGAGTGTGCCGCCGCCGATCGCGTCGAAGGCGATGGTGGCGCCGGTAGCGACCAGCGCCTCGGTCAGCTCTTCCATGAAGTTGGGCGAGCTCGAATCGACGACATGCTTGGCGCCGATGCCGTGCAGGAGCTTGGCCTGCTCGGGCTTGCGCACGATGTTGACCAGACCGATGCCGTCCTCGTTGCAGATCCGGTTCAGCATCTGGCCGAGATTCGATGCTGCCGCCGTGTGCACCAGGGCCTTGTGGCCCTCGCGCTTCATTGTCTCGGTCATGCCGAGCGCGGTCAGCGGATTGACGAACCACGAGGCGCCTTCGGCCGCCGTGGTGCCTTCGGGCAGAGGCTGGCAATCGCGCGCGTTCAGGAGCTTGTACTGCGCGTACATCGACCCGCCGACCATCGACACCCGCTTGCCGACGAGAGCCTGCGCCGCTTCGGAGGAACCAGCCTTCACCACCGTGCCGGCCCCCTCATTGCCGACCGGCATCGATTGATCGAGCCGTGCGGCGAGGAAGGGCAGCGCGCTTGCTGCGACATGGGCGGTGACCTTGACGTCCTTGCCGCTGCCGCTTGCCTTGGCGTTGGCGACGTCGGCCGGCCCGAACAAGAGGCCGAGGTCGGACGGGTTGATCGGCGTCGCTTCGACCTTCACCAGCACCTGGTCGGGACCGGGGTCGGCGAACTCGGTCTCGACAAGCGACACCGTGAGCTCGCCCGATTTGGCGAGGTGCGAGCGCAGCTGCAGCCCTGTGGTCATGGAGTTTCTCCCGCTATTCGATGAATGGCCCCCTTGTTAGCATGCCTGACGGCAAAACGGGGGAGAGACCGCCATGGCCAACTGGCAGGCGTCGTTGTTGATGCAGACGCTCAGCACCGGCACGGTGCTGGCCTTGCAGCGCGATGCGGTCGACAAGGGCGAGGTGCCGACCCTGCGCGCCGGCGACACGTTCTACGGCAGCCTGCCCGACGGCGATCCGTTCGGCGGCACAGTGCTGCAGCGCCATGAGAACCGCGCTGTCGTCGAGGTCGCTGGCAAGCGCTATCACCTGCACCAGGCGCAGCCGCACGAGACCACCGACCACGACCTCAACCTCGACCAGCCGCACGAGTTCTGGGTGATCGACTAACGCGTCGTCGCAGCCAAAGGGCGGAAGAGCAGCGCGGAAGTCTCTCTACTCCGGCAAATTGTCTGCCCGTTGAGAAAAAGTCGCTCGACGACGCGGCCTTCGGGCGGCTTGGCTTCGAGATGACTGGAGAAGAGGACTACAATGATCGAAGTGAACGGCATGGCGCACGTCATCCTGACGGTGAGCCAATGGGACAAGTCGCACGCCTTCTACAGCGACCTGCTGCCTTTCCTCGGGCTGAAGAAGGTCTATGACGGCAACAACTTTCTCTATCACGTGGGCGGCCGCACGGCGGTCGGCATCCAGCGGGCGGCACCCGGGCACGAAGGCGAACGCTTTGTTCAGAACCGCGTGGGCCTGCATCATCTGTGCCTGCGGGCGCGCACCCGCGAGGATGTCGACGCGGCCGCCGCCAAGGTGCGCGAGATGGGCGGCTTCATCGACCGCGGACCGCTGGAAGGCAGCTGGGCGCCCGGTTACTACTACTTCGTGTTCGAGGATCCCGACGGCATCCGCCTCGAGATCAACTACGTCCCGGGCCGCGGGCTGCTGGCCCGCGATCCGCCGCTCAACCCCAGCGCTGATCCCAACTGGGACCAGAATCCGCTGCCGTGAATTCATTTCATCACATTTCTCTCCCCGCCGGCGAGAGGGGTAGATCGAGCGTCCGCCCTGTTCGTTGCATGCAAGTACTCGCCGGTTGGTCACAGCTGGCCCCCTCGACTTGCCCGGTGGCTCGACTATCTTCGGGCAGAGTGGAGGGCTGACGACCGACGAGCAAAGGTCCGGCGGGGATGGCTATGACGATTAGGGCAGTGACGGCCGCGGCCGAACAGGACGTGGGCCACGGCGAAAATTCCGCGACTTTCAACAGCCTGCTTGAGCGCTATGGCTGCGGTCCCGGCCGCCTCACCGGACCGGGCGATGCGCTGTTCGACCGGCATCTGATGTTCGGCAGCCTGATGGACCCTGCCGAGGCCGGCGTGCGCCAGCGCTACGAGGCAGTCGCACGCTCAGTGCGCGATATCCTGGCGCAGCGCTGGCACCACACCGAACAGATCTATGCGCGGGAGAACCCCAAGCGCGTCTACTACCTCAGCATGGAATTCCTGATCGGCCGCTCGCTCAGCAACAACATCCTGAACCTGCGCCTCGACCCCTTCATGCGCCAGGTCATCGAGGAGAAGAAGCTCGACTGGCCCGCCATCCTCGAGACCGAGCCTGACGCCAGCCTGGGCAATGGTGGATTGGGGCGGCTCGCCGCCTGCTTCCTCGATTCCATGGCAAGCCTGCAGCTGCCGGCGATGGGGTACGGGCTGCGCTACGAATACGGCATCTTCCGCCAGATCATCGACGACGGCTGGCAGCGGGAGGAACCGGACTATTGGCTGCAGAGTGCCGATCCCTGGGAGATGCCGCGCCGCCAGGAGCGGGTGGAAATCAAGCTCAACTGCTCCTTCGAGGTGCATGCCGGATCGATCCGCACCGTCGTCGGCAAGCCTTCGAGCCTGATCGGCATCCCCTACGACCGCCCCGTCGTGGGCTACGGCGGCCAGACGATCAATACATTGCGGTTGTGGGGTGCCGCGGCGCCTGACGGCTTCGACTTCAAGGCCTTCAGCGCGGGCCGATTCGTCGGTGCCTTGGCGCGCCGTCTCGCCGCGGAATCGGTGACGCGCGTGCTTTATCCCGACGATTCGACGGTGCTGGGCCGGGCATTGCGTTTCCTGCAGGAGTACTTCCTGGTCACCTGTTCGCTGGCCGATCTGGTGCGGCGCTTCCGTCGCCACAGCCGGGATTGGCACACGCTGCCCGACAAGGTGGCGATCCAGCTCAACGACACCCATCCCAGCCTCGCCGTGCCGGAGCTGATGCGCATCCTGCTCGACGAGGCACGCCTGCCGTGGGACCAGGCATGGGACATCACACGGCGCACGCTGGCATACACCAACCATACGCTGCTGCCCGAGGCGCTGGAGAAGTGGCCGTTGCAATGGTTCGAGGTGCTGTCGCCGCGTCATCTCGAGATCGTGCTGAAGATCAACCAGCAGCTGCTGGACGAAGTCCGCCAGCGATTCCCGGGTGACGCCGACCGCGTGGCGCGGGTGAGCCTTGTCGAGGAGGGTGCCGAGCGTAAGATCCGCATGGCCAACCTCGCCATCGTCGGCTCGCACAGCACCAACGGGGTGGCGGCGATCCATTCGCGCCTGCTGCGCAGCGTCACGGTGAAGGATCTCGCCGACCTCTACCCCGAGCGCTTCAACAACAAGACCAACGGCATCACGCCGCGGCGCTGGCTGGCGATGGCCAATCCCTGGCTGTCGGCTGCCATCGGTGCTGCGATCGGCGATGATTGGATCGCCGATCTGGACCAGCTCGCGCGGCTCAAGCCGCTCGCCCAGGATGCGGGCTTCGGCGACGCCGTCGCCAAGGCCAAGCGTCAGGCCAAGGTGCACTTCGCGAACTGGCTGAATACGACCGGCGGCGTCGCGATCGATCCCGACTCGATCTTCGACAGTCAGGTCAAGCGCATCCACGAGTACAAGCGCCAGCTGCTCAACGGGCTGCGGGTGGTCGTGCTGTACAACCGCCTGCGCGAGAATCCGATGCTGGAGATGGCGCCGCGCACCTTCCTGTTTTCGGGCAAGGCGGCGCCTGCCTACAAGCTCGCCAAGCTGATCATCAAGTTCCTGAACAACGTCGCTGCCATGATCGACTCCGATCCGGCCGTGCGCGGCCAGATCAAAATGGTGTTCCTGCCGGAATACTGCGTGTCGCTGGCCGAGCGGCTGATCCCCGCCACCGACGTCTCCAACCAGATCTCCACGGCCGGCTACGAGGCAAGCGGCACCAGCAACATGAAGTTCATGCTGAACGGCGCGCTCACCATCGGCACGCGCGACGGCGCCACCATCGAGATGGCGGAAGCGGCGGGCGAGGAGAATTTCTTCCTGTTCGGGCTCAACGCCGAGCAGGTGGCGGGCAGCCAGGGCTGGTACAGCCCGCGCTGGCACTACGACAACGAGCCCGAGACGCGCAAGGCGCTCGACTCGATCTTCTCCGATCATTTCAGCCGCAAGGAGCCCGGCGTGTTCGAACCGCTGCGCGACGTGCTGCTGCAGCGCGACCAGTACATGCACATGGCCGACCTGACGTCGTATCTCGAGGCCGACCAGCGCATGGTCGAGCTCTATGCCGACCCGTCCGAATGGACGCGCAAGGCCATCCTCAACATCGCGAGCGCCGGCCGCTTCTCCAGCGATCGCACCATCGCCGAGTACGCCAGCGAGATCTGGGCGATCAAGCCCTGCCCGGTGCCGTGAGCGTCTCTCGTCGTTCCATATCTTCCTCGGATTCCTCTTCCCCGCTAGGGGGAGAGGCGAGGAGAGGGGGCCTCGAAGACTCGTGCAACCCCCTCTCCTAGCCTCTCCCCCTAGCGGGGGAGAGGAATTTGAAGGGAGAGGAACTTTGAGAGAAAGGAACCTTGAAGAAGGACGATGAAAGTCACACGCCTTTCACGAAGTCGATCAACAGTTTGTTGACCTCCTCGGGGCGCTCCTGCTGCACCCAGTGTCCCGCGCCGTCGAGGATGTGGCTGCCGCGCAAAGCGGGCAGCGTTTTCGGGAAGGCATCGAGCTGCGCCTGGGCGGCCGGGAAGCGCAATACCCCATCGCGACTGCCGGCGATGAAAAGCGACGGCTGGCGGATCGGCTGGCCGCGCCACGGGCCGCCCAGTTCCCAGTTGCGGCGCAGGTTGCGATACCAGCTCAGCCCGCCGCGAAAGCCGGTACGGCGGAATTCCTGCGCGTAGTAGTCGAGATCGGCCTCGCTCAGCCACGCCGGCAGCGACGGCGGATCGACGGTATTGCCGAGCAAGGTCCCCGTGGTCAACCGCCCGAACCCCTTGTCCTGTTCTTCCATGTCGCCGCTGGCAGTGAAGTAGATGCGCCGCAGCGCGCCCTTGATGTCCTGCTGCAGTTCGGCCTCGGCCACGCCGGGCTTCTGGAAGAACTGCAGATAGAAGTTGGTGATGCCGAGCTTCTCGAGCGCCGTCAGGATGTCGACGTAACCGGGTGCCGCGTACGGCACGCTCATGCCGCACACGGCGTGGAACAGGTCGGGCCGCCACAGCGCGGCGTGCCAGGCGACCGGCGCACCCCAGTCGTGACCGACGATCACGGCGCGGCTCTCGCCCAGCGCTTTGACGAGTTCGGCCATGTCGCCGACCATGTGAAACAGCGTGTACTGGTCGATCGGTTCGGGCGCCTCGCTGCCGCCGTAGCCGCGCATGTCGGGCGCGACGGCACGGAAACCGGCGGCGGCCAGCGCCGTCAGTTGATGACGCCACGAGTACCAGCTCTCCGGCCAGCCGTGGCACAACAGCACGAGCGGTCCCTGGCCGATCTCGGCGTAGCGCAGGCGGATGGTATTCGCCGTTACGCTCTTCAGGTCGACTCCCGGTACCGGTGACGTGGCCATGCTGTCCTCCTGCGCGAGGACCAGAGCCTAGTCGCTCGAACTAGCCGCGCAAGTGAACCGGGTGCGCCAGACGCAGGCGCAGCGAGGCGCGCTTGCCGAACAACAGGGAGCCCACGAAGCACAGGCTGGCGCAGAGCACGATCACCGGTCCCGACGGCAGGCCGGCATGGAACGAGAGCAGCAAGCCGATCACCGCCGACGCCAGCGCCATCGGCGCGGCAACCAGCGTCATCGACCACACTTCGCGCGCCCAGAACGACGCCGCCACCGCCGGCAGCAGGATCAGGCCCAGCGCCATTAGCGTGCCCAGCGCCTGGAAGCCCGCCACCATGTTCAGCACGGCGAGCGCGAGGAAAAGGTAGTGATAGAGCGAGCCGCGAATGCCCATTGCGGCCAGGAAGCCGGGATTGAAGCACTCGACGACCAGCGGCCGATAGATTGCCGCGAGGCCGACCAGGGTGAGCGTGGTCGACGCCAGCACCAGGATCAGCGCGCTCTGGTCGACGGCCAGGATGGCGCCGAACAGGATGTTCATCAGGTCGACGGCCGAGCCGCGCAACGAGACGATCAGCACGCCCACCGCCATCGCCGTCAGGTAGGCGGCGGCAAAGCTCGCATCCTCGCGCATGTTGGTGAAGCGGGCGATCACGCCCGACGCCAGCGCCGTCGCCATGCCGGCGATGAAGCCGCCCAGACTCATCGCCGGCAGAGACAGGCCACCCAGCAGGAAGCCCAGCGCGGCGCCCGGCAACAGCGCGTGCGCCAGCGCGTCGCCCATCAGGCTCATGCGGCGCAGGATCAGGAAGACGCCGATCGCCGAACCGCCAACGGCCAGGGCGAGGCTCGCCACCAGCGCCCGCCGCATGAAGCCGAAGTCGGCGAACGGCGCGATCAGGGTGTCGTAGAGCATGACGATCTGTCATCCCGGCCGGAGCGCGAAGCGCGCAGCGGAGGGACCTTTGTTGTCGGCCGGGAAAGAAAGGTCCCTCGGCTGCGCTTCGCTCCGCTCGGGATGACAGGGAGTGTCATCTACGCACTGAGTCGCATCGGCACATCGCACGCCGCGGCGTCATCGTCCCACGCTTCGGCCATGGCGCGCGCCCGCAGCAGGTTGTCGGCCGACAGCACCTGGGACGTCGGCCCGGCATCGACCAGCTCGCGGGCGAGCAGCAGCGCGTTGGGGAAGTCGCGGCGCACCTGGTCGAGGTCGTGCAGCACGGCGACGATCGTGCGCTGCTCTGCGCGCCAGCGCCGGATCACCGACATCAGGTCGGCCACCGTCTTGCTGTCGATGGCGGCGAACGGCTCGTCGAGCAGGACGAGGTCGGCATCCTGCAGCAGCAGACGGGCGAACAGCACGCGCTGGAACTGGCCGACCGACAGCGTGTCGATCGTGCGGCGCTCGAAGCCCGAGAGGCCCACCGCCTCGATGGCCTGCCGCGTGTCCTGCAGATCATCCTTGCCGGCCGATCGGTAGCCGCCGAAGCGCGACCAGCGTCCCAGCAGCACGGTGTCGAACACCGAAATCGGGAACGAGCGGTCGATCTCGGCCTGCTGCGGCAGATAGGCGATGCGCCTGGCGGTGCACTCGATGCGGCCTTCGATGCGCGGTGCGAGCCCCAGTAACGCCTTCAGGAGCGTGCTCTTGCCGGCGCCATTGGGACCGACGATGGCGGTCATCTGGGCGGCGGGAATTTCCGCCGACACATGATGCACGGCCGGATGCCGGTCGTAGCTCACCGTGAGATCGACCAGGCGGAGCGCGGGACTCACAGCGCCCACCATCCGGCCAGCCAGAGCAGCAGCGCGACCGCGAGCGCGCACAGCATGCGCTGACGCGCGCTCATGGCGAGCAAGGCAGTGCCGGGCGATAGAGAGGAAGGCATGGCGGCCACGTCGAGCACATTGTTATAATGTTGCTTTTCGCGAGTCCAGCGGACCGAACACGCCGTGCTAACCGTTTGTTGATTGGCGAATGCAGGTTGCTGCGCGCATGTTCGGGCGCATGAGAAGCGTTACGAGAAGCTTTGTTTCGCGCCGCCGCTCCCTTCTGCTCGGCAGCGCCGCGGCCGCGGGCGTTGTTCTCGCCGGTGGCCTTGTTCCCAACGTCGCGCAGGCGGCCGCCGAAGGACCCTGGTCGGTCGAGCTGTTCACCTCGCAAGGCTGCAGCTCCTGCCCGCCTGCCGATACCTATCTCGGCACCCTCGCGCGCCGCCCCGACATCGTGGCCCTGTCGTTCCATGTCGACTACTGGGACTATATCGGTTGGCGGGACAAGTTCGCCACGCGCGAGACCACCGAGCGCCAGCGCGCCTACGCCCGCGTCCTGAAGCAGCGGTACGTCTACACGCCCGAGATGGTCGTCGAAGGCGCGGCGCACGACACCGGCCGCGACCGCGGCGCGATCGAAGCGCTGCTCGCGCAGGTGCAAAAGAAGGCGAGGCCGCGCGCGACGCCGGAGCTCTCGCTCGCTGCGGACGGATCGCTCATCGTGCAGCTGCAGCCCTTCACGCTCGACAACGGTCCGGCCGATGTCACCTTGATGGTCTACGACCGCCGCCATGCGACGCCGGTGGCCAGCGGCGAGAACCAGGGGCGGATGCTGGAGAACTACAACGTCGTGCGGCGCATGAAGCGGCTGGCACGCTGGGACGGCAATGCCGCGAGCTGGACGATCGGCGAACGCCTGCAGTCGGGCCAAGGCGCGGCGGTGATCGTTCAGGGCGCCGATCACGGCAACGTGCTCGGCTGCAACAAGCTCGAGCCCATGGTTTCCGGCTGACCGATCGTACGCTCACAATCGGGTTGCTGACGGTCTTGCTTCGGCCACGGCGGCGCGCCAAGTTGAGGCGATGTCGCTTGCCAGCGCCGGCCGCCTGACCGCCGTTCTCGGGCCGACCAACACCGGGAAGACCTACCTCGCCATTGAACGCATGCTCGGCCACGAGTCGGGCATGATCGGTTTCCCGCTGCGCCTGTTGGCGCGCGAGAATTACGACCGCATCGTGAAGGTGAAGGGCGTCAGCCAAGTCGCCCTGGTCACTGGCGAGGAAAAGATCGCGCCGCCTGGTGCGCGCTACTTCGTCTGCACGGTCGAGTCCATGCCGCTCGATCGTCCGGTTTCGTTCCTTGCCGTCGACGAAGTGCAGATGGCGGCCGATCCCGAGCGCGGCCATTTCTTCACCGACCGCCTGCTGCATGCCCGAGGCAGCACCGAGACCATGCTCCTGGGCGCCGACACGATCCGCCCGGTGCTGAACCGCCTGCTGCCCGACATCGACGTCGTGGCGCGGCCGCGCTTTTCGCGCCTCGCCTACGTTGGTCCGAAGAAGGCGACGCGACTGCCGCGCCGCTCCGCGGTGGTCGGCTTTTCGGCGAGCGAAGTCTACGCCATCGCCGAGCTGATCCGCCGCCAGCGCGGCGGCACGGCGATCGTCATGGGCGCGCTCAGCCCGCGCACGCGCAATGCCCAGGTCGACATGTTCCAGTCCGGCGAAGTCGACTACCTGGTCGCCACCGACGCGATCGGCATGGGCCTGAACATGGACGTGAACCATGTCTGGTTCGCCTCCTTGCGCAAATATGACGGCCGCACGCTGCGGCCCTTGCGCAACGTCGAGCTGGCGCAGATCGCCGGCCGCGCCGGCCGCCACATGAACGACGGCACCTTCGGCACCACCGCCGAGGTCGGCGGCCTAGAGCCCGAGCTGGTGGAGCAGATCGAGAATCATCGCTTCGATCCGCTGCGCGACGTGCAATGGCGCAACAGCGAGCTCGACTTCCGTTCGGTGCCGGCGCTGATCGCCTCGCTCAACCGCCCGCCGGATCACGCCGCGCTGCAACGCGTACGCGAACAGGACGACCAGCTCGCCCTGCAGACGTTGTCGACGCATTCCGAATTCCTGCCGCGCCTGCACACGCCGCAGCGCGTCAAGCTCTTATGGGAGGTCTGCCAGGTCCCCGATTTTCGCAAGACGATGACGGAGGAGCACACGCGATTGCTGGCGCAGCTGTTCGAGCACCTGACGCAGGGCGGCGAGCGTCTGCCGGAGGACTGGATCGAAAGTCATGTAAAGCGGCTGGAACGTTACGACGGCGACATCGATACGTTGATGGCGCGCATCGCACATGTTCGGACGTGGACCTATATTTCGCATCGTCCGGACTGGATCCAGCGCGCGGTGCACTGGCAGGAGCGCGCGCGTGCCATCGAAGACAAGCTTTCGGACGTCTTGCATCAGCGATTGACGCAACGGTTTGTCGATAGACGGGCAGCATTGCTTGTACGAAGATTGCGTGATGAGGGTGAAATGACGAGTTCGGTCGCGGCGGCCGGAGAAGTCACGGTCGAAGGCGAGCATCTCGGTCGCATCGAGGGCTTCCGCTTCGTCGCGGACACGTCCGAGGGGCACGCCGATCAGAAGGCGGTCTTGAGCGCTGCCTTGCGTGCCTTGCGGCAGGATCTGCCGGCGCGCCTGCAGGCCTTTGCAAGCTGCGCGGATGGCGAGCTTGTGTTTGATTCGCAGCTGCGCGTTTGCTGGGGCGGCGGGCCGGTCGCACGCCTGCTGGCAAGCGGCGACGTGCTTGCGCCCAAGGTCGAAGCGCTGCCGTCGGACCTGCTCGACGGTCCGGCGCGCGAGGACGTGCGCAAGCGCGCCGCGGCCTGGGTCGAGACGCGCATCCGACTCGGCCTCAGCGAATTGATGGACGCACGCGCCACCAGCGAGCTTCCGGCCGGCGCGCGCGGCATCATCTTCCAGCTCTGCGAAGGGCTGGGCGTCCTGCCACGACGGCCCATCGAACGGCAGCTCGCCGAGCTCGGCGAAGAGGACCGCAAGGCGCTGGCAAGGCTCGGCGTGCGCGTCGGCGTCTTTTCGCTGTACTTCCCCAGCATGTTGAAGCCGGTGCCGATCCGCCTGCGCGCCGGCCTCTGGATGATCGCCAAAGGGCGCGACAGCATTTCGCCGCTGCCGCCGGAGGGCCGCACCTCGATCGACCTGCCATCCGAC
>Ga0081539_10006799_pt1 | contig 10725 bp, 7 predicted proteins | sample TabmetS4T2R2_FD_71023 | JGI IMG/M metagenome (GOLD analysis project Ga0081539, IMG submission 71023) | Tabebuia heterophylla rhizosphere microbial communities from the University of Puerto Rico - S4T2R2 | ecosystem: Host-associated > Plants > Roots > Rhizosphere ... | reverse complement strand
CGTCGAGGGTGATCTCCTCGTGTCGCATACGTCACCGTACAACTTTCTCGGCCGGCCATGGGCGGTGCACGTCGAGCATCCGATTACGTTTCTCAACCCGTTCTTTACCTACGGTCGGTTGATGCACACGGATCTTCGCCAGGTACCCGCATTCTGGCTGTTGAAGGCGTACTTCGAGCACGACAGTTGTCGCGCCATCTTTTCGCATCTCCCGGATACCTGTGACGCGATCAAGAGTCTCTTCAACAGCGAAGAGATATCACGGAAGGTCAGGTACGTCCCATTTGGGCTGGCTCGGCGCTCGCGCGCGCCCATTGGTCGTTCTTCGACTCCGAATGATCGATGCCGCATGCTCTTCACGAGCTCCTTCAACCAACAGGATGTCAGCTTCTACAGCCGCGGCGGGCTTTACGTGCTGACCTCGTTTCTGGAACTCGCGGACAAGCACAAGAACCTCGAGCTTGTCATTCGCGCGACCATTCCCTTGAACCTGCCACGCGAACTCTCGACCGCTCTGTTCACCCATCCGCGAATCGTGTTGATGTCGCGACGGGTGAGCGAGAACGAACTCGACGATCTCTTTGCAAGCACGGACATCTTTCCGCTGATCACGTACACGATTCACTGTCTGAGTCTTGTTCGCGCGATGGACAGCGGGTGCGCGTGTATCGTCTCTGATGCTCCTGACTACGATGGCCTGGTCCGGGATGGAGAGACAGCAATTGTCGTCAAGGGTCGCCGCGGGATCATCTACGACCGCGACCCCCGGACGAAGCTTGTTCGAGACGACGTCCCGACACTCCGCGCGTTTGATTCATCCTACGCAGCGCGTGTGACGCACGCCTTCGACCGGTTGATCGCTGACCCGCGGCGCCGTTCGGAGATTGGCGCACAGGCGCGGGAATACGTCGCCACGCATCACCAGAGCGGCACAGCCAGGACATCCTTCGCCAGCATGATCCGATCGGCGCTGCACGAGACGCCGGTCCTCGTTGGCGCGGCGACACGAGCCTGAACGTGGCGTTCGTGCGGCAGGGGTCGAATTTCGCGGTTCTGCACAGAAGTCGACGACAGCACGGGCAAACCACTCTAGAACTGTGCAGACCGGGCCGATACATCGGGAGCCATCACACGAAGTCCGGATCGCCGGTTTGCTGCGGACGAGCAGGTAGGACATTTCACTATGAGCTTGCACACTCGACTGAGAAGATTCGCGGAGTTCAAGTCGCGCTTCACGGTTGTCGGCGACTACCCGTTGATTGCGGTACACAAGATTGACGAGGAGCTGTTCGCGAAGCTTCAGCACGCCATCTCGGTGTACATGTCCAAGTGTCTGCCCGACCAGAAGCTGTTCACGGACGAACAATCGATCCTCCGTGAGTTCGGTCGGCTACGCAGCGTCGATCGCGGCTGCATCAAGAATTGCACCCCGAACGGCATGCTCGTCCCGAAGAACTACACCATCCTCGAATACAACGCCGTCGTCCAGGCGTACGCGGCGATTATCGAGTCGCTCAATGCGAACGACTTCATCGACTCGTGGCACGTGCCGTTGAACGTGCGCTACAAGGACGGAGAGGTGGTGCAGGAGAACATGACGCGCCATCACCCCACCGAGCACATTCACTCGGACGCCTGGGCCGGTGAGTCGCCCGCGAGTGTGACCACGATCCTCCCGATTCTGGGCGACGCGGAAAACAACTATGTACAGTTCTACGCGCCGCCACCGGATTTCGAAGAGGATTGGTTGAAGCCGCGCCCCACCTACCAGGACGGCGCGGACATCGCGGCGAAGTACACCAGGATCGACGTCCCCTTCATGAAGGGGCATATCTACCTTGCCGACTTCGCGACGCTTCATTCGTCGTCGCGCCGGCCGGGCTCGCAGGCACGCGTCTCGATCGATACGACATTCGCGCTGGCACGCTCGAATGAGGAGCTCGCCGCGGCCGAGAAGCGCATGCACGAATGGCGCAAGGAAGAGCGCGCGACGCAACGCGATCTCTTTGACGTCGGAAAGACGAAGCTCTTTGTGTTTCCTGATTCCGCCGATCACCAGGTCGATAGCCGTGGCGGCTTCAAGCATCCGACGACGCTCAAGCTGATCGAGATTCTGCCGACGAGCGTTCCAGCCAGCACGGCTGCGGCGTAACGGAGGATCAGCGGCTGGCCGGCGCGGACTCGTCCGCGCTGATACCGGCGGCCTTCGATATCAGGCGACGGAACCGGTCGCGATCGATCGCGCCGGTGACCGTCGCCCATCCGTGCACGAGGCCGATGCGGACGATGTGCCGTCGATACCGCTGGATTCGCGCGACGATTTCGGATTCGGAGGGCGCCCAGAGCAGCAGTCCGAATTGGGCCCATCTGCGCGCCGTCGTGCCAGGAACCTCAGGGAGCGCGACATCACCGAGCCGTTGTGCAATCGCCATGCAACCGGTCTGCGTCAGCACGAGATTGTAACCGTGCACGCCTTCACCGGCGAGACGGTACGCGCCACGCAGATCGTCCACATCACACGCACGAGTCTCGTTGGCGAGCCCGGCGTCCAGGTCACCCACAATCGTTGACAGCATCCCTGCGGCATCCGCGAGCGATGCGCCGTTGGCCACGGCGATCGCGAGCGCATCGTGGTAGTTCCACAACGTCAGGCGCCATCCATCGGACCACCCGTGGCGGCGGCCGAGAACGGCCAGTCCATTCTCCCGCTCGATATCCTCACCGAAGATGTCGGCGTGCGGATTGAGCGGGTCGCCCTCCAACTGAAGCGCCTCCTCCAATGCCGTTCGCGCGTCAGCGACGGCGGATCGCCACGCGTTCCCGGCGTGCACACCGTGCAAGGCCTGGCTTCGCACCCATTCGGGGATTCCCGTTCCGGTGAAAGCAGCACGCACGACCGCTTCCCGCTCCGGGAGTCCGACGAGGCCAGCCTGTGGGGCAAAGACGTGCACGTCGTGCGACGACGGTGAATCGAGTTCGACAAGCGTCGCGGCAATCGACTCACGGACGGCCCCGGCGTCGTAGCCTTCGCCGCAGAACTCCGACCACTCCGACGCCACCGATCCCGTTGCCGCGCCGCCCACCACGTCGTCGTACGTCGCCTTCAACGATGCCACCAGATCCGCATGGCGACCGCGCAGCGGCGATATAGGTGGGATCATTTCGACGCGAGGCAGGGCCACGGGCGTCGTCAGCACCTCCGACAGGCGCGACTGTGCGACGGGTCCGCCGATCAGCATGCCGGCGCCGCTCGCGTTGACGACGCGACGCCCACATCCCTCTGCCCGCCGCACGAGCCAGTCGCGAAACGAGAGGAGTGTTCGCGTCGTCCTCGTCGGGACGCCGCACAGATCCGGGAGCTCAACGTCGTCGGCCCCGCCGGAAATGCGGGACCGCCACAGGTCCGGCAGTGGCGTGCCGGCCGCGACAACCTGTGCCCACTCGAACTCGAACGTCGTGCCTCGCGCGTATGGACGATCGCGGGTGAACGACAGGTCGGCGCCGATGAAGACAATCGGGTCGCAGCCGAGCAGCACCGCTGTTTGAAAGGCCCCCGTCAGAACGGACCCCCACACGTCGATCTGCTGTACATCGATGCCGAGCTCCTGATACCAGGGCCACGGTGCGTGACGGGCGACGCGAAACCAGAACGCGCGCTGTCCGAATGACTCTATCGCGCCATGGTGGAGCGCGGGCTCACCGACGAGCCACGTCGAGTCGTGCCGGGGCAACTGTTGGAAGTGACGCGCATTGAGTTCTGCAGGATCGAGTCCGACGACGAATTGTGGTGAGAGGCCGCGTTCCAGCATCGGTCGAAGGGCCGTATCGCATGCGATGATGACGGCCCGATCCTGAAGCGACTTCAATTCGGTGATGTTGTCGTCGAGGGACGGTCCCGCACCGGCGACAACAGCGGGCACTCCGCGATATGCGTCCTGGAGCGCGCCGGCGTCACTGCCGGCAAGGAGCGCGGGAAGGTTACGCAGCGTGTTCGCAAGATAGCGCGGTGCAAACCGCGCGCGCGCGGCAGCATTGGCCCGGGCACCGTAGACGATCTCCTTCAGGACTCGCAGGGCGCGGGTGACGGACTCGTCCAGGTTCCGCTCGAGCTCGGGATGGACGAGCGTCGCATGCGCGTGTTCCTTGATTGGAAAGATGCGCCACGCTTGGTCCGCTCCTGCGTAGTCGGGACCGACCAGGTACGCGAGGCGATCAGACCAATCGCTCCAATCACGGCGCGCACGGAACATCTCGGCCACCGATGGATTCGGTTCGAGTGCGAGCACACGCGTCGCCGGGGCGCGCTGTTCGAGCACATCGAGCAGATGCCCCTCTCCGAGACCGACCACGAGCAGGATGGGAGGTATCGGTTGATCACGGAGTCTGGCATCGAGCCAGCGAGCAGCCTCCGCAACTGGATCGTCGGCGTTGGTCACGCGCACGACGCCAGCCACTGCGCGCACTCGGTGAAGTTTTCGAATGCGGCGTGAGGAGCGGCGGCCATGATGGAGTTGCGGTCGCGGCAATCCCAAAGCGCTGCCACGGCGAGGACCTGCCGCCGAGCCGCCTTCGCCGCCTGGACATCGAGCACCGTATCACCCACATACCCGCGTGGCGAGCGCGTCGGAGCATACCGCTCGATGGCGAAGTCGAGCGAGTCGGGCGCCGGCTTGCGCCGCGCGACGCGATCGCCGCCGACGATGAAGTCCAGGTGCGATGCGAACGGCAGCTCTCGCGCGAGCTCCGCGCGCCGCTGCGGCCGTGTCGTGACGATGCCGATGCGGGCGCCGTCGCGCTTCAGCAGCGCCATGCCTTCTGCAACGCCGTCGTAAACCGGGCAGCGTCGATGCGTCGCGAAGTAATAGTCCTCGAAGTCGGCGTACATCGTATCGACGAGCGCCGCTCCCCCCGCGCCGGCGGCACGTGTGAACCAATCGCGGACGTCGCGACCCCACAGATCGAGGTAGTCGTCGGGGGAGATGTCGACACCAAGATGCTTGCGGACGACTCGAGGCACCCCCTCGAGATACAGCGAGGCGGTATCCACCAGTGTCCCGTCCAGATCGAACATCGCCAGCAGAGACATCAGATGCTACACAATGCGTACCCCATGCCGTCACCGCCGCATCCAGGAGGTGCACATCCTGGCACTGCGCTATCTGCGCGACGGGATCGACGCGGCGATGCTATCGGGAGAAAACCGCCGGGACTGCGAAGGACTTGGATGGGTGCCCGTCATGCTGACTGTGCGCGCGGGTGTGGGTCCGCAGCCCGCCGACGGCGATGCGGTGTCGACCGCACGTCAGCAGCGGCGAGTCTTCGACATCGCAAGCGCAAACACCCAACGCCCAACGTCTGTCGCTTGTCCAACTCCCAAACAGTTGGGAGTTGGGAGTTGGCTCCAGCGTCAGTGGGTTGGGAATTGACTCGTTCTACAGCTCTTCTTCCGTCGCCGGATTCAGCACGACGCCTTCTCCCGCGTATTGCTGAATGATGGACAGAAGGCCGGTATACAGGAAGCCGACCTGGAAGAGGACCAGGAACGGCAGCGTCCCGAAGATGCCGTTGGCCAGCGCGTAGAAGACGGTCGCGGTGAAGTAGAGGCCGAGCGCCAGCTCGATGATCGGCTGCACGACGTCGCTCTGGCGATACTTCTTGCCGACCCACTCGTCGCCGCGCGATTCGACGCGATACTTCGGCGTGCGCGCGAACTCGGTCTGCTTGTTGAAGAGTGCCTCGAACACCGCGCGCGTGTTGTTGACGGCCAGCCCGATCCCGATCGACATCAGGAACGGCAGATATCTCGCACGCGTGATCCAGTCCGCGTGCAGCTCGCGTTGGCAGACCATGTAGAAGTTGCCGACCGATGCCGTCGCTGCGAAAAACAGCGGCACGTCGATCAGCAGCATCTCGTACCAGCCCATGTTGTAGCGGATGACCATCGCCGGCGCCATCAGCACCGAGAGCACACACATGAGCGGGTAATTGAAGTTCGCGGACAGATGGAAGAACGCTTCGGCTTTGACGCCGAGCGGCAGGTTCGACTGCAGGATCCGCGGCAGCAGCTTGCGACATGTCTGGATCGATCCCTTCGCCCAGCGATGCTGCTGCGACTTGAACGCGTTCATCTCCACCGGCACTTCGGCCGGCGCAACGAGGTCGGGCAGGAAGATGAATCGCCATCCACGCAGCTGCGCGCGATAGCTGAGATCGAGATCCTCGGTCAGCGTGTCGTGCTGCCAGCCGCCGCCGTCGACGATCGCCTCGCGACGCCAGATCCCGGCCGTGCCGTTGAAGTTGAAGAAGCAGCCGGAGCGATTGCGCCCGCCGTGTTCGAGCACGAAGTGCGCGTCGAGGAGCATCGCCTGCACTTTCGTGAGCAGCGAGTAATCCTCGTTGATGTGGCCCCAGCGCGCCTGCACCATCGCGACCTTGCGGTCGGCAAAGAACGGGACCGTGCGGCGGAGAAAATCAGTCGTCGGGATGAAGTCGGCGTCGAAGATCGCGATGAACTCGCCTTTGGCGACCTTCATGCCGGCATCGAGCGCGCCAGCCTTGTAGCCCGTCCGGTCGGTACGATGGAGATAGGTGATGTCGATCCCTGCGGCGGCATTGCGACGGACCGCCTGCTCGGCCACAGCGCGCGTCTCGTCCGTCGAATCGTCCAGCACCTGAATCTCGAGCAGCTCTCGCGGATAGTCGCTCCGGCACACAGCATCGATCAGCCGATCGGCCACGTACATTTCGTTGTAGATCGGGAGCTGGATGGTGACGGTCGGCAGCGAATCGAGTTCACCGGCCGGAACCGGCTGCCGATCCTTGTGTTTCATGTACAGATAGACGAGGTAGTACCTGTGCCAGCCGTACACCGCCAGAATGACGAGGACGAAAAAGTAAGTCGAGAGGATGAGGGTTTCGCCGAGACTCATAGGGTGGGAGAACCCGCGGGAGGCACGATCAAAATTTATAGTGTCGTGGTCAGAAAAGTCAATGAAACCGGGCTATTTGCACACGTTTCTCGATGCTCGACCGCGGGCATCGGTCGACCGCACCCGTCATCGTGAACGCCACTGAACTCGAGCGTCTCCTGTCACGGCTGAGGACTGGCGAGATCGACGTCGCCGCTGCGTCGCAGCAGATCCTCGACGCGCTTCGTCTTGCGCCGCTCGAAGATCTCGGGTTCGCTCGCGTCGACACGCATCGCGAGCTGCGCCAGGGATTCCCTGAAGTGATCCTCGGGATTGGCAAGACGCCGCCGCAGATCGCATCGATCGCGCAGCGCATCGTCGCTCGCGGACAGCCGCTGCTGGTGACGCGCGCCAGCGACGCCGCGTACGACGCCGTGCGGGCGGTGGCGCCAGCTGCCATCTACCACGAGCAGGCGCGCGCCATCACGCTCGCCCAAGGCACCGTCGCTCCGGGACGCGGCACCGTACTCGTCGCCTGCGCCGGAACGTCCGATTTGCCGGTCGCGGAAGAAGCCGTGGTGACCGCCGAGTTGATGGGCAACGCGGTCGATCGCATGTACGACGTGGGCGTCGCCGGCATCCATCGCGTGCTGCGCGAGCATGCCCGCCTCCAGTCCGCACACGTCATCATCGTCGTCGCTGGAATGGAGGGCGCCCTGCCGAGCGTGATCGCGGGTCTCGTTGCCGTGCCTGTCATCGCCGTACCGACCAGCGTGGGATATGGAGCGAGCTTCGGTGGAATCGCCGCGCTCCTTGGCATGCTCAACAGTTGTGCCAACGGAGTAGCCGTTGTGAACATCGACAACGGCTTCGGCGCCGCCTGCATCGCGAGCTCGATCAACCACTTGTAAACTCCCAACTCCCAACGTCTATCGCGTGTCCAACTCCCAACGCTTGGGAGTTGGGAATTGGCTCCAGCGAAGCGAGTTGGGAGTTAACGATGTGCGAGCCGCGGGCTTGCTGCGGCGAGTACACTTGAAGGTTCCATGCACGCGAGCGCCCTGCGGGCCCTCGAATTCGATCGCATCGTCTCGGTCGTCACGGGTCTCGCCATCACTCCGACGGGTCGCGATCGTCTGAGCGATCTCCATCCGCTGACCGACGTGTCGCGCGTTGGCGCGGCGCAGCGCGCGACGAGTGAAGGCGTTCGATTTCTCGCGGAGCACGCAGGCTTTCCTCTTCGCGCGCCGTCCGATCTCGAAGAGATCCTCGACGCGCTCACGATCGAAGGACGTCCGCTCGAAGCGCTTCGCTTGTTTGGCCTGTCCGAATATCTCGAGTCGATCGAGCATTCGCGAACCGCCGTGCGGAAGCTCTCCGGATCGTTTCCGATCCTCGTCGGCCTCGTCGACAGCGTTGCGTCGTTCCGCAACGAGATCGCCGACGTGCGGCGGAAGATCGAGTCGTCGGGCGAAGTCGCGGACAACGCGAGCCCGACGCTGGCGTCTATTCGCGATCGGTTGCGCAAGCACCGGCAGAAGCTGCGTTCGACGCTCGACGGGTTCGTACGCGGGAGGGAGACGTCCAAGTATCTGCAGGAGCAGGTCGTCACCGACCGCAACGGACGCTACGTGCTGATGGTCCGGGCCGAGCATCGCGGCGCGATTCCCGGCATTGTCCATGGCGGTTCGGCGAGCGGTGCGAGCCTGTTCGTCGAGCCGATGGAGACGGTCGAGATCAATAACGAGATCGTCGAGCTCGAGGAGCGCGAAGCCGAAGAAGTTCGTCGCATTCTGCTGGGACTGACCGACGCGTTCCGCGCACGCCCGGATGATCTGCAGCGCACGCTCGACGTCGCAACCGAGCTCGATGTCATCCAGGCACGCGCGCGCCTGTCGCAGATGATGAGCGCGATCGAAGCGGTGATGTCGACCGATGGCACATTCGAGCTGCGCGGCGCCCGTCATCCGTTGTTGATGTCCGCGGTGGCGCGGGCCTTGTCGGACGCGCGAGGTGACCCGGACAGCGACCGCGCGGTAGGGCGGGCCTTGTCAGGCCCGCCAATCGATCCGGTCCCGGTCGATATCCTGCTCGCTCCGCCGACGCGCGTGCTGGTCATCACCGGGCCGAATACCGGCGGCAAGACCGTCGCGCTCAAGACAGCGGGACTGCTCGCTGCCATGGCGCAGGCGGGCTTGCACGTTCCGGTTGATCCCGGATCGCGCCTTCCTGTTTTTCGATCGGTATTCGCGGACATCGGCGACGAGCAGTCGATCTCCGCGAGCCTGAGCACGTTCTCGGCGCACATCACGAACGTCGTGTCGATGGATCGCGAGCTGTCGCTGCCTGCGCTCGTGCTGCTTGACGAGGTCGGCGCCGGAACGGACCCGGCCGAAGGCGGCGCGCTCGGCATCGCGGTCATCGATCACTTCCGCAAGCGGGGCGCACACCTGATCGCGACCACTCACTACGACGCGCTGAAGTCGTACGCGTCGACGACGGAGGGAGTCGTCAGCTCCGCGTTCGGGTTCGATCCCGAGACGTTTGCACCAACCTATCGCCTGATCTACGGATCGCCGGGGCGCAGCATCGCGATCGAAATCGCGAAGCGACTCGGCATGCCGGCCAGCGTGATCGCAACGGCACGCGAGAATCTTGGTGAGCGGGAGAAGCAGCTGGCCGAGCATCTCGCCCGCGTCGATCAGGATCTCGCGCGCCTCGAGCAGGAACGGCGGCAGGTGACGCGCGAGCGCGCACAGGTCGCCGAAACGGAACGCAAGCTGCGCACGCGCGAAGACGCGCTGCGCGAGCGTGAGCAGGCGCTGCGGCGTCGGCTGGATGCGAAGGTCGAGGATCACGTCCGCGAAGCGCGCAAGGACATCGATACGATCATCGAGGGTTTGAAGACGCGCGCGGCGGAACTCTCCCAGCAGGCAGCGGTCCGATTGCGCGCTGGCGACAAGGTGCGTGTCGCAGGGATCAGCACTGGCGATACCGGCGCCGTTCGAGCAGACGCGCGCGCCGCGCTGGACGCGGTGGTGGACCGACTGAAACACAAGACCGACACGCCAGCCGCGGCGGCGGCCGCTCCGCCTGCGCCGATACGTGAAGGGTCGCGCGTCACGATCGGCACGCTCGGGCTGGAAGGTACCGTCGTGGAGGTTCACGGCAAGCACGCCGAAATCGACGTGCGGGGAAAACGCCTGCGCGCCGCGTTAAGAGATCTGAGGACGGTCGGTGGTGACGCCGGGTCCGCTTCGCGGGACCCGGCCTACAAGGCCGCGACCGATACGCGTAGGGCGGGTTCCGGCGAAGCCGGACCCGCCGTCAGGGTCAACGTGAACCTCCAGCCGCGCGAAGGAACGCTCTCGGAGTTGAACGTCATCGGCTGCACGGTCGACGAGGCGTTGACGCGTCTCGAGAAGTTTCTCGACGATGCGACCGTGACCGATCAGCGGGAGCTGAGGATCGTGCATGGCTTCGGGACCGGGCAGCTTCGTCGTGCGATTACGGCGTTCCTCGACGAGCATCCGCTGGTCGCACGTCACCAGTCAGCGCCGCAGAATCAAGGAGGCGGCGGCGCGACGATGGTGGAGTTGAAAGACTGAGCGATGTGGTTGCACGGAGGGCGCGGAGAGAAAGCCAACACGGAGAAAGGAATTCGTCTCCGTGACCTCCGTGTCCGCGCAGCGCTCTCCGTGATCAGATGAAAGGGCCGTCTCTCGGCCAGCTTCGGTAGCATGCGAGTTCCACCAACGCAGGCCACCGGGCTGAGAGGAGGACGGCCCATGACAGATCAATATATCGGAATCGATTT
>Ga0081539_10006798_pt1 | contig 10725 bp, 9 predicted proteins | sample TabmetS4T2R2_FD_71023 | JGI IMG/M metagenome (GOLD analysis project Ga0081539, IMG submission 71023) | Tabebuia heterophylla rhizosphere microbial communities from the University of Puerto Rico - S4T2R2 | ecosystem: Host-associated > Plants > Roots > Rhizosphere ... | reverse complement strand
TCGGCCACCTTCTCCCACAAGGGGAGAAGGGGCAGCATTGCGTAGACGCTTGAGCAAATCGCCAACGTTGGAGATTGGCAGAAACGGAAATGCCAAACTCACCTTCTCCCCTTGTGGGAGAAGGTGGCCGAGCGAAGCGAGGTCGGATGAGGGGTGCTCTTCAAGTCCCTACGGATCGGCGTTGCGTCCCTTGAAATCCTTCGCCAGCAGGTAGAGCTCGACCGACTCGTCGCGCGAGGCGGGCGGCTTGACGTGGTGCACCGAGCGGAAATTGCGTTTCAAGAGGTTGAGCAGCTCGGCCTCCGTGCCGCCCTGGAAGGTTTTCGTCAGGAAATGGCCGCCGGGCTTCAGCACCGAAATTGCGAAATCGGCCGCCACCTCGGCCAGATGCATGGTGCGGATGTGGTCCGTGCGGCGGTGGCCGGTGGTGGGTGCGGCCATGTCGGAAAGCACCGCGTCGGGCTCGCCGCCCAGCGCCTCGATAAGCCTTGCGGGCGCGGCCTCGTCGAGGAAATCCATCTTGAGCACGGTGGCGCCGGGCACCGGGTCCATATCCAGATAATCGATGCCGACCACGGTCGGCTTGTCGGCCGGAGATTTGACGCGGGCGGCCGCAACCTGGCACCAGCCGCCGGGTGCCGCGCCGAGATCGACGACGCGCTGGCCGGCCTTGAGCAGATGATAGCGGTCGTCGATCTCGATCAGCTTGTAGGCGGCGCGCGACCGGTAGCCTTCGGCCCTGGAGCGCTGCACATAGGGGTCGTTGAGGTGGCGTTCGAGCCAGCGGCGCGAGGACTCCTTGAGGCCACTCTTCTTCTTGACGCGGGTCTTGAGCACCCGGGCCGCGCCCGGCTTGGCAGGCTTGCCTTTCATCGCTGCGCCCCGGCACGCCAGCCGCTGCGCCACACGCCTGCGGCGCCCATCAGCTCGCTCAATATGCCTTCGCGCAAGCCGCGGTCGGCGACCCGCAGCCGGTCGCTCGGCCAGACCGCGCGGATCGCTTCGAGGATTGCACAACCGCCGAGCACGAGGTCGGCGCGGTCGGCGCCGATACAGGGATTGGCGACGCGGGTCGGGAAATCCCAGGAAAGCAGCCGCTCGATCATGGCGTCGACATGCCTGCGGTTCATCCATAATCCGTCGACGCGGCGGCGGTCGTAGCGATCGAGGCCGAGATGGACGCCGGCGAGCGTGGTGACCGTGCCCGAAGTGCCGAGCAAATGAAAATTGCCGCCGGATGCCAGATGCGAAAGGCGATGGCGCGACTCGAAGCGCTCCAGAAGCTCCGCTACATGATCGACCATCGCTTCGAAGGATTGCCTCGTGACATCGCGCCCGCCAAAGCGCTCGGCGAGCGAGACGACGCCAACCGGCAGCGAGGTCCAGGCCACGATGTGTTCGGCAAGCCGCGGCGAGCGCTGCCCCGAGACGTCTATCAGCGCGACCTCCGACGAGCCGCCGCCGATGTCGAACAGAACCACGCCGTGCGTATCGGACTCGACCAGCGAGCCACAGCCGGAAACCGCAAGACGCGCTTCGGTCTCGCGGTCGATGACCTCCAGCTCCAGCCCGGCTTGCGCCCTCACCCGGGCCAGGAACTCGCCGCCGTTCTCGGCCGCGCGACAAGCCTCCGTGGCAATCAGCCGCGAGCGCAGCACCGGGCGGCCGGCAAGCTTGTCGGCGCAGATTTTCAAAGCCTCGATGGCGCGGCCCATCGCCGCCTCGCCCAGCCGACCCGAGGAGGACAGGCCCTCGCCCAAGCGCACGATGCGCGAAAAGGCGTCGATGACGCGGAACTGGCCGGGCCGCGTCGGCACCGCCACCAGAAGCCGGCAATTGTTGGTGCCGAGATCGAGGGCGGCGAAGATGGGCGGGTCGCGGTCTTCCCTGTTCCCGGCGTAACGATCATATGCGTCACCGCCGCCAACCCCTAGCAGGACGGAGAGGGGCGATGTCGCGACCGCCTCGGCCACAACCTTTGACGGTTGGCTCAGCACAGCACCGTCGGAAATTCCCGCTCCCCCTGGAGGGGGGGCGTCAGGGGCAGAGGCGCCAACTTGCTGCGGACCGGAGCCGTCGCGCGCGAACACCTTGCGTCCGCGCCTGCGCTTGCGCCGCTTCTTGCCACGCGGCCTGTTTTCGGGAGCGCTGCGGCCCTGCCCGGTCGCGCCGGCGGCCAGCTCTTTCCGGGCGGCCACATCGGGCGCGCCCCCACCTTGCGGCAGGGTCCCGCCATACGCCCCGTCCGGCGGCGAACCGCCTTCGTCGGGGTCCTTCACGTCAAATCCCTTCGTGCATCGCGCGAACCTTGCAGGACGCTGCGTGCACCCCAATCTTGCTGTTGGGCCGATACTAACAGCGGCCGCTGGTTTCACCAAGGGTCGCGCCGAATTTCATTTTCCGACAAATCATGCTCCGTTGGGTCAGGGCTTGCGGGTCGCGAAAATGGTTTCAGTGGCATCAAGATGCGGCTATGCGGTTGGCGCATCAAGTTCTAGAAGATCTCGGGGTTGAGGAACGGCCGGCCGGGCATGCAGTGGAAGAAATATTTCTGGCCAGTCGTCGGCCTGGCGGCCGTGGTGTTCTCGCTCTGGCTGCTCTGGCACGAGGTGCGCGGCATCTCGTTCAGCGACGTCTATGACGGGCTGGCCGCCATTCCGCCGCGCCGGTACGCACTGTGCGTGCTCGGCGCGGCGGTGGCCTATGCCGCGATCGCCGGCTACGACCACATCGCGCTCGTGCATATCGGCCGCAGGGTTTCGCTGCTGTTCGTATCGCTATGCTCCTTCACGACCTACGCGCTATCGCACAATCTCGGCGGCTCGGTGCTCTCAGGCGCCGTGATCCGCTACCGCGCCTACGCGACCAAGGGCCTCTCCGGGCCGGAGGTGGGGATACTGGTCGCCGTCTGCTGGTTCACCTTCGTGCTGGCCATGATCTTCGTGGGCAGCCTGCTGCTCGTCTTCCACCCCGACCTTGCCAACCGCTTCGTCGGGGTGCTGCCGGTCTCGGTATCCGCGGCGACGGGCGTGGCCGGCCTGGCCTTCGTGGCGCTCTACGTGGCCGGCAGCGCGCTGCATCTGAGGCCGCTGCATATCGGCCGGGTGCATCTCAACTATCCGCGCCTGGGAATCGTGCTCGCGCAGCTGACCGTCGGCCCGCTGGAGATACTGGCGGCCGCCTCGATCCTCTATTTCGCGCTGCCCGACGCCGGCAACCCCGGCTACCTGACCGTGCTCGGCGTCTTCGTCGTCGCCTTCTCGCTCGCCTCGATCTCGCATGCGCCGGGCGGGCTCGGCGTGTTCGAATATGTGGCGCTCGCCGGGCTTTCCGACATGGACAAGGCGGGCGTGCTGGCGGCCCTGGTCGTCTTCCGCATGGCTTATCTCATCATCCCACTGGTCATCGCAATGATCGTGGTGATCGGCTTCGAACGCAGCCAGTTCGGCAGCGATGCGGACCAGTCGCCCGCGGGCGACTGAGCACGGAGGTGGCGCACTTGCGCTCGGGGGCTCCCGCAATGCAACCGCACCTTGGAATGCGGCCGGACTTGACTATTTATGCGCTGTGACTAGAACGCAGGCTGCTTCGCCGGCGCGGCGTCGCCTTTTCGACGCGGCCGCGGCCCTTGCTGGGGAATAGGTTAACGGTAGACCAGCGGACTCTGACTCCGTTAGTCCTGGTTCGAATCCAGGTTCCCCAGCCAACCACTTCCGGGCAAAAATAGCGCTCTCCGGGCCGACGAGGAATGTCTCGTCTTTTCCGTGACTTAGCGCCTGATTTATCGCTTCCTCGCTCGTCGCGCACGGGCTCCGCTCCAACCCGTTCTTTCGCAAGAAGTGGCGTGAGCGACACGATGGACCACGGCTGCGCGAGACAGCCGGCAATTCGCCCAGCTTCCTACGGCTTGTCCTCCTTGACCGACAGCGACGTCTCCAGCGCCCTCCAATCCGCCTTCCTTGCCTCGAGCATCTCGATAATCTTGTCGATGAGCAGGTGAGCGGCCTTGTCCAGAGGCCGATCCTCCTTGTGAACCACGTACCAGCGAAAGCTCAGCGCCGAGTTCGCGACCTTGTAAATAAACAGGTCGGGTTCGTTCGCCTCTTGCAACAGCCCTGTCACGGGAATGAAAGCAGCCCAGTCCGATGCGCGAGCAATCTCCAGGGCTCCCAAGTAACTATCCACGACCATAGTTTGCGCCGGACGGATTTGGCCGTTGGCGATCATCTGTCGCAATATCGGACCGAGCGTATGCTTGTCGGATGGAAGCATCAACTTGAGGCCGTCGATCTTGGTGATATCGCACAAGGCGAAGCGGCTATCGGCCAGGGGCCGCCCCGAAACGAGCGCCACCTCTTCCTCAAAGACAACTTCAAACTCGAGGCCGGGGAGTTCCTTTGACCAGATGCCAACGGCGAAGTCGAGTTCCCCCTCCAAGACCCAGTCTGTCAGCGTCCGCGCATAGCCTTCCCGCAGCGTGAACTCGATTCTCTGATATTGTCGTGTGAAATCAGCAATCGCGCGGCCGATGACGGCCTTATAGAAAGTCGGCGGGAACCCGCAGCGCATCGATCCGATAATGTCGTCCGGTTTGGACTCGTTGACCATAATCTGCCGGGCCCTGCCCACCGCCTTCCTTATCGGTTCGCACAGCTCGTAGAACTGCCGACCATGCGCGGTAGGGACTATCCCGCGGGACTGACGGTCGAAGAGCGCGACTCCGAACTCCTCTTCCAGGCGCTTGATCTGCACGCTGAGCGCGGGCTGGACCACGCCCGTCTTCCGGGAGGCACGCGTGAAGCTCTTCTCCTCATAGACGGACATGAAATACATTATCTGACGAAGGTCCATAACGGCGCCTTTTCTGCGGTGTATGTAAGCCGACTGCAACGAACTAATGTCGTGATTTTGAAGTTCGCTGGATTTCGATATCGCGCGCCGGGCGAACTTCAAGATCAAAACGACACTAGAAATCAATAAGTTGCTGGTGTCCTCGATTCTGAAACTCGCTCGGCCCTTGATATCGAACTCATGCGAATTTCAGAATCGGGACACCAGGCTAATTCGGCTACCGGGAAGGGCCGCCCTCGGACCGGCGACGTTCGAAAACCTCCCACGGACCATCTCTCCCCATCAGAGTTTGCCATTTGCTGGCGATCGCAGCTTCTCCAACCGGTATGGTTGGAGTGAGCTGTCGCGCCACCTGCGATGGGCAGTGCCGCGGAACTCCGATCGGGCGAGTTTGACCCTCCCGGAGGCTGGGGGCAACATCATAACAACCGGCGTCCGTGGCGATGCCGGTTATCGGTACGAATTCGTAGCCTAGGACGTGCAGAAGCATCGCCACTGCTCCGCCCGGCCTGTGTCCAGGGCGCATCAGCCACGATCTGGGCGCGATCTGTGCCCCGGCGACCTGGCCCCGCGTTCGACGCGGAATTGAGCTATAGCTCATATCACAAAACGTCATTTGCTACTGGGTGCAGCTTCCTCGAATTATTGATCTGAAGAAGAATTGCAGCGGACGACTGTAAGCAATTGAGCAGGAGGAAGCGATGATCGTTGCGCTCGCCCGAGCATTTCACGGCGATCGGGTTCGAGCCGGCCGCCCTGAAGCCAGAACAGGCTACGGCGATCATGAACCGTACCGCGGAAACCTGGAATCCAGTCGTCAAGGAGCTCGGCATCAAGTTCGATTGAGCTTCGACTGATCAAGGATCGGTCCCGATTTCACTCGGCGATTCTTCGGCGAAAGAGAGTTTTGGAAGAAGACGCCTGTCCTGCAGGCGCATCGTCCTTTCTGACATGGGGCTGACTGGCCCTGAGGAGGCCTGCATGAAATTTCAGAACGATGTCCTCGACGTTCGAGGCATCAAGACCCGGGTACTGAGCGCGGGCAATGGGCCGGTCATACTGTTCCTCCATGGAGCCGGCGGGGTACCGGCATCGGCGCCATTGCTGGAAATGCTTGGCAGGGACCGGCGCTTGATCGTTCCGGAACATCCGGGGTTCGGGACCTCGGAGGCGCCGAAGTCGATCAGGACGGTATCCGACGTCGCCCTTCACTACCTCGATCTCATGGATCTGCTCGACCTCTCGGACGTCAATATTCTCGGTCAGTCGCTCGGCGGGTGGATCGCGGCCGAAACGGCGGTCGCCAATCCCGCGCGGGTCCGCACGTTCTCTCTCATCGCGCCAACAGGCGTGCGCATGCGCGGCGTACCGGTCGCAGACAACTTCATGTGGTCGCCTGAGGAAGCTGTCCGCAACCTCTATCACAATCAGACCCTGGCTGACGAAATCCTCGCTCGTCCGCAGAGCGAGGAGCAGGTGGACATGAACCTGGCGAACCATTTCATGACCGCGAGGCTTGCCTGGGAGCCGCGCTGGCACGACCCCTCGCTGGCTCGCTGGCTTCACCGTATCAACAAGCCCACGCATATCATCTGGGGCGCTCAGGATCGGTTCGTTCCCAAAGCCTATGCCGGATACTGGGGCGAGCTGATCCCGAATGCCCGCGTCACGATCCTCGATGATTGCGGCCACCTGCCCTTGGCGGAAAAACCTGTCGAAACCTCGCGCGTTGTTCACGACTTCATCGAAAGTGTACGCGGATGAAATTTACCTGTTTCACACTCATGCCTTATCGCCCGCTCGATATGAGGCAGCGCAATAAATACAAGTCTGCCTGGGTCAACCTGCCCAACTCCCTTTATGATCCTGTGAAGGGCGCCGACGAATACGAGTCCTACATCGGCCAGCTGGCGAGCGCCGAGAAACTGGGCTTCGACGCAATCGCGGTGAACGAGCATCATCAGACCGCCTATGGCATGATGCCTGCTCCAAACCTGATCGCAAGCGCGCTGATCCAGCGCACCAGGACGGTCAAAATCGCCGTGCTCGGCCGTGCCTTGCCGCTGGTGAGCAATCCGCTGACGATCGCGGAAGAGTTTGCGATGCTTGACGCTCTTTCGCGCGGCCGGCTTGTTGCGGGCTTCGTGCGCGGGATCGGGCTCGAATACCACGCCATGGGCCTGAACCCGAGCTTTTCCCACGAGCGATATCTGGAAGCCCATGACCTGATCGTCCAGGCCTGGACAAAGCCGGGGCCGACCAGCTTCGAGGGAGAGCACTACAACTTCCGATACGTGAATATCTGGCCGACACCCTACCAGCGACCACATCCGCCGGTCTGGATACCGTCGCAAGGCTCGTCCGAAACCATCTCCTGGGCCTCGGCGCCCGAGCGGAAATATCCGTTCATGGTCACATTTTCCGCCCAGGATCTCGTCGTCCGTTATCTGCAGATGTATCGCGAGCAAGCGAGGAAATGGGGATACGAGCCAGCCGGCGGTCAGATGGGCTTCGCGTCGCCGATCTACGTGGCCGAAACGGAGGAAAGGGCGATTGAGGAAGCGCGCGCCGGGGTGGAGACGCTGTTCAACGACTATCTTTACAATCCCTGGGAGTTGCTCCTTCCTCCCGGCTATATGTCGCTGGAGTCGGCCAAACGCACGATGAAGATGCGCAGCGCGATCGGCACGCGTCCTCGTCAGCACACGCTCGAATCCCTGATGGAAAATGGCACGGTCCTGGTCGGTACACCGGCTCAGGTTCGGGAGCGGATCGAAAGGACGCGTGACGCCACGGGCGCCGAGCACGTCATTGCCATGCTCCAGTTCGGCGTCCTGCCCGACGATCTCGCCAAGCGAAACATGGAGATGTTCGCTTCCGAGGTCATGCCGAAGCTTCGGAGCTAGCTCCACAGGCTTCCCTGGCCTTTGCCAGGACGTTGTAAACCCGATGGATGCGTCCGATGGAATCCACCATCTCACGAATTGAACTTGGTGACGGTGGCACGCTTGCGTATCGCGAGTGGGGCCACAAGCAAGACCCCGCTGTCGTGCTGATTCACTCGCTGGCGATGACTGGCGATTTCTGGAAAGGAGTCGGCGAAAGGATCGCACGGCACGACTACCGCGTGATCGCTCCCGATTGCCGTGGCCATGGATTGTCCTCGCTCAAGCCGGACCTCACCGTTGAACGGGCGGCCGACGACGTGGCCGAGCTTCTCGACTCGCTCGGCGTTGCAACCGCATGTGTGGCCGGGGCCTCCATGGGCGGTTCGATCGCGCTGGCTTTGGCAATCAGACATGGCCGCCGGACGTGCGCATTGGGCTTGGTCGACACTACGGCATGGTATGGCGAAGGGGCGCCCAAGGCTTGGGATGAGCGCGCTCAGAAAGCACGCAAGGAAGGCCTGGGAGGACTGGTCGACTTCCAAAGGTCGAGGTGGTTCACGGAAGGCTTTCGCCAGCAGAATCCGCAGGAGGTGGAGCAGGTCGTAAATGTCTTCCTTTCGAACGACATCGAGGGCTATGCGGCAGCCTGCCGCCTGCTCGGCTCCTGCGATTTGCGTACCGGCCTGCCGAAGCTCTCTGTCCCCACCGCCATCATCGTTGGAGAGGAGGATTACGCGACTCCGCCGGCGATGGCCGAGTACATGGCGAGGAGTATCCCCGGAGCCGAGATGCAAGTTCTTCCCGGTCTTCGGCATCTGACGCCGCTCGAAGCGCCGGACCGGGTTGCCGAGATACTTCTTGGCGTATTCGACAAAGCCAGGAGGCAGGAGGACCGTAAATGGCATTTGACAAGATGAGTCTACGCCGCGCATACGGCCGCTTTGTCACCGGGGTTACCGTCGTCACTACCCTTCAGGACGATGGCACGCCACGCGGTTTCACGGCCAATTCGTTCACATCCGTATCTCTCGATCCGCCTCTTGTGCTTGTTTGCCTGGGGCGCGGCGCGAGCAGTTTCCAGACTTTTTCTGCAAGCAGGTCGTTCTGCGTCAACATCCTCTCAGAACAGCAGCGGAAGATCGCATCAACCTTCGCCAGCAAGATCGAGAATAAGTTCGAACAGGTGGACTGGAGTGGCGGCAAGACGGGTTCGCCGGTGATTTCCCAAGTTTCGGCCTGGCTCGACTGCCGATTGGAACGCGTCATCGACGCCGGGGATCATGTCGTGCTGCTGGGTAAGGTGGTGGACTTCGCCACCGGCGACTCGATGCCGCTCGGCTATTATGACGGCGCGTTCATCGACTTCGAGCTGCAGCGTCAGGCTGTGAATGCAGCGACACATGATCAGATTTCGGTCGGGGCTATTTTGGAGCGCGAAGGCTCGATCCTGATGCTGCGCGATGGCGACAAACTGGTTCTGCCCTGCGCCCAATCGATAGGTTCGGACGAGACAGAGCCGGGAAGCCTCCTCAAGCTGGTCCATGACCTGGGTGCGGGCGCGCGTCTCGGAATCGTATACGCGGTATCCGAGGAGCGGGAGAGACGCATGCTGCATGTCTACTACCGCGGCGACCTCCTGGAAACTGGCGGACCCCTCGATCCCCGCGTAGCGCTGGTCGCGCTGTCCGACCTGCCTTGGGACCGGATCGCATTGAAGCAGAATGAATTGATGTTGCGCCGCTACATACAGGAGCGCGCTTCGGCGCGCTTCGGCATCTACGTGGGCGACATTAATCGAGGCGTCATTCACCGCGCGGCGTCCTCACAGCGTCTGTAGCCGGCGGCTAGTGTCGTGATTTTGAAGTTCGCTGGATTTCGATATCGCGCGTCGGGCGAACTTCAGAATCAAAACGACACTAGAAATCAATAAGTTGCTAGTGGTCGACCGGGCGCCATGCGGCCCTGCAGAGGCCGGCGCGGCATGGCTCGATGTTTCGCCCCGTTCATACGAAGTCTGCAATTTTCGCGTGGGGAAGTTAGGTCATGGAGATTCGGAGGGGCAACGTGCTGTCGGAGAATGAACGTCAGGTAGCCGCGGAAAGTCTGCTCGAGGCCGAGCGGAGCCGCGTCGTCATACCGCAGCTTTCGCAAACCTTTCCCGGGATGAACATAGAAGACGCCTATGACGTGCAGCGGCGCTGGGCCGAGGCTCGGGTCGCCGGAGGCGCTCGCATCGTAGGGCGCAAGATCGGCCTCACCAGCCGGGCTATGCAATTGGCGTCGAAGATGACGGAACCGGATTATGGCGTCATCTTCGATGACGCGATCTACAAGGACGGCGCATCCATAGCGGCGAAGAAATTCATCAAGGCGCGCCTAGAAACGGAACTTGCCTTCATCATGGGCGCCGACCTCTCCGGAAGCGGCTGCCAGATGCATGATGTCATGCGGGCGACGGAGTTCGTGACCCCCGCGCTGGAGATCATCGACTATCGTACGGAGGTGCCGCGTGCGATCGTTGACACCATTGCCGACAATGCCGCCTTCGGTGCGATCGTGTTGGGCGGCAGAATTTTCCGTCCTTTCGACATCGATGTGCGCTGGGTCGCGGCGACCTTGTCGAAGAACGGTGTGATCGAAGAGTCGGGCGTATCCGCAGCGATCATGGGGCACCCCGCGGCGGGCATCGCCTGGCTGATCAACAAGCTCGCTCTCCTGGGCGATGGGCTGAGAAAGGGAGACATCGTCCTTGGCGGATCGTTTACCCGGCCCATCGACATCGTGACAGGCGACGTGGTTTTCGCCGACTACGGTCCGCTTGGCTCAATCGGAGTATCGTTCGACTGAGTGTGCGCATGTAGAGCGCTCTAGCTGTCGTTGCTATGGAGATTGTCCGTCCGAGGGTTGGATGAGAGGTTGTGGTTACCACACACGCAACCGTCAGCCAGGAGCCTCGGATGGACGTTCATGAGAATGCCAGAACCAC
>Ga0081539_10006797_pt1 | contig 10730 bp, 10 predicted proteins | sample TabmetS4T2R2_FD_71023 | JGI IMG/M metagenome (GOLD analysis project Ga0081539, IMG submission 71023) | Tabebuia heterophylla rhizosphere microbial communities from the University of Puerto Rico - S4T2R2 | ecosystem: Host-associated > Plants > Roots > Rhizosphere ... | reverse complement strand
CACCGGCCCCGCCCGTCCGCCGCCCGCCCGCTGCGCGGGCGCGTCGTCCGCACCATCCTGCGCGGCACGACCGTCTTCCACGACGGCCGGATCGTGGCCCGCGAGCCGCTCGGGCGCCTGCTGACACCGACCAAGGGGGAGATCACGTGAGCGACCTGCGCATCACCGCCGGCCCGTTCGAGTTCGGCGCCGACTGGGTGGCGGAGGCGCCGAAGACCCGCGCCGCCTTCGAGACGATGCTGCCGTTCCGCAACAAGATCATCCACGTGCGCTGGAGCGGCGAGTCGGCGTGGATCCCGCTCGGCGACCTTCAGACCGGCCTGGAGTTCGAGAACCACACGAGCCACCCGGCGCCCGGCGAGATCCTGCTCTACCCCGGGGGGTACAGCGAGACGGAGATCCTCTTCCCCTACGGCGGGACCTGCTTCGCGAGCATCGTCGGCCAGCTCGCCGGCAACCACTTCCTGACCGTCACGGAAGGCCGCGAGCGCCTCCGGGAGCTGGGCCGGATGGTGCTCTGGGAGGGCGCGCAGGACGTCGTCTTCGAGGCCGCGAGCTGAGCCGGGAGTGTTACCTCCCTACTCGCGGGTGCGCCGCCGGTCGACACTTCGCGCGCGACGCATCTAGATTGCGCCGCAACTCGAAGGGGGTTCCACCTTGCTCAGACGTGTAGTCCCGGCCCTGGCGGCCGCGTTCGTCCTTGCCGTGGTCGCCGCAGGCTGCGGCGGCGACGACAACAGCTCGAGCTCAGAGAAGCCGGCGACGGGCAGCGGGGCGCCGAAGGAAGCCAAGAAGGGCGGCGATCTCTCCGTCCTGTACGCCGCGGACGTCGACAACATCGACCCCGGCATCACCTACTACCAGTACGGGTTCCTCGTCGCCTATGCGACGCAGCGCCCGCTGTACTCCTACAAGCCGGACGACGCGACCAACCCGGAGCCGGACCTCGCGTCGGGGCCGCCGCAGATCACCGACGGCGGAAAGACCCTGACGATCAAGATCCGCACGGGCGTCAAGTTCAGCCCGCCGGTCAACCGCGAGGTCACGACCAAGGACGTCAAGTACGCGATCGAGCGGGCGTTCACGCCGCAGGTCGCGGGCCCGTACGTCGGCGCCTACATGAGCGACATCGAGGGCGTCAAGGAGTTCCAGGCCAAGAAGGCGAAGGAGATCACCGGCATCCAGACGCCGGACGACCAGACGATCGTCTTCAAGATGACGCGCCCGCGCGCCGCGATCGTGGCCGGTGCGCTCTCGCTGCCGGTGTCCGCGCCGGTGCCGAAGGAGTACGCCGCGAAGTTCGACAAGGAGACGCCGTCCAAGTACGGCCAGCACCAGGTCTTCACCGGCCCGTACATGATCCAGAACGACAGCTCGGGCAAGCTGACCGGCTATACGCCGGCCAGCGTGATCAAGCTCGTGCGCAACCCGAGCTGGGATGCGTCGACGGACTACAAGCCCGCCTACCTGGACTCGATCACGATCAAGCAGGGCACCGACCCGCAGGTCGGCTCGCGCCAGGTGCTGGAGGGCTCGAAGCAGGTCACCGGCGACTTCCAGCTGCCGGCGCAGATCCTCGCGTCCGCCTCGCGGAACAACAAGGACCAGCTGGTGCTCACGCCGCCGACCGGGCGCTTCCGCTACATCGCGCTCAACACGCGGACCAAGCCGTTCGACAACCCCGACGTGCGCCGGGCGATCTCGGCCGCGTTCGACCGGGACGCGCTGCGCAAGTCGTTCGGCGGCCCGCTGGTCGGCGAGCTCCCGACGCACTGGATCCCGCCGGGGCAGCCGGGCTTCGACGAGGCCGGCGGCGCGCAGGGCCCGGGCGTGGACTTCCTGTCCAAGCCGACGGGCGACCTGAACCTGGCCATGGAGTACATGAAGAAGGCCGGGTACTCGTCGGGCAAGTACGACGGCGGCAAGACGTTCTCCGGCGTCTCGGACAACGCGACCCAGCAGAAGCAGGTCTCCGAGACCGCGGTGGCGCAGTTCGCCAAGCTCGGGTTCACCGTGAAGATGCGCTACGTCACGCGTGACTCGATGTACACGAAGTACTGCCAGGTGCCGAGCAACGAGCCCGACGTCTGCCCCAGCGTGGGCTGGCTGAAGGACTTCGCCGACCCGGAGACGCTGCTCGACCCGGTGTTCAACGGCAAGAACATCCTCGATCAGGGCAACTCGAACTTCGCCCTGCTCAACGACCCCAAGGTCAACGCCGCGATGGACAAGGCCGAGGTCATCAACGACCCCGCCCAGCGCAACAAGGCGTGGGGCGAGGCCGACAAGCTCGTGACCGAGGCCGCTCCCGGCGTGCCGTGGCTGTGGGACAAGCAGCCGATCCTGGAGTCCAAGGACGTCAACGGCGTGGTCAGCAAGTCCAACGCCGCCTGGGACCTCACGTTCACGTCGATCAAGTAGCGATCGTCACCCCGCCGTCTCGCACGGGATCCGTGCGAGGCGGCGGCGGTAGACCCGCATCGACGCGTGGCTCCAGTCGGCGTGGGTCTGGTGCCGCAGGCGGGCGACGCGCTCGCGGTGGTACGGGCTGGTCAGGCTCTCGTTGTGCCCGATGACGTTGCGGACCTTGATGCCGTAGCGGCAGCGCAGCCACGCCGTGAGGCGCAGCGATGCGCGCAGCCGGCGGCGGTCTCCGAGCACGTCGCCGTCCTTGAACCCCACGTGCTCGATCCCGATCGCCACGTGGTTGAGGCCGACGGTGTGCCGGCAGCGCCAGTGCGGCGACACGAGCTCGACGATCCGGCCCCGGTTCCCCACCACGTAGTGCGCGCACACGTTCGGCAGCTCGCCGAGCTCCGGGTCGGGGCGGTCGGGCGCGAACGTGTTGAAGACCGCCCGCACGCTGCCGGCGACCGCGATGTGCTCCACGATCACCTTCGGGTGCAGGCGGGCGCTCGCGAAGCCGTAGTGGCGGCGGGAGTACGCGCGCATCTCCGCCCGCCGCCGGGCGTTCATGTCGATGTGGTGCACGTCGATCGGCGGCGCGGCGATCAGCATCAGCCGCCCGGGCGGACGTCGATCGTCTGCGACATCGTCACCGGGTGCAGGGAGCAGAAGATCCGGTACTCGCCGGGCACCGCCAGCTTAGTTCGGTAGGTGCCGCGCTCCAGGTAGGGCGAGGCGAAGGCGCGCGGCCCGGCGGCGAGCGTGACGTCGTGGCGGATCGGGTCGCGGAAGCGCCAGCGCACGACCGCCCCGGCGGGCACCGACAGGCGGCGCGGGCTGAACGCCACGTTGCGGACCTGGACGGTGGCGTTGCCGGCCAGCGTGGTGAGCGGGCCGGAGAGCGGGCCGAGCAGGGGCTGCGCGACGCCGTAACCGTCGAGCGTGGAGAGCTGCGGCGTGACCTTGGGCGGCTGCGTCCGCCCCGGCGCGCCGGGGAAGCGCAGGCGGTGCTCGCGCACGTCGTGCGGCTGGGCGGGGCAGCGGTGCGTGCGCCCGCGGCCCTTCGCGATGTAGAGGTGCAGGATCCCCATCACGGCGCTGTGCGGGTGCTCGTCGCTGTACGTCGAGACGACCTCGAGGCGGTCGCCGCGGCGGACCGGCCATCCGTGCCGCGAGGTCACGACGCTCATGCTGCGCGGCGCCGGCTCGTGCAGGACGGGCGACAGGTGGTAGATCGGGTCGTCGGCCGTGCCGTAGCGGGCCGTTGACGCGAGCAGCTCGCCGCACGCGTTCGACGCGGCGACCTTCAGCGCGCCGCCGTGCGCGTGCGCGGCGCCGGCGACGATACGGCCGGTCTCGGGCACGGTCCACGTGCGGGCCTTGGCGTACGTCGTCCCGGCGGCGCCGCCGCCCGGCACGCTGTAGATCTTGCTCCCGGCGCAGCTGACGCTGATCCAGTACGGCGTCACCGGCGTCAGGGCGCGCGACGTGTCGACGGTCACCCTGTACTGGAGGTAAACGCGGGCGTGGCTGTGCCGATGGTTCATGAACATCCAGCCGACGCGCCAGCGGTCTTGCTTACGGACCGGGTAGCCGTAGCCGCGCGGGAGGACGATCTTCTGGTCCTCCTCGCCCGTGCCGTAGAAGGTCTCCGACCCCGCCGGGGAGCAGTCGCCGTGGCCGGCGCGCCCGTCGGTCATGAAGAAGACATGGTGGAGCATCACGCGCTGCTGCGGTACGGGCCGGCCCGCGCGGTCGACGAGCTGGGCGTGCATCGCCGTGACGAACCCGTCCACGCGCGGCGCCCGCGTCATGTCGTTGCCGATCTCCGTGGCGTAGCCGTTGAGGCTCACGGGCCCGAAGCGGAACGTGAGCGTCTTCGCCCGGGCGGCCGCGGGCGCGAGCAGGCAGACGGCGGCGGCCGCGAGCGCGGCGGTTACCCGGGTCATGCGCGCGACGGTACCCGACACGGCGGATGCGCGAGACTGCTCGCGTGCTGCGCCCGGCCGTCCTCACCGTCGCGGTCGCGCTGCTCGTCCCGGGCTCGGCGGGTGCCGCCGAGACCTTCACGCTCGACCGCCCGCTGGCGTCCCTGCGCAACGCGCCCGGGTCGTTCGCGATCGGGACCGCGTTCGCGGGGGACCGCGTCGACGTCGTGGCCCGCTCGGGCGAGTGGGTCTACGGCGCGGTCCGCGGCCGCTGCGCGTGGCTGATGGACCGCGGCCTGCGCCGGGACGGCAGCTCGCACGCCACCTGCCCCTCCCCCGCCGCGCTCGCGCCGGCCGCGCTGTTCGCCCCGCACAGCTACCAGCTCGGCTGCGGCGAGGGCTGCGTGTTCCCGGCGCGCACCGTCCCGTGCGCCGACCGCACGGTCTATGCGAACTACGACGCGGGCGTGTTCGCCGACCCCGCGGGCCGCGAGCGCGTGGGCCGCGGCACGCGCGGGCGGACGGTGCCGCGCTACCGCGGCGTGCGCTACGGCTACGCGGGCTGGGGCGTGCGCTACGTGACCCGCGACGGCGCCGCGACGCTGATCAAGGACACGGGCCGCCGGCGCGGGCCGACGTGGGTGTTCATCCGCTCCGAGTGCGTCGAGCGGCTCTCGCTCGTCGTCCGGCCGGGCGCGATCGGCGCGTTTGCCGTGAGCGGCCGCCGGTGGCGGAGCGTGCGCGCCTTCGGCACGCTGTTCGCGCGCGCGGGCTGCCGTATGCGCTGGCCCGGGCTCGGCCTGACGCTCGAGTTCGGCCGGCGCTGCCGGCGGCTCACCGTCGCCACGGTGGGCCGCCAGCCGATCCGGGGCGCCGCGCTCGTGCACACGTGGGCGACGGAGCGGGGCCTGCGCCTCGGCGACCGCGCGCGCGCCGTCCGGCGGCTGTACCCGGAGGCGCGACGGCGCGGCCGGGCCTACGTGCTCGCGCCCCGTCTGCGCGCGGTCATGCGGCGAGGCCGCGTCGGGCTGCTCCGCGTCAGCGGGCCGTGACCTGCTTCGCCGACGTGGCGAGCGCGAGCATCTCGCTGTTGCTCAGGTCGAGGGTGAGGGTGTTGGAGATCCAGTAGGTGCCCTTGCGCGTCTGCCAGGACACGAGCCGGATGCGGCCGCCGTTGCTGTACAGCGAGTAGGTGCGGCCGCCGATCCGCCGCGTCTGGTGGCTGCCGGCGAGGATCGGCGGCGTGCGCCACGTCGTGCCCTGCACTCCGTAGTACTGCCCGAGCGTCACGTTCTCGGCGATGACGAGACGGTAGGCGGCGTGCCGGTGCCCCTGCGCGTCGCGCAGCACGTAGCGGCGCGGGTTCGGCGCCACCGCGGTGCTCGCCGGGTACTGGCCCCGCCGCGTGAGCGCGTTCGGGACGAAGATCGGGATCCGCGTGGCCCGGTGCGCGGGCATCGCCTTCACGAGCGCCAGCCCCTGGGCGCGCCCGTCGCGCATCGGCGCCTTCGCGGTGTGCCGGCTGACCTTGTGCGAGCGCGGCGCCGGCTTCGGCACGGAGGGGTGCATGAACTGCTCGACGGCCTTGTGGATGGCGCCGGGCGACGCCGTGACGTAGGCGCCGAGGTACGACGTGCCGAGCCCGCCCTGCCCCGGCGCGACGAGCCGGCCCGGGAAGTGGATCTGCCGCACGGGCTTCCCGCTCGCGGCGACGGCCAGCTTCGCGAGCCGCAGGATCCCGCGCGAGCTCTGGAGATCGCTGTCGGTCTCCGTCGCCTTGGCGAAGATCCGCGTCAGCGGCTTGATGTTCCTGAACACGCCCTGCTGGCGCAGCTGGTCCTTCGCCGCGCGCAGGAAGTCCTGCTGCCGGGCGGCGCGCACGAGGTCGTTGTCGAGGTGGCGGAACCGCACGTACGCGAGCGCCTGCGTGCCGCACAGCTGCTGGTAGCCGGCCGGGATGTTGATCTCGGCGTAGCGCTCGGACACCGGCAGGCCGGCGTTGCTGTGGTAGTAGCGCCGGTCGACGTCGATGTAGACGCAGTGGATGTGATTGATCGCCTGGATGAAGCCGCCGAACGTCGTCGCGATCGCGTGGTTGATGTGGAAGCGCTCGGTCTTCGTGCTCAGCACGTCCTTGAGCGTGCGCGCGGTGAGGTCGAGCCCGCCCTCGCCGTAGGACTCGTTGATCTTGGCCATGCCGTGGCCGGGAATCTGCACGGCCAGGTCGCGCGGGACCGACAGCACCGTGATCGCGGGCTGCTTGGGGTCGATGCGGACGAGCATCATCGTGTCCGAGCGCGCGTCCTTCTTCCCGGCGCCGTAGCGGCGGTCCGAGCCGACGAGCAGCAGCGTCTGCGGCTTGCCCGCCTCGGTCGGCGTGACCGTGCCGTTCTGGAAGTCGACGGTGTGCCCGAAGCGGTGCAGCTCGTCCTGGATGCCCTTGAGCTGGAGCAGCCCGGCCGTCGCGACGGCGCCACCGGTGGCGACCGTGATCAGGAGGCCGCCGAGGAGCATCCGCAGCGGCAGCATCCAATGACGGAAGCGACGGGGCTCCTGAGGTTCCTCGGCGATCCCGTCGTCGTGCACCACTGACCAGAGGCTAGCCAGTTCACAGGTCGCCAACACCTCCGCATCCCGCGTCGTGCGGCGCGACTTGTGGGTGCGTGGCCCGTTTCAGGACGTAAGGCGGCGCGCGCCGTGAGTCTCCAGACGAGCCGGACCACGGACGGTTGCGGGGCGCGCCGTCGCTCTCCTGCTGCGCAGAGAATTCACGGTTCCGGCACGGAAACGGCACAGACCGTGCGCCACGTGTCACGCGCGGGCTGGCACGGTTGGGGGCATGGACGTCACCGCCCGTCATCGCGAGGTCGAGGCCGGGTTCCGGCGGCTGGTGTCGGAGGCCGAGCTCGAGGCGCCGGATCGCGTCTCCTACGAGCCCGAGTGCGTGCTGTTCTTCTGGGACGCGCAGAAGCTCTGCGTCGCGGTGGACTTCGACGACGACGACGACGACCGGCCGGAGGCCGCGTGAGCGGCTACGGGGCCCGCCCGCGCGGGGCGGCGAGATCGGCGCCGACCCCGGCCGCGCCGCTCGACACGGACGTCGAGCGGCGGCGCTCCGGCCATCATGGGGGTCGATGCGCCGCCGGATCACGCTCGCCGCCGCCCTGGCCGCGGCCGTCACCCTGGTCGCCGGAGGCGGCGTCTATGTGGCGAGCGAGGGCGAGAGCCCGCCGCCGGCGGCGGCGACCGCCAACCTCTGGGTCGTCGAGGGCGCTCCCGGCCGCACGTGCGACAGCACGCCGACCCGCCAGGCCACGCCAGTCGGGTGGGCCGTCGCGCCGCCCAGCGCACGAGCCTGTTCGCTGCGGCAGGCGTACGACGCGGCGCGGTCGGGTGACACCATCCGCGTGAGGGCGGGCGTCTATCCCGTGCAGGCCTTCGCCGGAGGCCGCGACCCCGCGACCGGCAACAACACCCCGGTCGGCGCCTCCGGCGTCACGTTCATCGGCGAGCCGAGGACGACGATCCGGCAGTTGATCGTCGGCGGGTCCGGGATCACGCTCGACGGGTTCGACATCGGCGGCAGCGGCAAGGACGTCGCGCTCGACATGGGCACCGCGGGCGGGACGTTGCGCAATAGCCGCGTCGGCGGCGTCGTCGACAACAAGGGGGCGATCATGGGCGCCCCTCACCAGACGATCGACCACGTCGACTTCCACGACGTCACGTACAGCGGCGCCGGCGACGTGCACGGCGAGTGCCTGTTCATCACCGCCCCCGACCACCTCGTCCTGCGCGACTCGACCTTCACGAACTGCTTCGTGATGGACGTCCTCATGAGCACGGGCGTCTACGACGTCGCGTTCGGCCACGTCAGGCTCGAGAACAACGTCTTCGGCCACTCGACGACCGGGAGCGCCGGCGCGACGTGGGCCGCGTACGCGTTCCTGGTCGGCTCGACCGCGCCGGGCGCGGGGCTGCCGGCATGCGCCCAGAACCGCGACGACGCCGGAGCCGTCTGGCTGGACGGGTGGCGCGTCGTGAACAACACGTTCGAGAACGGCGTCCTCGCCGGTTCCGGGAACGGATGCGGCCTCCGTTCGGTGTGGGCGAACAACATCGGCACGGGCTGGCCGTGCATGGACGGCGTCACGTTCACCGGCAACGTGGGGACCGCGTGCAGCCGGACCGACACGCCCGCGAGTCCCTGTTCCAAGGCGTCCTGCCCGTTCGGGTTCGCCGACCGCGGCCGCTGGAACTTCCATCTGGCCGGCCACTCGCCCGCGATCGGCGCCGCCGACCCCGCCTACGCGACCAAGGCCGACCGCGACGGACAGCCGCGCGACTCGCACCCCGACGCCGGCGCCTACGAGCGCGTCGGCTGAGCGGCCCCGGCAGGACTCGAACCTGCGACCCGTCGCTTAGAAGGCGACCGCTCTATCCAGCTGAGCTACGGGGCCCGCGGGAGCAGTTTAAGCCCGCGTGTACACGCGGCCCGGGCGGCCGGGACCGTCGCTGTGGCGCTCGCCGGTGTCGAGGAGCAGGCCCGTGGACTTCACGTCGCGGCGGAAGTTGGCCGGGTCGACGGCCTCGCCGCGGAGGGCCTCGTAGAGCCGCTGGGCCTGAGCGAGCGTGAAGCGATCCGGGAGCAGGCCGCCGGCGACGCGGACGAACCAGGCCTTGTCGGCGACCCGGGCGTGCAGCCGCCAGACGGCGTCCTCGACGATCCGCGCGTGGTCGAGCGCCAGCGGCGGAAGCGCGCGCAGCGGGTGCCAGCTCGCCTCGCGGCCCGGCGGCCCTTCGGCCGGGAGCGCCTCGGGCGCCACGAGCGCCATGTAGGCGATCGAGGGCAGCCATCCGCGCGGGTCGCGCGCCGGCTCGGCGTAGGTGCGCAGCTGCTCGAGGTGCACCGATCCCACGCCGGTCTTCTCCCGCAGCTTGCGCTCGGCCGTCTGCTCGGGCGACTCGTCGGCGCCCACGAAACCGCCCGGCAGGGCGAACATGCCGCGCTGGGGCTCCTCGAGCCGGCGCGCGAGCAGCACGCTCAGGTCGTCGTCCAGCAGCGTGAACACGACCGGGTCGGCGGTGAGGCCGATCGGCGCGTCGTAGTCGGCCGTGTTGCGCGCGCGGATCGGCTGCACGCTCCCACTATGCCCGCACGGACGGCTAGAGCCTGCGCCCGACGCCGGTGAGGAACTCACGTACGCGCAGCGGCCCGCCCGCGTGCGGCTCGAGCGGCGGCGTGTCGAGCCCCGCGTGCGAGCGCATGCCCTCGAGCAGCTCGGCGAGCGCCTCGGTCGCCGAGCGCCGCGGCGTCCAGCCGAGCTGCTCGCGCGCGCGGGTCGTGTCCATAAGCGGGACGCCGAGGCCCATGTCGAGCCAGCCCGGCGGCGTCGGCTGGAGGCGCGCCCGCCAGGTCGCGTCGGCGAGCACCCGCAGCGGTCGCGCCGGCACGCGCACGCGCCGCGCGCCGAAGAAGCGCGCCAGCGCATCGGGATCGAGGACCGGGTCGGCGGCGATGTTGAACGCGCCGCGCGCATCGTCGGACAGGGCGGCGAGCCGGTACGCCTGGCCGACGTCGTCGCCGTGCACGGCCTGGAGCACGAGCTCGTCGGGGACCGGCAGCACCGGCACGAAGCGGGGGCGGAGCAGCGCGGTCGGCACCAGCGGGCCGGCGAACAGCCGGCGCACCTCGGGCCCCGCCTCGCGCTTGAAGATGAGCCCCGGTCGCAGGCGCACCGCACGCCAGCCGGGATTGGCGGCCTCGACCGCGTCGAGCGCGCGCTCGGCCGCCGCCTTGTGGCGCGCGTAGAACGAGCTCGCGACGCCGTCGGTCGGCCACGACTCGTCGACCGCGCGGTCCTTGGGACCCGGCGAGTACGCGCCCACGGACGACGCGTGGACCATGGCCGCGCCGGCCTCCGCGGCGGCCGCGAAGACCCGTCGCGAGCCCTCGACGTTGACGCGCTCGAGCTCCGCGCCGTCGCGGCTCGGCTGGATCAGCCACGCGAGATGGACGACCGCGTCGGCGCCGTCGAACAGCGGCCGCAGGTCGTCGCGCGCGACGTCCGCCGTCACCCACGTCGTGCGCGGCGGCCCCCAGCGCGGCTGCCGCCGGGCGACACCGACGACCTCCCGGACGCGCTCGTCCGCCGCCAGCGCGCGCAGCACGCTCGTCCCCACGTTCCCGGACGCGCCGGTGACGACGATCTTCATCCATCAGGGGTCCCCACGCGCAGCGAGTCCGCAAACGAGCATGTGCTCGCGGCATGGCTGACAAGGTGCTGATCAACCTGGCGACCGGGCTCGAGGACGCAGAGCGCGTGACGATTGCCTTCCTCACCGCGGGCGCTGCCCTGGATCGCGGCAGCGAGGTCGCGATGTTCCTGACCAAGG
>Ga0081539_10006796_pt1 | contig 10731 bp, 8 predicted proteins | sample TabmetS4T2R2_FD_71023 | JGI IMG/M metagenome (GOLD analysis project Ga0081539, IMG submission 71023) | Tabebuia heterophylla rhizosphere microbial communities from the University of Puerto Rico - S4T2R2 | ecosystem: Host-associated > Plants > Roots > Rhizosphere ... | reverse complement strand
GCAGCGCCCGACCGACCGGGAATGAAGTTCGGGTTGCGCAGGATCGAAAGGTGCGAGCCCTTTGTGCCGACGTAATCGAGCGTCATGACCATCTGCGACGGCAACAGGCGCTGGACGCCGAAATTCCACTGGTCGGTCTCTGGCATCGTCGCCTCTGGGTTGACTGCACGCAGCCGGATGCGGCGCAGGTCGATGTTGGCCGGGTCGCGATACTTCGCCGGAAATCCGTCCTTCAAAAAGAAGATCGGCTGTGTATTGCTCGACGTCGTCTCTTGCGCGTTGAGCAGGAAGGGCGGATTGAGCGCCAACTGATCTTCCGAACCATATCGTTCAAATAGTTGGTAAAAGCGTCCATAACCGGCGCGGATGACCGTCTTGTCGTTCAACGACCAGGCGATGCCAATGCGCGGCGCGAAATTGTTCTTGTCCGTCTTGATCAGCGTCCGCTGCGAAAGTGATCCGTCTTTTGCGTAAACCAACTGCCCCGTTTGCAGATCGAGGTTGGCCATCTGATTCTTGCCCTCGTACGGCCAGGTGGCGAAGTCGTATCGCAAGCCGAGATTGAGCGTCACCTTCGATGACACCTTCCAGTCGTCCTGCACAAATCCCGACCACATCCAAAGCCGCTGGTCAACTTCATGAAAGACCGCAGTCTGGGCTCCTTGCACATAGCCGAGCAGGAAGTCGCCATAACCATTGCCGGTAAACTGGCCGTTAAAGCTGATCTCACCGCGCATCGCCGGGACATCGAGAAAGAGGTTGCGCATCGGCATGCGAAGGTCAGTCCCGAAACGCAACTGGTGTTTACCGAGCGTCAGGCTCATCGCGTCGTACCACTGGTACTGATTGGTGTACTGCCACTTCGGCAGGAAGTTCGGGGAGCCAAGCCGCGCAGGCGAAGCGGGCGAAGGAATACTGCCGCCGCTGATCGAAATGCCGACGATGCCGCCGTCATAGAGGGGATTATCGGGAATACCTTTGAAGCCGAACTCCGAGAGCGTGTTCTTGCCGTATGGATCCTGCACGCCGCGCGACACATTACGCCCCCACCCGAGGCGGAATTCATTGACCAGTTTCGGGCTGATGACCGAGTTGATACCGATGACGGCGCTGTGCGCGATCATCGTCAATCGCCCCCACGCCGAGGTCGAGGTCCCGTCAATAATGCCGCCGAGGAAGCCGGGCACGTAACGGAAGCGATCAGTATAAGCATAGCGGGCGAAAGCGTTGTGCCGCTCGCTGAGCTGCCAGTCGCCGCGAACCAGGAAACTGTCCGCGTCATCCTGCAGATTGGGTGTGATGATGTAGTTGTTTGCGTTGAGCGCGCCCGATCCGGGGATTAAGTTGGCTTGCGGAATCAAATCCAACACACGTTTGGCGGTCGGCTCGATGCGGCCGGCCGGAATTTTATTGTCAGGGAAAGGTTGCCCGGTGAGCGGGTCAATGATCGTGTTGTAACAGTATTGCGCTCCGCCGGGGCAGTTGGTCTGGTACTTGACGCGAGCGCGCGCGGCGGCGTCGAGCGAGAAATCGCCGATCCGCTCGTTGGGCAACGGCACATTGGTCAATCGCAGCAGCCCTTTGCGGATGCGCGTCCCTTCATAGTTGCCGAAGAAGAAGAGCTTGTCCTTGATGACCGGGCCGCCGGCCGAGCCGCCGAATTGATTTTGAATCTGCTGTGGTTTAGGACGCCCAGCCGAATTGACGAAGAAGTTATTCGCATCAAAGACGCGGTTGCGGTGAAATTCGTAGAGGCTTCCATGGAGCTGATTCGATCCGCCTTTGGTCGTCACGCTGATCGCCGCGCCGGGGCTGCGCCCGTACTCGGCGTTGTATGGATTGGTCATGACTTTGAATTCGCGAATCGCGTCCACCGACGGCCGGATGACCTGCGTCGTCAGTTCTTGGACGTTCTCTGAGATCGAGTTGTTATCCGCTCCGTCGAGCACGAAGTTGTTCTGTAGCGAACGCGCGCCATTGACGTTGACATTACCAGTGCGCCCGCTCGTGGTGCCGCCGCCTTCTTCGGTATAACGATCTCCCTGGACACCCGCGACGGTCAGTAACAGGTCGTCCCAGTTGCGCGCGGAGAGCGGCAAGTCGGTGACCAATTTATTCTCGACGACCGCGCCGGGCGTGGCCTCCTGGGTGGTCAGCAACGCCGCGTTGGCCGTGACGGTGACGGTCTCTTCAAGTCCACCGACCTGAAGGGTAAAGTCAAGTCGGGCTTTCTGCGCAACCTGGAGCGTGATGCTCTCACTCATCGCCCGCTTGAACCCCTTTGCCTCGACCGAGACCGAATACGTCCCGACCGGCAGGGTAACAAAGATGTAGTTGCCGCTCCCATCAGACGTCACCGACTGGACAACGTTCGTCGCCTTATTTTGCGCCGTGACCGTCGCGCCGGTCGCGGCCTTGCCGTTCGCGTCCGTCACCTCCCCCGTCAAACTGGCGGTGTTGATCTGCGCGCTGACCGGCAATGCCGAAATGCATCCCAGCGCGAATAGCAACGTTAAAGACCGTAGCCACACGACTGCCAAAGTGCTCCTCATCGCTCCTCCTTGCTTGTGTGAGTGAATAGCTTGCTCCCGAATACCCGGAAGCGAGACGTTAATTGATTTGTTTTGAAGGGGCGCAGATTAGCAAACGCATCTTAGCCAAACCTAAAGATAACGATAAATCTGCCTTAAGAACCTGCCAAGAATTGATCGAGGATTACTACAGAAAATAACAAATCGTTATGAGGAGAAAGTCATGAAGATCTTAGGGATATGTTAAGCAGACACTTTGGTCTGCCGCTAAATTTACATAAAGAACCAGCCAGGCGCATAATCTGGCCCTCAATGCTTTGCCTATTTCCAACCACAGTATTAACTTCAGCCCTGGTCCGTCTCCGTCGATCTAGAATCAAGGAAACTCTCGAAATTTTCTATCAGGCGAAGATATGTTTGAACGGCGACCTCTCGCTCTTCAGACGAGAGGTCAAGAGGCAACTGGCCCTCAACCATTTTTCGCACAAACTCTTCTCGCTCATCCGGCGGGAATTGTTTGAGGAAATCTACTGAAATATCGAAGCCTACATCCGGATCTCTGTGCTCTTTCATCTCATCAAGAATCGCTTGGAGTCTCTCGTTCATAGTTCATTTCCTGATCTTGGCTAGATAGATTTGCCTGTGATGACCGGCCGACTCTCATGATACGCCGGTGGTTAAGTTGCATTGAAACTCCTCAGGTAATGGTTTCCAGTCGGTAAAGTTGAATCCCCGAAACTGAATCCGATCCTCTCAGTTATGCTAGGTTATTGGCTTATTACTAATCGTGTGCCTGCATCAATAACGTATGTGTTGGGCATTTGCAAGGCGACTTGGCGCGCCTTGCGAACAGACGATGCCTCCATCCATAATGCGCCGATGTGGAGAGTTCCCAAAGCACACAATCAAAATGGAGGCTGACGGAAGAAGCGTTCCATCGCTTTCTGGCCGCTCTCGATTCTCATCCGGAATCAGCCGGCGAGCAGTACGAAGCAATTCGCCGCAAGCTCGTGAAATTCTTCGATTGGCGCGGCGCGCATTTTCCCGAAGAATGTGCCGACGAAACGATCAATCGCGTGATTCGGAAGATCGATGCGGGAGAGAAGATCGCTGACATTGCTACCTATTGTCTGGGCGTCGCACGATTGGTCTTTCTCGAGACGCTGAAGAAAGTGGACAGGCAACAGGTCAGCCTGGAGAATGTCCAGGCGATTGCAGTGGCCCCGGCGACCAACGATGAAGATCAGGACGAGCGAGCCTGTTTCGAGCGCTGCCTGGAAGAATTGCCGGTCGAGAGCCGGCAATTGATCCTGCAATATTACCAGGACGAATTGCGTGAAAAGATCAACAACCGGCAGGCGATGGCCGAACGGCTCGGAATCCCGCTCAATGCGTTGCGCAGCCGAGTGCAGCGGATCCGCGACCGGCTGGAACAATGTGTCGCTCGCTGCCTCGGACAGTGAGAAAGGAGAGAGAAAATTATTCTCGATTCGGGCGACATGAATTGGGTGGAGGCGCCAGTAGAAGATGAGAGTCTGCCCATTTGCCCGTACTACCGTACTACCGTACTTAATGATAGTTCGTCGATATTCCGGCGCGTCATGCGATAAATCTGGTGGAGATAATGAAGACGGAAGCTCAGGAAAATCTGATGAATCGCTACCTGCTCGGCGATCTGCCTGAAGCCGAAGCTTCCATCCTGGAAGAACGATGTTTCACCGACCAGGAAACGTTTGAGCAGATGTGGGAGGTCGAAAACCGCCTGGTCGACAGATATATCCGCGGCGGGCTTTCGCACGCGGATCGAGAACGTTTCGAGGGTCATTACCTGGCTTCACCCGTTCATCGTCATCGAGTCTCGGTGGCGAGAAAACTGCTGTCGGCTGCGGATGCAATGACGGCTTCGGCGATTGCAGACCAAGATCGGATCTCGTGGTGGGAAAGGCTGACGGAATTATTACGCGGATCACCCTTTCCCCTGAAATTTGCGATGGGCGCAGTGGCGCTCTTACTGGTGCTTGGCGTAATCAAGTTTTTCAACGATAGAGCCCGGCTGCAAAGCGAAATCGTTAGACTTCAGACAGAAAATAGCTCAAGTCAGGCCCGAGAGAAGGAACTGGCTGCCCAGATCGCCGCCGAACAGTTGGAAAGGACGAAGCTGTCGGCACAAATCGATGAGTTACGTAAACGGCAGACTGGACCTCCTCCGTCGCCGTCGCCCGGTCGATTGACAATCCTTTCATTCCTTCTTTCTCCGATCAACGTCCGCGCCGGAGAAGGGCAAAAAATTACGATCCCCAGTGTCGTCGATCGTGTGCAATTACAATTGAATGTCAATCCCGGTGAGCAGCGCCAATACCAGGCTAGCATTAATCAGGTAGGAGGATCGCAAGTGTGGAGGCAACGGACCGTCAACTTGAGCGGCGGCCAAGCCATCGTCAATGTGCCTGCCAACCGTCTCCCACTCGGTGATTACATTCTGACGCTCTTTGCGTTGAACAGCTCCGGCCACCTGGAAGAGATCAACCGGTACTCGTTCCGAGTGATCCGGGAATAACTTGATACTCAAAAACTTTCGCGACACCTTTTCCCTTCCCTCTTTGTGAAGATCATCGGACCTGACCAATGCTGGCGCCCGCCTGATGATTAATGTCTCGCCTCAGAAAAATCAGCGACATGTTTTCTTTCCTTCGATCAGTAGCAGGTGAAAGTGAAAGCCCAAGGGAACGGCGTAGACGAAGCAGGGGTGATGAGGGGCTTCACAACTTAAAAACGGCAATCAGCCATACTCACTGAATTTGAAGGAGACAAAAATGTCAATCACACTATTTGCAAATACGAATTTTCACGGCGACTCCCTGGTCATTAAAAGCGATCATGATACGCTGCGTGGAACGAACCTGGGGAACAACCCGTCATCCATCAAAATGACCGAGGACGATGACGCAATCTTGCTCTGCAGGAAAAGCAACTGGAACGGAGAGGTCTTCTACTTGCGAGGCAAGCACGAAATCTCCGATCTGGGCGATTCGGCGAAAGGCGGTAAACAGGGTTTCGGCAGTTCAATCACTTCAGCGAGGGTCAGTCCTTTTACCATTAAAGTAAATATTACAATCGTCACCGGTGAGGACGGGACGTTACCAGGTACCTGGTCTTCCCGGACCGATGCAACTCAAGATATCGACTCAATCATCAGGAAGGCCAATGACTTTTATAAAGATGAAAAAGCATTGCTCGCCGTCGAATTGAGTGACCTCACTTTTCGCGCGGACGAAAAGCGCTTTCGGATGAGCGAAAAAGAATGGGACTCAATTCCGGGGAGCTGGAAAAACGCCCATGCTGTCGATATCGTTTTTCCGGACACACTCGAAGAAGCTGTCGGCTTGGGAAATTTCCCGTGGCACGGAAAGTTCTGCTTGGTGTCGGCGCGACGCAATAATGTCGATGAGATGGCGCGAACCTTTGTGCATGAGCTGGGACATTTCTGGGGATTGACGCATGAGTCGGGCGGAGAACAGGCCGCCAACATCATGACCCAATCCTCTACTGGTAAGCCCTTGGTCGATTCGAGATTCCGCGACGGCCAGATCGAGGACATTCAGCAGGTATTGGCCCGTAATTTGGCGCGGCAGGGTGATCGAATCGAATAGAAAGATCACTTCTCTGATCGGAAAAGGAGCGAACCGTCAGGCTCAGCAGCAAACTTCAGTTACGAAGTAGGCGCAACAGAGCCTGACGGTCCGCTCCTTTTCTAGTCTTTTTCTGATGGATAGCAATTCGACGCGGAGAGTAGTATCCGGCCGTCTATTTGCCAAACTGAACTTGCACAGATTCCGGTCTATTCAAACCAGATTTTGCCCGGCGTTCTGGTGGTTTGATGCCAGAACACAATATTGCCATAACCGAAAGTGATGTCGTGCACTCCGGCATTGCCCCAACCGCCGTAGGCGAACGGCGGCGTATGATTGGTGACGAAGACACCCGGACTTTGTTCCCAGCAATACCGTTGAGTCGAAAATGAAGGCGCCTCATTACCGTCATAAACGAAACGCGGGCGGTCGGTTCCGACATCATCTATCCCCGAGTAATAGGCCTGCACGATGGTTGGCAATCCATTATATGTGCGGGGATTCGGCTTTCCGTCGGTCAAGGTTTTGAGAAAGACGGTGGCGTTGGGATAACCGGTATTATCGACGGTCAGGCCGTACAATGTTCCCAGCAAAAATCCACCTGTGACTCCGCCGTAGGTTCCATAGGTGAGAAATGGCTGTAACGCTTTCTTCTCGAATCTGGTGTAGGCGCCGGTCGCGTTAGGTTGTGGATAGGCATAGCTGTCAACGCCTGTGGCCGTTGCGACGCCGAACAAGCAGCCCTCTGTTTCGTTGACGAAGTTTGGAATCCTGCCGATGATCACGTTAATTTGGTCCGGGCTGGCATAAGTTATGGCTCCGAAAATTTTGGCGCCCCCAAAGAATGCGACCTGAACCTGCAACCCGCCGCAGATGCCCAGAGGGGTCACATCGCAATTGTATGATTTACCATTTTCGGTGGCGAAATGATGGCCTTTCAACGGATACAAGGCAAGATAGTTATTACCGCCAAAGGGATCCTGAACCGGCAAATCGGAATAAGCGATTCCCGATGCCGCAGAGGTGATGATGAATTGTCCTGGCGTTGGAGCCGCGGATTGTGGCATCAACGGGGCTCGAAAATCGAGCGAGCTAAACAGGCTCGAAAATGCCAGAATAAATGAAAGGCAGAATTGCATAGTGAGTCTCCTGAACTGATACTGCCGGCGAAATGCCATGATCGGCAGTATTAATTGTACAGCCTGCGGGCCGCATTTTACCGCAAGATAAGAATATCTGACTAGGAATATTGGGGGAAACTATCATTTCTTGTTGACCGGATTTTCATAATTTATTGTTGGGATCGAACGGTCGTCGCTTTGATGCACTTTTTTGCCTGCAGGGAGAATTTTTTTTGAAGTATTTTGGAGCCGTTGTTGAAAACATCATAGGCGAGCATGACGCTGCATTGGAGCGCTAACCCGCGTCAATTATGACGATTCTGCCCGAGACGGCAGCAACCAAAAAGTCATTAATGGTGTCGATCTCTGTCCTTGAAATGTTGATGACATAATTTAATTACCAAGGCGATGCTGGAATGGTTGAAGCGGCTGGCCAAGGAAAACTATCAAACAAAATGGGCAAAATGGGCAAAATGGGCAAAATCAAAATGGGCAAAATGGGCAAATGGGGGTCCCAAGGATGACTAACAACTTACTATTCATCTTGACACTTTTCTCGGCACTCGGTTCTGGGTTAGTAGCCGGTGCCTTCTTCGCTTTTTCGTCCTTTGTCATGAGTGCCCTTGCCCGCATTCCATCGGCGCAGGGGATTGCAGCCATGCAATCGATCAATATCACGGTGATTAATCCATTGGGCGGGGTTGTGTTTTTAGGAACGGCTGCAGCTTGCATCATTCTTGGTATTTCTTCGTTACTAAAGTGGCATAAACCGGGCGCCGGTTATCTGCTCGCCGGCAGCCTGCTCTATTTGATCGGCACTATCCTGGTGACGATGGTCTGCAATGTGCCACGAAACGACGCGCTGGCGGCCGTCGATCCATCGAGCCTGGCAGGCTCTAATTTATGGGCCGGATACATCACGGGTTGGACGGCCTGGAACCACGTGCGGACAGCCGCGGCCCTTGCGGCATCGGCATCGTTCATCATGGCCCTCTGTTTGTCACGAGACGGTGGAACACCTTGATTGCGATCAACCAGGAGTTTGCCGGCTCAATGTATCGAGGTCCGTTTATGACCAATTTTCGGCGTCGCCATGCGTTAAGCTTAGGAATCATGAATCTGGATCAACGCACTTGTGACGAGGCGCGGCGATCACGCGACGCGCGCTTTGATGGCCGCTTTTTTATCGCCGTTACTAGCACGGGAATATACTGTCGGCCGATCTGCCCGGCGCGGACGGCCAAGGACGAAAACGTTCGGTATTTTCAGACCGCCGCAGCGGCTGAAGCGGCGGGATTCCGCCCATGTCTTCGCTGCCGACCCGAAGCCTCACCCGGAACGCCTGCATGGCTCGGGACGTCGGGGCTTGTGTCGCGCGCCTTGCGACTGATCAGCGATGGCGCGCTAGATGATGATGGAGTCGAATGTCTGGCCGGACGGCTGGGAGTCACGGCCAGACATTTGCGGCGGCTTTTTCTACAACATCTCGGGGCAACGCCGCTCGAGATCGCGATGACGCGGCGCGTGCACTTTGCCAAGAAGCTGCTCGACGAGACGACGCTCGCCTTCAGCCATGTGGCGTTCGCGGCGGGTTTTGCGAGCGTCCGGCGCTTCAACGACCAGATTCGCCGGACTTTCGGACGGACCCCCACGGAACTGCGGCGATTGGCGCGATGCCACGCCGTCGCTGACCCTGAATGCTATCGATTCCGCCTGGCATATCGTCCGCCCTACGATTGGAATGCAGTGCTGAACTTCCTCGGAGCCCGAGCCATCGCCGGCGTCGAGGTCGTCAATGAATCTTGTTATCGGCGCACGATCATGGTCGATGGCAAGAACGGCACGATCGCTGTCTCAAATCTGGAATCCAGTTCTGCGCTTTGTTTGGAGGTTCGCTTTCCGGATCCGCGATCTTTGCTCTTCATCGTCGAACGCGTGCGACGGATGTTCGACCTCGGCGCGGATCCCGCCATTTTTGGCGAATATCTCTGCGCGGATCCCTTGCTCCAAGAACCGCTGGCAAAGCATCCGGGAATTCGAACTCCAGGTGCGTGGGATGGCTTTGAGCTTGCGGTATGGTCAGTGCTGGATCAGCAGACGTCTGTCCATGCGTCGGCGATGTTCGTCGGGCAAATCGCATCGATGTTTGGTTTCCCTGTCACAGACAGTAAGGGCCTCTCGCGGCTCTTTCCAACTCCTGCCCAGTTGGCGGGCGCCACAATTGAACACGTGGGAGTGGTGCCCGCTCGTGCCGAGACGATCCGCTGCCTGGCACGCAACGTAGCTCAAGGATCGATCACATTCAGTTCATGGGTCGATGGGAAAGCGGTCGTCGAGGCGCTCAAGGCTCTTCCAGGTATCGACGATTGGACCGCAGAGTATATTGTGATGCGCGCGCTCGGCGAACCCGACGCGTTTCCGAGCGGAGATCCGGCCTTGCTTCGTCTGACCGGCAACCGCACCCCGCTCGAACTCAATCGCCGAGCAGAGGGATGGCGCCCATGGCGAGCCTACGCGGCGATGTTGCTCTGGCAAGAAGCTGATTATGAAGCATTGGGGACAAAGCATGCGCAAACCGCTAGATTGAACTGAACGTTGATGTCCATTCCTGAGCCCGATTCCTGAAATTGATAAAAAAGTATCAGGGATCAGGGAACAGGGGTCAGGGGTCAGAAATTGCCCCGGACCTCTATCTTCCCTCGATCACAACTCTATCCCTCCATAAATTCCTCAAACTAATTTCCCAAGTTTTTCCGCTGAAATGTCGATCCGGAAGCTCGCCGTTCGATTAATCGATGAAAGGAGAAAATATGATCGCAGAAAAAAACATCGATAGATTCTCGAATGGAGGAGGTATGGGGGGAAAATTTATGCAATCGAATGCACAAACCACTCATGTTTCGAAGAAGGCGTTCTGGGCCGGACGCATCTTAAGCGCCCTGTCGATCTTGTTCCTGCTCTTTGACGGCGTCATTAAACTGTTCAAGCCAGCGGTTGTCGTAGAGGCAACTGTTCAACTTGGCTATCCTGAAAACACGATTATCGGAATCGGGATCGTGCTGACCGCCTGCACCATACTTTATGCGATTCCGCAGACCTCCATTCTCGGCGCGATCTTGTTGACAGGCTACCTTGGCGGCGCGGTCGCCACGCACGTGCGCGTCGGCGGCCCCACATTTTCGATCGTCTTTCCGATCATTGTCGGCGCACTGGTCTGGGGAGGACTTTTCCTGCGCGATGAACGGATGCGCAAACTCATTCCGCTGCGAAGCTAGCAGGTACAATCTAAACTCAGGTCACCGGCGCGACAGCGACTGATGCGGTGGCGCCGGTTGATCTCGTCTCGGTATTGCGAAGTCTCGGCATGACCAACTCCCCAAAGCGCCGGCACTCTTCCCAGTGCGGATAGCCTGAGAGGATGAATGTCGTTATTCCCAGTGACTGGTAAGC
>Ga0081539_10006795_pt1 | contig 10732 bp, 8 predicted proteins | sample TabmetS4T2R2_FD_71023 | JGI IMG/M metagenome (GOLD analysis project Ga0081539, IMG submission 71023) | Tabebuia heterophylla rhizosphere microbial communities from the University of Puerto Rico - S4T2R2 | ecosystem: Host-associated > Plants > Roots > Rhizosphere ... | reverse complement strand
TCGGGCGTACGCCTGTCCACCGCCGGCGGGTCCGGTCCCGGCGGTGGACAGGTGCCCGGGGATCAGAATCCGGCGACGAGCTGGTTGCGCAGTTTGGTCAGGGCCTTGGTGAGCAGGCGGGAGACGTGCATCTGGGAGATGCCGACCTGTTCGGCGATCTGGGATTGGGTGAGGTTGCCGTAGAAGCGCAGGGTGAGGATCTTCTGTTCGCGGTCGTCGAGGGTGGCCAGGGCGGGGCCGAGGGCGACACGGGTTTCGGCGAGTTCGTATTCGTGGTCCTCGCCGCCGAGGGTGTCGCCGAGTTCGGTGCTGCCGTCGGCGCTGATCGGGGTGCTCAGGGAGGTGGCGTTGTAGGCGCGGGCGCCTTCCAGGCCTTCCAGCACGTCGTCCTCGGTGACGCCGAGGTGGGTGGCGACGTCGGCGACGCTGGGGGAGCGGCCGAGGGTGTGCGTCAGGGTGCTGTTGGCTTCGGTGATGGCCAGCCGCAGTTCCTGCAGGCGGCGGGGGACGCGCACGGACCAGGTGCGGTCGCGGAAGTGGCGTTTGATCTCGCCGATGATGGTGGGGATGGCGTAGCCGGCGAAGTCGACGCCGCGGTCGGGGTCGTATTTGTCGACGGCTTTGATCAGGCCGACGGTGGCGGTCTGGACGAGGTCGTCGGTGGGTTCACCGCGGCCGGAGTAGCGGTGGGCGAGGTGGCGGGCCAGGGGTAGCCAGGCCTCGATCGCCCGGTCCCGCACCGCGGGCCGCGAGGGGTGGCGTACCGGCGTAGCGGCCAGCGCATTGAGCAGTTCGGCGGCGCTGTCGCCGGTGACGACGTACCCGGCGGCGGTGTGCTGGGCGTACGACAGGGTCATGGTGGTCCTCCATCAGCGGGCAGAGAGCCGTGCCCGCACGCGGCGACCGTTCAGTCCTTCAACGCTATCCGAGTGGTTCATGCTTGCCTAGCCGAACGTACGAGTACGGTTCCTCGACCCGCGGTGGCGAGCGCGACGAGGGGGACGCCGTCCGCGGTTCAATGTCGGTCCTGCGTGGTAAACACCGGGAGACATCGGCCACAGAGCAGACGGGATACAGGAATGGCCATTCTCGGCATCGACATCGGCGGCTCCGGGGTCAAGGGCGCACCGGTCGACACGGCTGGCGGCGAGCTGCTCGCCGAGCGCTATCGGGTGCCCACTCCGCAACCTGCCGACGTGACCAGTGTCGTCGAGGCGGTGGCCGAGGTGGCGGCGCGGTTCCCCGGCTCCGACCGGGTGGGCGTGACGTTCCCCGGCGTGGTCGTCGACGGGGTCACCCGCACCGCGGCGAACGTGGACAAATCCTGGGTCGAGGCGCCGGCGGCGCAGCTGTTCGGCGAGCGGCTCGGCGTGCCGGTCTCCGTGCTCAACGACGCCGACGCGGCGGGCGTGGCCGAGGTGGCGTTCGGCGCCGGCCGGGACCAGGCCGGGCTCACCGTCATGCTGACCTTCGGCACCGGCATCGGCAGCGCCCTGTTCCTGGACGGCACGCTCATTCCGAACACCGAGTTCGGGCATCTCGAGCTGGGCGGCAAGGACGCGGAGCTGCGCGCCTCCGACCGCGCCCGGGAGACCGAGGACCTGAGCTGGGAGAAATGGGCCGGGCGGGTGGAGGAATACCTCCGGCACGTCGAGGGCCTGCTCTCCCCCCGTCTGTTCATCGTCGGCGGCGGGGTGAGCAAGAAGGCCGACCGGTTCCTGCCGCTGATCGACATCCGCACCCCGATCGTCCCCGCTACGCTGCTCAACAACGCGGGCATCATCGGGGCCGCCGTCACGGCCGAGCTCGACGGCCGGGCCCCCGCCCCGGCGGGGATCACGCCGCACGAGGGCGGCGCCAAGGTCACCGGCGACGATCGACGACCGGCGTAGCCGGCGATCCGGCATCGAGCTGCAAGGAGAAGCATGGCCCGCACCGTCGCCACCAACACCACCGTCGACCGCGACCGGCTGCTGGAGTTCCTCCGGCCCCGGCACAGGGCGCTGCTCATGACCACCCGCCGGGACGGCCGGCCGCAGGCCTCGCCGAACACCTGCGGCGTCGACACCGGCGGGCGGATCGTCATCTCCACCTATCCCGAGCGGGCCAAGACACGCAACGCGCGGCGCGACCCGCGGGTGTCGGTGTGCGTGCTCTCCGACGACTTCGGCGGCCCCTGGGTGCAGGTGGACGGCACCGCCGAGGTGCTCGACCTGCCCGAGGCCCTGGAGCCGCTGGTGGAGTACTTCCGCTGCATCTCCGGCGAGCACCCCGACTGGGACGAGTACCGGCAGGCCATGCGTGACCAGGGCAAGTCGTTGATCCGCATCACGATCGACCGGTGGGGACCGATCGCCACGGGCGGCTTCCCCGCCCGGCTCGCCGACGACTGACCCCGCGCGGGGCCCGCTGACCGACGCCGGGGCCGGCGCCGGGGCCGGCGCCCCGGTGTGGCGCCGGCCCCCACCTCGAGGATGAAGCGGGGAGGAAGGGTCAGGCGGCGGCCGCGGCGGGCATGCCGAGCAGGTACCGCAGGGTGTCCCGGTGCATCTCGGCGATCGGCTCCAGCAGGTCCGGGTGGCGCAGCAGCACGGCCGCCTCACGGTCGCGGGCGTCCGGCGTGAGCAGCCGGCGGAACTCGTTGGGCAGCCCGCCCGCCCGCTGCGGGAAGGGCCGCGGGCGGCTGTCGCCGCTCGGCGGCACGGCCGCGGCGACCGCGTCGACGCCCCGGCGGGCCAGCTCCGGGTCGGCCAGCAGGCAGGCCGCCCAGCTGACGACGACCTCGTCCACCCAGGTGCGCCAGCCCTCCTCTTCGGCCTCCTCGTCGTCGGGCTCGCTGCCCACCCGCCAGTCGAGAACGGCCGAGCCGCCCGGCCCGGCGATCGCCACCAGCGCCGCGTCCATCTCGGTCGGGTAGCGCAGCCACGCGGCGACCGTGATCGCCTGGCGCGCCTGCAGTTCCGACAGGGTGTGCGCGACGGTGTCGGGGCTGCCCGCCGGATAGGCGCGCGACAGCCAGTGGGTGCTCGCCGCGATCACCGGCGAGAGCTCGACAGACGGTCCGGCCACGTACTGCTCCTCCGCTCGTGCGCGGTGCACCGTCGGCCCGCGTCACGGTATGTCTCGGCTGCGGGACGCCGCCATCTGAGCAGGGTCACCGGGATGGGACCGCACGGCAACCGGCACGCTCCCCGCGGCCCCGGGCGCCTCGCCGAGGCCGGGACCGCTGGGGCTGATGGTGCGGTCGGGGACGCACGGACGCGTACGCCGCAGCGAAGTCGCGCCTCGATGCGCCGCTCCGAGCGCTCTCCGGTAGGTTGAGGCCATCGGCACGCCGTCGTCTGCGGTGCCTCCACGGCGGAGAAGAATGCCCGGACGGCGGTGGCAATTCGCCGAGCTCGCCCGCGCCCTCCTGACTACGGTGGAGATCATGACCGGTCGCTTTCCCATCGAAGACGTGACCCCGTCGGTGTCCTGTGGCCGCTACCCGGCGAAGGCGGTGGTCGGCGAATACGTCCCCGTCTCCGCGGTGTCCTATCGCGAAGGACACAACGCACTCGGCGTGAACGTGGTATGGCGCGGCCCGGACGGCGAGGCCGAGCCGTTCACCCGGCTGCGGCCCGGTCAACCCGGCCTGGACCAGTGGCACGGCATGATCCGCCCGGACCGGGTCGGTCGCTGGACGTTCACGATCGAGGCGTTCGACGACCCGTACCGGACCTGGCGCGACGCGGTCGTCAAGAAGATCGGCGCCGGGCAGGGCCTGGAGGATTTGGCGAACGACCTGGCCGAAGGCGCCGAGACCCTCGACCTGGCCGCCAAGATCGTGCCGGCCGAGCAGGAGGAGCGGGTGCGCTCCGCGGCGGCAGCGCTGCGCGACGAGCAGCGCTCGCTGTTCTCCCGCGTCTCCCCCGCGCTCGAGCTCGAGGAGCTGCTCTGGTACCACCCGGTGCGGCACCTGGTGACCACGACCCGGTCGTACTCGCTCTGGGTGGACCGCCCGCGCGCGCTCTACTCCGCCTGGTACGAGTTCTTCCCCCGGTCGGAGGGCGCGGAGGTCGGGCCGGACGCCACGCCGATCAGGCACGGCACGTTCGCGACCGCCGCCGCGCGGATTCCGGCCGTGGCGGCGATGGGCTTCAACGTGCTCTACCTGCCGCCGATCCACCCGATCGGCCGGATCAACCGCAAGGGCCGGAACAATACGCTGGTGGCCCGGCCGGAGGACGTGGGCTCGCCGTGGGCGATCGGCTCCGACGAGGGCGGCCACGACGCGATCCACCCGCAGCTCGGCACCCTCGAGGACTTCCGGGCGTTCATCGCGACCGCGCGGGAGAACGGCCTCGAGGTGGCGATGGACCTGGCCCTGCAGGCGGCTCCGGACCACCCGTGGGTCCGCGACCACCCGGAGTACTTCACCCGGCGCGCCGACGGCAGCATCGCGTACGCCGAGAACCCGCCGAAGAAGTACCAGGACATCTACCCGATCAACTGGGACAACGACTACAAGGGCCTGCGCGACGAGGTGCTGCGCGTCGTCCTGCACTGGGTCGCACAGGGTGTCAAGATCTTCCGGGTCGACAACCCGCACACCAAGGCGCTCAATTTCTGGCAGTGGATGATCGCCAAGGTCAAGGAGACCGATCCGGACGTGCTCTTCCTGGCCGAGGCGTTCACCCGGCCGGCCATGATGAACGGGCTCGGCAAGGTGGGCTTCACCCAGTCCTACACGTACTTCACCTGGCGCACGACGGCCTGGGAGATGCGCCAGTACATGGAGCAGCTGCTCGCCTCGATCGACTGGATGCGCCCGAACTTCTGGCCGAACACGCCGGACATCCTGCACGAGTCGCTGCAGCACGGCGGCCCGCCGATGTTCAAGATCCGGGCGGTACTCGCCAGCATGCTCTCCCCGTCCTGGGGCATGTACTCCGGATACGAGCTGTTCGAGCACGTGGCGCGGCCGGGCGCCGAGGAGTACATCGACAACGAGAAGTTCGAGCTCAAGCCGCGGGACTGGGCGGCGGCGGAGCGCACCGGCCGGTCGCTGGCCCCGTACCTCACCAAGCTCAACCAGATCCGCGACCAGAACCCGGCCCTGCACTGGTTGCGCAATCTGCGCTTCCACGAGATCGACAACGGGGCGATGCTCTGCTTCTCCAAGCGCGACCACGAGACCGGCAACACCGTACTCGTGATCTGCTCGTTCGACTCGAGCAACGTGCACTGGGGCAACACGGTGCTGGACATGCCGGCCCTGGGCCTGGACTGGCACGACCGGTTCACCGTGATCGACCAGATCACCGGGACGACGTACGAGTGGGGACAGCACAACGCGGTCCGGATCGATCCGTACGTCGAACCGGCGCACATCTTCGTGGTCGAACAGCGCTGAGCACCCGATTCAAGTACCTGCGGCTGGGTAGGTGGGAACCTGATGGACCTGACGAGCGACGCCGAGTTGACCGCCGTGCACGATCCCGCGGAAGGGAGTCACACCGAGGACGGGGTGGTCGAGCACCCCACTGCGGACGACTTCGGCCACGCGCGGACGCTGCCGGCCGACCGCACCTGGTTCCAGCGTGCGGTGTTCTACGAAGTGCTGGTCCGGGCGTTCTACGACTCCGGATCGGACGGCTCCGGCGATCTGCGCGGCCTCATCGAGCGCCTGGACTACCTGCAGTGGCTCGGCGTGGACTGCCTCTGGCTGCCGCCGTTCTACCAGTCGCCGCTGCGCGACGGCGGGTACGACATCAGCGACTTCTACAAGGTGCTGCCCGAGTTCGGCACGGTGGAGGACTTCGTGGCGCTGCTCGACGCGGCGCACAAGCGCGGCATCAGGGTGATCACCGACCTGGTCATGAACCACACCTCCGACCAGCACCCGTGGTTCCAGGCCTCGCGGCGGGATCCGGACGGGCCGTACGGCGATTTCTACGTGTGGAGCGACACCAGCGACAGGTACCGGGACGCCCGGATCATCTTCGTCGACACCGAGGAGTCGAACTGGACGTTCGACCCGGTGCGGCGGCAGTTCTTCTGGCACCGGTTCTTCTCGCACCAGCCCGACCTCAACTACGACAACCCGGCCGTGCAGAACGCCATGCTGGACGTGCTGCGGTTCTGGCTGGACCTGGGCATCGACGGCTTCCGGCTGGACGCGGTGCCGTACCTGTTCGAGCGGGAGGGCACCAACGGCGAGAACCTGCCGGAGACCCACTCGTTCCTCAAGCACTGCCGCAAGGTCATCGACGACGAGTTCCCCGGCCGGGTGCTGCTGGCCGAGGCGAACCAGTGGCCGGCCGACGTGGTCGAGTACTTCGGCGACCCGAGAACCGGTGGCGACGAGTGCCACATGGCGTTCCACTTCCCGCTGATGCCGCGGATCTTCATGGCGGTACGCCGCGAGTCGCGCTTTCCGGTCTCCGAGATCCTCGCACAGACCCCGGCCATCCCGGACAACTGCCAGTGGGGCATCTTCCTGCGCAACCACGACGAGCTGACGCTCGAGATGGTGACCGACGAAGAGCGCGACTACATGTACTCCGAGTACGCCAAGGACCCGCGGATGAAGGCCAACGTGGGCATCCGCCGGCGGCTCGCCCCGCTGCTGGAGAACGACCGCAACCAGATCGAGCTGTTCACCGCGCTGCTGCTGTCGCTGCCGGGCTCGCCGGTGCTGTACTACGGCGACGAGATCGGCATGGGCGACAACATCTGGCTGGGCGACCGCGACGGCGTGCGTACGCCCATGCAGTGGACGCCGGACCGCAACGCCGGCTTCTCCACCGCGAACCCCGGCCGGCTCTACCTGCCGCCGAACCAGGACGCGGTGTACGGCTACCAGTCGGTCAACGTCGAGGCGCAGCGCGACAGCCACACGTCGCTGCTCAACTGGACGCGTACGATGCTGGCCGTGCGACGTCGCCACGAGGCCTTCGCCGTCGGCACCTTCCGCGAGCTCGGCGGATCGAACCCGTCGGTCCTGGCGTTCCTGCGCGAGAACGGCGACGACGTGGTCCTGTGCGTGAACAACCTGTCGCGCTTCCCGCAGCCGATCGAGCTGAATCTGCAGCACTGGAACGGATACACCCCCGTCGAGCTGACCGGGCACGTGAACTTCCCGCGCGTCGGCCAGCTGCCGTACCTGCTGACCCTGCCGGGTCACGGCTTCTACTGGTTCCAGTTGTGCGGATCGGAGGAGAAGCAATGACGCTGCCTTTCGCCGAGTGGCTACCCCAGCAGCGCTGGTACGCCGGCCGCTCGCGCACCCTGGCGTCGGTCAAGCAGGCGTCCTCGACGGCGCTCGGTGACAACCTCGACCTGGTACTGCTCGACGTCGAGTACGCCGACGGCAGCTCGGAGCGGTACCAGGTGGTCGTCGCCTGGGATTCCGGCCCGATCGTCGAGTACAGCGCGGTGGCCACGATCGGCGCCGACGGCGACCGCACCGGCTACGACGCGCTTTACGACCCCGGCGCGGCGAACCACCTGCTGTCCCTGGTGGCGGCCGGTGGCACCAGAGGGGACATCGCGTTCCAGCCGGAACCGGACGTCACCTTTCCGGTCGGCACGGCCCCGCGGGTCTCCGACGCCGAGCAGAGCAACACCAGCGTGATCTTCGAGCAGGAGGCCATCCTCAAGGTCTTCCGGCGGGTGTCGGCCGGCGTCAATCCCGACATCGAGCTCAACCGGGTGCTCGGCCGGGCCGGGAACAAGCACGTCGCGCGGCTGCTCGGTTCGTTCGAGACCACCGAGAGCGGCGAGCCGTGCCCGCTGGGCATGGTGACGCAGTACGCCGCGAACTCGGCCGAGGGCTGGGCCATGGCCACCGCGTCCGCCCGGGACCTGTTCGCCGACGCCGAGCTGCGCGCCGACGAGGTGGGCGGGGACTTCCAGGGCGAGTCGTACCGGCTGGGTGAGGCCGTCGCGTCGGTGCACGCCGATCTGGCCGTGGCGCTGGGCAGCGGCCCGGCGCCGTTCCCGGTGGACGCGGTGCTGGCCCGGCTGCGCGTCGCCGCCACCGCGGTCTCCGAGATCCAGCAGTACGTGTCGGCGATCGAGGACCGGTACCGCAAGCTCACCGGCGAACCGGTCACCGTGCAGCGCGTCCACGGCGACCTGCACCTGGGCCAGGTGCTGCGCACGCCGGAGACCTGGCTGCTGATCGACTTCGAGGGCGAGCCGGGACAGCCGCTGGAGGAGCGGCGGATGCCCGACTCGCCGTTACGTGACGTCGCCGGGGTCCTGCGCTCGTACGAGTACGCCGCGTATCAGCTGCTGGTGGACTCGAAAGACGACGAGCACCTGGCCGCGCGGGCCCGCGAGTGGGTGGACCGCAACCGGGCGGCGTTCTGCGACGGATACGCCCACGCGTCCGGCCGCGACCCGCGTGAGCAGGGCGCGTTGCTGGCGGCGTACGAGCTGGACAAGGCGGTCTACGAGGCCGCGTACGAAGCCCGGCACCGGCCCGGATGGCTGCGCATCCCGCTGCGGTCCATCAGCCGCCTGGTCGCCTGATGAGGGAAGAGGAGGGTCACGTGATCGGCCAGACCAGTTCCCCGCTCGCCGCCGACCAGCGCGCCATGAACAGCGTGGTGGCCGGGGACACGCACGATCCGCACGCGGTCCTGGGCGCGCACCCCCGCGCGGGGCAGACCGTCATCCGTACGCTGCGCAAGGGCGCCAAGGCCGTCGCCGTGCTGCACGAGGGCGAGCGGGTGGCGATGACCAAGGTGCACGAGGACGGCATCTTCGCCGCCGAGCTGCCCGGCGCCGTACTCGACTACCGCCTCGACGTGGACGGCGTGGAGTACGACGACCCGTACCGGCACCTGCCCACCCTCGGCGAGCTCGACCTGCACCTGATCGGCGAGGGCCGGCACGAGAAGCTGTGGAAGGTGCTCGGCGCGCAGCCGCGCGGCACCGGCGTGGCGTTCGCCGTGTGGGCGCCCAGCGCCCGGGGCGTGCAGGTGATCGGCGACTTCGCCGGCTGGGGCCCGTACGACGGCTGGCCGATGCGCTCGCTGGGCTCCAGCGGCGTCTGGGAGCTGTACATCCCGAACGCGCACGTCGGCACGAAGTACAAGTACAAGATCCTCGGCCGGGACGCGGTCTGGCGCGAGCACGCCGACCCGCTCGCCCAGCACACCGAGGTCCCGCCGGCGACGGCGTCGGTGGTGTTCGAGTCCGGCTACGAGTGGCAGGACGCCGCCTGGCTGCGGCACCGGGCGACGAAGCAGTGGCACCAGGAGCCGATGAGCATCTACGAGGTGCATCTCGGCTCGTGGCGCCCCGGTCTCTCCTATGTGGAGCTCGCCGAGCAGCTCGCCGAGTACGTCGTGGAGATGGGCTTCACCCACGTCGAGATGATGCCGGTGATGGAGCACCCGTACGGCGGCTCGTGGGGATACCAGGTCACCGGCTACTTCGCGCCCACCGCGCGGTTCGGCAACCCGGACGAGTTCCGGTACCTCGTCGACAAGCTGCACCAGGCGGGCGTCGGTGTGATCCTCGACTGGGTGCCGGCCCACTTCCCGAAGGACGAGTGGGCGCTGGCGCGGTTCGACGGCACCCCGCTGTACGAGCACGGCGACTGGCGCCGCGGCGAGCACCCGGACTGGGGCACGTACGTCTTCGACTACGGCCGCACGGAGGTCCGCAACTTCCTGGTGGCCAACGCGCTGTACTGGTGCGACGAGTTCCACGCGGACGGCCTGCGGGTGGACGCGGTGGCGTCGATGCTCTACCTGGACTACTCGCGCAAGGACGGCGAGTGGACGCCGAACCAGTACGGCGGCCGGGAGAACCTGGACGCGATCAGCTTCCTCCAGGAGATGAACGCGACGGTCTACAAGAACTACCCGGGCGTCGTCACGGTGGCCGAGGAGTCCACCGCGTGGCCGGGCGTCACCCGGCCGACCCACCTGGGCGGGCTCGGCTTCGGCTTCAAATGGAACATGGGCTGGATGAACGACACCCTGACCTACATGTCCAAGGAGCCGATCTACCGGCAGTGGCACCACCACCAGATGACCTTCGCGACCGTGTACGCCTGGAGCGAGAACTACATCCTGCCGATCAGCCACGACGAGGTCGTGCACGGCAAGGGGTCGATGACCGGCAAGATGCCCGGCGACGACTGGCAGAAGCTGGCGAACACCCGGGCGCTGCTGGGCTTCATGTGGGCCTTCACCGGCAAGCAGCTGCTGTTCATGGGCTCCGAGATGGGCGACATGCGGGAGTGGAGCGAGGAGCGGGGCCTGGACTGGGACCTGCTGGCGAACCCGATGTTCGGCGGCGTCCAGGACCTGGTCAAGGACCTCAACCAGCGGTACCGGGAGATCCCCGCGCTGTGGACCCAGGACACGTCGCCGAGCGGCTTCCGCTGGATCAGCAGCGAGGACTCGCAGCACAACACCTTCTCGTTCGTCCGCTTCGCACCGAACGGCGACCCGCTGGTGTGCGTCGTCAACTTCGCGGCGGTCCCGCACGAGGGCTACCGGATCGGCCTGCCGCGCTCCGGCCGCTGGCACGAGGTGATCAACACCGACAGCGAGCTGTACGGCGGCTCGGGCGTCGGCAACCTCGGCGCGGTCGAGGCGGAGGACATCCCGTGGCACGGCTTCGACGCCTCCGTGGCGCTGCGGGTGCCGCCACTGGGCGCGGTCTGGCTGCGGTACGAGCCCTGAGATGTGGCCGGGCGCGCCGCCCCCCCCCGGCGCGGGCGGGC
>Ga0081539_10006794_pt1 | contig 10733 bp, 9 predicted proteins | sample TabmetS4T2R2_FD_71023 | JGI IMG/M metagenome (GOLD analysis project Ga0081539, IMG submission 71023) | Tabebuia heterophylla rhizosphere microbial communities from the University of Puerto Rico - S4T2R2 | ecosystem: Host-associated > Plants > Roots > Rhizosphere ... | reverse complement strand
CCCAGATCCTGCGCCGCCGCGAGGATCCGGGAGACGTTCGAACGGCTCGTCCCGAGTTGCCGCGCCACGTCGTCCTGCGTCCGACGCTGCTCGAAGTAGAGCCGTGCCGCCCTGATGAGAAGTTCCGGGTCTCGGGGTGCCGACATCCATGCGACCTTCGGACCGGACTACTTGACCGCACCGAACAGCAGTCCGCGGACCAGCGACTTCTGCGCCATCCAGCCTGCGACGACCACCGGGAGGCTGACCAGGGTGGCAACCGCGGCGACGTGAGCCGTGTAGAGCTCCCCGAAGCTCAGGAACTTCTGAAGGAACAACGGGAGCGTCGACGTGGACGTGGTCAGGTTGACTGCGAAGAAGTACTCGTTCCAGGAGAAGACGGCGCACAACAGCGCCGTGGAGGCCAATCCAGGCCGCACCAGCGGCAGGATGATCGACCTCATGGCTCGCCCCCCACTGGCCCCATCAATCGCGGCAGCCTCGAGAACTTCGCCAGGGATCTCCTGCATGAAAGAGCGGATCATCCAGATGGCCAGCGGCAGGTTCATCCCGATGTGCATGATGACCAAAACCGTGATCGTGTTCAGCAGGCCGAGATTGCTCGCCACGACGTAGATCGGGATGATCCCGGCTGCGATCGGCATCATCTTGGTGGAAATGAAGAAGAACAAGGTGTCCTGAGACTTGACGACCGGGCGGATGGACAGGGCGTACGCCGCGGGGACCGCAAGAACGAGGACAACGAGCGTCGAGGCCACCAGCACCACCAGCGAGTTGACGATGTAGGGGCCGATTCCTGCCTGGACTGCGTCGGCGTAGTTGTCGAGCGTCGGAGAGAAGACGAGTGCGGGGGTGGGTGCCGCCGCCACGACCTCTGTCTGGAAACTCTTCAGCGCCATGAAGCCGATCGGGAGGAAGAGCATGAGGCTGCCGACCCAGCCCACGACGGCGACTGCGACCCGCTGGCGGGGTTTGGAGTTCATCGACGTCCCTCCGCCTGGAAGATGCCCGAAAGCAGCCGGAGGGCCGGCAGCACGAGCGCAATGGTCAGGACGAGCGAGACGACGCCCAGCGCGGAAGCGGAGCCGAAGTCGAAGGCGCTGAAGGCCCTGAGATAGATGTAGTAGGTGATGTTGGTGGTTCCGTACGCCGGGCCACCGGCGGTCAGCAGCGCGATCTCACCGAACGTCTGGATCAAGTTCATCGCCAGCAGAAGCGCCGCCAACTCGATGAAGGGGCGCAGGTGCGGCAGCAGGATGTAGCGGAACCGAAGCAGCACGCCGGCACCGTCCACCTCAGCGGCCTCCACCTGGTCCTGCGGGACGCTTTGGAGACCCGCCAGCATGATCAGGAGAGCGAAGGGGGCGAAACGCCACGTCAGCAGGATGATCAGCGCGACCAGCGGGTAGTCGCTCAGCCACGCCACGGACGGAAGGCCGACGCTCCTGCTGATGAAGCCGAAGAGGCCGAAGGTCGGGTCGAACATGGCGCTGCGCCAGAACAGCGTGACCGCGACAGGCATCGCGAAGAACGGGGTGATCGCCAGCGTTCGGGCGATTCCCCGACCTGGGAAGGTGCTGTTCAAGGCCATCGCGAGCAGTAGGCCGATCACGATGCTGGCCACCGACGCCACGCCGGCGATCAGCACGGTGTTTACTGCCGAGCGCCAGAAGATCGGATCATTGAAGGCGTCGACGAAGTTGGACCCGCGGTTGAAACCCTTCCGGCCGCCGGAGAGCAGGTTCCAGCGCTGCAGGCTGTACCAGATCGTCAGAACGAAGGGGATCTGGGTCAGGATCAGGGTGAAGACCAGGGCGGGTAGCAGGGGGCCGCGTCGCTGCCACCGCTCCCTCCGGCTCAGGGTCCGGGCTGATCTGGGGGCGCGGCCGGGAGCCTCGGTCCGCGAGAGAGGCGCTTCAGCGACTGCCGACATGCCGAGATTCCTTGTCCGGAGTTCGTGCTGCGGGCACTGGTGCCGCCCACAGCACGAACTCCTGCTTCAGCTGCGGCCAGGGACTACTTGAGGTAACCGGCCTTCTTCATGACATCGGTGGTGTAGGCCTGGCTCTTCTCCATGGCCTCCTGTACCGTCATGCCTCCGCTGATGGCGCCGGCGATCTGCTGCGAGACGTAGTCGCCGATGTCGACGAACTCGGGGATCTGGACGTACTGCACGCCCTGGTAAGGAACCGGGCCGACCGTGGTCTGCTTCGGGTTCGCCTTGGAAATCGACTCCAGAGTCAGGTCGGCGTAGCTCTTCGCAGACTCCTGGTACTCGGGAATCTCGTAGGTCGACTTCCGTGAGCCAGGAGGAATCGAGTCCCACCCGGCCTCGGCGCCGGCCAGCTTGATGTAGTCCTTGCTGGTCGCCCAGGAGATGAACTTCCAGGCCGCGTCCGGGTGCTTGGAACTGGCGGTGATGCCGAGGCCCCACGACCACAGCCAGCCCGAGGCCAGGCCGGCCGGCCCCGTCGGCGCCATCGTGAATGCCAGGTTCTGCTTCACCTCCGGCGTCGCCGACCCGAGGACGGAACCCGCGAAGACGGTGTCGTCGTACCACATCGCTGTTTTGCCCTGGCTCATGGCCTGCAGGCAGCCCTCCCAGCCGTCCTTGGCGGCATCTGGCTGACCGTGCTGGCGGAGCAGATCGACGTAGAACTGAACGGCCTGCACCGTCGCGGGCGAAGTGAGCTGTGGGTTCCAGTTCCCGTCGAACCAGCTCCCGCCGAAGGTGTTGATCACGGTGGTGATCGCGGCGAGGTTCTGGCCCCAGCCCGGCAGGCCGCGCAGGCAGATACCGGAGACACCGTTCGCCTTGTCGTCCATCTTGGCCGCCGCGGCCGCGACCTCGTCCCAGGTCGGCGTCTGGGAAATCGTCACGCCGGCCTTCTTGGCCAGGTCCGAACGGTAGAACAGGAACGACGAGGAGCCGTAGAACGGAGCGGCGTACTGCTTTCCGTCCTTGGACAGGATGTCGATGATCGGCTGGTTGAGGTCGGCCTTGTCCCAGGCGGCGTCCTCGGCGACGTAGCCGGTCTGGTCGATGATCCAGCCCCGCTCCGCCCAGATCGGAACCTCGTACGATCCGATCATCACGACGTCGAACTGACCGCCGTTCGTGGCGACGTCCTTGGTCACGGTGGGCCGCAGGTCGTTCTCCGGGAGGGTCGTGAACTTGACCTTGATCCCGGGGTTCTTCGACTCGAAGTCGCTGATGAGCGACTCGGCGGTCTTCATCTGAGGGTTCGCCGCCAGAGCGACGTTGATCGTGATCCCACCTCCGGCGCCCCCGCTGCCGCTGGTGCTCGTGTCATCCGTGCTGCAGGCAACCAGCGACGCCACCGCCAGGGCCGCAACGGCCGCCGCAGCTGGCAGGCGCCTGGAGCCGTTCGACCCCCGAGGATCTGGGAAGTGCATCCTTGAACCCCTTCTCCGGTCGTCTTGTACGTACAGGACGTACGAATGGTAGTGACCATACGAGTCGATCAATCGTACGGTCAATGACACGCCTCCCGACGATTCGGGCCCGACGCCGTCTCGTTACCCGATCGTGACCAGCCGGCACCTCCCGCTCTGAAGTTCGCGCGCTATGCGGCTTGACGCCCGAGATGCACCCATGGGCGGGGCACCCCGGGTGCCTTGCTCGACGCGATCGATTGCGGTGACGCCAGGTGGCGTACGAATGGTCCGTATGGATCGTTCTGTACGAACCGATAGTCTGTACTAGACAATCGTAGAGCCCCGGCCTACGGTGACTCGCGTCCTCGCGACACCGAGCACTCGTCAAGCGAACGGCCCGGTCGGCCGAGTCGTCGCGTCACTCAAGGAGATCGACATGCGCGCTGTTCTCCTCGACGGGAAAGGGGCCGTAAGGGTCACCGACCTCCCGGATCTCGTGCCGGACCCGGACGAGGTGATCATCGCCCCCGAGGTGGTGGGGATCTGCGGGACGGACCTGCACCTCGCCGAGGGTGACTTCCCGGGCTCGTTCCCCGTCGTGCCCGGTCACGAATTCGCCGGGACGGTGCAGGCGGTGGGATCCGGCGTGAGCGGGTTCGCGGTCGGGGACCGGGTCTGCGTCGACCCCAACGTCTCATGTGGCGCCTGTGAGCAGTGCCTCGCCGGCGCCGTCAACCTCTGCTCGAAGCTCGAGCCGATCGGCGTCACCACCAACGGCGCGTGCGCCGAGCAGGTGCGCGCGCCGGCAACCGTTGTCTTTCACCTTCCCGATGACGTCGATATGGCAACCGGCGCCTTGATCGAGCCGCTGGCCTGCGTCCTGCACGCACTCGAACGACTCGGCGCCGGCGTCAGCGGGAAGAAGGTGTTGATCTACGGCGCGGGATCGATCGGTCTCCTCTCCACCGTGCTGACACGCGCTGACCGGGCTTCCGTCGTCGAGGTCGTCGAACCGAGCGCAGTTCGCCGCGAGGCGGCTATCGAGTTCGGCGCCGACCGTGTCTTCGCCCCGGGCGAGCGGACCGGTGAGAAGGATGTCGACCTCGTGATCGAGGCCAGTGGTCACCCGTCCGCCGTAGCCGACTCTCTGGTCAGGCTCGCCGGTCGTGGCACGCTCCTCCAAATGGGCGTCACCAGCCCGGCCGTCACGATCGACCTTCACCCTTACGACCTGTTCGACCGTGAGCTCTCGATCATCGGATCCCAGTCCTTGGCGACAGCCTTCCCGGCAGCCGTCCGCCGCATGCCCAGCCTGTCCGATCTCGCGGCGCGGATGGTGACGCACGCCTTCCCCCTCGAGGCGTACGGCGAAGCACTCGGGGCGGCTCGCTCCGAGGTCGCGCGGAAAGTGCATGTACACCCGCAGGAGTAGAGCCTGCGCCGTCACTTCGAACGCGGCACTCACTGCCGTCACCGCGTACGTACCGTCATAATGCCAAGGTCCGTCTGTTCGATACATACGTACTACCTGTACGCACAATCAGTACCATGGACCGCAGAGCCGGCCCGATGGCCGAGCGTGAGGAGGCGCAGCCATGGCCATGCCCGACGACGTTGCCGGTGCGCCGATCGAAAGGCAGTCCGAGACGCCGTACTACCAGCAGCTCTCGGACGCTCTGGAGAGCAGGTTGGCGTCCGGTGAGATCAAGCCGGACTCCCGCCTTCCGAGCGAAAGCCAGCTGTGTGCGGAGTTCGGCCTCTCGAGGGCAACCGTGCGCCACGCGCTCCGGCATCTCGAAGCGCGCGGAATGGTGTACCGAATCGCCAACCGTGGCGTGTTCGCCGGCAACCGACACGGTCAGCACGGATGGGTGATCCAGAATGCCGAAGGCTTTCTGGAGAATGCCATCACCCATCAAAACCGTTCAGTCACCACCAACGTGGTGCGTTCTGGTTATCAGGTGCTACCGGCGTTCGCTGCCGAGGAACTGGGCCTGCCCGCCGGCACGCAGGGCTTCGAACTCGTCCGGGTTCGGTATCTGGACGGCCAGGCCACCGTCTTCAGTACGAACTACCTGCCGCCGTCCGTGGCGGGAATCGTTGAAAGCGCGTCCGACGCCCTCAACGGGACAGCCTCCCTGAGCCAGCTACTGCACCGCTCGGGCTACGTGCTGGCCGGGGCGAACCGGTTCGTACGCGCCGTCATGGCTACGCCGGAGATCGCCGCGGCTCTCGGCATCTCCGCCCACGAACCGCTGTTACAGGTCCGGTCCACATCATGGCGGGCCGACGGTAGCCGGTTCGACGTCTACGAAACGTACGTGCGCACCGACATCGTCCCGCTCGAGATCAACGTGCGCGCACTCTAGCCTCGGTCTTTCATTAGGCCGTTGATCATGGTGCTGGTGGCGGGTTTTCGATCTCCGTTTCGGGCCTCTGGTGGTGGGCGTGCGCGGACGGCCGGCGTGGTGTCCGGCGTCTCCAATCGGTCTTGGTGGCGGGCGGGTCAGGGCCGGGCGGGTGGTGGGATCGCCCGGAGCTGCTGGAACGCGGCGGCGAGCTCGCGTGCCCAGGGCCAGGACGCGGGTAGGCGGATCCAGATACGGCGTTGGCCGCGGGTGATCCGGGCGGCGACGTGCAGCAGCCGGTAGCGCAGCTTCTTCGGTTCTGCGGCGGCGAGATCGCCGTCCAGGAGCATGGTCTGGGTCCAGGCGAGCAGGTCCGCGGCGGCCAGTGCCAGTTCGAGCCAGACGGTGTTGATCGCGAATGACCTGGAAGGGAATCGACCGTAGCCGGTGTCCTTGCCGGTGCGGATCCGGTCCTCGACTCGGACGTGGGCGCGGTGGCGCGCTTCGAGCGCGGCGAGCTGGCCCACCTTCGTGCTGGTGGCGAAGGTCTGGAACCGGTAGCCGTGCACGTCGCTGAAGGTGAGTTGCGCGCCGGGATGCGGGCGTTCGCGCCGGACGATGACCCGGATCCCGGGCGGCCAGCCGTTCGCGGCCAGGTCCAGGCCGTGCCGGGCCAGAACACCGGTCAGTTCGGCCACGTCGGCGCCGTCGCGCAGCTTGCCATCGGTCCGGACCGCCGGGGTCCACGCCCATTCCGGTAGGGCGAGGATCGCGGCTTGGACCTGGTCGGTCATGGTGAACCCGATCGAGTAGTCCACCAGCAGGCCCGGCCCGTCGGGTGCGTGCCGCAGAGCGTGTAGGTGGTGCAGCCACGCCTTGGTCGCGCCGGCGCCGTCCGCGCGGACCAGGATCGGGGCGCCGTGCCGTTCGTGGTCGGGGATCTGCGCCAACGCCAGGTCGGTGACGGCGATGTGGTCCGCGGCGGTGTTCGCGCCCGCATTCCCGGGTCGCAGGATCCCGGCCAGCGCCTCGTTGGTGTTGTCCAGGAACGCGAGCACCGGGTGATAGCCGAAGCCACCCTTGAAGTTCGCCGCCGCGGACTCCTTCTCCGAGTGGCAGGTCACCAGCGTCGCGTCGATGTCGATCACCAGCCCCGGCCAGGACCGCCCGCCGGCCCGCACGACCGGCAGCGCCTGATCGGAACCGCGTAGTTCGGCACGGGCCAACCAGATCCGCTCCCTCGCCCCCGCCCTCGCCGCCCGCAGCCCGGCGAGATCCTCGGCGTCGACCCCGGCCAGGACCCGCCATGCGGTCGGGGTCGAGGCCACCGGCCCGAACAGCGCCGGCTGCTCCCGCAGCACCGCCAGATCGCTGATCGTCTCGCCACCGTCGGCCAGCGTCACCGCCAGATCCGTCAGCACCCGCCCGGGGCTGTGCGCCGAGCGCCGCTTCCGGCCCATCGATGCGACGACGTCGAACCCGTCGTCCAAGCCGCTGACCTGCGCGATATCGGCCAGCAGCCGCGACCCGGCGTGCGACACGACGCCCGCCCCGTCCGCGGTCACAGTGATCTTCGGGCGCGTCGTTGTAGCGTGCACCTACGGAGTGCCTCTCCAGCTCGGCGAACATGACCCCTCGACAAGGTCACGATCCCAAGCAGGACAGGCACTTCCGTGCATCTACCGCCGTGTCGCCCACCGGCCAGATCAACCGCCTACTGCAACGACAGGGCTAGTGTCCTGAGTCGTTAATCCGCATGCAGTACTTGGCGATGGAGTCGAGGATCTGGTCGGCGGTCTTGGTCCAGATGTAGGGCCGAGGGTTGTCGTTCCAGGTGGTGATCCAGGCGCGGATATCGGCGTTCAGGGCGCGGACGGAGCGGTGGGTGCCGCGTTGGAGTTTCTTGGTGGTGAGCTCGCCGAACCAGCGTTCGACCAGGTTCAGCCAGGAGGCGCTGGTCGGGGTGAAGTGCAGGACGAACCGGGGATGGGCCAGCAGCCACCGTTTGATCGCCGGGGTCTTGTGGGTCGAGGCGTTGTCCAGCACGACGTGGACGTCGTACTCGGCCGGGACCTCGCCGTCGATCTTGGCCAGGAACTTCTTGAACTCGATCGCCCGGTGCCGGGAGTGCAGCGAGTGGATGACCTTGCCGGTGTCGATGTCCAAGGGCGGCGTAGAGGCTGGAGGTGCCCGCTCGCACGTAGTCGTGAGTGGCTCGGGCGGGCGTGCCGGGCAGCATCGGCAGCACCGGGGCGGTCCGGTCGAGGGCTTGGATCTGGCTCTTCTCGTCCACGCAGAGCACGACCGCTGCCTCGGGCGGGTCGAGGTAGAGCCCGACGACGTCGTGGACCTTGTCCACGAACTGCGGGTCCTTGGACAGCTTCCAACTGTCTTGCCGATGCGGTTGTAGGCCGAACGCCCGCCAGATCCGGGAGACCGCGCTCTGGCTCAGCCCGGCGTGCTCGGCCATCGACCGGGTCGACCAGTGCGTCGCGTCCGCCGGCGCCGTCTCCAGCGTCGCGGTGATCACCCGCTCGACGTCGTCGTCACTGATCGTGCGCGGCCGGCCCGGACGCGGCTCGTCCAGCAGCCCGTCCAGTCGGTCCTGGGCGAACCTGTTACGCCACTTCCGAACCGTGCCGACATGAAGCGACAACCGCTGCGCGATCTCCGTGTTCGTCCCGCCCTCGGCGCACTCCAGCACGATCCGCGACCGCTGCGCCAACGCCTGAGCACTCGTCGGCCGCCGCGCCCACGCCTCCAACTGCTCCCGCTCCTGATCAGCCAGCACCAGCGGAACCGCAGAAGGCTTCGGCACCAACTCAGACTGGCAACTACTGGCCGATTAACGACTCAGGACACTGGCCCGGAGCACCATCTGCGCCAGGCTGGGCAGTTCCTATGACGACCTGACACCCACCGTCGATGCGGAAGGTTGGCGCCTGAGCATGCGGCGTTTGCCTCACGGCAAGAGGAACGAGGCCGTCACCGCCGCCACGCTGCGGAAACGGTGGTGCAGATCTGTGGTGTGCCCTGCCGGGGGCACACAGAACCTCCGCAAGATCGTTTGCTGCGGCGGCGTCGCCGGCCGGTGATGTCGTGTCAGACCTCCGTTCGCGGGTGCCGCATAGGCGGACATCGAGGCGGACGAGTCAGACGTGGGCGGCCGGCCTCACCCTAGGGCAACCCCAGCGCGTCCCAGCAGGAGAAGTGGTGTCTAGCTTTCACTTTTGCCAAGGTGGGCATGTGACGAAGCGAGCGTCCAAGGACCGGGCCCTGCGTAGCGATGCCGCGCGCAACCGCAGCGCGATCGTCGCGGCGGCGCAGCGTGCCTTCGCCAAGGATGGCCTGCAGGTGCCCTTCGATGAGATAGCCCGGCAGGCGGGTGTCGGCGAGGCAACCGTGCACCGGAGGTTCCCGGATCGTGCTTCGCTGATCGCTGCCGCGTTCGGCGACAAGATGGTCGACTACGCCGACGCCGCCGCCGAAGCGTTGGCCGAGCCCGACGCGTGGCTGGGTTTCTGCGGCTACGTGCGTCGCGTGTGCGCCATGCAGGCCGGCGACCGCGGCTTCGCCGATCTGCTTACCATCACGTTCGTCGCAGCGAGTCCCGGGGTCGAGGAATTGGAACATCGACGTAGCGCCGGCTACCGGGACTGGGACGCCATCGTTCGGAAGGCCAAGGCGACCGGGCGGCTACGTCCCGACTTCCATCCCGACGATCTCGTCGTGCTGCTTATGGCCAACGCCGGCGTTGTCGCCGCCACCGCAGGCAGTGCACCGGATGCATGGCGACGCCACGTGGAATTCCTGTTGCAGGCATTCGCGGCCGACAAAGCTCAGCCTCTACCGCCGCTGCCGGCACGCGACAGTCTCTTGCAGGCCTTGCAACGTTTGCGGTGGACGTAACCGAGGCGCTTCACTCTCATCCGGTCGGGTTGTGCGCTCATGCGTTCCAGACCAGCGGTGCCTTACCAATCCACGTACCCTGCTCGACGGCGTCGAGCAGGAAACTGGCGAAGTCCGCGCGATAGATTCGGCTGCCTGGCTTGTCCGTCCCGGCTTCAGCAGCCCGTACCTCATGGCCAACCGGCTTGTCGGTGAGCCTGACGGCTCGGGCCAGGGTCCAGTCGGCAGACGAGGCCCGGACGATGCGGTCGACGCCGGTGTGATCGGTCCACACGGCCTTGAGGTTCGACAGTCGGATGAATGCGCGGAACAGCCGGTTGAGCCGCGTCCAGTCGTCGGCGGCACCCAGAGCAGAGGCCAGGACAATCCGGCGGATGCCGTTCTCGTCCATCACGGTGAGGACGTTGCGGGTGGCGTCGGTCATGAATGCTGGCGGGCTGATGGGCTTGGCCCATGGGTTGTCGGAGGTCCGGGAGTTGTTGAGCGTGCCGATCACTGCCTGAGCGCCGACCGCCGCCTTGCGGATGTCGTCGATGCTGGACGGCGTACCGCCGATCAACTCGATGCCGGCCGGAACGTCGACAGCGCTGGGATTCCGCACGAGCGCGCGAACGCGGTGCCCGCGTGCGGCGGCCTGCGCGAGCAGATGGGCCCCGGTGCGGCCGCTGCCGCCGAGAACGAGGAGGTCAGTCATGGCGATGCAGTTGCCTTTCGAGTCGCGGAGAGCGCAGACGCCTGCCTCCTGTGGGTCGCCGGTCGGCAGGAGTCGATGCGTGGTCTGGAAGGACCCCGAGCAGCCCACCTCGCTCGCTTGTCCCTGTCTTGCGACCGCCGACGCCCTTGCCTGTCGCGTCTCGCGCGATGGACCCGCAGAAGTGGAGCACTCCCTTCACTTCAACTCTAACACAGAACTGGAGTATGTCCTCCACTTGTGCTCCTGGTATGGATGCGACCGGGCAGATGTGGCCCGGTCGGCCCAACCCTCGGGCCTCGGTCCCTGGCGCAAACCTCCTTCTACCTCTTCAAGCCTCCTTCTACATCTTCTGGCCGGCCCGCCTCCGGCGGGTCGGGGGCCGC
>Ga0081539_10006793_pt1 | contig 10734 bp, 7 predicted proteins | sample TabmetS4T2R2_FD_71023 | JGI IMG/M metagenome (GOLD analysis project Ga0081539, IMG submission 71023) | Tabebuia heterophylla rhizosphere microbial communities from the University of Puerto Rico - S4T2R2 | ecosystem: Host-associated > Plants > Roots > Rhizosphere ... | reverse complement strand
CGGGTGGAACGATCCGAGCGCTGCCGGCATGTTGGGCGGCGGCTGGGCGATGCAGCCTTCCGGGATGATGATCTCGGTCGCGTTGAACAGGCCTTCGTTCTTGACGATGGTCGGATCGATCGCCGCGGCGACTTGCGTCATCGCATAGCCGCGGCTGTTGGCGAAGGTGTTCCAAACGCCGACCAGGTTCGGGCGATCGTCGGTGCCGGTCAGATCGATCGTCAGCTGGTCGCCCTTGACGGTGCAGGTCACATGGACCTTCACGTCCTTGGTGCCCTGGGTGTCCTGATCGATATAGACGGTCGCCTCATAGGAGCCGTCGGGCCACTTGGCGATCTCCTCGCGGAAGCGCTTCTCGCTGTGGTCGATATTGTAGTTGATCGCCGCCTTGACCGTCTCGGTGCCCCATTTGCGCAGCACGCCCTGCAGCTGGCTCACGGCGAGCTGGGTGGCGCCGATCATCGCCGCCAGGTCGCCCGCGAAGGAGGGAAAGCGGTTGTTGCGCTCGAGCATCTTGATCACGTCGCGGCGCTTCTCGCCGCGATGCACCAGCTTCAGGCAGGGGATGGCGAGTCCTTCGGTATAGATGTCGGTGGCTTCGAGGGTGAAGCCGCCGGGGTCCTTGCCGCCGGTATCGCCCTGATGCGCCTGCAGCGTGGTGATCATCACCAGCTCGCCGTCATCGTCATAGACGGGGGCGTAGACGTTATAATCGGGCAGGTGACCGCCGCCATAATCCGGGTCATTGCCGACAAACACGTCGCCGGGTCCCCAGTCGAACTCCTCCATCATCATCAGCCCGTAGCGCGAGGTGACCTGGGTGACGAAGCCGAGGTGCGGCGTGCCGATCGCGCTCGACGCCAGGCGCCCATTCGCATCGATGATGCTGGCATTGCGCTCATTCGACTGGTTGATGATCGCCGACGAGGCCGACCGGCCCAGATGGGTGGCGGACTGGAAGCAGACCGTTTCGAGCGCGCCACGAATGATCGAGGCGGTCACCGGATCGATGTTCGCCGAGGTGGCAAGGGGTGGCCGCTTTTCAGCGAACTTCTTGTTCAGCTCGTACGACATGGCGAGGCTCCTCTCTTCAGCCTTCACAGGCATAAAGCGCCAGAATGATAAAACCATAGCACGAAGCCTTGGCCGATCTCGACAGATGATGCGGCGCCCCATGCACTTTACGAACAAACAAACCATTGATCCGCTTGATCCCGGCGCCGCTTGCTTGCATGCGCATCCAAGCAGAGGCTGAAAGGGTAGACGTGACGGCGCAGAGCGACCTTGAATCATTGCGGCAGGAGGTGCGCTCCTGGCTCGACGAGAATGTCCCGCGCGACTGGCGCGAAGTGGCCAAGGACCAGGGCCAGTTCCTCAATGTCCAGAAGAGCTGGTTCAGGAAGCTGGTCGATGCCGGCTATGCCACGCCGCACTGGCCGGCTGGCTGGCCTGGCGGCGGCCGTTCGCTGGCCGAGCAGAAATTGATCTACGAGGAGCTTGCCCGCGCCGACGCGCCGCGGCTGATCCTCTATTTCGTCGCGCTCTACCATACCGCCTCGACCCTGCTCGCATGGGCCACGCCCCAGCAGCAGACCGAACTGCTGCCGCGCATTCTTCAGGGCGAGGTGTGGTGCCAGGGATTTTCGGAGCCCAATGCGGGGTCCGATCTGGCGTCGCTGCGCTGCAAGGCGGAGCGCCGCGGCGATGTCTATGTCGTCAATGGCCAGAAGATCTGGTCGACCCTGGCGCAATATGCCGACAAATGTCTGCTCCTGGTCAGGACCAGCAGCGATGGGCCGAAGCAGGCGGGGATCACCTTCTTGCTGATGGACATGCGCAGCAAGGGGGTGACCGTCCGGCCGATCAACCAGATCACCGGCGACGAGGAGTTTTCCGAAATATTCCTCGACGACGTCGAAATCCCTGTTGCCAACCGGCTCGGCGAGGAAAATCAGGGCTGGGCGGTCACGCAATCGACCTTGTCCTCGGAACGGGGCCTCACCCTGCTCGAACTGAGCGACCGCCTGCGCGGTGCGCTGTGGCGCATCGCGGCGCTGATCAGGGAAAAGGGACGAAGCGACGACCAGGGGGTGCAGCGCGACTTTGCCCGCCTCACTACCCGGGTCGAGGCCTGCCGTGCGCTCGCTGATCAATTCCTGCTCAAGCATATGGCCGGCGAGGACCAGATCGGCGATGCGTCGATCGTCAAACTCTTCTATGCGCGGGTGCTGCGCGAATTTGCCACCTTGGGTAGCCGCCTCGGCGGCATCGATGCGCAATATCGGCTGCCGATCACCTACGGAGGTGGCCAGGAGACCGGCAACTGGATGGCAGATTTCATGAACAGCTATGCCTGGTCGATCGCCGCCGGCAGCGACGAGATCCAGAAGAATGTGGTGGCCGAGCGGCTGCTCGGCATGCCGCGTGAGCCGAAGAACTGGACGCTTCAGGGGGCGGGCCAATGAACATCGTCCGCACCGAGCTTCAGGACAGCGCGCGCAAGCTATTCGATCCCGCCTCCTATGTGCCCGACCGGCAAAAGAGCTGGGACGGCATTGTCGAGATGGGCTGGCCGGCGCTTGCCATTCCCGAAGAGCTGGGCGGCCTTGGCGAGGGCAAAGCGGCGCTCACCACCCTCTATCGCGAGATCGGCCGGGTCCTTGCTCCCGTGCCTTTTCTTCCCGTGATGCTGGCCGCGCAGGCCATCTGCCAGTCGCATACTCTTGCCAACCGTGAGAGCTGGGTGGAACGGCTGATCGCCGGGGAAGTGATCACCTGCTCGCTGCTCGATCCGATTGTGGATTGTCACTCCAACGGCAAGCTCTCGGGAACGCTGGATGCCGTCCCTGATGCGGACAAGGCAAGCCACGTGCTGGTCGTCACGCCGGACAAGAGGCTGTGCGCGCTCGTCGCGCTCGATCGGCCTTCGGTCACTATGACCGGGCGCCGGATGTGGGACGAAAGTCGCCCTCTGTTCGATGTCGTGTTGAACCACACTGAGGTGCAACCCGATCTGGTCCTCGCCCGCGACGATGATGCCGCGAGACTGGCCGCCGAACTGCAGGAGCATTTGCTCCTCGCAACAGCTGCCGACAGCGTGGGCGCGGCGGCCGCCACGCTTGATATGACGGTCGAATATCTGAAGACCCGCCGCCAGTTCGACCGCCCGCTAGCACTCTTCCAGGCACTCAAGCATCGCTGCGCCGATCTCAAGGCACTCCTCGATTCTGCCGATGCGCTCGTGGAAAAATATGTGGCCGGTGATACCGGATTGCCGTTCGATGCGGTCACCGGGGCCGGTGCGGTGAAGAGCTATGCGGCCTGGGTCTTCCGTGCGATCGCCGAAGAGGCCATCCAGCTTCATGGCGGCATCGGTCTCACGTCCGAACATCCGTGCCACCTGTTCCTGAAGCGCTCGTTCCTCAATGCCAGCCTCGGCGGCACGATCGACGAATGGGAGACCGTGGCGGGACAGCAGGCGCTCGCCGCGAACTCCTAACCTTCCAGCGCCTTGGCGCGTGCGTCCATCAGATTCTTGAGATGATTGACCGCATCGCCGGTGGAGACGCCGCCGTCGATCGGCAGCACGATCCCGGTGACCTGGACCGACCGGTCGCTGGCGAGATAAAGCGCCGCCTGGGCTACATCCTCGGGGCTGCCGATCCGTTTCAGCGGCCGGCTCGCGGCCCAGACGGGACGCAGCGCCTCGTTCAGCCTTGCCCACGTGTCCTCCCCCATGCCCGGCGGCACGAAGGAGTTGAGCTCGGTGGGGATGTGGCCCGGCGTCAGACAGTTCACGCGGATATTGTGCTCGGCCAAATCGATCGCCACCGATTTGCTGAAATGGATGACCGCGGCCTTGGAGGCACGATAGGTCACCACGCCAAAGCCTGCGACCGAGCCGGCGATCGAGGCGGTGTTGATGATCGACCCGCCGCCATGCTTCGCCATATGCCGGCCGGCCAGCTGGGTGCCGAGCATCACGCCCCACAGGTTGATGTCGATGATGCGACGGAAATCCTGCAACTCGTCGTCGAGGAAGCGCTTGTGGTGTGAGCCGCCGATGCCTGCATTGTTGAACATGATGTTCAGCCCACCGAACTCGGCCACCGCATAATCGACCAGCGCCTGCATCTGGTCGCGGTCGGAAACATCGGTGGCCTTGAACCGTGCGGACTCGCCCAATCGTGCGGCCAAGGGCTCGCCGCGGTCAGCCGCCACGTCGGCGATCACCACCTTGGCGCCTTCGGCAACGAACAGCTCGGCAGTGGCACGGCCGATTCCGGCCGCACCTCCAGTGATCACGGCAACCTTGCCGGCAAGATCCTGACCCATAGTGCGGCTGTTACCTGCGGCTGAAGGTGATCGGCAATCGCTCGAGCGACCGCGTCGCCACGGTCGGCAGATAGCGGATGTCCTCGAGTGGAATGGCCAGCTTGATGTCCTTGAGCCGCTTGGCCACCTCGCGTGCCGCGACCTTGATCTCCATTCGGGCCAAAGCAATGCCGATGCAGCGGTGGGTGCCCGTGCCGAAGGCGATCTGCTTGCCGAGATTGCCGCGTTCCATGTCGAACTTGCGCGGGCATTCGAACACCGTTTCGTCGTCATTGCCTGACGCGAACAGCAGCAGCATCGGCGCATTGGCCGGCAGCAGCGTGCCGCCAAGCTCCACTTCCTCGGTGGTCATGCGCGACAGGCCACGCACCGGCGGCTCGATGCGAAGCAGCTCCTCGACGAACCGCGTCACCAGCCGGTCATCGTCATTATCCACCGCGTCATAGAGCAGCTTTGCAACGTCGGGCTGGGTGGCCAGGATAAAGAACAAATTGCCGAGGCCGGTCGCGGTCGTCTCATTGCCGGCGATCAGCAGCGCACGGACCAGCGAGACGACTTCCTTGAAGTTGAGAGCCGGGTCGGGATCGCCCTCGGCGTGCGCGTGCACCAGGTCGGAGATCATGTCCTCCTTGGGGTTCTGCTCACGATCGCGAATGTGGCCGATCAGGAAGTTCTGCAGGTCACAGATCTGCGCGGCATGCTTGCGCATGTCCTCGCGGCTCTGCAGCGCGCTGATCTGCGCAGTGACGGCATGCGACCATTCCTGGATCTTGTGCCCGTCGAAATGATCGAAGCCGAGCTGCTCGCAGATGATGGCGATGGTCATCGGCACGGCGAACTCGTTCACCGCATCGGCCTCGCCCTTGTCCGCCATCTTGTCGATCAGGTCGCCGACCACCTGGGCAATGCGCGGCTCGAGCTCCTTTACCCGGTGCGCGGTGAAGGCATGGTCCATCAGCCGGCGCACGCGGGTGTGATAAGGCGGATCACTCATGATAGCGTCGGGGAAGAACCCCTGGCCGTCGCGCTCCAGGATCGCCTTGAATTCGTCGGCAAATCCTCCGGCGTAAATGCCCTGATAGCCCTTCTCCATCGAGAAGATGTTCGGCGAACGGCTCACCGCCGCGATGTCCTCGTAACGGGACACCAGCCACATCCCGAGCTTCTCGTCGAAATGGACGGGGTCTTCATGCCGCATGGCAGTGTAATAGGCATTGGGATGCGCCAGGATCCTGGCGTCGGTCAGGCTCGACTCGGCCAAAATGTCCTTTTCGTTGCCGTGCGCGACAGGGCAGCCCTCGGCTTCCTGCATCTGCGGCGCGCTCGAATCCATTCTACTATCCTTCCATAGGTCCGCTGGGGGCGGTCAAAGTTTCACTATCCTACTCAAGCGCAAGGAAGCCGTCACTGCCATGACCCCGATTGAATGCAGCGTTGCCCTTGCGAGCAAGAGCATCCTTGTTCAGCGCAGCGTTCGGAATGCCTGGCGCAGCTCTGAGACGAACAGATCCGGTTGCTCGAACGCGGCGAAATGGCCGCCCTTTTCGAGCTCGTTCCAATGGATGATATTGCGATATTTGCGCTCTGCCCATTTGCGTGTGGGAACGAATATGTCCTGCGGAAAGATGCTGCAGGCGATCGGAATGTCGATCGGATCGGCGGCAAAACGGCGGAAGCTCTCCCAGTATAGCCGCGCCGAGGACGCTGCGGTTCCGGGCAGCCAGTAGAGCATGATATTGTCGAGAATCTCGTCGTAAGTCAGGATCGTGCAGGGATCACCGGCGCAATCGGTCCATTCATAGAATTTCTCGTAGATCCAGGCCGCTTGGCCCACCGGTGAATCGACAAGTCCATAACCGAGCGTCTGCGGCCGCGTGGATTGCTGCTGCGCATAGCCGTTGCCCTCGGCACGATAGCGTTCCGCCCTGGCGAGCGCCGCTTGCTCCTTCTCGTTGAGACTGCCGCGCTCGCTTCCGCTTGGCAGGGCGATGACCATGTTGAGGTGCACGCCGCGCACTTCGGGGCGAGCGAGGCCCGCGATCGTGGTCGTCACGGCTGATCCCCAATCGCCACCCTGCGCCACGAAATGCTCGTACCCCAGCCGCCGCATCAGCTCGCACCAGGCGTTGGCGATCTTCGGCACGTTCCAGCCTTGCTCGTTTGGCTTGTCGGAAAAGCCGTAGCCGGGGAGCGACGGGGCGACGATGTGGAAGGCGTCTTCAGCGCGCCCGCCATGCGCGACCGGATCGGTAAGCGGGCCGATGATCTTCTGAAACTCGATCACCGAACCCGGCCAGCCGTGGGTGATCAGCAACGGCAGCGCATTCGGCTCGGGCGAGCGCTTATGGAGGAAGTGGATGCCAAGGCCCTCGATATCTGTCTTGTACTGGCCGATGCCGTTTAGCCAGGCCTCGCAGCGCCGCCAGTCATAGCTCTCCTGCCAATAGCGGCAGAGTGCCTGTAGCTGCGACAGCGGAACCCCCTGCGACCAGTCGCCGACTGTTTCCTTTTCGGGCCAACGGATGGCGTCGAGCCGCCGCGCCAGATCATCGAGCGCCTCCTGGTCGATCTGCAAATGGAAAGGCTCGATTGCGGTACCCAAGGTGCCTTCCTTGTTCGTCACCCCCGCGAGCGCGGGGGTCCAGCTTTCCTCCAATTCGATAGGAGAAGGAAGCTGGATTCCCGCTTGCGCGGGAATGACGAGGAAGGGAGTACTCTAAAATCCAAAGGACAGCTCGATCCCGTAGGTGCGTGGTTCGCCCACGTCGGCGGCATTATGGCCCAACGGTCCCGCCAGCGGCATGCCGCCGGTGAAATAGGCTTTGTCGAGCAAATTCTTGCCGAACAGGGCCGCCGAGAAATGGCTGCCCATGATCCTGTTCCACTCGAGCCGCCCGTTCACCAGCGCATAGCCGGGCAGCTTGGTGCCGGGTGCGATGGAATTGGCCGAGTTCGAGAAAAACTGGTGGGTCTGGGCGTAAACTTCGCCGCGCAGCCGCACGGCTCCGACATCCTCCGGCACGGGGAAGTCGACCTGCGCATAAGCCGTTCCGGTCCATTTGGGTGTGTCCCCGACCGGTCCGAACTGGAACAGGTTCCCGAACAGGACGGTCGAGTTCTTGGTGAACTTGGCAGCGGTGAGGGCGCCCGATCCGCCGATCTCGAGCCACGAAGCGGGCCTGATCGAGCCCTCCACCTCGATGCCGCGCACGCGCATGGCTGGGAGATTCACTGTTACGGCGATGGACGCGAGCCCGCCCGACCCGTCTGGGTCAGGGAACTCGACGCGCTGCACGTCCTTGATCCATTGATTGTAGACGGCAATGTTCAGCGTAGCCGGACGTCCGAAGGCATGGCCGCGGAATTTCACGCCGCCTTCCACGTCCTTCGTATGCTCGGACTTGAACAGGTCGCCGCCCTGCGTCGCATCCGCGTTGACGGGAGGCGCCGATCCGTTGAACCCACCGCTGCGGAAGCTGCCGCGGGTCTTGAGGTAGGTGAACAGTTCCGGCGTGGCCTGATATTCCAGGCCTGCTTCCCAGCTCGGATCGTTGAACGTCTTGTGCTGATCGGGCGCACCGAAGGTGAACGTCGCGGCCGGCAGCTGGGCGATGCTTACGCGCTCGCGGGTCCAGCGCAGGCCGGCGGTAAAGCGCAGGGCGCCGGTCAGGCTGTACGTGCCCTGCGCATAGACCGCATCGGTCTTGTTCTTGATCCGGAAATTGTTCGTCACCGTCACCGGCGGCAGGATCGGCAGCAGCTCGAAATAGGTCTGCGGCCAGAGCGTATCGACCGTTTGCCGCTGTACGTAGACGCCGGCGACATAGTTCAGCTTGCCACCAAAGCCGGTGCCCTGCAGCTGCATCTCGTCGGAAAAGTTCTTCACCTTCTGTCGGTTGCCGAATTCGCCGGTAGCCAGATTGCTGGTCAGGATGGTGATGAACGGGGCGCCGAGTTGAGGCTGTTCCGAGCGAATGCGCGAATGCGATGCTCCGAAGATGTTCTCAGCTTGAGATTGTCGCTCAGGTCGATATTCGTGGTGTTGGTGACGATCCAGTCCCTGCCATGGTGCTCGGCCGGCCCCGGATGGCGCGTCTTGTAGGGGCCGATCCGCCGCTGCTCGTTGACGTAGTCGATCAGCCCTGGCGCATAAGCCTGCGGGTGGGCGGCGAGATAGGCGGCCCAGGCGCCCGGGCCGAATATCAGGTCAAGCGTAGGCCCGAACAGCAATCCGCTTCCGCAGGTGAGCGAGAAGCCATTGTTGGTCTGGCCGCAACCGTAGACGCTGTAGGTATAGGAGGCGCCCGTGTTGGTGCCGCCGGTCTTGGTATATTGGAAGACGGTCGTATTCTCGATCGCGTCCATCGGCCGCACGGTGAGCGAGACGCGTCCGCTCGTGCGGCGGATTTTGCCGAGATGGTCGCCATTGAAGAGGTTGAGGATATAGCCGTCGCGCCGCACCACATCCAGGGCGCCGCGCAGCAGCACCTTATCCTGGACAAGCGGAACGTTCAGCATGCCCTCGGCTTCGCGAAGGTCGAGATTGCCGATCCGCACCCGGCCGAGCATCGACAGTTCGTTCTTCGGCTTGGCGGAGGTGTAGAGGACGGCGCCGCCGGTCGTGTTCCTTCCGAACAGCGTTCCCTGCGGACCCTTCAGCACCTGGATCGACTCCAGGTCGAAGAAGGACGATGCGCCGCTGATCGTCAGCGGCACTTCGTTGAAATAGGTGACCACCGCGGAGGGCGAGCCGCTGAACATGTCCGCACTCTGGCCACGGATCGTATAGGTCAGCGAGTTGTTGCCCTGGGTCTGGCGGATCGTCAGGCCCGGCGTCGAAATCTGCAGGTCCGCATCGCTGCGGATCGAGCGCTCGAGCAGCTGCTCGCTGTTGAACGCGGTCACCGCGACCGCCGATCGGGACAGGCCTTCGCTGCGCCGGCGGGCGGTGACGACAATCTCCTGATCCGGATTGGCCGAGCGGGCCTGTTGGCTGCTGCCGGCCTGCTGCGCCAGCGCCGGGACTGGCGACAGGAACGCGAGCGCCACGAGCGCATGGGCCGAAGCCCCGACCAGCCGCAGACGCTTGGCATCGGCATGGAATCTGTTCATATTTTCCCCCTCTCGCACGCCCCATTTTGGGCACGTGCCCCTTGCATTTGTTTATCTCGGGGGCGGTGCAGCAGCTCGCCTGCACCGCCCTGGTCGTTCGCTCTTCGCTCAGCGCCGCTGCAGCGCGTGCCAGTCGCGGTTTAGCGGTTCCATCGCCACATATTTGTCGACCGCGCGCTCGAAATGGCGGACCCGAATTTCCTGATAATTGCCGAGCGTGAGACCGTGCTTCGCGCTCGCTTCCAGCCCCTCCTGCTGGAGGAACAGATTCTCGGTATCCTGGTCCATGATGTGGCCGAAGCCCGGGTCCATACCCTCGGCGTCGCAGAATGATTGTTCGTGGGTAAGATGGATCGGCTCGGCCGGGTCGGGCCGCGTTCCGTCCGTGGGCACCGGCCGCAGGAAGATCAGTTCGAAGATGGTTTCGCGATGGTCGCGCGGATTGGGCAGGAAGCGATAGACCATCGGCAATGAGATGCCGGGGAAAAGGAAGGTGTTCGGAAAGATCGTATAGGAGAAGCAATCGAGGATCTCCGAATCCGAGACGCTGCTTAGATCGGTCTTCGTTGCCTGCTCGAACATGCCGCGGAACATGTCCGCCATCATCTGCCGTGCGGTGCCGCCTTCCGGAACCTTCGGCCTGTCGCCGGTCAGCACGGAGGCGTCGCCCACGGTGAACTGATCGAGAATATCCTGTTCGGTGTACTTGCCCTCCAGATGCGGGCTCAGCACCCCGAGGGTGGAGATGAAGCGGTTCACATGTTCGCCATAGACGTCATATTGCGAATTGGCGTCGGCATTGGAGACCGCCACCTGCGAATGCGTCTGGATGACATGATAGGCCTCCTGGAACGCCTCGATCGTCAGCTTCCAGTTCGCCTTGAATGACTTGACGACATGCTGCGAAATGTAGCGGTCCTCGAGCTTCCAGGTCTTGATGTGCTCGAGCGCCTCCTTGCCGAGATAGTCCTCGAGGCTCGGCGCATCGGGGTCCATGTTGATCCACACGAACCCGCCTAAAGTCTCGACCCGCGCCTCGGGCAGGCGGAACTTGGCAGGGTCGGCATGCGGGAAATCCCACGGGCAGACGATTTCCTTGTTGGTGCCGTCGATGTTCCAGGTCCAGCCATGGAAGCTGCACTTGAACTCGCTCGCCCCGCCAACGCTGCCCGACGCCCTCAGCTTGGTGCCGCGGTGGAGACACGCATTGTAATAAGCGCGGATGTCGTTGTCGGCGACGCGGGTGACGATGAAGGAATGGCTGCCGATGTCGTAGACATAATAATC
>Ga0081539_10006792_pt1 | contig 10734 bp, 10 predicted proteins | sample TabmetS4T2R2_FD_71023 | JGI IMG/M metagenome (GOLD analysis project Ga0081539, IMG submission 71023) | Tabebuia heterophylla rhizosphere microbial communities from the University of Puerto Rico - S4T2R2 | ecosystem: Host-associated > Plants > Roots > Rhizosphere ... | reverse complement strand
AGGACGCCTTGGTGGACGTACTGAGCGAAGCGCTCTCGGCGATAAGTGTCCGGGACGCCAGAGGTTACTTCGAGCATGCCGGCTATCGTCTATCAGCCCAACTACTGTGATACGCGCTGTATATGGTTAATGGGCCGTTAACTTACCTGTAGGCATCGGCGATCCGATCTGCCCGCTGTCGGGAGAGGTTCCAGCTTCGCCAATCGCCTTCGGCATTCCACTGACTCAAGAGTGCGCCCCGCAGCGTTGGTCCTTTGAACACCTTCTTCTCGCCTGATGAAGTGGTGCCTTCGTAGGCCGGATACAGGTGACGGTATCCTATGTCGGGCAGGGCTTCGGCAATTACGGGCGCCGCGTCAGCGCTGAGGTGGGTGAGGTACTCTGCGTCGAAACGCTTGCCTTCGTCCAGGCGGGCGAGGTTGGTGCGGGCGATGAGGGCGTCCGGGTTGATGGCGTTGATGACGACGATGGCGGCGAGGCCGGTCGTGAGGGCGACGAGGGCGAAGCGGTCGCGGCGGCCGGAGAGAACGGTAGGGAGGAAAGAAAGGAGGAGGACGGCGATCCAGAGCATGAAGGCCGTCGTATAGAAGCGTAGCTCCGTCAGGCCGAACTCGGCTGTGTAGAGGTGCATCCGGTAAAGCGCCGAGGCCACGACCACGAAGAGCAGCGCGACCATCGCCCCGGCGAACAGTCCGAAGATGCGCCGGTGGGCGCGCTCCTCGCCACGCAGCAGCCAGTGCGCCACGAGCAACAAGGGTAGGGCAAGCGCGGTGACGGTTACCAGCTCGAAGAAACCCCGGCGGGCGTATTCGGCGTAGGTGAGGCCGTCGGCGGCGACAACCGTCTCCGCGCCACCGAAGAGGTACCGGATCTGCACGAACACGAAAGCAGCGAACAGGAGATCCAGCAGCCCGAGCGTGATGCCGACCTCCGTGATGCCGAGCGAGAGAACACCCGGACGGCTGAACGAGAAGCCTTCCGGCTCGCGGGAGAGTAGAAACAGCCACAGGAGTCCGGCGGAGATCCAGGCGAAGAAACCCACGAGGAAGAGATGGCTGAAGATATCCACCAGGTCTATGTCGAATACCTCGATCACCAGGTTCTCGAACACCGCATCAGCGGCCACGAAGAGCGCCCCAAACACGAAGAGTAGCGGGGCGGCGATGGTCACACCGCGCGCAACCGCGAGGACCTGCCCCGGACGACGCCCGCGGACAACCTCCGTCCACCGCACATCTTGGACCGTCGCTGGCAGTGGTCCCGCCACGCTCACAGCCCCGGTGTAGAAACCCCCAATGATGTACTCGGAGAGCCCCCGCAAGCGCACCCGGCCCGATCGTCCCCACAGGGCCGCCAGCGAGAGCGAGACGAGTACCGCAACCACGTCCAGGAATCCCAGGGTGACGGAGTCCCGCCACACCACGCCCGCGGCGAAGAGCACCGCCAGCGGCAGGAACCAGCGTCCCTCCCCCGCCAGCCCGACGTTCCACGCGCGTGCCAGCGCCACGGCCGCCACCACGAGTACCGTTGTCCAGAGTAAGACGTTCAGCCCCCACGGCGTTGCCCGCAGGAGCATGTCTCCCAGGGAGCCAAGGATAAGGGCCACGCCAAACGTCGCCAGAGCCAGACTCGTCCTGCCGTCCACGTCAATCACCCCGTTCGCATCCTCCTGCGTGAACGCCCAACCCTAAAGGCCAGAGGTAACAGGAAGGGAGATAAATCCGTTAAGCGTTTTGAACGTCGGTGAACCTTCTCGTATCGGGATAACGATCCGTTACCGTCTATACATCCTGTCCCAGGATGTATGCAGAGGACACGGAAGAGTCCATTGCCGTGCTCCGCCGAATTGCGAATCCCCGATGCAGAACCGTGGCGAGCCGGGCTTCAACCTCACCAGTTTCCGTCCCGCGAATACCGAGGGTCGTCCTGCGGCGGACGATATCCTCGACCGTGATCGCCCATTCCTCATCGGCGGCATGATAGGCCTGCGCCCAGATATCCGGCGAGGCAGGGTGGATCCTCTCCAGGGCGTCACCGTGCGCGGTGTAGCGGAGTAACAGGCCGGCCTCCCCACCATACAGCCGGACTAGATGTTCGGCAACCGGCTCGTCGAGGACCGTGCGGAGGACTCTCATATCGGGCACGGATGCGCCGGGCAGAGGGTCGAGGGTCGGACGCAACCTTCTGGGCCGCACGCGCGTAGGGAGATTCCGGAGGGCGTCGAGTGCGATGATGCGATGGGTCGTCAGCTTGCCTCCGCCGACGGAGACCATGCCGCCAGGGTCTACCCGGATTATGTGGTCCCTGGAGGCATCGGAAGTCGTGCCGTCGCCTGGCGGCAAAACGCGTAGCCCGGCGAAAGAGCAGCGCACCCGCTCGGGTTCGAGCATCTCTCCCGGCAGGAAGCGGGATGCGGCATCTAGGAGGGATGCTTCGTCATCGGCTTCCGGCGCTACGGAAGAAGGATCTCCTTCGTAGACAGTGTCGGTCGTCCCCAACAAAAGCATGCCGTGCCAAGGCACCGCGTAAGCGTGGCTCTTGCTGTCCAGGGCGTGCGCAATCGCAACCGGCCAGTCGTCATCCAGTGACAGTGCCAGATGCACACCCTTGCTCAGCCGGATAGCCGGTCTCCGTTTTGGATCTTGCAAGAGTCGGATGTGGTCGAGCCAGGGTCCCGTAGCATTTATGACCGACCAGCATCGAACCTCGAAGAAGTCTTCCCGGGTCTCGATCTTGGCCCGAGAAACACCCCGTCCTGAGCTCTGTAACTCCACCACCCGCGCGTGGTTTACCGCGACTGCTCCGGCGCGCACGGCCGCCTTGACGGTCGCGAGCGTCAGCCGAGCATCGTCCGTGACCGCCTCCTCCAGGAACGTACCGGAACCCATCTCTTGCAACGCGGGTAGAAGTGGGCCGGGCTCCTCGAAGAACCGCGGAGCCGGGCTTCGTAGACCATCGAGCGCCCAGTACGCGAGTGGACCGGCGGCGATGGTCGCCAGCCTGGCCAAACCGTGTTCGGCCGTCGCCAGCAGCAAAGGCAACCGGTGCACAAGGTGGGGCGCAATCTGGTTTGTCAGAATGCGCCGTTCCCTATGGGCCTGGCGGACCAGTTGGACGTTCCCACTTCGCAGGTAACGCAGGCCAGCGTGGATCAGCTTGCCCGAGGTACTGGAAGTGCCTCCACCGAAGTCCCCGGCTTCCACGAGGGCCGCCCGTAGTCCGGCGCGGGCGGCCTCGAGGGCGGCCCGTGCGCCGACGATGCCGCCCCCGATCACGAGCACATCGAACGTATGGGCAGTCAGTTCGTCCAGAGCACGTTCCCGGATCTGCGATCCACGAACACTCAAACCCTGCTCCCTTCCCGGACGGGGATCGCGCTGTCTCCGGCGAAGTTCTTGAGGGCGCGGATCAGGCGTTCTCTTGCTTCATCGGGAATCTCGGGGTACACGGGAAGAAAGACGACTTTCGACATCATCCGGGACGCCGCTTCTGGCTCTGGAAAGCCTGATGTCCGAACGGCCGCGATGTTACTCGTGGCCCGGCTCGCGTCGAAACCCTGACGGCGGAGCGTGAGGATGAAGGCTTCAGGCTTTGGTACTACGACCGGGAAGATCCAGTGCGTTCGGGAGCGTGAGAAGCTGCCTGGATGCTGTAACGCCTCGGGTAGATTGCCCGCCACCTCCTCTCCAGTGGCGGCGCGGCGTGATAGACGATCTATATCGAAGCATCTGAGGCGCCGAGAGAGCAACGCGAGCAAAGGCGGGGATGGGCGGCGATGAAGCCCATTCGGTAGACGATCTACTGAGTGCGGGAATGCCCGGACCGCGTTGTTGACCAAAGTGTCCGGATTCTTACCCAGGAGGCCACAAACGCCAACGAGGACACGGTAAGGCAAGGGGCGTCCGAGGATAACCAGGCTGAGGATCTTGAGTAGCCTCGCGGCATGATCACGCCTGCGTTGCATGGGCCAGCCTTCCTGGATGCGAAGCATCTTCTCGCGGAGTATCAAGTCCCGGATGCACAGGATCGCGCCCCCCGCCGCGGTCGCCGTCTTGAGCGTGCCGAAGCTGAACATGGAGACATCGGCGAGTGCATCCCCCATCTCATCCGCGCCGCGGAAAGCCTGGGCACAGTCTTCGATCAGGAGCAGTCTGTGCCGCCGGGCGAAAGCGGCAAAGGGTGCCAGATCGATGCTTCCGCCAAATAGATGTGCAACGAGTATCGCGCGGGTACGGGGTGAGATCGCCTCTTCCAGACTTTCCATCCGGGATTCGAGGGTGGCTGGATCGAGATCCACAGGTACGGCACGCAGCCCGTGGTGCTCGATGACGCGAACCATATCGGGGTGGGTCACCGCTGAAACAAGCACCTCGCCGTCAGGGCTCCAGGCCAGCGCCCGCAGCAGGAGATCCCAGCCAGAGCGCACCGAAAGGCAGATTAGCCCCTCATTCTCTAGAGAGCAGATTCTCAGGATATCGTCGGCGAATTTTCGGTCATCACGCGCCCAGAGGCAGGCCGAAAATCCGTAGAGCAGATCATGGATATAGATGTCGAGACGGTGACGTGGGTAGAGCCCGTGAAGTTTCATCGCATCCCATTTCCATGAGACGCATTTGGCTGCATCTTCCACCGTTTCCGCTTCATCCAATAAACCAGTGGTACCAGAGACCAGAGTACCACCCGGCCCATTGCGCAAGCGCTCCGCAGAATGCTCCGGCGAGTGACAGAGCGACTTTTTTGTTTCTGGTCCATGAACGATTCCTACGCGCAAGGGCGGTAAGCACAGCGTAGATTAGGGCGAATCCCGCGAGGCCACCTATTCCAAATGCAAGCATAAAGACGACGAAAAGCAAGATGAGGTCTCCCACAATACTGTTTGAGGGGAACAGATCCAAGACCATCTCCTTTACGGTGCTTGACGGGTGGGTCCATTGCTTCCGGCTCCCGGCCTCCAGACGGCGCGCAGGTAGTAACTGAGGAACAGGAACAGACCACCAAAGCCCATGAAGAGCAGGACGCGCCAGATCGCCTCGACCCACGCCAGGTCCCACAGGAAGAGCTTGGCGACTACGAGGAAGAGCGTCACCATGCCGCTCCTGACGAGGTACGTGTTGTCCCGCCGCAACCCGAGTACCAGCAGCCCGGCGCCACAAATTCCCCAGGCCATGCTGACGTAGGCGTCTCCCGCGGGGAGCATCGAGAGCTCGCGCCAGAGCCACACGAGCAACGCGGCGTGCGCCAGAATCCGATAAGAAGCCCTTACCTCCGGGCGCATGGGGAGGAACGTGATCAGGACCGCGAGCACCACCACGAAGAGATCCGAGATCCCCGCCAGATTGAACACCGGGGTCGTGGTGGAGTCCGACGCCCCGGTGCCTCCCACGAGCCGGAACCCGAGCCAGACGCCAACGATCCCAGAGAGCAGGTGCGACCCGATAAGCGTTCCCCATTCTGGACGGCGCCGGGAGAGCAGATGCAGCCCAGCCGCATATACCGCCCACGCCACGAGCGCGTATGTTCCACCGTTATGTAGAGGAAGCAGTTCGCGCAGGAGCAGGCCAACGACCGCAGCGTGAGCGGTTGTCCTGTAAGCTCGCTGCATCACGGACGGGGCGGCCATCAGAGAGGACGCGAACAGAAGGGCTATAACTGCGAGGTCCACGAGCGTTCCCACCTCGAAGAACGCCGTCGGGCTGGATGCGGCGAAGGTTCCTTCGACCGTTCCGGCGATGAGGCGGATGAGGAGCCAGCCCACGACCACGAGCGAGAGCAGATGCGCCCCGGCGGAGAGAATCCTGTCGGAGAGGCGCCGGGCGAGGAGGTGCATTGCAGCGGCCTCTGCGGCCAGGGTGAAGAGCAACGCGTTCCCTTCGAGCATCAGCACCAACGAGAGCGTCCCGAGCAAGAGGGCGGCCAGCGCCTGCGTGTATGCCATATGGCCTTCATGCTCGATACGCCTGAAGACTGCGAACGCGAGGGCGTGGGCCGCCGCAAGGCCGAGGGCCACCCACCCGAGGGAGGACTTTTCGAACTCCCAGATCCCCTGCGTAAACATTAGCGCCACGAGAGGCATCGCAAAGGAGAGCGCGTGCATGTACGTCCCGCTCTGCACGATGCGTTCGCCCTGGATCGCCCGTACTATCGCCCCTGGCTCCGGGAGCGTCCAGCGAGAGGCATTGCGTGACCGCAGAACCTCCCGCGTCACAGGCACGAGCCACAGGGCGAGCCAGCCGAATACCACTCCGGCCCGGAGCGCCCGCTGGCTGTCGAGAGAGATATTTTCCGGATAGCTCGCGGCATCGGAGTAACCGATCAAAAGCACCGTCCAGAATCCGAGGAAGGAGATCGGGAGCAAAGAACGCCATCCCTTGAAGAAATGTACGCCCATCGCCCCGGCCAGGATGAGGCTTGCATAGAGGACGAGCCCGCCCAAAGGTCCTGAATCATCGTAGAGGAGGAACGGGGTGGCGAGACCGCCAGAGATCCCGATCACAGAGAGAACTGCCTCGTTCTGCCGCAGCGAGAGCGTGAAAGCGAGCACCGTAACGGCCACCATGAAAACGAACGCCACCGTGTACGGCACCAACTCCAGCACCTGAAACGCCGAGAACCCCGTGATGTAGAAGACCCCGATCCCGCCGCCGAACAGTACCTGACCAAAAGCCCGCCGCTCCCCAGCTACTCGGAAGCCGATGGAGATTAGGGCGGCTCCTATCGCGAGTCCCACGCCGACGCGCACCCAGGGCGTCAGCAACGCCTGCAACCAGCCCTGGTCCCACGAAAACTTGAACAGGAACGCCACCCCGAACAGTAGAAGCGCGATCCCGACCTTGTTCAACCACCACTCCCCGCTCCGCAATCCACCGAACTCGAACGGCAGCCGGAACCTGCCCCCATCTCCCTCTTCCCCAGCAGCAGCCACAACCCGAGTAGGCTCAGGAGCGGCAGGCTGTACAGACTCCTCACTTTCTCTTGGGTTCGTCTGCGGGCGCTGCGTCTCCCCAGAGATTGGGCGCGGCGGACGGACCGGCGGAGCAAACGAAGGCTCTGTAACGGGAGGTGGAGAGTCTCTCTCCTCATCACGCCCCGCCTCGGTAGCCGCAGAACCCTGGTGCATCAGCACCCGGTTCACCCGCCGCAGGACGTAGCGCAGCTCGTTCTCCTGCTCCTTGACCCTGGCCTCCAGCCGATCCAACCTCTCCTCCACAGAACCACTCCCGGATCCAACCATTTCAAACCTCCCCTTCATAAACTTACATTGTAAATTTACGATGTAAGATAACAGATGGCAGACGCATTCGCTACGGTGCAGGGACGTTCTTAACGAAACTTAACCGGTTGGATCGGAGTGCCAGAGTCGGGATGAGGCAACAGGTTCATTAGCAGGAGCGGACCTACAATATAAGGATTGGATCACACGCAACACCTGGTACCCCATTGGCGGGAGACGCCCGCTTGCGGAAATACGTGCAAGGTTCGGCCGCTAGAAAGCTCCCCACTCCTGCTTGCCGGGGATGTAGTAGCTCGGACAGATGAAGCGGAAGGCGTGGGCAATACTCTGGGCACGGGCGAGTTCTGCCTGGGATTTCGCGTGCGCGGCGGCGAGTTCGGGGCTGAAGACCTCGTCGAAGTATTCTGAAGCGGCCTTCTTGCGGTCGCCTTCGGTGGCGAACTCGGTTCTTATGGTCCTGAGTTCTCCGGGATCGAGCCAGTGTCCGCCGCACTCAGGGCACTCGTCAACGACTACCTGGCGTTTGACACTGAAAAAATGGCGCAACATGATCACGTCGTGGCCCCTGGGACAATGGAGGCGCTTGCTCAGGTCTACGTGCAGGTTCTCGTCGCGTTCGACTTCGAGGAGGCTTTCTCCAGCGGACTCGTGGGATTCGTCCACACGCATCAGCTCGTAGCGGTCGAGCCAGATGCCGCCGCACCCGCCCTCGCACACGTCCACGGTGATCCCACCCGCCGTTCTCGTGGTCATCTCATTACCGCAGACCGGACACTGCATGCCGCGCCTCCTCCGTTTTCAGCCCTTAGATCCCGTAATGCCCGCCGGACTCCAGCCTAGACGGACCAGGAGGGCGCCGGTCATGGCGGCGGTGGCGCCCCAGATCTCGCGCCGCGTCCCGGGCTCCGGCTCGACAGCGAAGACCGGTACCTCGTAGTCGCGGCCTTCGCGGTTCCAGATCACCAACCGCAGGGTATCCGGATCCATGAGTTGGTCCAGGGAGACGGTGAAGATCTCCTCCACCTCGTCGGGCGCGAGGACCAACTCGGCTTGGGGCGGTAGCAGGCCGACGAACGGGCTAACCCTGAAGTTGGATGGCGGAATGTACATCTCTTCCAACTCCCCGATCACCTCTACGAGGTCGGGACTGAGGTCTATCTCCTCCTCCGCCTCGCGCAGGGCGGTCGCGAGCAGCGTTCCATCCTTCGGCTCGTGGCCGCCTCCGGGGAAGGAGATCTGGCCCGCGTGGTCTTGCAGATGCGCTTTCCTGACCGTATACACCAGGCGCGCCGAATCTGACTCCACCAGGACAGGCACCAGCACCGCGGCCCGCCGCGCGTCAGCATCCGGCGGTGGCGTGCGGGGACGGCGTTCGCCGGTCTCCATATCCACCGGCGAAAAGCCTTCGTACACCTCGCGCCAGTTCGAAAGGGGTCTTTTCACTGCCGCTCGCAGACGGCTCGTGATGGGTAGTCCCGAATTCGTGCCTTCCATGGGCCCCATGATAGACCAGCACAGGGCCAGGACCAGTGAAGTTAGCTGGCTTCCTGCTCGACGTTCTGGCGCTGGCCCAGTTCCCGATCCAGGAGAAACAGCGCCTCTTTGCTGCCGCCGATCATCCTCAACGTCTCGACCACGTCACCGGCGTTCTTCTCTTCCTCGACCTGCTCGGTCACGAACCATTGCAGAAAAGTCTGGCTCGCGTAGTCCCTCTTCTCGGTGGCCAGGGCGTAGAGATCGTTGATCATGGCGGTCACCCTCCGCTCGTGCTCCAGGGCTCCCTCGAAGACTTCGAGCGGGGACCCGAACTCCACCCTGGGATCTTCTATGGCCCTCAACTCCACGCGGCCGTCGCGCTCCAGAATGAAGTCGTAGAACTTCATCGCGTGATCCTTCTCTTCCTGGGCCTGGGTGCGCATCCAGTGCGCGAAACCCGGCCGGTTCGCCGTCTCGCAGTACGCCGCCATCGAAAGGTATTGGTAAGCCGAGAAAAATTCGTTCTTGATTTGCTCGTTCATCGCATCTTGTATGGACTGGTCCAGCATTGAACACTCCTTCGCATCTCGCTCCATCAACGCTCGTTACTATAGCGGTTCCTGGAAACGGTTCTGTCCACTTGGGAGGCGAGGCTTTCGGGATCTTCCCTCGCATCGGCCCCTGATCTTCCCGGGATAAGTCGAGGTGCCAGCGGATAGCCGGGTTCGAGTCGAGTTGGTGCACCCCATCAGTCACGGCTGCGAGTTGCTGGTTTGCAAGGAGGTAGGTTTCACATCCACTTGTCTCGTTCGTATCACCTCGTTCGTCGGGATCGGATGCCGCGGGCCATCCCTCAAGGGCATCGTAGTCTGTTCACTCTCAGCCTCGCAGGTACATGGCCTCGAAGGCATCTAGTGTACTTCTTGTCGCGCCTCGGAGAATCCTTACGTTGCTCTTCGCACAGGGAGATCCGGGTATTCTGGTTCTGCAGTTGGCGTGGTATAGATTCGTATCTGTGGTCCGATTGTCCTGTGAGCCCAGATTTCTCCGAAGTCCAGGGGAGGTCTGGAGAGGCGAATGAATCTTGCTGGGGGAGAATGAGATCCGTAATCAGGGCCTTTGGCTTCAGGAGATCAGACCGAGTTCCATGCCCCTGACGGCGGCCTGGGTGCGGTCGGAGACCTCCAGCTTGGCGATGATGTGGCGCACGTGGTTCTTGACCGTACCCGGGCTGATGACAAGCTCGCGTGCGATCTGGGGGTTCGTCTGGCCCTGCGCGAGCAGACGCAGGATCTCGACCTCTCGATCGGTGAGCGGTTCGGCGAGAGACTCGGATTGCTCGGAGGTTGACGCGAGTTCGGGCGCCGGCTCCGTCTCGCGGCGGCGGGCCATTGATTTAGGTAATTATCCCCTTGACACAAGTACTTGTCTTTGGTATATTTAGCTTATGAGCAAGAGCAACCGAAACAGTCCAAAGAGAAGCACCGCTTCGGAGTCCCGCTACACCTTCTACGAGTTCGATCAGGACTTCCCTGACGACGCTACTTGCCTTGAATGGCTGGTCGGCTACCTCTACCCCGAAGGCATCCACTGTCCTAAGTGCGAGCGCGTTACCAAGCACCATCGGGTGAGAAGCCGCACGGCTTACGCTTGCCAGTTCTGCGGTCGTCACGAATACCCCCTGGTCGGTACGATCTTTGAGAATTCGGCCACTTCTCTTAGGCTCTGGTTTCACGCTATCTTCCTCATGTCGCAAACCCGCTGCGGCATCTCCGCGAAGCAACTAGAGCGTGAGCTTGGGGTCACATACAAGACCGCATGGCGCATGGCGAACAAGATTCGCTCGCTTCTTCAAGACGACGACAACGAGCCTCTTACAGCGGATTGCGTAAGTAGTGGACCTACACGAAAATAGGGTCCATGAACGCATACTCGAAGGTCGAAGGACCTCAGGTTGAAGACGCTCGCCGCAATAGACCGCGGCATCCCCAGAAAGGAGGTCCAAGAACTCTTCGGGGTCTCTCGCT
>Ga0081539_10006791_pt1 | contig 10736 bp, 8 predicted proteins | sample TabmetS4T2R2_FD_71023 | JGI IMG/M metagenome (GOLD analysis project Ga0081539, IMG submission 71023) | Tabebuia heterophylla rhizosphere microbial communities from the University of Puerto Rico - S4T2R2 | ecosystem: Host-associated > Plants > Roots > Rhizosphere ... | reverse complement strand
CCGGCGTACTGGTGACGCTGGGCTTCCTGATGTTCGCGCTGGCGCTGCTCGCCGACATGCTTGGCCGGCACCGGCGGATCAGTGAGGAACTTCTGTACCTGGCGCGGCGTCGAATCTACTCGACGCGTCGTGCGCGTACGATCGCGCCGATCGCCGTCCAGGAGCACACGCACGACACGATGGCGCCAACGCTGCACGACTCGTGGACGACGCTGCCGGTGATGAAGTCGATCCCGGAAGACGCGCCCGTCACGCGCGAGCGCAAGCCCGCCGAAGCCGAACCCGCCGCCAGCGCCGGGCGACATCGTTGACGTCGCACCGCGCGTCTTGCTGAGTTTTCGCGGAAGATGACAATGCACTCACCTCGCATCGCCTGACATCGCCGGTCGTGGGCCCAGCGCGGCTGGTCCGGCGACAAATCGATACGAACGGGAAGAATCACGCAAATGACTGTCTCTATAGGTTTAAGCACTAGCAAGCCTTACGCGCCGCCGGCGCGTAATAATTGCGCCAGCCGGATGTTGCGAGGATGAGAAATCGCCTGGACCGGGGATTCCCCCCTTCTCAACTCGGCGGTTTCTGCCGTCAAATATCACTCCCGATCGCGGCGTGTTGCCGATAACACTCCGTGCGAGCCGGCTGGTGTGTGCTGACGTTCAGCAACCGGTCGCGCGGCGTTTGCCCGTGGCGTTGCTAGCAAGTTGCCTGGAGCGCCTCGCTCGCGCCTCGTGTCGGTGCTCGGTTGTCTCTCTCGGACGTAACACCTATGCGCAAGCCCACTCCCCTGATCGCAGCAGTCACTCCGGTCCTCGAAACGCTTGAGACGCGCCGGCTCCTCGCGGCAGTCCTGACGAACAAGGTGGTGGACGTCACCGCAACCTCCGGCGCCGACACCATCGAGGTGACCTACGCCAGCGGCCGCGTCACGGTCCGGATCAACGGCACGGGAAAGTCCTTCGCGACCAGCCAGTTCAACACGCTCAACATTGCCAGCGGCGACGGCAACGACACGATCACGCTGGGGAGCAACCTGCCGACCACGATCACGTCAATCTCGATCGACGCGGGCGCAGGCGCCGACACCGTCAGCGGCTCCAACCTCAACGACACGGTCAAGGGCGGCGCCGGCGATGACAGCGTGGTCGGCAACGGCGGCGACGACTGGCTTTACGGACAGGACGGCAACGACACGGTCGAAGGCGGCGAGGGCAACGACCGGATCTATCCCGGCAAGGGCAACGACTCGGTCAGCGGCGGCGCGGGAACCTACGACACGCTCAGCTACGAGGACCGCACCGAGAACATGACCGTCCGGATCGACGGCGGCACCAGCGGCGCCACCGCCGGCGGCGAAACCGACCTCATCGCCAACGACTTCGAAAACGCCGTCGGCGGAAAGGGCAACGACCTGATCATCGGCAACGCCGGCAACAACGTCCTCGGCGGCGCCGAGGGCAACGACACGCTCGACGGCGGCCTTGGCAAGGACACCATCTGGGGCGACCAGGGCAAAGACACCGTCACCTACGCCTCGCGCACCAACAAGGTCACCGTCACCCTCCTGGGAGCCACCATCAACGGCATCGTCAACGGCTCGGGCGGTGAGGCCGGCGAGAACGACGTCCTGCTGCTCATCGAGAACATCATCGGCGGCAAGGCCGGCGACTCGCTCACCGGCGACAAGAACGCCAACCTCATCCAGGGCGGCGACGGCAACGACACGATCGTCGGCGGCGCGGGCAACGACACGCTCGAGGGCGGCAACGGCAACGACAAGATCTCCGACACCGCCGGCAACAACCGCATCCGCGGCGGCGCCGGCAATGACACGATCACCGGCGGCAACAACCGCGACACGATCTACGGCGACGGCGGTAACGACTCGCTCATCGGCGGCAAGGGCGACGACCAGCTCTTCGGCGGCGCCGGCAACGACACGCTCACCGGTGGCGCCGGCAAGGACAAGCTCGACGGCGGCGCCGGCACCGACACCGCGAACAAGGACTCGCTGGACACCTTGGTGTCGATGGAGAAGTAGCTCAAACCCGACTGCCGAAACCGGAAACCCGAATGACGAAAGTGCGTCTCCACGCATTTCGTCATTGGGGTTTCGTCTTTCGGACTTCCCGCCCGGCTCGCGGATGCCGCTTCGTTTCTGACAATCCTCGGCCCTCAACGGGTTTATCTGACGCCGCTCGTGGGATATCATTCCACGTTCGCGGGTGGGTGCGCGCGGTTGGCATCCGAGGCTCCGATGAGCGGCGATTCTCCGACTACTCCTCTGGACCAGTCCGTTCCGTCTCCAGCGCCGTCCGCGCCGGCGCCGCGCTTGGATGAGCCTCAGGTTCCGGACATTCCCTCGCCGCCGTCCGGGATGGCGATCGAGCCGCCGCCGGCGAGCGATCTGAGCAATCTCGACCTGCCGCCTGAACCTGAAGGCCCGATCGTTCACCACCCGCCCGTCTCGTTCTGGCAGCAGGAACACGTGGTGAACATCCTGTCGTTCGCCAGCTCGCTGGCGCTGCACTTGGCGATCGTGGTCGTCGGGTTGTTGTTCTTCAAGGTGCAGCAGGCGGTGACGGCGCCGCCTCAGGAGCAGGTGATCATCCCCGACGCGGCGATCGTCGAGAACGCGCCGATCGGCGGCGTGCCGAACCCGGGCCTGGGCGGTGATCCCGAGCGCGCGGCGGCGCAAGACCAGGTACGCGACGTCTCGACCAACAGCGACAGTTGGAACCAAAAGCGCGGCGAGAGCCTCACCGCAAGTTTGATGGAAGCGGGCGCGGGCGAGGCGAACGCCGATTCGGTCATCGCGCCGGGCGTTCGGCCGGGATTCGGGTCGGGTGACAGCAAGAACGGCAACGGCAACGCCGACGGCGGCGACGCGTCGATGTCGCCCTTCGGCGTCCCCGGCGGCGGCGCCGGCACCGGGCCGAAGGTCAGCTTCGTCGGCGTCTCGGGCAACGCGCGGCGCGTCGCGTACATCGTCGACGCCTCGGGCACGATGATGTCGATCTTCGTCAACGTGAAGTTCGAGCTGCACAAGTCGATCGACGTGCTCAAGCCCAGTCAGGCGTTCAACATCTTCTTCTTCAGCGAGTCGAACGTGAAGGCGTACAACAAGGACGCGCTGAAGGTCGCCACCCCGGACAACAAGCGGGCCGCTTACAAGTTCGCCGAGGGCGTGGTCGCGACCGGCGGGACCGACCCGATCCCGGCGATCCGCCAGGCATTTTCGCAGAAGCCGGAGTTGATTTACCTGTTGACCGACGGCTTTGAGAACGCGAGCGACCTGAACAAGATCGTCGAGGAGTTCCGCCGGTTGAACCCGGACAAGAAGGTGAAGGTGAACGCGCTGCTGATCCGCTCGGCCCCGGCGCCGGAGCTGGAAAAAGTCCTCCGCACCATCGTGCAGGAGAACGGCGGCGTGTATAAGCCGATCAGCTTGAACGACTTTTGACCCGAACGTCGCGCGTTGGTCGCTGGCGTCCAGCGCCGCGTTTAGCCGCCCCGCTTGCGGGGCGCGTCCCCGCGAGATCATCCAAGGACGCGAGTATGAGCCGTTACGCATCGAGCAAATTCCGAGTCGTGCTCCTCCTGTTGCTGCTGGCGGCGGCGGTCGTCACGCTGGTCCTGCCGGGCGCCGGCACCGCGCTCGCGCAGGCGACGCCCGGAGCGCCGGGCGGAACCGAAGCCGCGCCCACTGAAGCCAAGAACGTGCTTCAGCTCATCTTCAGCCACGTCGTCGATCCGGTGTTTATTACGATCGCCGCGCTGTCCGTGGCCGGCCTGACGTTGATCATCCAGGGGTTCCTTCAGAATCGCTCCAGCGTGCTCATGCCCGAGGCGACGACGAACCAGATCCGCGAGATGATCGCGTCGCGCCGGTTTCGCGAGCTGATCGAGTTCACCGACACCGACAACAGCTTCATCAGCCGCGCTCTGAACCCCGCGCTCAAACGCGCGCCGAGCTTCAGCAGCATGAAGGAGGCGATGGAAACCGCCATCGGCGAGCAGACCGCCGAGCAGTTCCGGAAGATCGAATATTTGAACATCATCGGGAACCTCGGCCCGCTGCTCGGGTTGCTCGGCACCGTCTTGGGCATGATCGAGGCGTTCAGCCAGATGCAGGCCAAGGGCGGCAGCGCGAACCCGGCAGACCTTGCGGGCGGTATTTCGACCGCGTTGACGCATACGTTTCTCGGGCTGTTCCTGGCGGTGCCGTGTCTGGCGGCATTTGGCATCCTTCGCACGATCGTGGATCGGTTGACCGTCCGCGGGGCGCTGACGGCGGAAGAATTGCTCTTGATGATCAAGCCGACCGAGTCGCGCGCCCCGGTCGCGGGGAGCGGGTTAGCGGGCGCGATCCCGAGCCCGGCGCCGATGCGCCCGGGCGCGCCGTCGCCGGGCGGGACGGTCGCGGGGGTGCGGAAACCAGCCTCACCGATTCCGAGTCCACAGTGAGTCCGTGAGTTAGCCGGATCGCATGGAATCACCTGCCGCAAGCGGCAGGGCTAAACGGGGTTGTTGAACTTCCGACATTTGCCTTCCGATTTTCGACTTTGACTTCATGCGCCGTCGCGGACTTCCTGAATCTCACTCGACGCACCCGAACGTCACGCCGCTGATCGACGTCGTGATGTGCTTGATCATCTTCTTCATGCTGGTCGCAAAGATCGGCGTGACGACCGGCGCCGACAACACGATCGAGATCCCCGTCAGCGTGTTCGGCAAGGAACTCAAGGACCTGGGCAACACGCTCACGCTGAACGTGCGCGAGATCGCGGATCAACCGTTCGTCACGGGACTTGTCGATGGCTCGAGCCGCGGTCCGCAGGAGCTGAAGGTGATCGACCCGGTGACGGGAAAGCGGCCGTTGCGCGAGGTGCTCCAGCGCCTGCGCTTCGGCAACGACAAGAAGCCCGGTGGCGTCGGCGCCAACGCCGACAACGACAGCTTCAAGGTGATCATCCGCGGCGACAAGGACATGAGCTACAAGGTGCTCGAACCGGTGCTCGTTGCTTGCATGGAAGCGAACGTGAAGGACGTCAATTTCAACACGCTGAAACCTCGATGAGAGGGTAGAGGTTAGAGGGTAGAAGTTCGGACCGCGTGTCCGACCTACCCTCTACCCTCCACTCTCCACCCTCAATGAGAATCCAAGGCGCCCGAAAAGTTCACTACGACAGCGGCCCGAACATGACGCCGCTGGTGGACGTCGTCATGGTGATCCTGATCTTCCTGATGCTCACCGGCACGTTTACCGGCACCGAGCATTACCTGGTGAGCAACGTGCCGTTCAGCAAGCAAGGCGCCGGCGGCGCGACGCCTCCCGCGGGCGGGATTCCGGAGGACGAGCCGGTCGTGATCCGCGTCGAGCAGAACGCCACGCGCGACGGCTTCATCGCCCGCGCCGAGAAGACGACCGCGACCGACATGCAGACGCTGAGCAACGCGCTCTCGAAGCTCCGCGTGCAGCTGGCGGGAACGGGCAAGCCCGCCGAGAAGGTCCAGATCGTGATCAGCCCGGGGCGCAACGTGAAGTACAAGCACCTGGTCGACGTGTACCAGGCGGCTCTGGACGCGAAGTTCACGAAGGTGGCGTTCGCTCCATCGCGGTGAAGTGGAACCACAGATGAACACAGATGAACACGGATGAAATGCATTTGAACCACAGATTTCGCAGATTACGCAGATTTGGACGGATCGCGCCGCCTCTGCGTAATCTGCGGTTGTATCTCTGCCTTCTGATCTGTGTTCATCTGTGTTCATCTGTGGTTTCATTTGCTCGCCAGGAACCGACGACGCAACCTGCCGAGGGGCTCGACGCGTTGTCGGATGACGCGATGCTGGAAGAGCTCGCGTCGCGCGGGTTGGACAACTTGCTCGACTACGCGTTCGCGACGCTCAAGACGCCGCCCGAGAAGCAGACGGGCATCCGCACGATCATCGCGCTGCGGAAGCTCGGCGACCCCGGCGCGAAGCTCACCGCGCCGCAGCGTGACAAGCTGGTCAGCGACATCGTCAAGGGCATCGAGCTGGCCCTGCCGACGATGCACGACCCGAAGCTCATGATGCGCCAGGCGTCGGACCTGATCACGGCCGGCGTCGAGCGCGACGTGAACACGCTGGAATACTGGGGCGACAACCCGCGCACGCAGGCGAACCTGCGCCCGGTGGTGAACACGGTCGTGAAGCTGCTGGAACGATGCGTCGCCGAAGCCAAGCGCGCCAGCGAACAGGCCGCCAACAAGATCCGCTCGCCCGACGACAAGTCGGCGGTGCAGCGCTACGAGCAGCTCGAGCGGCTCGCGACGGAGGCCGAGTACACCAAGTACATGACCGACTACTACCTGGTGTTGGCGATCGACCGCGCCGACCCCAGGCGGAAACAGATCGCGACCAAGGCGATCGAGTACCTCAAGCAGTTCGACACGCCCGACCAACCGATCCGCGGCCGCGTGCGCAACCGCATCGGCAAGCTGGCGCTGACCAGCGGCGACCTCGACAACGCGCGGCAGATGTTCGACCTCGTGATCAAGGCCAGCGCCGACGACTTCAAGCCGCCGCCGGACGTGAGCCAGCAGTACGAGGCGCGATACTTTCGCGCCGTGACCGACCTGGTCGCGCAGAAGCCCGACGATGCGATGAAGGGGCTGGAGGCGCTGGAGTCGTGGCAGAAGACGAACCTGCCGAACCCGGACGTCGCGCCGAATCCCGAAGCAAAGACTCGTGCCAGAGACGCGCGGCAAGGCGCCTCTGCCGCGGCGGCGATGCTGCGGTTTCGCATCCTGTCGCTCAAGTCCGACCTCGCTTCCGGCGCCGACCGGAAGATGTTCGACGATCAGGCTCAAGGCGTGCTCTTCGCGCTGCTCCGCGAGCAGCCGTCGCTCCAGCCGATCATCTACGACCAGTTGATGAGCAAGCAGTCGCCCGACGCAAAGACGAGCGACATGGACGCGCTGCTGCTTCAAGCGCTCGTCCGCCGCGGCGAGGGCGAAGTTCGTCGCACCGAAGGCCGCGCCGACACGCGCGCGATCGAGCGCGGGCTCGCGGCCGCGCGCGAGCTGTTGACACGCCCAAACGTCGATCCGGCCACGACCGAGAGCGCGCAGCTTCTCGTCGGCTTCTTTCTCGACAAGCTCGACAAGAAACCCGACGCGGTCACGTCGTTCCTCGACTACATCGAGAAAGACCCGAAGCGACCGAACGCCGAGCTGGCGCTGGACAACGCACAGTGGCTGATCGGGCAGCTCCGTCGCGACAAGCCCGACGACGAGCAGGTCGCGAGGCTCTACGATCGCTTCCTCCCGATCGCGGTCGCCCCGCCGTTCGAGCGGAAGCAGTTCGCTTACGAGTACGCGCGGCGCCTCCAGCTTCAAAACAAGCCGGACCAGGCGCTCGCGTACTTCGAGCTGGTGCCGAACGACGACAAGCGGGCGCTGGCGGCGCACTTCTTCCAGACCGTCGCGCTCCAGCAGAAGCTCGACGCGATGAAGGCCGACGACTCGCAGCGGCCGGCGCTGGTAACGAAGATCCAGGGCCTGGCCGAGCAGGTGAACGCGTCGATCGGGCAGGCGGTGCGCGGGGCGACGAGCGACGAGGAGCGCAACAGCTATCGCTCGATGCTCGCGCGGACGACGCTGCTGGCGGCCGAGATGGCGCGGACCGAGCAGAACGACCCGAAGCGCGCGCTCAAGCTGCTCGACGGGTTCGAGCGCAAGATCGATGGTTTGCCCGACGCGAACCGCCGGACGACCGACGCCCTGCTCGTCCGCGTGCAGGCGCTGATGGCGGTGAACGACTACACCGCCGCGACCAACCAGCTCGTGCAATTGCTCGACCGCGAGCCGGCGCGCGGCGGGCGGATCGTGTACGACCTCCTGCAAAAGCTGAACGAAGCGCTCGACAAGGCGCAGGCGGCGGGCAACGAAGCGCTCGTGCGCACGATCGCCAACAACCGCGCGAAGCTCACCGGCTTTCTCGTCTCCTGGGCAAGGGAGAACGCCAACCCCGCGGTGAAAAACCTGGCCTACGGCTACGCGGTGTTCGACGCGGAGGTGCAGCGGTTCGCGGCGGTGCACGAGCCCGACGCGTCGGCGCGGCAGGCGGGACTGACGCGCGCGCTCGAGCTGTTCACGAAGCTCGACACGCCTGAGAACCTTCCCAATTATCTCGCGGCGCTCCCGCCCGACCAGCAGCCGACGACCAACCCGACCGAGCCGCAAGCCACGCCGACGTACGACCCGGCGGTGATCCTCGGCATCGCGCGCACGCAGTTCGACCTCGGTCATTGGACCGAGGCCCGCGACGGGTTCAGCCGGTTGCTGTCGGACCGTCGCCTCGGGCCGCCGATCTCGGTGGTGGACGACCAAGGCCAGCCGCGCGAGATCGAGAACGACAACTACTGGGAGGCGGTGTTGAAGCTGATCCGCTCGAACGTGGCGCTGAACAGCGGCGTGGAGGAGAGCAAGCGCTACCTGAAGGAGCAACTCGTCCGCTGGGGCGAGACTCGCGTCGGCGGCAAGCGCTGGAAGGACGATTTCAAGAAGCTCCGCGCCGAGCTGATCGGCGACTTCGACCCGAACGCGATTCCGACGACGGCGCCGACGACGGACGGTGCGGGTTGAGCGAACACTTGGCGCGCGGACGTGGGCGCTGATCTGCGTGTAGCCGCCCCGCTTGCGGGGCGCTTCACCCGCAGCAAGCTGCGGGGCTACACGAAGAGGTGCACCCTCATCCGAACATCGGTCTGGAACGATCACATGACGGTCACGACTTCCTCACCATCGGTGGACACGTCCAAGGTGTCCGGTCGGCGCACGCTGCGTTTCGCGAACCTCGACGAAGCGCTCGCCGACGCCGAAAAGCTCGTCGGCGCCGAGCGCGCGGGACAGCTCGTTCGCGTCGGCAACTGGACGCTTGGTCAGGCGCTCGGTCACCTGGCGGCGTGGGTCGGTTACGGCTTCGACGGTCCACCGATCAGGCCGCCGTGGTTCGTCAAGCTCATCCTCCGCACGCGCAAGAACAAGTACCTGAACCACGGGATGCCCGCCGGCGTGCACATCCCAAGGGTCGAGGGCGGCACGCTCGCGACCGAACGATTGAGCACGGACGACGGGCTGGCGAAGTACCGCGCCGCCGTCGACCGGCTCCGCGCCGGTTGCCCCGAACAGCCGAACGTGATCTTCGGCCGGCTCACGCACGCCGAGTGGATCCAACTCAACTGCCGCCACGCCGAGTTGCACCTGAGCTTTTTCCGAAGCGGTTGACACGCGCGCGCGTGCGCCGCATCAAGCAGAGACACGAAGGCCACGAAGGAACGAAGACTCACGAAGCGGATGGAAAGCAGCGCTTGCTTCGTGTCCACTTCGTTGCTTCGTGGCCTTCGTGTCTATGACGAGAAGCAGGGCGACCAGCACATGACCATCCTCGCCGCGATCGCGGGCATCATCCTGATCGTCGTGCCGCTGCTGGACGGGTTTGAAACCGTCATCCAGCCGCGGCGCGTGACGCACCGCTTTCGGTTTGCACGCCTGTATTATCGCAGCACCTGGAGTGCCTGGCGTTTCGTCGCGCTGCGACTCGGAAACGCGAAGGTGCGCGAATCGTTCCTCAGCGTGTTCGGCCCGCTCTCGATGATCGGGCTGCTCGCGTCGTGGCTGCTGGGTCTGATGGTGGGCTTCGCACTGATCCACTGGTCGCTCGGGACGCCCTTGTACACGCACGACCCGGCGCCGTCGCACGGCGGCACGTTCGGCGTCGCGCTCTACATGAGCGGCACGACGCTGTTCACGCTGGGCTTCGGCGACATCACCCCGGTAAACCCGCTCGGCCGCGCGCTGGCGGTCGCGGAATCGGGGCTGGGGTTCGGGTTCCTCGCGATCATCATCAGCTACCTGCCGGTGCTGTACCAGGCGTACTCGCAACGCGAGACGACGATCTCGCTGCTCGACGCCCGCGCCGGCTCGCCGCCCTCGGCCGGTCAACTGCTCCTGCGCCTTGCGCGCGGCAACGGTGGCAAGCTCGACGCGGTCGAGCCGTTCCTCATCGAGTGGGAAAGCTGGGCCGCGCAGCTCCTGGAGATCCACCTCTCGTTCACCGTGCTCACGTACTACCGCTCGCAACACGACAACCAATCGTGGCTGGCGGCGCTGACGATGATCCTCGACACGTGTGCGATCCTCATCGCCGAACTTGACCGCGCGGGCGACGACAAGCTCTCGTACCGCGCGCAGCTCACGTTCGCGATCGCGCGTCACGCGGCGGTGGACCTGAGCCTGGTCGTGAAGGCGCCGCCCAAGGATGCCGGTGACGACCGCTTCCCGGTCGAGCGCCGCGTGGTGTTGAGAGATCAGCTCCGAGCGGCGGGCGTAAGCGTACGCGACCGCGACGCGAAACTCGAAGAGCTGCGGCACCTGTACGAGCCGTTCGTGCGGGCGCTGGCGATGCGATTCCTGTTCACGCTGCCGAAGGTGCTGCCCGACGACCAGAACCTCGCGGACAACTGGCAGCGCAGCGCGTGGATGAACCGCTCGCCGGGGATCGGGAGCCTTCCGGTTGCGCGCGTGGACGAGGAGCACTTTGAATAAACCACAAATCGCAAATCACAAATCACAAACAAGCTCCAATCTCGCAACGATGCGAAAGCTTCAAATGATCCATTTGGAGCTTTCGTCTTTCGTCGGCTTGCTTGGAGCTTCCTTGTGATTTGTGACGTTGTGATTTGTGAGTTT
>Ga0081539_10006790_pt1 | contig 10738 bp, 7 predicted proteins | sample TabmetS4T2R2_FD_71023 | JGI IMG/M metagenome (GOLD analysis project Ga0081539, IMG submission 71023) | Tabebuia heterophylla rhizosphere microbial communities from the University of Puerto Rico - S4T2R2 | ecosystem: Host-associated > Plants > Roots > Rhizosphere ... | reverse complement strand
GGTAGACCCGGCGATCTGCGCGCTGGAGCCGGTCTACCTCGACGAGTTGTTCATGAAGAAACTCGATGCAAAACTGGTGTGGGGGTACGATGTTATTCCGCATCCCTTTCGCCGCTCCAACGAGAATGCGATTGCCCTGTAATGATATGAGGCCGCGCGGCGGACGCGCGCGTGAGAGACTTGCGGAAGTCTGCGCGAAGCTGTATGTTGCCGACTCCTTCCGCCGGCGCGCCTCGGGCGTGCGGCCGCGCCGCCCTTTAAGTGCCCTTTAAACTGACGCGGGCCGCGCTCTGACGGGCGCGTGCGCGTGCGGGGAAGCCAGCGCCAATCTTACATTCCGTGTGATCTGAACAGATGAAGCCGAAAATCATAGCCCTAACGGGAGTCTCGAAAGGGGCGGTGGCAGAACTGGGCGAGGAGTTCACCGTCGGCCGCAACGAGGCCAACAGCCTCGCTATCGACGACAGGATGGTCTCCCGGCAACACTGCGTCATCAGGAGGGAGAAGGGCCTCTACGCGATACACGACCTCGACAGCCACAACGGCACGCTCGTTAACGGCGTCCCCGTCAACCAGCAGACGCTCAGGCACGGAGACCGCATACAGGTCGGCGGCAACCTCTTCCTCTTTCTGCTCTATGAGGGCGCAGACCTCTCGGCCGCAAACGAGATCGAGTTCGACGACAGCACGCCCGTCAGCGCCTCCTCTGCGCGCCTGAGCCTTGAGAGCGCGATCTACTCAATGGCGCGAGACCTGAACCTCCTGCTGAAAGTCAGCCAGCTCGTTAACAGCCCGGGCACGCTGAAGAACTTTCAGGCGCGGCTGCTCGACTCGATACTGGAAGTGATACCGGCGCAGCGCGGCGCTATACTCATGTGCGAGGCGAATCTGGAGAGCCCCTCGTCGGTCGCGACCGTGGACAGGGCGGCCGGGCCCAGCCAGCCAATGCAGGTGAGTCGCACGGTCGCGCGCAAGGTTATGAGCGAGGGCGTGTCGGTGCTGAGCAGCAACGTCGAGGAGAACGAAGCGCTCAACAAGTCCGAGAGCCTCACGGCGACCAAGACGCGCTCCGTGCTCTGCGTGCCGCTCGTCGTGCGCGGCAGCACGGTCGGCATCATCTACCTTGAAACCGGCGACCCGAACGTGCCGCTCAACGAGGGCCACCTACAGATAGTCACGGCCATCACGGGCTTCGTGTCGGGGCCGCTCGAACAGATGCGTTACACGGAGTGGCTCGAAGGCGAGAACCGCAGGCTCAACGACGACAGCCGCATCGAGCACAACATGGTCGGCGAGAGCCCGCAGATGCGCGAGATATACCAGTTCATCGCGAAGGTCGCGCCGACCGACTCGACCGTCCTCATACGCGGCGAGTCGGGCACGGGCAAGGAGCTGGTCGCCCGCGCCATCCACCAGAACAGCCCGCGCGCCTCGAAGCCCTTCGTCGCCGTCAACTGCGCGGCGCTCACCGACGCGCTGCTTGAGAGCGAGCTGCTCGGGCACGAGAAGGGAGCCTTCACCGGCGCGTACGCGATGAAGAAGGGGAAGTTCGAGGTGGCCGACGGCGGCACGATCTTCCTCGACGAGGTGGGCGAGATGTCGCCGACGATGCAGGCGAAGTTCCTGCGCGTGCTTCAGGAGCGCGAGTTCGAGCGCGTCGGCGGCACGCGCGTCATCAGGGTGAACGTGCGCGTGCTCGCGGCAACCAACAAAGACCTTGAGGGGGCCGTCAAGCGCGCCGAGTTCAGGCAAGACCTCTATTACCGGCTGAACGTGATTTCAAGGATGGTGCCGCCGCTCAGGGAGAGGCGCGAAGACATACCGCTGCTCGCGAGCTACTTCGTAGTGAAGTACGGCAGGAAGTGTAAGCGCGAGGTGACGGGGCTCTCGCCGGGTGCGCGCGCATGCCTCACAGGATACGACTGGCCCGGCAACGTACGCGAGCTCGAGAACGCAATGGAGCGCGCCATCGTCATCGGCTCGACCGACCGCATCCAGCCGGAAGACCTGCCGGAGCACGTCCTCGAAACGCTGCCGCTGGCGGAAGGGCGCAGGATGGGTTACCACGAGTCGCTGAGGGAGGCGAAGAGGCAGCTTGTTCTGAAGGCGCTCGGCGAAGCCGACGGCGCGCACGCCGATGCCGCGCGGCTGCTCGGCATCCACCCGAACAACCTGCACCGCCTGATGCGCAACCTCGGCCTCAAGTGACGTGGCCGCGGCGCGGCCCATCAGTTCTGGACGTTCTCCATGACCCAGACGCTCCCGGTGACCTCTGTGAGGGGGAGCACGAGTAGTTCTTGGCTCAGCGCGATCTCCATGTAGGAGAGCCTGTTAGAAATCTGTTGGCTCGGCTTACCTATACTCGTCACGCGGAACGGCTCACCTATGGCTGTACCTGCCGAAGGGTCGAACCTCACGCCCCACACGTTCAGGAAGTAGGAGTCGCGGTTCGAGACGAAGAAGATGCTCTTACCGTCGGGCGACCAGCGCGGCTTGTCGCTCCAATACCTGTCGTCCGTGATGCGGACGGGCGTGCCGCCTTCGGCCGGTACAATGTAGATGGCCGAGGTCGCGCCGCCGCCGCCCTTCGCGTCTTCCTGTCTGAGGTAGGCTATCCAGCGCCCGTTGGGCGAGACGCGGGGTGCCCAAAGGTCTGCGTCCGGGTCTTTGAGCACGACGCGCAGGCCCTTCTCCGCAGAGGGTGCGCCCGCGACCGGGAACATCGCGAGCAGCCAGCGCTCCGGGGTCAGGCGGTCGGTGCTGCCTATCACCCACTGCCCGTCGCGCGACCAGTCGTAGACGTAGTCGCGCCACGCGTCGGCCTCGGAGGCCGGCGGGGAGGTGAGCGGCTGTTCCGCGCCGTCCGCCGTGTTCAGCAGGAACATCGAGGCCGCCCTCCAAGTCCCCCCAGGCTCGACCCGGTTCAGACGGCTGAAGGCGATGCGTGTCGAGTCGGGCGACCAGCGTAGGCAGAAGGGGGCGGCACCGCTGATCTCCGCGAGCCTCCTTTGCTCGGACTGCCTGCGATCCTTCTGGCCGCCCAGCGACATCTCCCAAATCTCCTGCTTCACCATCCCCTGCCTGAAGACTGAGAAGATAATCTTCCTGCCGTCGGCGGAGATGTCAGGGAACCACGCGTCCGAGTCCCTCGGCGTCACGGGCTGGCCGGGGCCCTTAATCTGCCCCCGCGCGGCGTCGAAGGGGAAGAGCCAAATCCCCGTGCTCTGGTTCTTCTTCGTGTAGGCGATCTTCGTCCCGTCGCGCGAGATGGATATGTCCGTGTCCTGGCCGTCGCCGACGGTCAGCCGCTCCGGCCCCCCGACCCATCGCAGCGTCTCCAGGTCTACCGTTATTCTCCAGATGTTGAGGACGCCCTGCGACCTCCCCTCGATGAAGAGCGAGTTGCCGGTGGTAGACCAGCGGAAGTTCTCTATCTCCACGGCGGCCTCCTTGAGCCGCCGCGCGACGGCGTCGTCCACGGCCGAGCGCACGCCCCCGCCGCCCTCGATGGGCACAGTCCAAAGCGACTTGTCGTCGGCGAGGAACGACACCCTGCGGCCGTCGGGGTGCCAGTCGAGCGCGCCGCGCTTCACGCCCTGCTCGTAGCCCTCGATGAAGGCGGAGACCTCCTGCGGAGGCGAGCCGTCGAGCCCCACGACGAAGACCTTCGGCCGCTCGTAGAGGCGCGTCCCCAGGCCGAAGAAGAGAACCTTCGAGCCGTCGGGCGACCAACGCGGGTTGTAGCCGAAAGAAGAGAGCTTCCGCTGCTGGCCGCCGAAGGGGGCGGGGACTACGAAGAGCCCGCCGCCGTCGCGCTCTGACCTGAAGGCGATGCTGTTGCCGTCGGGCGACCAGTCCGGCTGCCAGTCGTGCTGCTCGGAGTTGGTGATGCGTATGGCGTCGCCGCCCTTCGTGGACTGCACCCAGATGTCGAAGTTGCCGCTCCGGTCGGAGCTGTATGCGATGTATCGCCCGTCGGGCGACCATGTCGGGTTGTCCTGAAGCCCCGACTCGAAGGTCAGCCGCCGCAGCGGCCGTTGCGGCGGCTGCTCGGCGCGCCTCGTGCGCAGAAGGAGCGCCGCGCCGAAGGCCGCGGCGACGCCGAAGACGAGCAGCGCCGAGACGACGACCGCGAGCGAGACCTTTCGGTGCCGCTGTATGGTGTTGACGATGTACTCGGCGCTTGAGACGGAGCGCGCCCCGTCGCTGGCGGAGTCGTGCGCGCTCAGATGCCCGGCCGAATTGAGCCGCCCCGAGTCGTTCGCGGCGGCGCGGCCGCCCTGCGAGTTGGAGGAGGGCGCGGTGTCCGCGTCCGCCTCGGCGCTGAGCCTGCGCATGAGCCTGCGCAGGTCGTTCTGAAACTCGCGCGCGGAGCCGTAGCGCTCTGAGCGATCCTTCGCGAGCGCCTTGAGCACTATCCACTCCGCGGCCTCCGTGACCTCGCGCGAGAAGCGCGCGAGCGGGGGCGGCGGCTGGTGGAGTATGGCTGCGATTACGTCGCTGCTCGTGTCGCCCTCGAAGGGCGTGCGGCCCGCGAGCATCTCGTAGAGGAGGACGCCGAGCGACCACACGTCGGTGCGCGCATCCACCTCAAGCCCGCGCGCCTGCTCGGGCGACATGTAGGCCACCGTGCCGCGCAGCACGCCGGGCTCCGAGTAGACGAGCGAGACCGTAGACTTGCTGTTGTCGTCGAACGCGCGCGGCGTCTCCGGCAGCTTCGCGAGTCCGAAGTCGAGAACCTTCACGAAGCCCTCGCGCGCGAGCATGACGTTCTCGGGCTTGATGTCGCGGTGGACGACGCCCGCGGCATGCGCCGACGCCAGCGCATCCGCGACCTGCACGGCGATTTCGAGCGCCTCGGCCAGCCCGAGAGTCGAGCGCCGCAGGCGGGCGCGCAGCGTTTCGCCGTCTATGTATTCGAGGACGATGAAGGCCCCGTCCGAGGTCTCCTCGATCTCGTATATGTGCGCGACGTTCGGGTGGTTGAGCGCCGAGGCAGCGCGCGCCTCCTGCGCGAAGCGGTGCGCGTTGCGCATGTCCGAGGAGAGGTGCTGGGGGAGTATCTTGAGGGCGACCATACGCCCCAGCTTCGGGTCGTACGCCAGGTAGACCTCACCCATCCCGCCCTTACCAAGTAATCTCTGAATGACGTAGCGTCCGAGCTGGGTGCCGTCAGTGTAAGGCATGGGGCAAGCGTCCTGGCCGAATAAGATCGCGGGAGGCAGGCTCACTCCCGTGAAAGGCCGCGGGAGGCAGGGCTACTCTATTATATGGGGGCGAAAAGTCAAGGGTGGGGCGTCAGTCCTGTGAGTGAAGTCAGCGCCAAGGCCAGGGCAATCGCATTCTCGTTGGAGCGGCGAATAGCTTGACAAGGCGCGGCCAGTGTAGTCATGTGGGCGGATTTCCCATCCCGCCCGCAGGAGGACGCCATGCCGCCGCCGCCCTCGATTTGGGATTACTTCTCAGACTTGCCTGACCCGCGCCGCTCGCAGGGTCGCCGCCACAAGCTCATTGATATTCTCGCCATCTCGCTGTGCGCGGTGCTGTGCGGAGCCGACGACTTCACTGAGGTCGAGGCGTTCGGCGAGACGCGTGAGGCGTGGCTGCGGCAGTTCCTGGAGTTGCCGCACGGCATCCCTTCACACGACACCTTCGGGCGAGTCTTCGCCGCGCTCGACCCCGCAGCCTTCGGGCGCTGCTTCATGTCGTGGGTGCGTGGGGTGGCCGAGTTGAGTGAGGGGGCGATAGTTGCCATCGACGGCAAGGCCGTGCGGCGCTCCTATGACGCGGCCAGGGACTGCCCGGCCCTCAAGTTGGTCAGTGCTTGGGCGCAGCAGAACCGGCTCACGCTAGGGCAGGTGAAGGTCGCCGCGGGGTCGAACGAGATTACGGCCGTGCCGGAGTTGCTGCACTCGCTGGCGCTGCAAGGCTGTGTGGTGACGGCCGACGCGCTCAACTGCCAGAAGGAGATAGCGGCCGCGGTGCGTCGCCGCGGGGCCGATTACGTGCTGGCGCTGAAGGGCAACCACGGCTCGTTGCACGAGCGGGTCGCGGGGTTCTTCTCGGCGGTGCAGGGAGGGCGCACCCACGGCTTCACTGTCGGCGCGCACCGGAGCGTCGAGAAAGAGCACGGGCGGATCGAGGAGCGGCGCTTCTGGCAGGTTCAGGCCCCCGCCGACTTGACGGAGGCTGGCGAGTGGGTCGGCCTTCAGACGGTCGGACTCTGTGAGGCGGTTCGCGAACTCGACGGCGCAGTCTCGCTCAACCGGCGCTATTACCTGAGCAGTCTGCCGGTCGAGGCCGTGAAGTTCGCCGAGGCGGTGCGCGGGCACTGGGCGGTGGAGAACTCCTGCCACTGGGTGCTGGACGTGGTTTTCCGAGAAGATGACTCCCGGGTCAGAGCCGGGCAGGCGGCCGAGAACTTGGCGCTGCTGCGCCGCATGGTTAACAACCTGCTCCAGCACGAACGGAGCGTCAAGCTTGGGCTCAAGGCCAAGCGGTTGAAAGCTGCACTGGATGAAAACTACTTGCTCAAGGTGCTCCACCTTTAGAATGCGATTGCCCTACATATCATTATTGATTCGGCGCCATATCATTAATGATAGTCACGGGCGGCCGCGCCCGCGTCTCGACGCAGACATGGACTCCGCGCGCCGGTTTTCGCCCCGCGGCCCCGCGGCGCGCCGCCCGGCATACGAGTCGCTAAGCCCACGCCGATTGCTGTCATTACAATGCCGCTACGCGATTGAGAGGTGAAAATATGGATCAGGACATCATCAAGAGTGCGAGGGCGCGCGTGGAGAACGCGCTGGGCGAGAAGCTCGCGAGCAAGGCGTCGGACGCGTTCTGCCTCGCCTTCGGCCGGCCGGCGCCCTCATTCTCGGTGCTCGAAGCCGTGACCGCGAGCGCCGCCCCACCGTCCGTCGTCTTGGAGTTCACGCCGCAGAAGCAGGTCGCCGAAGAGGTGAACAGGGCGGTCGAAGAGCTGCGCGAGAGCAGGGCGTGGGCCAGCGTCAGGAACGCTCTGAAGAAGGCGGAACTGGCCTCCGTGACGAGTGGCGTTGTGACCGAGGTGATGGAGGCCGGGCGCTCCGAGCCAGAGATTCTTCCGATTCACGCTGCGCGCCTGCTGCGTCACGTCAAGGTGTTGTCCCTGCGCGACAACTTCCTGAAGGCCGCCGGGCCGATCACTTCCGGCATAGAGAGGGGCGCGCGGGGTTTCATACGCGCCGGCGTCGAGGCGATGGCCGCGGCCGCGGCACCGCGCTCCGCGGTCACGCAGGTCTGCTGGCTCAACCGCACCGTCCGCTCCTGGGCCGACCCGCGCGCTCTGGCCGAGGTCGTTGCCGACGACTCGGTCGAGCGCGTAGACCTGCCGCGCCGTCTCACCCCGGAGATTAACGTCAGCGGCGGGACGGTCGGCGCGCCGCCGTTCAGGAAGAAGTTCAAGCGCATGGGCAAGGGCATCATCGTCGCGGTCATTGACGGCGAAGTCTCGCTGAGCCATCCGGCGCTCAAGGGGCGCGTGGCGCACAGGCAGAACTTCACGGACGAGCCGTGGGGGCACCCGGCGTCGCACGGCACGGCCGTGGCCGGCATCATCGCCTCGAACGATTCGAAGTTCACCGGCATTGCCCCGGAGGCGACCATCTACAGCTACAAGGTGCTCGCCACCGACCCGACGCTCACCGGCGACGACTTCGACGGTGCGCTCGCCATACAGCAGGCGCTCGAAGACGGCGCGCACATAGCGAACTGCTCCTGGGGTGCTGGGCCCGCCGGCGACGGCAGCTCGCGCGAGGCGAGGGCCTGCGACACGGCTTGGGCCGCCGGCCTCGCCATCGTCAAGAGTGCCGGCAACAACGGGCCGGGGCCGCGCAGCCTGACCACCCCCGCCGACGCCGACGGAATCATCGCCGTCGGCGCTACTGACCGCGCGGGCAAGGCCGTTCAAGACTACAGCAGCCGCGGCCCGGCGGAGACGAAACAACGCCCGCACATGATCGCGCCCGGCGGCATCTTCCAAGGGGTTGGGATTACGAGTTGTCTAGTCGGCGGGGGCTTCGGCGACGTCGGCGCGGGCACGAGCTTCGCAGCGCCCCACGTCTCCGGAATACTCGCGCTGCTGCTCGAACGCGACCCGAACCTGACGCCCGACCAACTGAGGAACACGCTCCTGAGCGCGTGCAAACCTCTCAACGGTGTGAGCGCCGACGCGCAAGGGAGCGGGCTGGTATCCTTGTGAGGGTCAACTAAATCACTCGGCCTCGATGGGGTGAGGGGTGTCGAGCACCGCGACGCGATCGTGCTCGGACAGTTCCTTCACCCTGTCCGCGGGCACGCGCGCGCGCACCGTCTGGTTAATCCACGCGTGCCCAGTCACCTCCCCGCCCGCCTTGCGCACGGCCTCTTCCACGGGGGCGACGTTGCGTGTGTATGCCTCTTTCAGCGCCGCTATTTTTTCGCTCCGAGATTGGACGTGCGACGCCACCGCTGATTCGGCGTGCGGGTGCAATTCGATTATCACGTCTAACAGGTCGGACGCTCCCGTATTCACCAGCTTCTGGGTTAACTTCTCGCTAATTTTAGTCGACATAAAGTTCCTTTCCCCTCCGACGCCAATCAAATTTTCTTAACCTGACTTTTTCGCCGAAGGCCACGGGCTATTTTACCACCGCCGGACATCTACTTCACCACGATGAATCCACACGCGGCGGTGAAGTGGTCATGTCATAAGAGCTACTAACTCCCCTCCGAATTCACCCGCCAAATTACTAAACCCGAGTCTTGAGTTGAAAAGTTAAGGTAATACCCCGGCCAAGCCGGACTAAAAGTCAGCGAATTTGGGAAACGTCAGTTCGCTTCAAGAGCTTGTAAATCAAGGGGAACAAGTCCTCGTCCCGATGGTTGAAGCGGAAGGAAGTTTCCGCCAAGTAAAAGTGAAAGAACTTTTTCGGCACGCCGCGGTACTGGTAGAGCCAATGCTTAGCATAACTCCAAAAGCCTTCGATGCCATTAATGTGGTCTCGGCCTTTAGGCACACCCTTCTCTTTGGTGACGACCACGTGCTCGCCTCTGACGGCCAGCGAAGCATAGGCTTGCCAGTCATCCGTGTAATAGAGACTGCCGGGCGTAGTGTGCGCACAAATCAAGGGCAGCAACTCATCGCGTCCGCGTCCTTCAACGGCAAAGACTTTGACTCGCCCATTGCGCTGGAGAATGCCGAAGACGAGCACCTTGCCGGCGGCTCCCCAGCCGCGTTTCCCCTTGCGTTTGCCGCCAAACAGCGCCTCATCGCACTCGATCCGGCCGTCAAAAGGGTGCTGGCAATCTTCCGCAAGGGCCAACCCACGCCGGCACAGACGGAAGAACCGCTCGGTGGCTTCCAGCGAGACCGGGGAGCGGAAGCGCAAGCGGTAAGCCGGCACACCAAGCACAAAATATTCAAGCAAGCGCCGCTTCGTAGCTTCGCTCAAGCGGGAAGAGTCCCAGATGCTACAGAAGCTTTGCCGCTGACCACAGCGGCGACATTTTCTGCGCCCATCGCTGAGTTGCCAGAACCAGTGATGACCGCACTTGCTACAAGATTTTTTCATGTCCCCTCAAGACTAGATTTTAGTCCGGCTTGAGGGGGGTATTACCAAAGTTAAAGGTCGTCACCTCCGAGCAGGTGTGTAGAATGAAGTTGCGATACTTTATCTACCCCAGCAGGAGGACAACGACCTTGTGCAGCATAGAGCATCAGATGACCGAAATCTACTGCTTTGTTGATGATTATCTGAAAGCACACCCGAGGCGTGCAGGCTGGCGACGTTCGCCTAATCGAAATCCTGCCTTTACAGACGCTGAGGTTCTGACTATCGCTCTGTTGCAAGGCTCTTTCGGTTGTGCCACGCTCAAGAAAGCTTACTTGCTGGTGCGTGCCAACTGGTCGAGAGCGTTTCCGCACCTGGTTTCCTACAAGCAATGGTTGGCACGTCTGCACGCTTTGACCGCATTGGTCGGGCAGTTGGCTCAAGCCGCACGCCCCGCTGACATTGAATCCTCGGTAGTGTTTCAAAAATTCATCTCTCGGTTATAATCCGCCCTTCACGTTCTTCCAGCAAGCCGGTCAGGTCATCGCATGAAGCCTTCTCCCTCGCCTTTTAAATGGCGGCACTATGCGCCCGAGATAATCCTTTTGTGCGTCCGGTGGTACTGCCGCTACTCTCTAAGCTATAGAGATCTTGAGGAGATGATGCGAGAGCGCGGGCTGAATCTAGATCACGTCACCGTCTTCAGGTGGGTACAGCATTACGCCCCGGAGATTAACAAGCGGATGCGGCAGCACTTGAAGATGACCGGTGCCTCTTACCGCATTGACGAGACATACGTGAAGGTCGGCACGGAATGGAAATACCTTTACCGCGCTGTCGATTCCGCAGGATGCACAATCGAGTTCATGCTCTCGGCGAAACGCGATGTTTCCGCGGCAAAACGCTTCTTTAAGAAACTGATGAGGGCTGACCATCGGCGGCTGCCGTTTACGATAGGCACGGACAAGCACGCCTCTTATCCCGAAGCTTTCGCCGTATCAGTTAAAGAGAAAGTCCTGCCCAAGGACTGCAAGCTCAGGAGGGTGAAGTATGCGAATCAGTAGTTGAAAACGAGGAGAAAGAAAGCGACCGCCAACTTTCCCCAGCAATGAATCATCAGCGCGTCAGTTGAGCGCACTTTACTGGCTCTTTGAATTTGCGTC
>Ga0081539_10006789_pt1 | contig 10738 bp, 10 predicted proteins | sample TabmetS4T2R2_FD_71023 | JGI IMG/M metagenome (GOLD analysis project Ga0081539, IMG submission 71023) | Tabebuia heterophylla rhizosphere microbial communities from the University of Puerto Rico - S4T2R2 | ecosystem: Host-associated > Plants > Roots > Rhizosphere ... | reverse complement strand
TGGACGAGGACGTGCCTTGCAACAACCCGCCATTCATCTAAGCGGCGGCGAGAGCCGCCGAAGGGAGAAGAATGGAGTTTCGCAGGTTCGATCTCGATGGTCCGGTCGAGATCATCACTCGCAAAATCGAGGATGAACGCGGCTATTTTGCCGAGATTTTCCGCCGTGAGACCTTCGAAGCGGAGATCGGGCCGGTGGAGTTTGTGCAGGACAACCAGTCCCTGAGCGTCCGTACGGGCACGGTCCGCGGCCTCCACTTCCAAACCCATCCGGCCGGGCAAGGAAAGCTCGTGCGCTGCCTTGCCGGCAAGCTCCTCGACGTCGCCGTCGACCTTCGCACGGATTCGCCGACTTACGGCCGGTGGGTCTCGGTCGTCCTCTCCGCCGCGGCGAGCAACCAATTCTGGGTTCCGGTGGGCTTCGGTCACGGCTTTTGCACTCTCGAGCCGAACACCGTCATCAATTATCGGGTCACGAGCTATTACAGCCCCGAGAACGACAAGGGCGTTGCCTGGGATGATCCGCAAATCGGCGTCGACTGGCCCGCTATCGCCGATCCCGAGACGCTTTCGGCCAAGGACCGCCAGCAGCCGCGCCTCGCCGATCTGCCGGCCTATTTCTCGATGAAAGACAGCCGATGCGGGTGATCGTGACGGGCGGCGCCGGTTTTATCGGCTCGGCCGTGGTGCGGCACCTCGTGCTCGACAAGGGCTATGAGGTGCTGAACGTCGATGCATTGACCTATGCCGGCTACCTGCCCTCGCTAAAGACGGTCGAGGGCAAGTCTAATTACCGCTTCCTCCACGCCAACATCTGCGACCGGCCGGCGATGGAGCAAGCATTGCGCGAGTTCCGGCCAGAGCGGATCATGCACCTGGCGGCGGAGAGCCACGTCGACCGATCGATCACGGGCGCGGCGGATTTCATCCAGACCAACGTCATCGGCACGTTCACGCTTCTCGAGACCGCGCGCGACTATTGGTCGGAGCTCGACGGAGCGGCGAAGGACGGTTTCCGCTTCCTCCACGTTTCGACCGACGAGGTCTTTGGTTCGCTCGGCGCGGAAGGCCTTTTCACCGAGGAAACGCCTTACGATCCCAGCTCGCCCTACTCAGCCTCGAAGGCCTCGTCTGACCATCTGGCCAAGGCCTGGCAGCGGACCTACGGTCTGCCGGTGGTCGTGTCGAACTGCTCGAACAATTACGGCCCATACCACTTCCCCGAGAAGCTGATCCCGCTGACCATCCTCAACGCGCTCGCCGGCGAGAAGCTGCCGGTCTACGGCAAGGGCGAGAACGTCCGCGACTGGCTCTACGTGGAGGACCATGCCCGGGCGCTCGACCTCATCGCCGAGCGCGGCCGCATCGGTGAGACCTACAATGTCGGCGGCCGAAACGAGCGGAGGAATATCGACGTCGTGCGCCGGATTTGCGCCGTGCTCGACGAGATGGTGCCCGCCAACCGGCCGCGCGAGGAGCTGATAGAGTTCGTCACCGACCGGCCGGGCCACGACGCGCGCTATGCGATCGACGCGACCAAGCTCGAGACGGAGCTTGGCTGGCGCGCGCTGGAGAATTTCGACAGCGGCATCGAGAAGACGGTGCGCTGGTATCTCGACAATGAGTGGTGGTGGAGGCCGCTGCGCGAGCGCTACGCCGGTGAGCGGCTCGGCCTGCTTAAGTCCGCCAAGGGTTGATGCGCAGTGCGCATGGTGGTCACCGGGCGCGAAGGTCAGGTCGCCCGCTCCCTCGCTGAACGGGCTTCAGGCTCCGGATTCGAAATCCTCTGCCTCGGCCGTCCTGAGCTCGAGCTCGCTGGCCCGGCCGATGCAATCGCGAAGTCGATCGAGGCCGCGGCTCCCGATGTGCTGGTCTCGGCGGCGGCCTACACCCTGGTGGATAAGGCGGAGAGTGAGCCCGAACTCGCCTTCGCCATCAATGCCGAGGGGCCGCGCGCGCTCGCCCGCACCGCGCGCGAGCTGGGCATTCCGCTCGTCCATCTCTCGACCGACTATGTTTTCGACGGCACCAAGAACGCACCCTATGTCGAGACGGATTCGCCGCGCCCAGGCGGCGTCTACGGCGCTTCCAAGCTCGCGGGCGAGGAGACGGTGCTTGCCGAGCATCGCAACAGCGCAGTGCTGAGGACGGCGTGGGTCTACAGCCCATTCGGCGCCAACTTCGTGAAGACGATGCTGCGCCTTGCCGCTGACCGGGACGAGATCGGGGTCGTCGCCGACCAGCGCGGCAATCCGACGAGCGCGCTCGACATCGCCGACGGCCTTCTTCGCGTCGCCACCAACCTCTGCGGCGGTTCGAACCCGGACCAGCGCGGCATTTTCCACATGACCGCCGAGGGCGAGGCCAGCTGGGCCGAGTTCGCCGAAGCTATTTTCGCGCTCTCGGCCGAGCTTGGGGGGCCAGCTGCGCGCGTGAAGCCTATTGGGACTGCCGACTATCCGACACCGGCGAGGCGCCCCGCCAATTCGCGCCTGGATTCGAGCAAGCTGGCGGCGGCGCATGGGGTTCGCTTGCCCGAATGGCGCCAATCGCTGAAACAGGTCGTCGGCCGGCTGGTCGAAGCGAGCGGATAAGGGAGCTTTGAGGGAATGAAGGGCATCATCCTCGCCGGCGGAAGCGGCACGCGCCTTTATCCGATGACGCTGGCCGTTTCGAAGCAGCTGCTGCCGGTCTACGACAAGCCGCTGGTCTACTACCCGCTCACCACCCTGATGCTTGCCGGGATCCGCGAAGTGCTGGTGATTACCACGCCGCACGATTCCGCGCTCTTCCAGCAGCTGCTCGGCGACGGCTCGCAATGGGGAATGACCATTTCCTATGCGGTGCAGCCGGAACCCAAAGGGCTGGCCCAAGCCTTCACCATCGGCGCGGATTTCGTCGCGGGCGGACCCTCCTGCCTCGTGCTTGGCGACAACATCTTCTTCGGGCACGGACTGACCGAGGTCCTGACCTCAGCGCGCGAGCGCCAGTCCGGCGCCACGGTCTTCGCCTACCAAGTTGCCGATCCCGAGCGCTATGGAGTGGTCGAGTTCGATGAGCAGATGCGGGCGCTCACCATTGAGGAGAAGCCCGCCCGGCCCAAGTCGCACTGGGCCGTGACCGGGCTCTATTTCTACGACGAGCAGGTGGTGGATATCGCCGCCAACCTGACTCCTTCGGCGCGCGGCGAGCTCGAAATCACCGACGTCAATCGCGCTTATCTCGACCGCGGGCAGCTGCAGGTCGAGCTGATGGGCCGCGGCTATGCATGGCTCGATACGGGCACTCCGGAGAGCCTGCTTGAAGCGGCGGAGTTCGTCGGGACGCTCGAGCGGCGGCAGGGGACGAAGATCGCCTGCCCGGAGGAAATCGCCTTTCGCATGGGCTTCATCGACGAGCGGCAGCTCGGCGCTGCGATCGATAAGCTCGGCAAGTCCGATTATGCGCGATATTTGCGCGCGGTCGCGGACGAGGCCGCTTGAACGAGCCGCGCGAACGGCCGAAGCTGCCCGAGGTCACGCTTGTCGCGGTCACCAGCGTCGCACTGGGACCGACCGTTCAAGCACTCCACGCCTCAATGCAGCAGGCCGAGTTCGGTGAAGTCCTGCTGCTGAGCGACGTGCCGCCGCCAGAAGATGCGCGAGCGGGCATCAGCTGGCGGCGGATCGAGCGGCTGGCTTCGCGCGCGGACTATTCGCGCTTCATGCTCCAAGAGCTCGCCGATCACGTGCAGACCAGCCACGCGCTCTGCATCCAGTGGGACGGCTTTGTCGTCGACGGGCGGCGTTGGGAGGCGCAGTTCCTCGACTATGATTACATCGGCGCTGTCTGGCCGCAGTTCGACGACGGCTATAATGTCGGAAACGGAGGATTTTCGCTGCGCTCGCGACGGCTGCTGGAGGCATGCCGAGAGCTGCCCTTCGAGGACTCGGACGCGGAAGACATCCATATTTGCCGGACCTGCCGGCCACGGCTTGAGCAACAGGGGATAAGGTTCGCCGACGAAGCGGTGGCGCGGCGATTTTCATTTGAGCGCACGGCGCCTACAGGGGAGGAGTTCGGCTTCCACGGAGCGTTCAACCTCGTCGGCTTGCTCGGGCCCAACGAGGCGAGGAGCCTGTTTCGTGACCTGGAAGCGCAGGTGCTGACGCCCGGCGAGCATCGCCAGCTGCTGCGCTGGGCGCTGTCGCGGGGGCGGTTCGGACTTGCGCTGACCATGGCGGCGCGCTTGTTGCGGTGACCTCGCCAGCGCCAGGCGGAGCAAGCGCGGCTTGACTGGTCATTATCCATGGGTAGGGTCGGTGCTGCTCGGCTGGGGAATGTGGTGGTTTCGGGCGCTAAATCCAACGTACTGATGGAAAAGAGGAATTCTCCTCTGCTACGGGAAATTGCGACGGGCGAAAGCAGCGGCGCGGCGCGAGCGGCGTCCTTTCTTCGCGTCCCGCCTTTCCCGGGGGCGAAACTCGCTCATTTCGTTGAATTGAATGCGGGCTCCGAGGCGCAGCCGGGCCTCGTCGAGCTGGTCCGTCGGGAACGCGTCGGCGGCAGCTATTGGGCTGCGCAGCCCGACCTTCCGGGTGGGTTCGTGCTGGTCCGCTGTTCCGCCGCGCTCGACGCTGCGGCGCGGCTTTTCCCGGGCCGTCCGATCGTCTTGTGGGACGTGGACGGTGGGGCGCAGGACGGCGCGACCGTGGTCAGCGGCGAGTGCGACCCGTGGCATATGCTCGAGCGGGCCGCGGCGCTGGTTGCCGAGCCTGATGACGAAGTCCGGTGCATTGCGGCGCTGCTCGACGTCGAGCGCTATGTGTACGATGCGAGGCGCGCGGAGACGCGGCCGGACCGTGCCCGCGCCGCCGAGCTGCTCGGCGCAATGCTGCCCGAGGCGCTCGAAAATCCCTTCACCGGCGAGCCCATGAGCGCCGCCGAAGCGGTGAAACTCTGCGGTTTCTGGCGCTGGCTCATCGATTCCAACCGCGGAATCGCTGGCGGGCTGGGCTTTGCCTTCTGGAAGCAACCGCATGTCGCGCCGCTGCTGTGGGACGGGACGGGGCCGTTTTCGTTCCTGCGCGACGTGAGCCAGCTCCAGCCCGGATCCTCCGTCGCCGCTTGGTGCGCGAAAACACCCGCGGAGGTGCTGACGGACCTGAAACGGCGCGACATCCGCCTGGTCGAGGTCGAAGACGGATTTCTCCGCTCGCAGGGGCTCGGCGCCGACTGCATCCCGCCGCTGTCGATCACCGTCGACCGGCTCGGCGCCTATTTCGACCCGTCGCGGCCGAGCGAGCTCGAGCAGCTGTTGGAGTCGGGCGAGTTCGACCCGGAACTGCTCGCGCGCGCAGCCGAGCTCAGGCGACTCGTCGTCGCGGCGGGGATCGCGAAGTATGAACAGGGCCGGGTCCTTCTCGACCGGCCCGCGGGCACGCGGCGCCACATCCTCGTTCCCGGGCAGGTCGAGGACGACCGGGCCGTGCAGCTGGGCGGGTGCGGTCTCACGGCCAACATCGAGCTGCTCGAGCGGGTCCGCCAACAGGCGCCTGACGCCTATATCCTCTACAAGCCGCATCCCGATGTGCTCGCCGGGCACAGACGCGGGACGATTGCCGAGAAGGCCTGCCTGCAATTCGCTGACGAAATCGTCGGCCAGGTGCCGATTGCTTCGATTATCGACATGGTTGACGAAGTCCATGTGAACACGTCGCTCGCCGGCTTCGAGGCTCTGCTGCGCAGCAAATCAGTCACGACCTACGGCGTGCCATTTTACGCCGGCTGGGGCCTGACGCGCGATCTCGGCCCGGTGCCCGCGCGGCGAACGGCCAGGCGAAGCATCGACGAGCTGGTCGCGGCCGCCTTGCTTCTCTACCCGCGCTATCTGGACCCGGTGACCGGCTTGCCTTGTCCGGCGGAGATCATTGTTGCCCGGCTATCCGACGGGAGGGAGCAGGATCCGGGCCTGCTCGTTGGCATGCGGCGGTTGCAGGGCAAGTTCATGCGCCGCTTGAGGAGCCTGGTCGAGTGAACCCTCCGACCGCAGACATTGGCGTCTTGCCGCGCGCCGCAGCTGATGCCGCGGCCAACGCGCCTGCGCGGGCCGCCGCTCCGGGCCAGCCTGAGAGCGAGCGAGCATTTTTGTTCCTGCAGGGGCCGCCGGGGCCGCTGCTCCACCGGCTGGCGATCGCGATGCGCGAGCGTGGAACGAAGGTCGAGCGAATCAACATTTGTGCCGGGGACCGGATCGACTGGCCGGAGCCGGCGACCAACTTCCGCGGCCGGTTCCGCGACTGGCCGGTTTTCGTCGACAATTTCCTGCGCAAGCACGGCATTACCGATATCCTCCTCTTCGGCGACTGCCGGCCCTACCATGTGTCGGCGCGGGGCATCGCGGCGCTCCGGGGCGTGCGGACGCACGTCCTGGAAGAGGGCTATCTGCGACCCAACTGGATGACGCTCGAGCTCGGTGGCGTGAACGGCCATTCGCGGCTGGCGCGGAACAAGGACTGGCTGCTTCAATATGCCAGCACGCTGCCGCCCGAGCCTTATCTACCTCCGGTCACGTCGAACTTTCGCCGCCGGGTCCGCGACACTGCCCGGCACTATATTGCGGTTCACACGGGCAAGCCGGTCTTTCCCCATTATCGGACTCACCGACCCGGCTCCGCCTTGCTGGAGGGAGCGGGCTGGATCTGGAAATATTTCATTCGCGGCCTTCGATCGCGTCAAACCGATGCGGTCCTGCGCGCCCTTGAAGGCAAAGATTATTTTCTTTTCCCACTACAGCTGTCCGGGGACTATCAGATCCGCAGCCATTCTCCCTTCCCGGACATGCGCGCTGCCGCATCCTATGTTCTGGACAGCTTCGCGCGGCATGCGCCGCAGGAGACGCATCTGCTCATTAAGGCCCATCCGCTTGATGCGTCGCTGTTCAACTGGCGCCGCTACATCGCGCGGAAAGCCGGTCGGCTGGGTATCGGCGGCCGCGTTCATCTCGTCGACGGCGGCGACCTCAACCAACTCGCCGCGGCCGCCAACGGCATGGTCTGCGTGAACAGCACGTCGGCAACCCTCGCACTCGCCGCCGGGCGTCCGGTCTGCGCGCTCGGGGAAGCCGTCTACAAGATACCGGGACTGACTTTCGCTCGCCACCTCGATGAGTTCTGGACGAATCCCACGCCGCCCGAGCCAGGCCTTTATGGCGCCTTCCGGCGAGTGCTGGTCGATCGCTGCCTCGTTCGCGGGGGGCTTGCGAGCGAATCGGCCGTCTCGACGCTCGTCGATTCGATGCTTGCTCGCCTGGTCGGCTGATCGAGCTTTTCGAGCCAGCGTTCCACGGCGTCGAAGTGCCCGGGCCAATCCGGAGCGCGAAAACCCTGCATTCGCAGTAGCTGTGCCTCCCTCGAGACCCTGTCCGCTCGCGCGTAGTCGAGGATCGCTTCTTCCCACGCCTCCTCGTCCGAGGGACTAAGGTACAGCGGAATCTCGCCGCCGATTTCGCGAAAGACGGAGAGGTTGCTGGCGATGGCCGGAACGCCCATGCCGAGCGCCTCAGCGAGGGGCAGACCATAGCCTTCGGCGAAGCTGGGGAAGAGCAAGGCGCGCGCCGAGGCGAAATGTTGGACGAGTTCCTCGTCGCTGCACCCGGCAAGCTCAACAACGTGGCCGCGGAGCTTGTCGCTCTTATCCAGCAGGTCGAAGACCTGGTCGGCCTCCCAGCCGCGCTGGCCGATGATCAGCAGCCGCGGGGCACCATCCCCGAGCCGCTCGACTAGCCGCGACCAGATATTGAGCAGGAGCATGTGGTTCTTGCGCGCCTCGATCGTTCCAAGCGTCACGAAGGTGGGTCGTTCAGGCGGCCGGGCGGGCGGTGCATCCGGCAAGGCGTCGACGCCCAGCGGCGCGGCGAGCGTCGGCGGCAGCGGGAGTCCTTCTTCACCGGCGAAGCGGGTCAGGTCGGCGCGGGTCGCCTCACTGTTCACGATCACCCCGCAGGCGGTCGTCAGGACGGCCCGCATCCGCTCGCGGTGGCGAACGGCCTCCTTCGCACGGCAGAATTGCGGGTGAGTGATCGGAATCAAATCGTGGACCAGATAGACCGGCCTCACGTCGGCTGCGGTCATCCATTGTCGGAAGCCGGGCGAATCCAGTCCCGTGTGGCCGACGTTGAGATAGAGCCGTCGCCGGCCGCGGCCTTGGAAGCGGGCGAGGTTCTTGAGGGCGCCGGCGAGTAGGCGCAGCTTGAAATTGTCGCCGGGGCTTTCGAGCAGCGTGAACAGCTCGTGTGACGCGCGCCGCTCCAGGGTCCGCCTGAACCTCTTGTGCTGAACCACCGCCTGAGCGCGCGGCCCGAAATGGCGGAGGTAGGCGAGGCAGACCCGGTCGATGCCCGTGGGCAAGCGCCCTCTCCAGCGGCGCCAGATGAGCCGCGTCACGTCGAGCAGAAAGGGGGCGTCGTCCTTCAAAATCTTCCGATGAGCCAAGCGGAGCCGAGCGCACATCACAGGAAGCCTGCCGCCGGTCAACGGCGCCGGCTTTGCGCAACAACTAATCCGTTACGGAGCAATCATTTAGGCATCACACACCGGGGATTGCTTAGCCGCGAAGGGTGCCGGCGCCCAAACACAGAAGAAGCGAGAAACCCCGCGAACTGCGCCGGCGCGTCGTTCTCCCTGCGAGGTTGCGGTGGGGTGCGCAGTGGAGCGACATCTGCATTCTCAACATCTCGTCGCGCGGCCTGTTGATTCATGCGCCGTGGACACCTGCCGAAGGAAGCCTGCTCGAGCTTCGGCGTGGCGATCATGTGATAGCCGCCCGCGTGATCTGGAAAGACGGAGCGCGTATCGGGCTTCGCGCTGAAGAGCGAATTCCGATCGAGGAAATCCTTTCGGCCGGCCAGTCCAACGCACTCCGGCTGACGGCTATGAATGAGCCGATCACCGATCGGCGCAAGCGCCCGCGCAGGTACATCGAGGATGCCCGCCTGGAAGGACGGACCATGGAGTTTGTCAGCGTCGGAGTGATCGCCGCCATATCCGCAGTGACGATCTGGAGCATTGCGCAGGAAGCGCTCGCGCAGCCCATGGAGGTCGTTCTCGCCGCCCTCGGCGGCTAGTCAGGCGCTCTCTCGCCGTTGAGCAGCGGCCGCGCTATGCGCTCGCCATGAACCCGCTCTACGAGCAGATGCAGACCAGTGTTTTCGAGCGCATGTCGCTGCTCGCGGCGAGCCACGGCGCGGTGAACCTGGGCCAGGGCTTTCCGGATTTCGGCTGGCCGGAGGAAATTTTGGAAGCGGCTGCTCAGGCGCTCAAAAACGGCTCGAACCAATACCCGCCTTCGCGCGGATTGCCGGCGCTGCGCGAGGCGGTGGCGGCACATTACGGGCGGCACTTCGGTCAGCAGCTGACGGCCGAGCAGGTCTGCGTCACGAGCGGCGCCACGGAGGCGCTGGGCGCCGCGATCCTGGCCACAGTCGAGCCGGGCGACGAGGTGATCATCTTCACTCCGGCCTATGACAGCTATGCTCCGATGATCCGGCGGGCCGGGGCGCAGCCGGTCGAAGTGGCGCTCGACCCGCCGGGATGGCGGGTCGATCGGGAGCGCGTTGCGAGAACGATCGGCCCGAAGACGCGCGCAATCCTCTTCAATAATCCGCATAATCCGGCGGGACGGCTCTTTGCGCGCGACGAGCTTGACGCCATCGCTGCCCTTGCCTGCGAGCATGACCTCATCGTGATCAGCGACGAGGTGTGGGAGCATGTGCTGCTCGACGGACGAAGCTTCACGCCGATCGCCAGCCTCCTGGGAATGGCCGAGCGGACGATCAAGGTCGGATCGGCGGGGAAAATCTTCTCGCTGACCGGGTGGAAAGTCGGTTGGATGGTTGCCGCGCCCGAGCTCGCCAATGTGGTCGCCCGCGCGCACCAATTCCTGACTTTCTCCACCGCTCCTAACCTTCAGGCCGCAGTCGCCTACGGATTGGAGGAGGGCGATAGCTGGATTCAGCCGATGCGCGACCGCTTCCAGCGTGCCCGCGACCGCATGACGGGCGGTCTCAGAGCTGCCGGCTATGCGGTGCTCGATGCGACCTCGACCTACTTCCTCTGCGTCGATCTGAAGGCGTCTGGGCTGGCGGTGGACGACGAGGAGTTTGCGCTGGCGGCCGTAGAGCGCGCCGGTGTCGCGGTCGTGCCACTGTCGGCCTTCGCCGAAAGCAATCCGCCGCGCCATTTGGTGCGGCTGTGCTTCGGCAAGAAAGACGAGACGATCGACGGGGGCGTAGCGGCGATGGCCAAGGCGAGGGAGCTGTTCGCATGAAACCGGCAGAAGAAGCGCGCCGGCTGCTGGCCGAATTCGGGATCGAGGAAACAGCGGACGGCCTCGTCTCCTGTTCGCCGATCGACGGCGAGTCGATCGGCAGGGTTGCGCTCGGCAATCCGGATGCGGCCTGCGCCCGCGCGGCGGCCGCCTTCCTCGAGTGGCGCAGCGTTCCGGCGCCGCGGCGGGGCGAACTCGTCCGGCTGCTGGGCAAGGAATTGCGCGGGGCCAAAGAGCCGCTCGCGCGCCTGGTCACGATCGAATCGGGCAAGATCCTCCAGGAGGGCCTAGGCGAAGTGCAGGAGATGATCGACATCTGCGACTTCGCGGTCGGGCTGTCACGCCAGCTCTATGGCCTCACCATCGCCAGCGAGCGGCCCAACCATCGCATGATGGAGCAATGGCATCCGCTCGGCCCGGTGCTGGTGATCAGC
>Ga0081539_10006788_pt1 | contig 10739 bp, 11 predicted proteins | sample TabmetS4T2R2_FD_71023 | JGI IMG/M metagenome (GOLD analysis project Ga0081539, IMG submission 71023) | Tabebuia heterophylla rhizosphere microbial communities from the University of Puerto Rico - S4T2R2 | ecosystem: Host-associated > Plants > Roots > Rhizosphere ... | reverse complement strand
AACTCAACGAAATCGCCGACAATGCCGGAGCCCGCAAGGCGCGGATGCGCGTCGGCCGCGGCATCGGCTCGGGCAAGGGCAAGACCTCGGGCCGTGGCGTGAAGGGCCAGAAGTCGCGTACCGGCGTCGCCATCAAGGGCTTCGAAGGCGGCCAGATGCCGCTCTACCGGCGCATTCCCAAGCGCGGCTTCCTGCCGCCGCACCAGAAGGCGTGGGCCGTGGTCAACCTCGGCACGCTGCAGAAGGCGATCGACGAGAACAAGCTCGACGCTGGCAAGACCATCGACGCTGCCGCCATGCAGGCTGCCGGGCTGTTCAAGAAGTCGTTGGACGGTGTGCGCCTCCTTGGCAAAGGCGAGATCAAGACCAAGATCGAAGTGAAGGTCGCGGGCGCCTCGGCGTCGGCGATCGCCGCGGTCGAGAAGGCCGGCGGCAAGGTCGAGCTGCCGCCCAAGGCCCAAGCCGAGGCGGCCTGAACCCTTCACGCGTGAGGTTCCATGGCGTCCGCGGCTGAGCAACTTGCATCCAACCTGAACTGGGGCGCGATCGGCAAGGCGACCGAGCTGAAGAAGCGCCTGTGGTTCACCGTGGGCGCGCTCGTGGTCTTCCGTATCGGCGCCTACATTCCGGTGCCCGGCGTCGATCCCCACGCCCTGGCCGAGATCTTCCAGCAGAACGCCGGCGGCATCGCCGGCCTCCTCGACGTGTTCTCGGGCGGCTCGATCGGCCGCATGTCGGTGCTGGCGCTCTCGATCATGCCGTACATCTCGGCCTCCATCATCATGCAGATCCTGACGACGGTCGTGCCGTCGCTCGAGGCGCTGAAGAAGGAGGGCGAGGCCGGCCGCAAGAAGATCAACCAGTACACGCGCTACGGCACGGTGATCCTGGCGGCCTTCCAGGCCTACGGCATCGCGGTCGGCCTGGAGAGCCAGTCGGCGGCGGTTGGGCCCGTCGTGATCGATCCGGGTCTTTTCTTCCGCTTCGTCACCGTCGTCACGCTGGTCGGCGGCACGCTGTTCCTGATGTGGCTCGGCGAGCAGATCACGGCCCGCGGCGTCGGCAACGGCGTCTCGCTGATCATCTTCGCCGGCATCGTGGCCGCCTTGCCCGGCGCCATGATCCAGACCCTCGAGCTCGGTCGTACCGGTGCGCTGTCGGCGCTGTTCATCATCGCGCTGATGATCGGCGTGGTCGTCGTGGTCGCGGTCGTGGTGTTCATGGAGACGGCGCAGCGAAGGATCGTCGTCCAATATCCCAAACGCCAGGTCGGCAACCGCATGTATGGCGGCGAGGCCTCGCACCTGCCGCTCAAGATCAACACCTCGGGCGTCATCCCGCCGATCTTCGCCTCCTCGCTGCTGCTCTTCCCGGCGACCATCGCCTCGTTCCAGGGCACCGCCGGCGAGCCCGGCTGGGTGCAGTGGATCGCCACCTATCTCGGCCACGGCCAGCCGCTCTACCTGCTGGCCTATGTCGGCCTGATCGTCTTCTTCTGCTTCTTCTACACGACCGTCGTCTTCAACCCGAACGACACGGCCGACAACCTGAAGAAGAACGGCGGCTTCGTGCCGGGCATCCGCCCGGGCAAGAACACCGCCGAGTACCTGGAATACATCCTCAATCGCCTGACCGTGATCGGCGCGCTCTACCTCTCGGCGGTCTGCATCCTGCCCGAGCTGCTGATCGCCCGCGGCGGCGTGCCGTTCTACTTCGGCGGCACCAGCCTCCTGATCGTGGTCTCGGTGACGCTCGATACGGTGACCCAGATTCAGGCGCACCTGCTGGCGCATCAATACGAGGGCCTCATCAAGAAGGCCCGCCTGCGGGGTCGCGGTCGATGAACATCATCCTCCTGGGACCGCCGGGTGCCGGAAAGGGCACCCAGGCGCAGCGCCTGCAGGCCGAGAAGGGCATGATCCAGCTCTCGACCGGCGACATGCTGCGCGCCGCGGTGGCCTCGGGCAGCGAGCTCGGCGAGAAGGCCAAGGGCATCATGGAGAAGGGCGAGCTGGTGCCCGATTCGCTGATGGTCGGCCTGATCCAGGACCGCATCGCCCAGCCGGACGCCGCCAAGGGCTTCATCCTCGACGGCTTCCCGCGCACCGAGGCCCAGGCCAAGGCGCTCGACGAGATGCTGGCCAAGACCGGCAAGAAGCTCGACCGCGTGGTCGAGATGGAGGTCGACGAGAAGGCGCTGACCGAGCGCATCGTCGGCCGCTTCACCTGCGCCAAGTGCGGCACGGGCTACCACGACAAGTTCAAGCGACCCAAGGTCGACGGGGTCTGCGACGTCTGCGGGTCGAAGGAATTCACCCGCCGCAAGGACGATAATGCAGAGACCATGAAGACACGTATGGCCGCCTACCGGGCCCAGACCGCGCCCCTGCTGCCCTATTACGGGGCCAAGGGAGTGCTGAAGAAGGTCGATGGCATGGCGCCGATGGACGAGGTTTACCGTCAAATTTCCGGGGTTTTATCGGGGGCTTGACAAAGTTTGAGTTCCGTTGACTCGGGCCAGCGCATCCCTATAATCGCGCGCTTTTCCGGGGCCAGCGGAACGTGTGACGGGCGCGCATTAGCGCGCCGTAAGTCTTTGAAGGAGTTGGAACTTTGGCTCGTATAGCCGGCGTGAACATTCCCACCGCCAAGCGCGTCGTGGTGGGGCTGCAATACATCCACGGGATCGGCGAGGCGAAAGCCAAGGAGATCCTGGGGAAAGTGGGGATCGACGTGTCGCGGCGCGTGAACACGCTGACCGACGACGAGGTCATCCGCATCCGCGAGACCATCGACCGCGACTATACGGTCGAGGGCGACCTGCGCCGTGAAGTGGCGATGAACATCAAGCGTCTGATGGACCTCGCCTGCTACCGCGGCCTGCGGCATCGCCGCGGACTGCCCGTCCGTGGCCAGCGCACGCATACCAATGCGCGCACCCGCAAGGGCCCGGCCAAGCCGATCGCCGGCAAGAAGAAAGTCACGAAGTAAACTCGAAGGAATCGGATCATGGCCAAGCCTGCAGCCGCCGCGACCGGCGCCGCCGCCACCGGCGCGCGCCCCCGTCGCAAGGAGCGCAAGAACATCATCGCCGGCGTCGCTCACGTGAACGCCTCGTTCAACAACACGATCGTCACCATCACCGACGCCCAGGGCAACACCATCGCCTGGTCGTCGTCGGGCCAGCAGGGCTTCAAGGGCTCGCGCAAGTCGACGCCGTTCGCCGCCCAGATGGCCGCCGAGAATGCCGGCCGCAAGGCCATGGAGCACGGCATGCGCACGCTGGAGATCGAGGTTCGCGGCCCGGGTTCGGGTCGTGAGTCGGCGCTGCGCGCGCTGCAGGCGGTCGGCCTCGCCGTCACCGCCATCCGCGACGTGACGCCGATCCCGCACAACGGCTGCCGTCCGCCCAAGCGTCGTCGCGTCTGAGTCTTTTGTCGTGGCGGCGCACTTCCTGCGCCGCCCGCTTTTGGAATGTCGTGGCGAGCCCCGCCGGGCGCGCCTGAACCAACCGGTCTAGAGAGGTAGCCCCCGTGCTTCAGAAGAACTGGCAGGACCTGATCAAGCCGGAGAAGCTTGTCACCGAAGCCGGCGTCGATTCCGGTCGCACCGCGACCATCGTCGCCGAGCCGCTCGAGCGCGGCTTCGGTCTCACGCTCGGCAATGCGCTGCGCCGCGTGTTGCTCTCCTCGCTGCAGGGTGCGGCCGTCACGTCGATCAAGATCGACAACGTGCTGCATGAGTTCTCGTCGATCCCCGGCGTCCGCGAGGACGTGGTCGACATCGTGCTCAACATCAAGGCGATGGCCGTGAAGATGCAGGGCGACCGCCCGCAGCGTCTTTACCTGCGCGCCGTCGGCCCCGGCGAGGTCACCGCCGGCATGATCGAGCTGCCCGGCGACGTCCAGATCATGGATCCCAAGCACCTGATCTGCACGCTCGACGACGGCGCCTCGATCTCGATGGAACTGATGGTCGCCACCGGCAAGGGTTATATCCCGGCCTCGGCCAACCGGCCCGAGGATGCGCCGATCGGCCTGATCCCGGTCGATTCGGTATTCAGCCCGGTGAAGCGCGTCTCCTACAAGATCGAGAACAGCCGCGTCGGCCAGGTTACCGACTACGACAAGCTGTCGATGACGGTCGAGACCAACGGCACGACCCGTCCGGACGACGCCGTGGCGCTGGCCGCGCGCATCCTGCAGGACCAGCTGCAGCTCTTCATCAACTTCGAGGAGCCGCGCGAGGTCCGCAAGGAGGAGCAGCAGGACGACTTCCCGTTCAACCGCAACCTCCTGCGCAAGGTCGACGAGCTCGAGCTGTCGGTGCGTTCGGCCAACTGCCTGAAGAACGACAACATCATCTACATCGGCGACCTCGTGCAGAAGACCGAGGCGGAGATGCTGCGCACGCCGAACTTCGGCCGCAAGTCGCTGAACGAGATCAAGGAAGTGCTGGCCGGCATGGGCCTCCACCTGGGCATGGAAATCCCGGGCTGGCCGCCGGACAACATCGAGGAGATGGCCAAGCGGCTGGAAGAGCCGTACTAGGCCCCCTCCCGGCCTCCCCCCACTGCGTGGGGGAGGTGGCGCGAAGCGCCGGAGGGGCAAGTTATACGCGAAGGGATTTAGTCATGCGTCACAACAATCGCGGTCGGAAGTTCCACCGCACGGCGGAGCATCGCAAGGCGATGTTCTCCAACCTCGCCGGTGCTCTCATCAAGCACGAGCAGATCACGACCACGCTGCACAAGGCGAAGGACCTGCGTCCGATCGTCGAGAAGCTGGTCACGCTCGGCAAGAAGGGCGGCCTGCATGCGCGTCGTCAGGCGATCGGCTACCTGCGCGATCCCTACATCGCCGACAAGCTCTTCACGACGCTCGGCCCGCGCTACTCCAAGCGCGCCGGCGGCTACCTGCGCGTCCTGAAGGCGGGCTTCCGCTTCGGCGACGCTGCGCCGATGGCCGTGATCGAGTTCGTCGAGCGCGACACCGCCGCCAAGGGCCAGGACAGCGGTCCGTCGGCCGAGCCGGCCGAGGAGCAGGCAGCGGCGTAAGCCTCTTCCCACGGATTGAACGACACGCCCGCCGGCCGCGCCGGCGGGCGTTTTGTTTGGTACTCTGCGTCCATGGTGCTGACCTTCAGAGCGGCGACGCTGTCCGACGGCGAAGAGGTCGGGCGCGTCATACGCGCGGCCTTCACGCCCTATGTCCGCGCCCTGGGGCGCGAATTGCCCGCCGACGGATCAGCTGGCTATGCGGAAGGGTGGCAGCGCTTTGTGGCGGAGCTGGAGCGCGGCGACGTCTATGTCGCTGTGGACGGCGAGCAGATCGTCGGCGCCATCAGGACGAAACCGCAGGAGAACGCGCTCTACATCCAGCAGATCGCCGTCGATCCGTCCCGCCAGGGCACCGGTGTCGGCAGCTGGCTGCTGGCGCGGATCGACGAGCTGGCCAGATCGCGTGGCCTTGGCGGCCTGTCGCTCGAGACCGCCGAGATGGCCGAGGCCAACATTCGCCTCTACCGCCGGCACGGCTTCGAGATCGTGGGCCGTGGCCCACCCGATCACGGCCTCGATCCCCACACCCGGGTCCACATGGTGAAGTCGTTCGCGTAGCTCTCAGCGTCACGCGCCGATCAACGTACCCGCAGGCCAGGTGGCGCCGGCATCGGCCGCCATCCTCTCGAGTGCCTGCTGGGGCAGGTCGCCGGCCGGCCTGGGCGGCAGCACGAGATGGACGTGGCTGTCGGTGTCCTCGACCACCTTCAGCGTGGTGCCCGGGCGCATGCCGAGGCCGAGGCGTCTCAGCGCGGCGGGCGCATTGGCCAGCAACCTCGCCTTGAAGGCTGGATCGCACCAGGCCTTCGACAGGATCATGGCGTGCGCTGCCGCCGCCTTCTGTGTCGGTGTCATCGGCGTTACCCTACTGTGTCCGCGCTCAACCTGTCGGCTTCGTCGGCGGAGAGTGGGCCCCTGGGCTTGGGCGGCAGGACGAGATGGAGATGCCTGTCGGCGTTCTCCACCACCTTCACCGTCTTGCCGGCGACCACCGCGACGCCGAGTTCCTTCAATGCAGCATGTGGATCGGCCAGCAACTTCGCCTTGAACGCCGGATCGCTCCAGGCCTTGGCGATGATCATCCCGTGGACCGACACAGCGTCGTCCGGTTCGGTGTTCGACATGTGTATCCCCATCCCGTGCCGCCATCGGCCGGCACCCCGTGACTCGCGGCAATTCCCCAATTCCCGCGGCCGACGACACCCTGCGCCGGCTGTCTCAACATATCGCTGTCTCGCTGCAAGCTTCAAGAACTAATTACACGCGCGAGGCAATAATATGCGAACGCCTCTCAACTCCAGGCGATCGGGTAGCGGTTGAAGCCGCGGAAACGGGCCCTGCCGCCGCGTTCGTAGGGCCCTGAGCAGGCCAAGCCATCGAAACGGCTCACGAGCCCGCCGATGGCGATCGTGCCCTCCATGCGGGCCAGTACGGCGCCCAGGCACATGTGCACGCCCGAGCCGAAGGCGAAGTGGCGGTTGGGCTCGCGGGCCACGTCGAAGCGGTCGGGCTCGGCGAATTGAGCGGGGTCGCGATTGGCGGCGCCAATGCCGATATGGATGTAGGTGCCCGCCGCCAGCGTCTCGCCGCCGATCTCGAGGTCGGCCGCCAAGCGCCGATTGCCGAGCTGGTTGGAACTCTCGAAGCGCAGGCCTTCCTCGACGCAACTCTTGAGCAGCGCGGGGTTTTGCTTGAGGCGCCGCAGTTCGTCGGGGAAGCGCAGCAGGGCGTCGATCGTGTTGCCGATGAGGTTGGTCGTGGTCTCGTGGCCGGCGTTCAGGAGGAAGATGCAGTTCTGGACCAGCTCGTCATGTGTCAGGCGTTCGCCGTCGATCTCGCCGTGGATCAGGGTGCCCAAAACGTCGCGGTCGTCGGCCGGCCGCTTGCGGCGCGCGGCGACGAGCTCGTCGAGATAGGCCGAGAACTCCGCGACGGCGGCATTGCCTGCGGCCTGGCGCTCGGGACCGGCGACGGGTTCCAGCGCGCCCAGGATGGCGAGGGAATAGCGCCGGAAGGGCGCGCGTTCGCCCGCGGGCACGCCCAGCATGTCGCAGATCACCTCGACAGGCAGGCGAAAGGCGAAGTCTTCGACCAGGTCCATGCCGCCCTTGTCGGCATGCTCGGCCAAAAGCCCGTCGACCACGGCTTCGATGCGCGGCTGCAGGGCGGCGAGGGCGCGCGGCGTGAAGGCTGCCGCCAGAAGCTTGCGCACGCGCGTGTGCAGCGGCGGGTCGTTGAACACCAGGCTCGTGGTGTGATGCTTGTAGAGCGGCGTGCCGACGCCGAATTTGGGGCCGAACTCGGCCTTCTTGTCGGAGCGCATCACGGGATCGCGGTAGCAGACCGCAACGTCGGCATAGCGCGACAGGAACACGCTGCCGTCGGGCAGGCGCTTCAGCGGCGCGAAGCGACGCAGCGCGTGATAGTAGGGGAAGGGATCGTCGAGGAAGGCGCGTTCGAGCGTCGCCAGATCGAACCGCCGGGCGAAGGCCTCCGCTTCGTCCGCCGGCAACTCGATCAAGCCCCTGCTCAGAGCTGCGCCTCCGGCAGCGCGAACACGGTGCGGCCCGCCGCCTTGAGCGGCCCGAGCTGGGCCAGGGCCGGCGGCAGGATCACCTCGGCGTAGAAGCGCGCGGTGATGAGCTTGGCTTCGAGGAAGGCGGGATCGCCGTCACGGGCCGCAAGCTTGCCCTGGGCCGCGAGGGCGCTTTTGGCCAGCAGCCAGCCGCCCAGGGCCGTCCCGGCCAGCCGCAGGAAGGGGACAGAGCCCGCCAGGGCGGCGACGAGGTCAGCCTTGACCGACTGGGCCACCCATTTGGTGGCGTCCTCCAGGGCGTCCGCGGCGGCTTGCAGGGCGGTCCGGATGGCCGCCAGGTCGTCGCCTGGCGCAGCCTTCATCTCCCCGGCAGTGGCGCGCATGTCGGCCACCAGGGCCAGCATGGTCTCGCCGCCGTCCTTGGCGACCTTGCGGCCTACGAGGTCGCGCGCCTGGATGCCGTTGGTGCCCTCGTAGATCGGCAGGATGCGGGCATCGCGCAGATGCTGGGCCGCACCCGTCTCCTCGATGAAGCCCATGCCGCCATGGATCTGCACGCCGGTCGAGGCGATCTCGTTGCCGAGGTCGGTGAACCACGCCTTGACGATCGGGATCAGGAGATCGACGCGGTCCTGGATCTTCCTTGCCGCGCCTCGGTCGGGATGCTTCAGCGCCCCGTCGATGCCGGCCGCGGTGTAGTAGCCCAGCGCGCGCATCGCCTCGATCTGGGCGCGCATGGTCATCAGCATGCGGCGCACGTCGGCGTGATGGACGATCGACACCGGCTGCGGCTGCTCGCTGCCATCGTCCTTGGACTGCACGCGCTGCTTGGCGAAGGCCGCCGCCTGCTGGTAGGCGCGCTCGGCGATCGCCAGGCCCTGGATGCCGACCGAGAGCCGCGCGTTGTTCATCATGGTGAACATGTAGGACAGCCCGCGACCTTCCTCGCCCACCAGGTAACCGACCGCGCCGCCGTCGTCGCCGAACGACATCACGCAGGTCGGGCTGGCATGGATGCCGAGCTTGTGCTCCAGCGACACGCAGCGCAGATCGTTGCGCTTGCCCGGCTGGCCGTCGGCGCCGACCAGGAACTTCGGCACGATGAACAGCGAGATGCCGCGCACCCCGGCCGGCGCATCGGGCGTGCGCGCCAGCACCAGGTGCACGATGTTCTCGGCCATGTCGTGCTCGCCGTAGGTGATGAAGATCTTCTGGCCGGTGACGAGATAGTGATCGCCGTTCTTGACCGCGCGGCTCTTGAGCTGGGCGAGATCCGAGCCTGCCTGCGGCTCGGTGAGGTTCATGGTCCCCGTCCATTCGCCCGAGATCATCCGGGGCAGGAAGGTCGACTTCTGATCGGCCGAGCCGTGATGATGGATGGCGTCGATGGCGCCCTGGTTCAGGAGCAGCACCAGGCCGAAGCCCATGTTGGCTGCCTGCCACATCTCTTGCACGGTGGCCGCAAGCAGCCACGGCATTCCCTGGCCGCCGAACTCGGGATCGAAAGGCAGCGAGTTCCAGCCGCCGCCGACGAATTCCTTGTAGATGCCGGCAAAGCCCGGCGCCGTGCGCACCACGCCGTTCTCCAGCTTGGCGCCGACCTTGTCGCCGTCGCGGTTGAGCGGCGCGAGGCCGTTGCCGGCGAGCTTGGCGGCTTCCTCCAGGACGGCGTCGACCGTGTCGTCGGTGGCGTGCTCATAGCCCGGCAGCGCAGAAATCTGTTGCAATCCTGCCACTTCGCGCAGCGCGAAACGCATATCGGCAAGTGGTGCGGTATAGGTCATTCGGCTCTCCTCCGGGCCCGCAATATGCCGCGCTCGGTCGCTTTTGGCGACCGGCTCAGGTATTTTCCACCATCATGTCCGACACCGTTCTTTTCGCCATCGATGGTCCGCGCGCCACCATCACGCTGAACGATCCGGCGAAGCACAATCGCCTCGATCCGGAGGGGCTGGACCTGTTGATGGCGGCGGTCGAGGCGGCCGATGCCCGCCCCGAAGTGCGGGTCACGGTGATCACCGGCGCCGGCGAGAAGACCTTCTGCTCGGGCTACGATCTCGGCTCGATCCCGGCCAGCGGCCAGAAGCAGACCGGCCACAAGGACCAGGCCTTCGAGAACGTCATGGACCGCATCGAGGCGATGCGCATGCCGACGCTGTGCGCCCTGAACGGCAGCGTCTATGGCGGTGCGACCGACATGGCGCTGGCCTGCGACTTCCGGCTCGGCGTCAAGGGCATGAGGTTCTTCATGCCGGCGGCGCGCTTTGGCCTGCACTACTATCCGAGCGGACTGCGCCGCTATACCCAGAAGGTGAGCCCGAGCTTCGCCAAGCGCGCCTTCCTCTTGTCGGAGGATTTTGCCGACGCCGACCTCTTGGCTGTGGGTTATCTCGACTGGCTGGTGGAACGAAGCGAGTTCAAGGGCAAAATCGACGAGATATCCAACCGCCTTGCCACTTTGGCGCCGCTTTCCATGGTGAACATGAAGCGTGCCATCGAGCAGTTTGCCCAGGCCGAACCCGACATCCCGGCAATCCGTCAGAAGATGCGCGAGTGCGCTACCTCCGAAGACCTCCGCGAAGGCCTGGCCGCGCGGCGTGAGCGCCGCCAGCCTGACTTCAAGGGCCGCTGATCGATCATGCAACGCCGTCTAGCTGCCATCGTCCATGCCGACATCGCGGGCTTCACCCGCATGATGGAGGGCTCGGAGACGCGCACCTTCCGGCACCTGAAGACGGCGCAGATCGAGGTCTGGCGGCCGGCCATCCAGGCCGCCAACGGCCGCCTGGTCGGCACCGCGGGCGACGCCATGCTGGCCGAGTTCGGTTCGGCCGTGACCGCCGTCAGCGCCGCGCTCGACATCCAGGAGCGGATGGCGAAGTTCAACGACACGATCGAGCCCGAGCAGCGGATGAACTTCCGCATCGGCGTGCATCTCGGCGAGGTCATCGTCGACGACGAGGACCAGAACATCTTCGGCGACGGCGTGAACCTCGCGGCCCGCATCCAGGCGCTGGCCGAGCCCGGCGGCATCGCCGTGTCGCGCGCCGTGCGCGACCTGGTCGAGCTGCGCATCGAGTACGCCTTCGTCGACGGTGGCGAGCAGACGCTGAAGAACGTCAGTCGCTCGGTGCAGATCTTCCA
>Ga0081539_10006787_pt1 | contig 10741 bp, 7 predicted proteins | sample TabmetS4T2R2_FD_71023 | JGI IMG/M metagenome (GOLD analysis project Ga0081539, IMG submission 71023) | Tabebuia heterophylla rhizosphere microbial communities from the University of Puerto Rico - S4T2R2 | ecosystem: Host-associated > Plants > Roots > Rhizosphere ... | reverse complement strand
GCCGTCGCTCGCGGCGCTGGCGTCGCTGCGCCTCGCCGGGCTCGACGCCGAGGCCGCGCGCGCCGTCGTCGCAGATCGTGCGCCGGACATCGCCGGGACGGTGCGCGACGCGATCGTCGCGGCGTCGCAGGGGACCCCACTGGCACTGGTCGAGCTTCCGGCGACGCTCACACCCGGCCAGCGCGCCGGCCGCGAGCCGCTGCCCGAGCCGCTGCCCGTCGGGCCGGCGGTTGCCGCCGCGTTCCTGCAGGACGCGCCGGACGACCGCCGGCTGCTCGTGCTCGCCGCGCTGCACGACACCGGCGAGCTGCCGTCGCTGCGCGCCGCCGCCGAGCGCCTCGGGCTCGACCACGTGCACGGGCTGAATGCGCTCGAGGAGGCGGGTCTCGTGCGGATCGCAGAGGGCCGAGCGCGGATCGTGCAGCCGCTGCTGCGCGCGGCGGTCCGCTGGGATGCCACCGCGCGTCAGCGCAGCGACGTGCACCTCGCGCTCGCCGAGGTGCTCGAGGACGAGCACCGCCGCGCATGGCATCGCGCGCAGGCGGCCGAGGGCCCCAACGAGGCGATCGCCGCCGACCTGGAGCGCACGGCGCCCGACGCCGCCCGCGCGCTGGGCCACGCCACCGCTGCCGCGATGCTCGAGCGCGCGGCGGGGCTCACGGCCGACGGCGAGGGCCGCGCGCGCCGCCTGGTCGCGGCCGCGGAGCGGCACTGGCTCGCCGGTCGCACCGAGCGCGTCGGCCTCCTGCTCGCGCAGGCCGACGCGCTCCCCGGCGACCCGGAGGGCCGAGCGGCCGCGGCGTTGCTGCGCGGCTCGGCCCAGCTCGATGCGGGCGCACCCGCCGAGGCGTACGAGGTGCTCGTCGCCGGCGCACGGCAGGCGGCGAGTGGCGACCCCATGCTCGCGCTGGACATGCTCACGCGCGCGGCCGAGGCGAGCTGGATGTCCGGGCGCATGGAGTGGATCGCGGACGTCGGCGGGCTCGCGGCCCAGGTCGCCGCCGGGGACGGCGACGAGGAGACGTTCATGGTGGCCCTCCTGCGCGGTGTCGGGCAGCTCCTGCGCGACGAGGGCGACGACGACGCCGCCGTCCTGCGCGAGGCCCTGGTGCTGGCCGGCTCGCTGGAGCGTCCGCGCCACCAGCTCCTGGCCTGCCTGCTCGCCGTGTGGCTCGGCGACGTCCGCGCCGGGCTGGCGGCGATCCGCACCGCGGTCGCGCAGCTGCGCGCGTCCGGCGGGCTGGCCGAGCTGTCCTTCGCGCTGCAACAGCTCGGTGCGTTCGAGTGCTGGGAGGGACGGCTGGAGAGCGCGGCGACCGCCGCACAGGAGGCGGTCGCGCTCGCCACCGAGAACCGGCAGGACACGATCCGCGCCCACGCGCTCGCCGTGCTGGCGCGCATCGAGGCGACCCAGGGTCGCCGCGACAGCGCCCGCGCACACGCCCTCGAGTCGCTGGAGGCCTCGGTCGCCAGGGGCCTCGCGCTGCCGGCGGCCGCGGCGCTCTGGGCGCTCGGGCGCATGGAGCTGTGCACCGGCCGCCCGGAGGATGCGTTGTCGCACCTGCTCTCCGTCGCCGCGCCGCAGGACGGCGCCGTCGTGCCGGTCCCCGCGCTGCTCGTCGCCCCCGATCTCGTCGAGGCCGCGGTCCGCAGCGGCCGGCCCGAGATGGCCGAGCCGTCGCTGCGCCGCTTCGAGGACTGGCAGCGGCGCACGGGCTCGGCCTGGGCCACCGGCGTCCTGCACCGGATGCGCGCGCTCAGGAGCGACGCGGACGAGGCCGAGACGCACTTCCTGGCCGCCCTGGAGGATGCCGACCAACAGCCGATGATCGAGGTCGCCCGGACCCGGCTGCACTACGCCGAGCTGCTGCGCCGCGCACGGCGCAAGCTCGATGCCCGAGAGCAGCTGCGCTCAGCGCTCACCGTGCTCGAGAGCGTCGGGGCGGAGCCGTGGGCCGAGCGCGCGAGGGCCGAGCTGCGCGCCACCGGCGAGGGCGCCGCGCGGCAGCTCGACGGCGGCGCGCTCGACGAGCTCACGCCGCAGGAGCGCGAGATCGCGCTGCTCGTCACCGGCGGCGCCACGAACCGGGAGGTGGCCGCGCAGCTGTTCCTCAGCGTGCGCACGGTCGAGTACCACCTCCACAAGATCTACACGAAGCTCGGCGTCGCCTCGCGGGTCGCGCTGACGCGCGCGCTCAGTGCGTCAGCGGCTGACCAAGGCGAACGCGCCCCGTCGATGCCGAGATGACGTCGTACTGCGCGCCGATGTGCGTGCGGAACATCGAGGCGTCGCGGAAGCAGCGCTGCAGGCGCGACCCCCGCCGCGCCGCCGTCGAGCCGCCGGTCGCGAACATGAGGTCCACGGCCTGCCACGCGAGCTTCCCGGCCTGAGCGCACACGTCGCGCAGCGCCGCGTCGTGCTCGACCGTGAACGGCTCGCGCCGCTCCGCCCAGCGATGGCAGTACGCGGTGTAGCGCTCCGCGGCGCCCAAGAGGGCGATCTCGGCCGTGTCCGTGAGGCTCGCGGCCTCGCCGAGCCAGCGCTGGTAGTCGACGGACTCGCTGCGCGGCATCGGGGGCGGGAAGCTCGTCTTGCGCTCGCGGGCGGCGGCCTCGTAGACGTCGAGCGCGCAGCGCGCCGTGCCGACCTGCGTGCAGTTCAGCTCGCCGTAGAAGAACGTCGCCGTGCGCGCGAGGTACTGCGGGTTGCCGTGCAGGCGGTAGCCCACGGTCCCGTCCTCGGGCATGACGTAGTCCTTCCAGTCGTAGATCGCCGTCATGTGATCCGGGACGAACCTCGACCGGACCTTGATCGAGTTGGACCCGGTGCCGCCGAGGCCGAGCGTCAGCCCGCCGCCCCAGTCGTCGAGGATCTCGTAGTCGGAGCGGGGGAGGATCACCATGCGCCGCTCCGGTGGACCCTCGGGCCGCGGCGTGACGGCGAGCAGGAGGGCGTGCGTCGAGTACGTCGCGCCCGAGCAGTAGTCCCACGTGCCGTCGACCTCCCAGCCTCCGTCGACGCGGGTCGCCGTTCCGCCCGGGACCGCGCGCGACGGGATCACCACGTCGCCATCGCCGAAGACCTCCGTCTGGGCCTGCTCGTCGAAGAACGCCGCGACCTGGAAGTGGTGACCCGCCGCCAGGCACAGCGCCCAGCCCGTCTGTGGATCGCCGCGGCCGATCTCGATGATCACCCGGAAGTAGTCGGCGAGGTCCATCTCGTAGCCGCCGAACATGCGCGGCTGGAGCATCCGGTAGAAGCCGGCATCGGAGAACGCCTGATGCATGGCCTCGGAGTAGCCGCCGCGCTCCTCGGCCTCGTCGGCCCCCTCGTAGAGGCGCTCGCGCAGCGCCCCAGCGCGGCCGACGAGCTCCTCGGTCGTGACGTCGACGGTGCTCATGCGCTGACCATGCTGCCACCGAACCGCGCGAGCGGAATCGGTGGTTGCCACAGTCAGCTGTCGATGCAGAAACGCGTGCCGGAGCGGTCCCAGCAGACGAGTCCGCGCAGCACGCCCTCCTCGTCGACGACGGGAAGGCGGGTCGCGTCCCCCGTGTCGAGCATCTCGACGGCCCGCCCGAGCGGCGCGCCGGGATCGATGCGAGGCGTGTCCGACCGCGCGAGCTCGCCGATCGGAGCGTCATCGGGCGCGTCGGCGGGGAGGTCGTCCCGGGTCACCGTCCCGGCGAAGCGTCCGTCGGCGCCCACGACCAGCACGAGGTGCACGCGCGGGTTCGCGAAGGTCTCCCGCACCTGCGCCAGCGGCGTGTCGGCGGGCGTCGAGCGCGGCTCCCGGAGCATCGCGTCGCGAACGGACGGGCCGGCGTCTGCGAGGGGGATGTGCTGGGTCGCCATCGGCTCGTAGTGTCGCATGATCGTCTGGCATGATCGATGCGTGCTCGTGGAATGGGGTCTGGAGGAGCTGCCCGGCGTCCTGCGCCGGCTGGGGATCGAGCGCCCGCTCCTCATCACCGACAACGTCTTCTCGCACGTCGACGTGCCCGGCGTGGAGCGGCGCTTTGACGGCGCCCAGCCGCACGCGGACCTCGAGGGCGTCCGCGCTGCGATCGACGTCGCCGCCGACGCCGACGGCCTGGTCGCGCTCGGCGGCGGCAGCGTCATCGACACCACCAAGGCCGTCTCCAAGGAGCTCGACGTCCCGATCGTCTCGGTCCCCACCACCTACGCCGGCGCGGAGTGGACGCACTGGTACGGCAACCGCGACAGCGAGACCCGCACGAAGCCCGCGGGGCTGAACGCCCGCGTGGAGGGGATCGTCTACGAGGTCGGGCTCACGACGGGGCTCCCGCGGGAGGCGACCGGCGGCACCGCGCTCAACGCGCTCACCCACGCCGCCGAGGCGCTCTACGCGCCCGGCCGCAACGCGAGGTACGACGAGCTCGCGCTGGCCGGGACGCGGGAGATCGCCGAGGCGCTGCCGCGCGTGCTCGAGGACGGCTCCGACCGCGAGGCGCGCACGCTGCTCCTGCAGGGCGCCGCCCACGCCGGGGAGGCGATGCTCGCCGGCATGGCGGCCGCGCACGGGATCGCGCAGGTCCTCGGCGGCCGCTACGGCCTGCCGCACGGGACGATGAACGCCATCTCGCTGCCGCCGGTCCTGCGCTTCAACCAGGACGACCCGGAGGCGGCCGAGGCGATCGGCCGCTTCGCAGACGCGATGGGCGCCGACGACGCCGCGTCGCGCGTTGAGGAGCTCGGCGCGCTGTTCGGCGCGGGCCGCCTCCGCGACCACGGCGTCCCGGAGGAGGATCTGCCCGAGGTCGCGCAGCTCAGCGCCGACCGGCCCGCCACGCAGGCGAACCCACGGCCCGTCTCCAGCGACGACGCGCTGCAGATCCTGCGCAGCGTCTGGTAGTTCCTCGTAGCACGACACCGGAGGAGAGAGCACATGTCCGCGAACGGGCGCATTCTCACGACGCACGTCGGCAGCCTGCCGCGACCGCAGGACGTCGTCGACCTGGTCTTCGCGGTCGACGACGGCAAGGAGGTCGACGCCGAGGAGTACGACCGCGTCGTCGGCCGGGCGGTGGTCGACCGGGTACGCCACCAGGCCGACGCGGGCGTCGACGTCGTCAGCGACGGCGAGATGAGCAAGATCGGCTACGCGACGTACATCCGCCACCGCCTGAGCGGCTTCGAGCTGGGGGACGTCCCGCGCGCCACGCCGGCCGACCTCGACGCCTACCCGTCGTTCCGCGACCGGCTGGCCGCGCGCGGCGCGACCGCCAAGTACAAGCGCCCCATCTGCCGCGGCCCCATCCAGTACGAGAACCGTGAGCCGCTCGAGCAGGACCTCCGGCACCTGCGCGCCGCCGTCGACGAGGTCGGCGTCCACGGCGGGTTCATGAACGCGCCGTCGCCCGGCGTCATCGCGCTCTTCCAGCCCAACGAGCACTACGGCACGCTCGACGAGTACCTCGACGCGCTCGCCGACGCGATGAGGACGGAGTACGAGGGCATCGTCGCGGCCGGCTTCCAGCTGCAGATCGACGCGCCCGATCTCGCGATGGGACGCCACATCATGTATCGCGACGAGCCCGACGAGGTCTTCGTCGAGGCGACCGAGCGCCACGTCGCCGCCATCAACCGGGCGCTTGCCGACGTGCCCGCCGACCGCGTGCGCCTGCACGTCTGCTGGGGCAACTACGAGGGACCGCACCACCTCGACATCCCCGTGGCGTCGATCATGGACCACATCCTCGAGGCCAAGCCGTCGACGATCCTCTTCGAGGCCGCCAACCCGCGTCACCAGCACGAGTGGGTCGACTGGCGCGAGGCGGACATCCCCGACGACAAGGTGCTGGCTCCCGGCGTGATCTCCTCGACGTCGAACTACATCGAGCACCCCGAGCTCATCGCACAGCGCATCCAGACCTTCGCGGCCATCGTCGGGCCCGAGCGCGTCGTCGCCGGCTCCGATTGCGGGTTCGGCACGTGGTCGGGCTTCGGGCCGATCGACCCGGAGATCTGCTGGGCCAAGCTGAAGGCCCTGTCCGACGGCGCGGCGCTGGCCTCGAGCCGGTTGTTCTGAGGGGTGCCTCTCCTAGCGGTGGACGGAGGCGACCACGTCGCCTCCGTAGAGCCTGTCGCGGTAGTCGTGGACCATCCGCGCGGCGGAGAACTGGGGGAGGTTCGTGCGTAGTGAGGCGCGGACGCGGGCCAGCCACTCGCGCGGCACGCCCGCGTCGTCGCGGGCGTAGAACCGCGGCGCGACCTCCTCTTCGAGCAGCCGGTAGAGCTCGGCGCCGTCGCGTGAGTCCTGCGCCCCGTGGTCGTCGTCGACCTCGCCGGACAGCGCCCAGCCGTTGGTGCCGTCATAGGCCTCCGCCCACCACCCGTCCAGCACGGACAGGTGCAGCCCGCCGTTGGCGGCCGACTTCATGCCGCTCGTGCCGCTCGCCTCAAGCGGAGGCCGGGGGAGGTTGACCCACACGTCGCATCCCTGCACCAGGTGGGCCGCGCTCGCGAGGTCGTAGTCGTCGAGGAACGCGACCCGCGCCGCGGCGCGTGGATCGTCCTTGTCGACGAAGAGCTCCTGCACGAGGCGCTTGCCGTCGTCGTCCTTCGGGTGCGCCTTGCCCGCGATCAGCAGCTGGATCGGCCGGTCGCCGACCAGCAAGCCGTAGCCGCGGGCGCGGTCGGCCAGCAGGAGGTTCAGGCGCTTGTACGTCGCCAGGCGGCGCGCGAACCCGATCGTCAGCACGCCGGGGTCGAGCGCGTCCGCGACGGCCCGGGCGTAGCCGCGCGGATCGTCGCGGCTGAGCCGGTCGAGCACGGCGCGGTCGCGGGCCCAGGCGACGAGTGACGCGCGCTGCTGCTCGCGCACCGCCCAGAGCTCCTCGTCGGACACGCCGTCGAGCGGGGCGTACGTGGATGGATCATGCGAGCGCTCGATCCATCCGTCGCCGAGGTGGCGGTCGAGCAGGTCGCGCATCGGCCGACCGATCCACGTCGGCAGGTGCACGCCGTTGGTGACGTGCGTGATGGGGACGTCCTGCACGTCGCTGCCCGGCCACATGTCCTTCCACATCTCGCGCGCCACCTCGCCGTGCCGACGGCTGACGCCGTTGGCGGCTCGGCTCGCACGCAGGGCGAACTGCGTGACGCCGAACGGCTCCCCCTCGTCGTCGGGTCGCGTCCGCCCGCGCGCCACCAGCTCGCCCGCGTCCATCTGCAGGCCTGCGGCGATCGGCTCGAGGATCTCGTGGACCTGGGCGGCGGGGTAGGTGTCGTTGCCCGCAGGCACCGGCGTGTGCGTGGTGAAGATCGTGCGCCGCCGCGCGGCCTCCAGGGCCTCGTGAGGCTCGAGGCCCCGCTCGACGTGAGTGCGGGCGAACTCCAGGGCGGCGAACGCGGCGTGGCCCTCGTTGAGATGCACGACGCCGGGCTCGATCCCGAGCGCTCGCAGCGCCCGCATCCCTCCGATGCCGAGGAGGAGGTACTGAGCGAGGCGGACGTCCGGCGCGCCGGTGTACAGCCGGGAGGTGATCCAGCGCGAGGTCGGCTGGTTCTCGGGGCGCTCGGCGTCGAGCAGGAAGAGCGGCACGCGCCCGATGTCCACGCGCCAGATCTGCGCAACCAGATCAGTGCCGTCGACCGGCACGGTGATCGTGACCGGATGGCCGTCGCCGTCGGTGATGAGCGCGGCGGGGATGCGGTCGGGATCGGTGTCGACCCAGTACTCGTGCTGCCAGCCCGACGCGTCGATGCGCTGGCGGAAGTAGCCCTGGCGGTAGAGCAGGCCGACCGCGGCGAGCGGCGCCGCCTGGTCGGACGCCTCCTTGAGGATGTCGCCTGCGAGGGCGCCGAGGCCGCCGGAGTAGATTGGCAGCGACGCGTGGGCGCCGTACTCCGCGCAGAAGAACGCGGCGCCCCCGGCCACGTCGGGGCGCTCGTCGAGCTCCGCCTTGATGCCGCGCTCGACCTCCGCGGCCGCGGCCAGGAGGTCGTCGTCGGCCGCGGCGCGCAGCAGCGCGCTCGTCGATGCCTCCTGCAGCAGCCGTACGGGGTTGTGCTGCGTCCGGTGCCAGCGGTCCGGGTCGACGGCCTCGAAGAGCTCCGGGCCTCCCGGCCACCAGGACCAGCGGTAGTTGTACGCGAGGCGGGCGAGCACTCCGAGGCGCTCGGGCACCCGTGAGGCCAGCTCCGCCGCCGCGCGACTCAGGTCGCGGTCGCCAGCGATCACGGCACGCAGGATGCCAAACGCGCGGCGACGGCGGCGTCCGAGGATGTCATCCGCCGCCCAATCGGCCCCGTATCGGACAGGTGTCGCGGTGGCACGACAGGATCGTGGGCCGCACGGCTACCCTGTACCGGAAGGACGCCGCTGCGCGTTCGCGCCCCGTCCCCTGTCCCGAGCTGCTCGCATGACCGACGCCCCCGAGAACAACGACGACCACGCTCCCGAGGGGCCCGGTCAGTCAGACACCGTCACAGAGCCCGAGGCCGCGGAGGCCCCGGCGGGGGAGGCCGCGCCGTCGGAGGCGGCGGTCGCGCCCGCCGACGGCGCTCCGGCCACGCCGGATGGTCCCGTCTCGGAGGCGACGACGGAGGCTGAGGCGGCGCCCGAGCCCGAGGCAACGGAGGCCGAGACACAGCCCGAGTCCGAGCCTGCGCGCGAGCGGCCTGCGATCGGCCCGGTGATCATCGCCGAGGCCCCGCCCCCGGGCACCGAGGAGCCCTCCCCATCGCGCCGCACGCGCGCCTCCGCGCAGCGCCAGGGGCAGGAGGAGAAGCCGCGCCGGCGCCGGCGCCGCTCCGCCGCCGAGCGCCACCGCGGCGTGTTCTTCGCCCGCCTGAGCGAGCTTCGCCGCGCTGAGCGGCAGGCGGCCGCCGCGGGCACGAGCGACGGCGAGGCGCCCGAGTCGCCCGAGGAGGCCGCCGCCGCGGCGGCAGCCGAGGAGCCCGTCGCCGAGCCGCAGGCCATCGAGGAGACCGCGCCGGAGCCGCAGGCGGCCGAGGCCGAGGTGCCTCAGGTCGCGGCGGACGCGCAGGCCGAGGCCGAGCCCGCTGCCGAGCAGCCCGAGCCGCAGCGCGCGCAGGGCCAGCGCTCCGCGCCGCCGCCACAGGTCTCCCGTCCGCGTCTCATCTCCGCCGTCGATCGCGTCGGCGGCCCCGAAGTCGTCCAGGAGGCGCTGGCGCCCAAGCAGGACGAGCAGGGCGAGCGGCTGAAGTGGGCGCAGGTCTGCAGCGACGCCGCACGCGGCCTGCAGCCGGGCGATCCCGCGTTCGCCGCGTGGGTGCGCCTGGCCGCGACGCCGGTGCGCGACGTCCGCAGCGCGGTCAACGACATGCTCGGCATCGTCGAGGAGCCCCGCGGGCATCGCCGCGGCGGCGCCCGGCGCGGCGGCGGTGGCCGCCGCGAGCGCCCCGGCGAGTGGGGCGGCGAGGGCCGCGCGCGGCCGAGCGAGGTCGCGAACTTCGGCCGCGACGGTGGCCTGCGCACGAAGATCCGCATCGTCGGAGACGACGAGGAGGATCGTCGCCAGCGCGACGAGCGCCGCAAGGCGCAGCGGGAGGCGAAGCGCGCCGCCGAGCGCGAGCGCCTCGCACGCCTGGGCTACTGACGCGGGCGACCGCAACACCTGCGCCGCGCCCCGGTTGCGGTGCCGGGATCTGCCTTCAACGGATCCCCAGGAACACTTAACCGGCTCTTAGACCGGGCTTGGCCTCGCCTTGAGGGTCATCGCAGATCCTCCGGACATGCCGAAGCAGACTCTGAACGAGCCCGGGGACGACGGGCTTGACACGTTCCTGCAGGGAATCGGGCGCGTCCGCCTGTTGACGAAGGAGCAGGAGGTGGAGCTGGCGCGGCGCATCGAGAAGGGCGACCTGGACGCCAAGCGCCACCTCATCGAGGCGAACCTTCGCCTCGTCGTGCACAACGCCAAGCGCTACCGTCGCGACCCGCGTGCCGGTGGCGAGCTGACGTTCCTGGACCTCATCCAGGAGGGGACGATCGGGCTCATCCGCGCCGCGGAGAAGTTCGACTACCGCAAGGGCTTCAAGTTCTCCACGTACGCCACGCTCTGGATCCGCCAGGCGATCGCCCGTGCGGTCGCGGAGAAGAACCGCGCCGTGCGCCTGCCGGTGCATGTCGTCGACCGCGTCAAGCTCCTGGAGCGTCATGATCGAGCGCTCTCGCTCGTGCACAACCGACCACCCACCTCCGAGGAGCTGGCCGCCGAGATGGGAACCACGGTCGAGGAGATCGAGGATCTGAAGACCATCTCGCGCAGCACGGTCTCCCTGTCGACCCCCGTCGGTCCCGAGGGGGACACCGAGCTCGGCGACCTGGTTGCCGAGCAGCAGGTCGAGCTGCCGTCGAACGCCGTGGAGATGGCGGAGACGGTCGAGGCCATGCGCATGACCCTGCAGCTCCTGCCGCTGCGCGAGCGGCGCGTGCTGGAGCTGCGCTACGGCGTCCTCGGCGAGGTGCCCCACAGCGTGGCGCAGACGTCGAAGGCGATGAAGCTCACGCCGCATCGGATCCGGGCGCTCGAGGAGGAGGCCCTTCGGCGTCTGCGCCACCTCCCCGAGGCACAGGAGCTGCGCGAGGCCGCATAGCATCCCGGCGTGCGCGTCACGCTGCCGCGCGGCATCACGATCGGCCACCACACGGACCGCGACGCGTGGACCGGCTGCACCGTCGTCCTCCTCCCGGAGGGCGCGGTTGCGGCCGCCGAGGGGCGCGGCGGCGGCCCCGGCACTCGCGAAAAC
>Ga0081539_10006786_pt1 | contig 10741 bp, 2 predicted proteins | sample TabmetS4T2R2_FD_71023 | JGI IMG/M metagenome (GOLD analysis project Ga0081539, IMG submission 71023) | Tabebuia heterophylla rhizosphere microbial communities from the University of Puerto Rico - S4T2R2 | ecosystem: Host-associated > Plants > Roots > Rhizosphere ... | reverse complement strand
AGGAACAGCAGTTGCGGGGCGCATTCTTGAACCCCGAGGACGCCTTCTTCGTCCCAATCGAGGACATCGAGGCAGCCTTCGTGAAGATTCCTGACGAGCAGGAGCCTCAGAATGGGCACAATTACGTAGCCTTTTGGGATGTATCGGTGGCTTCCGACCCCACGGTGTGCATCGTTATCGACACTTCTAAAGAGCCAATGCGCGGGGTCTACTACCGGCGATGGGAAAAACCGCTGCCGTTTAGGGAGTTGCTGTCCGAGATTCGCCGGGTCCATAACTACTACACGACTCCGCAGAGGCAGATGCCGGGCCGAGCACCCACCTGCATCACGGGATTCGACGCAAGTAGCATGGGTGGGGTGGCAGTGAGGCAGGAACTTTCTGACCTTCATCCTCTGCGCCCTACTTCGATGAGCGGAAGTTCTAGGATGAAGGACGAGTTGCTCATCAATCTACGCAAAGCGCTATCCACTAAGCGCCTGATCCTGCCGAAATCATGGACTCAGGCAATGCGAGAGGTTCTTTCGTACCGGCGAGACGATAGCAAGTTGAAGCAGGATACCGTGATGGCGCTGACCGGGGCCGTAAAGGTGGCAGGCATCGGGACAGTGGGCAGTATTCGCGCACCGTTTTCGACCAACAATAGGTCGAAGTTCCCGACTACCTCCGTCTTTCGACGGGGATAGGTAATCTGGTAGGAGAGTTTTTGTGGCGCTCGAAGACACCATAGCAGCCCTAGAAATCGAAAAGGAAGCGCGCGAACGCTACGCATCCGGATATGCGGAAGCCCAGTACCGACTGACGAGGTATGAGAAGTATCACAAGTACTACTCCCCGGCAGGCGGCGACCAGTGGCCCGAGGACCTGAGCGAGCGCCCCGGCAAACTCCACTTCACGATCAACATTATCCGCCGGTTCGTGGACACAGAGGCCCGACTCCTGTCCATCAAGCCGCGCTTCGTAATTCCTCCGGACAATGGTAACGATGAGGAACGTGAGCGTAAGGCCGAGGCTACGGAGAAGTTGTTCGGTAAGTACCTCGACAATAGCGGGTTCGATGAGTGGTCCTTCACCTTCAATCAGGTCAAAAGCCTGTATGGACTAGGTATCCTCAAGCCGTTCTGGAACGACTCTACAGGTATGCCTGATGTTTCGATCATCGAGCAACCGCAAAACATCATGCTCGGCTGGTCGGACTCGAACTTCCTCGACCTGGACTGGGCTATCTACTACTACGGAATCTCGAAGTTCCGCGCTAAGTTGAACTGGGGCCTCAGCGACGCCGATCTCGAAGCCGGGCCAGCGGTGGTTACACCACCCGCATTGGGTACTGGGGGTGGGGATCACGCTGATCCACTGGAAACCATGAGTTTCAGCGTACGTAAGGGTGGCCGCGTTACCTCGGAATACGAGAAGGATCAGGTCGCAGTGTGGGATTATTGGTACATCGGACTCGATAAGGGGGGTAGGCCGCTAGTCCATAACGCCATGATCGTCGCGGGCAAGCTGGTAGAGGGTCCGGTCCCACATCCAGAGTTGCCAACCATCCCGTACATTCCCGTAGAGAACGATCACGAGCCGGGTTCTCCGGACGGACACGGTACCGCCGAACTCCTGCTCGACCTACAGATGGGAATGAACCGGGCTATCTCACACTACGCGCAGCACGTTTGGGATACCACTGACCCGGCCTACCAGTTGACGGGTCCGGAAGCACCGATGATCGTCCCGGCTGGCCTTGTACCAGCGGCAGGAGAGATTGTCGCACCTGGTCCTAACGTGCGCATCGAAGAGATTCGGAGCGGAGTGAACAACTTCCCGTTCGATAGTCTCATTGGGACCTACTGGAATACCGCCCACCGCCTGACGGGCATGAGCGAAATTCTGTTTGGTAGCCCTCCGGGCGCTCAAACTTCTGCGCGCGCGTTGCAGGCCCAGTTGGACTCTTCGATCAATGCACTTGATCCGAAGCGTCGCCGATACTACGAGGGGCTGCGCGCACTCTTCTCGTTCTGGCACTACATGTTGGAGAAGAAGAACCCGAAGATTGACGGTATCGGCGTGAAGGACGTAATCGCTGGACTGAACAACTGGAAGGTCGTACCTCCGGAGATTAGCCCGCGAGACGTGATTGAGCACACGCAAAACGTCATCAATAAGGTGAACGGCAAACTCGTGTCACTCGAAAGCGCGATGGACGAGGTTGGCGTGGACAATCCGAAGGAGGAACTGGACCGAATCATGGCCGAGCGGAGCAACGCTCACCTGTTCCCCGGCGATGCACAAGCAATCGCGGCAGTAGTAGCCACCTTGCAGGCGATTGGTATGCAGCAGGGGGCACAAGGCGCAGCGGCTCAGGGCGAAGCGGCGTCAGAGGGTGCCGCACAGGACGCTCAGGCGGCGCAGCCGACCGGGTTCGAGGACCAGAATCAACCGACTGGGGCAGGCTCACCGCCTCCGCCGGGGGCACCAGCACCGCTAGGAGGAGAACTTCGACCAATCGTGAGACAGACGCCCGAAGGCGAGAGTCTCCCGATGAGCGAAATCAGACTACCGAATCAGGGGTTCTAAGTGACTAGGGCATCTTGGGGTAGTACTACCGGCGATCTTGGGGGCTTGTTCTCGTCTCTCATTGACGAGCAGCGTCGCCGAATTGAAGAGTCTGTCAACCGCGACATCCAGCGCTCGAAGGAGCAGCAGAACGCGGAAGACAACGACATGTACGACAAGTGGCAGAACGGGATCATTGACGATCACGAGTGGCTACAGTACGTTCGTCAGCGTGTGCGCGATACAAAGGGTGATCCCACGGAGCACGCCGAGTGGATGAAGACCTATCGCGAGCATCGCACTGCCATTCAGGACGCGAACCTTGAGTCGCGCTACGAGGCAGGCACTCTCTCGATTCACAAACTGATCGCACACTACGGGGATCGGATGGCCTCGACGGAGAAGCACAGCCCGGAGTACCGGGATACGCAGACCCGATACTTCCAGTTGATTGATACCCGAGACTCGTACTACATCGAGGACGAGGCTAACCGCATTCTCAACCGCATCAACCGGGGACAGGCTGGGTATGGAGAACTACGAGACTTTTACCAGTCCATGCTGGGCAGGGTGCGACGCTCTAGCCCGCTGTACCGACAGATCAAGGACAACCTGAATTCGATCAATCAGATCGGCGGATCGGCAGCCGGAGGCGGCGGCGGAGGCGGCGGCGGAGGCGGCGGTAGGTCGTCCGGCGGAGGAAGTGGCGGCGGTAAGGGCGACCGCGATCCGTACTCCACCGCCTCTCGCGCTGTCCTGAAACTGTGGAAGTCGGGCAACGTGTTTGTTCCTGCCGGACCTGACGTTGTGCGCTCAGTGCTCGACGCCTACAACATGAATACGCGAGACGATACGACGATCTGGAATGCGCTTGGTGAGGACTCGGTGGTGATCGAGGGACTCATGGAGCAGGCGCAAAAGAACCCAAACGCGAAGTACCTCGTTACTCCGTGGGGCGACCGCATCCCCAATACTCTCGAAATGAGACAATCCCTGATGAATCAGGGTCTTCGCGGCTATGACTACCGGATCGCGCTTGGCAATGCGCAGGGTCGCAGTATCCTGGGCGTATTGAGTGCGCGCGATTCCTTCGTGGATACTACGTTCGCAGCGCAGAACGACGCCAACGCTGAGGACTACTGGGCGCAGATTCGCCAGAACTTTTGGGAGCGGTCCGAACTGGCCGCGCAGAACCCCGACCCGTGGCAGGCTCTACAGGAGTATGCTGAGGCAGGTAAGGTTCTTGAGCGTGGGGCACACCGCATTCTTGGAGAGCCGCTGGTCCGTGAGGGTGAACTCGGCGGGGCACAGCGTCGGTACGCAGGTAAGGTCCTGCCCGACGAGACTGGGGAAAACCCGGTCGGTGTCGTCACTACGCACTATGGCAAGAGCAAGTTGTTTCCCGAAGAGCAGGTTAGCGAAGAGATGCAAGAGGAACTCCGCTACGCCATCGAAATCTCAGACTTCGCCAAGCAGTCGTCTACTCTCTCGCCCGAAGAGTTGCAGCACGAGGCCAGCCTTCTGTTCGACCGACGCCCCGAAGGATTCTGGCTGACTGAGACTGACTTGCAGCAGGTGTTCGGGACCGACCAGATTACCGTGGACCCGACCGGATTCAACTCGAAGCCGCAGGTTGGGACTGGTCTGATCGGCAAGTCCTTCGCGCATCGCGGTCTGGTTGTGGCCGACGAGACGGTGAACCAAGGGATCATCAACACTACGGGTGTAACTCCGTACCGCTACGTGGGAGTACCGGGTAGCCCGTCTCCGATTGCCGTGCCGATTGATAGCGTAAATGCTATCTTGGGTACCACCGACTATCAGGACGGCTCCACGATGGGCGGATGGGAGAAGGTTGGCGGACAGACCCGGTGGGTCATTAGACCGCTTGAGCCGGTCGAGCCTCCGATGTGGTTCGTGAACGACAAGGGCGAGTACCTGTCGGCAGATGACTACGAGAAGTGGGGCCGAGACTTCAACAAGATCGCAGAGGAAGGCTACCAGTCGAAGCCGGTTCAGGCATTGGCCGGTTGGAAGAAGATCACTGACGGCGATGGCCGGACATGGTATCGCGATCCCACGGACGGACACCTGTATGCCGACCGTCCGCCGTTCCAGACCTCGGTCTTCGGTCCGGTGTTCAACTACGCCCAGTTCGTCGGAGACGATGGGCAGATTGACATGGAGAAGTACCGGGTGGCTGCTTCCACGGGACGGGGCTACATCGCGTGGTTCACGTCAGATGTGTCCGCGCATGATGCGCAGCGCCTCACGGAGCAGTTGGTGGATACCCCGGATCAGGACCTCCTGAACCTCGACTTCTTCCACAAGCGCGACGACAAGAACTTTGTTCAGCCGCAGGGCCTTAGCCCTGACGACGTAGTGGGCATGTACTGGACTCCTAGCGCACCATCAGTGGACGAGGACCCGTTTACGGGGACCGACTTCGCTCAGGTCAAGGGCGACCGGCTGCGGCGCGACATCGAACATGAGATTGCGCTCGACCGTGCAGAGCAGCGTCGCAAGGCGGAGGTTCAGGGTTGGATCGAAGAGCGAATCGGTAATGCGAAGCAGCAGTTGATCTTCCAGAAGATGAGCGGGTTCGACGCTCAGGAATTGCAGGCTGAGGCAGGTCGCGAGATTGAGCGGGCTAAGGCACTGGCAGGTATCCGACTGGGCCAGCAGTTGCGCGAGAACAAGATCAGGCAGCAGCGAGACTTCGTTGCTCCTGAGATTGCAGCGCCTCCGACACCGCGACCGATTGCGCCTGTGCCGATCAAGCCGCCAGAACGGAAGAAGAGAGACAACTTCGTCCCTGACTATCAGGACTCGGGTAAGGGCCAGAACATCGCTAGGCGATTGGGGACGTTCTAATGCCCCTAAGTTTCGTGCGGAAGGGCAACCCTCGGGTTTACATTCCGGGGTACAAGAGTTCCGTCTCCCAATCTGGTTTCAACGCGGCAGTGAATGGTGCGTATCAAGGGCTGTCTAACGCGCCTAAGTTCGGTGAGTTCGACGCTGACGAATTCTACAAAATTGAGAATGGTCGGGCTGACCTCAACGCCAACCAACTCATCAACCTCGCGATCAAGGCTCCGACCTATGCGTTGGAGGCTCCGCTGCGTCCTGCCGACGCCCTGCTTGGCGGGGTGCCCGGTGCTATTGCAGGCGGCATTCAGGGTGTCATCTCGCAAATCCCTGTCCTGAACACCATCATCGGGGGGGCCGGTGAAGCGCTCAAGCAGGCTGACTATGCGGGCGCAGGATTCATCAATTACCTCGGGGCCGACGCACTGCGCCAATCTATCGGGAAGCCGGACAACTACCGCCTCGGCCTCTTCGGTGGGGGACAGACTGCGGGAGAGGCTCGTCGTAACGCGATCATGCGGTGGAGCACCGACATGGAGGGCAACCAGTACACTCTTGAGGAACTGGAAGCGAGGGCACAGGAGAACCCGTGGAACTTCGGACAGTTCGCTACCTCAGAGGATGGATTGACCGACTTCCTGATTCGCAGTGTGGTGAACCCAACGAACCTTCTGCTCACCCCGGCTGGCGGTGCAGCGCTCAGGGGAATCAAAACAGGCGCTAATCTTGCACGGGAATCCGAACTGGCGATTCAGGCCGGTGCCCGCTATCTCGAAGGGACTCGGAGGGCTGCGGTGTGGGCACGACCGATCATCAAGGCTACGACTCCTATTGCTACCCCGTTCCGCTACGGATACGGATATGCTGAGTCGATGGGTCGCGGCATAGCGAAGGCTACTCAATTCGCGGGCAAGGCATACGATGAAGCCCATACCCCGATCCCTCGCGAATTCTTTGACGTAGGCAACGCAGCCCGCGACGTACTCAACGGCGGACTAGCCCGTTCCGGTTATAATGGCAGCCTCCTACAGGCGATGGCGTGGTTGGGTCGCGGCACACTGAGCACCGCCCGAAAGGTCTACTTTCCCGGAGTCAACACTGAACTCAAAGGGGCGCGCCTAGTGGGGTCCGCAGCACGAGCATGGATGCGTGGTGGCTTGCAGCAGGAACTCGTTGGCATCGGTGGGGAGTACCTGTTCGGCGGGATTGACGCCTACCTCGATGAGAACAACATGCAAAACTCGTTCATCGGTGGGACGGTCAACACCATTCACGACATCCTGAGCAAGATCAACAACCAGCACCCGCTGTCTGACCACGACGGCTTTGTGCTCGCCTCCATGTTCCTGCCGTTCAGCAGGGCTGCCCGTGAGATTCCGGGCGAGGCAGTGGGCCGGTTCCGTAAGGCGCGACTCCCGATGTACGCCGACAACGTGGCTGCACAGGTAGTGGATCGCGCAAACAAACTCGGGTTCAAGGGCAAGGCTGACGACATGTTCGAGTACCTTGGGGACGGCGACATTCAGCGCGGGCGCACAATCTTCGAGTGGGGCGCTGAGGTCGCCGAGGTTCGGAAAGTGGAGAACCAGTTGTCCCACCTGACTCATCGTGTCCTCGATGCAGAACTGGACGGGTTCGCCGAGCGGATGCAGTACACCGGGCAGTTGATTCGCGAGAACATCATGCGACGGCGAGAGTCCGGCGCTCTGCGACCGGGGTCCACCGCTGACTACATGTACGAGTTGCACCGGGAAGCAGGGCTTGAGCCGGGCCGCATCAAGGCTGGCGAGGCCGGGAAGGAACGCGGACTATCGTCCGAGTTCACCCCGACCGCTACCTCTCTCTTCGATGAGATGAAGAACATGTATCGCGCTCACGAAGTTCTCGGTCCCCAACTGAGCGAACTGGGGCTGCATATCGTGAAGGGCGGCGTCCTGACCAAGGAGACGCTCGACTCGATGATCGCGCACCTTGACACGGTTGACACGTTCGACCAGAACCTCGCTCGACAGATTCTCGATATGGGTCCGAGCCTCGTGTACGACAACGACTTCTGGCGAGAGTTCTCCGTTACGCTTGGACGTAAGGACCGCTCCGGCATCCGGGGTCGCAAGGTCACTGAGGCTGAGTCCGTCACCAAGGATGACCTGCGAGCCGCTCTCAACGACGTGCGTGACCGCATCCCAAGCCAGCAGGAACTTTTCCACCAGACGATCCGAATGGCGAAGAGCACAGGTAAGGTGCAGAAGGGTGTGTTCCAGATCAAGGAACCCCCGTACCCGATGGGTGCCAAGGTCAAGGCCAACCGGACGAAGGCCGCTGGCAAGACCAGCACCTACGCTGTCAACGACCGGCAGATCACCAAGATGCGGAACAACGAGTACTACAAGAACGGGCAGGCTAAGTTCGGCACCGCCGATGAGGTCAAGAGTTCGAGGGGTGGAGTATACCGGCGGCAGGCCAACGGGTCCTACGCGCGTGACGATGGAGTAGCCGTCAACATCAGCGAGGGTGCAATCCAACTGGACATCCCGGCGTCTCGTGAGGCAAACCTGATGGCAGAACTCCGCCGCACCGTCTACCAGAGCGGACCACGCAAGGGCCAGATCAAGCCCGGCATGGAGGAATTGAGCCAGCGGATCAACCTTGACATCGAGGCTGCGCGTATGGGGATCGACCTCGATGCGCTGTTGCTCGCCACAGAGAATGGCGGACGGGTCATCGTTGCTGACCCCATCGCTGGACCTTGGCTTGCTCGACGCGGATATGTTGAGAGTGCGCGCATTGAGCACCGCTACCCGGATTGGGTAGACCCCGGCGAAAAACCAATACCACCCAATACCGCCCCGGTGAACGACGCTGAGTTGCCGAAGCCCGGCGACACCATCCACTTCATCGACATCTACGGTAGGCCGGATCATGCCGAAGTCGTCAACCAGATGGACGATGGGGTATATATCGCCGAGAAGGAGGGACAGGTTGTAACCGTTGACCCCAGTGAAATCATAGATAGTACCTCCGGCTGGAAGGGCATCCCCTTTGCAGGTGAGGAAGAGGCCGTAAAGGCGTGGGGTGAGTACGATAAGGCGTATGGTCGGTGGGTCGAGGAAATGCAAAACGGTGTGCAGCGTGGCTCCATCACGAAGCAGCAGGCCGCAGAGCGCGGGCTAAGGTCGGAGTACCTCGGGACCTATGAGCCTCTGCCGCCCGTGCTATATCATGCCACCACGAATGTCAAGGGCATCAAGCAGCGTGGAGTCCTGACGGGGATGGAGTTGCGGGACATCTTCGGGACTAGGAAGGAGGGACTGGGTGGAGCGCCGGGAACCACCGTCTCGTTTACCGATGACCCCGAGGTTGCAGCGCGCATTGCAGAGGTCCTCGTTGAGACGGGGGAGGTCCTACGCGGAGACATCAAGATTAGTGACCTCGTGGCCCGAGCCAAGAAGGGCGGATTCGATGAAGCGTGGCTTGGTGGCAAAGGAACCCGGACCCGTGAACTGTATGATCGCTACCTCAAGATGGAGCGGACTGGGAAGTGGGAATACGAGGACAAACTCGATAGTTTCGTCAATGGCGTCTACACAGTAAAGACTCGCAAACTTTCAATGGATGCAGACCAGATTATCGAGGAACGGTATGGTGCCTACAAGGAATTCCTCCGCGCACAAAACGACGCAGGCGGGCCGATGAATCCGCTGCTCGTTTCACGCGATCCTGTATCGCTCTCCAAGATTCGACGCGAAGACGTTGGAGTTGTGCGTGCCCGACCAAAGGGGGGAGCGCAGGGATTCAACGATCAGAGCGAAAAGTACCTCAAGGAGTGGAAGGTGGTGCCCGATGCGGTGGAACTCGAAGGCATCTCGAACCGGGCTGCCTACTCCTTCCGTGGCGGGGACCCCACAGCCATCGAGAAGAACAGTGCTGCCGGTGCCTTCGCGCCCTACCGACCGACCCGGCGAATCGAGCGAACTGAGAGGGCTGCCATTGGCGTTGCTCGTGGTGACGCCCGTAAGGCTGGACTCCTGCTGCCTACCGACTGGTCGGTGGGTCCGGCGGTGACAGAGCAGACTTCGATGTTCCCCGAAGAGCGACTGCGGAATCTGCAAGAGCACACTCGCGCAACACGCAACGCCTACAAGTTGGAGTTGGAGAAAGTCTCCAAGATGGACGAACTCGCGTTCTCCCTCCTGCCGTTCGACAAGAAGATCACCGACATGAACCTGTCGGATTGGGTGTCTCAGGCCAGCGGTGTCGAGATGGCGAAGTTCAAGGACTTCATGCAGGCGATGGAAGAGTTCCCCGCGCTGTCGGCGCAGACCGGACCGCGTTTCATTGTGGACCCGGCAGCCGACCGATTCACCATGCTCCAAACCTCGCTGAACCGGCGTCGCCAAATCCTCATGGACTACGGTGCCCTGTCGCCGATCCAGCGGTTCTATGATGCAGTGCTCGCCCCGAAGCACGCGCGCTGGTTGGGTAAGCAAGCACAGAACGAAGTTCACAATCTACTGACCACTGTCGGGTGGTCGCCGGGCGCTACGCGACAATTCATGGCTAAGGTCAAGAAGGAAATTCTCGACTCAAAGAGCGTAGTTGGCTTTGGTAAGTTGACGGGCGCTCACCGCTTCCCGTCAGTGCAGGCGCTACCCGAAGAGAAGTTGCGGGCCATCGCTCGCGAGATTGCACCGGCTGAGGCGCAGGCCGTCATCGACCGCTTCGGCACGTTCCAGCACATGATTACTCAGGCTTCCAACCGATTGCTGCGAACGACGGAGAAGGCCGCGCGATCTGGTGCTCCCGTCAATCCCATTACACGCGCGGCGGATGCTGCGTTTCGGACGTGGCAGTACGAAAAGGGGTTCCGGTCCGTGTCCGGTGCGACGCAGCGGTTCACTAAGTATACCTATCCTTATCTCCGGTTCTTCGCTGACCCCCTATTCGCCATGATGAACTGGATAGAGCCGTATGCTTACAACATCTTCAACAACGGGTGGCGCGGGGTTCGCCCTGCCGGACCCGGTGCGAGACGCCGATCCGAATTGGCCTCGGCTGGCATCATCCCGCCGGGCGGTCTATACTCGAAGGAGACGGCCAGCGAACTCCTGCTCGCCGACCCCGGCTTCACCACGCTTCCGAAGAACATCCGCCCCAACTTGGAGCGCGAGTTTGAGATTCGGACTGACAAGGTGGCGGAGCAGATGTTCGAGGCACTGGGCCGCGACCATCCTATCGCGACCATGATGAGGGAACGGTTCGGCGATAACGTCAAGGACTGGGCCGGGGAGTTCAACAGGCTGATGGAGAGCCTTGCCGAGAAGGG
>Ga0081539_10006785_pt1 | contig 10742 bp, 6 predicted proteins | sample TabmetS4T2R2_FD_71023 | JGI IMG/M metagenome (GOLD analysis project Ga0081539, IMG submission 71023) | Tabebuia heterophylla rhizosphere microbial communities from the University of Puerto Rico - S4T2R2 | ecosystem: Host-associated > Plants > Roots > Rhizosphere ... | reverse complement strand
CGCGCGACTGGCTCGGCGAGTGGCTGGGCGGGTGGCTCGGCGGATGCCTCGGCTCAGCTGCAGGCCGACGTCCTCGTGCTCCGCGGCCCGCTGGACCGGGCCTCCCTGCACCTCGGCGTCGTCGAACTGCAGACAGCCGCACAGCGTCTGGCATGGTTGGCCGGGCATCTGGCCGACCTGCCGGGCTCGGGGATCGTGTACTGCCTCACCGTGGCCGCCACCCAGCAGGTCGCCGATCACCTGCGGCGGCACGGTCACCAGGTGGTGGCGTACTCGGGGCAGACCGACGACGCCGACCGGCTGGCGGCCGAGGACGACCTGCTGAACAACCGAGTCAAGGCGGTGGTCGCCACATCCGCGCTGGGCATGGGGTTCGACAAACCCGACCTGGGGTTCGTCGTCCACCTGGGCGCGCCACCGTCCCCGATCGCCTACTACCAGCAGGTGGGACGCGCCGGGCGGGGCGTCGAGCGGGCGCACGTCGTCCTGCTTCCCGGGCGCGAGGACCGCGAGGTCTGGGACTACTTCGCGTCGCTGGCCTTTCCGCCCGAGCACCAGGTGCGCCGGACGCTGCGGGTCCTCGGGGACTCCGACGGTCCCCTGTCGACGCCTGCGCTCGAGACGCGGATCGACCTCGGGCGGACCCGGCTGGAGATGATGCTGAAGGTCCTGGACGTGGACGGGGCCGTGCGGCGCGTGCGTGGAGGATGGCTCGCGACCGGCGCACCGTGGGCCTACGACGGCGAGCGCTACGACCGGGTCTCGGCGACCAGGCGCGAGGAGCAGCGGGCGATGCTCGCCTACGTCGCCGGCTCTGGATGCCGGATGGCGTTCCTCCGCGATGCGCTGGACGACGCCCACGCCCAGCCCTGCGGGCGATGCGACCGGTGCGGCGGCCTGAACCTGCCGCCGGCGATCGACGCCGCGCTGGTGGAGGACGCGCGGCAGCGGCTGTCCCGGCCCGGCGTCCCGGTCGAGCCGCGGCGGCAGTGGCCGTCCGGGATGGCCGCCCTGGGCCTGCCGTTCAGCGGCCGGATCGCGGGGGACGAGCAGGCTGCGCCGGGACGCGCCGTGGCGCGGCTCACCGATCTCGGCTGGGGTGAGCAGCTGCGGGCCCTGTTCCGGCCGGGAGAGCCGGACGGCGAGGTGCCCGTCCCGCTGCGGCACGCGGTGGTACAGGTGCTCGACGCCTGGCAGTTCGACCCCGCCGACCGGCCGGACGGCATCGTCGGGATCGGTTCGGCATCCCGCCCTCACCTGACCGGGCACCTGGCCGACGGCCTGGCCCGCTACACGAGGCTGCCGGTGCTTGGACACTTCGTGCCGCAGCCCAGCGCGAGCGCGGCCCCGGGCGACTCGCGGGCCCCCACCGCCGCGCAGAACTCCGCACACCGCCTGCGCGACGTCGCCAATCGGTTCGCCCTCGACCGGCCCGACGCCATCGAAGGTCGCAGCGTCCTGCTGGTGGACGACCGCAGCGATACCGGCTGGACGCTTACAGTGACCGCTCGCGCCCTGCGGCTGGCCGGCGCGCGCGCCGTCCATCCCCTGGTCCTGGCGCTGGGTTGACGCCCTGATGATCGATTCCGGGACGAGCGCCGACGACGCCAGCCACGGAATGCACATACAGAGCTACGTTGGGTAGCCGCTCCGATATGCTGGGGCGGCACTGGCCCCCGGCGAGCGGATGAGATGCATGGAGCCTACTCGGGACGGGGATCTCGAATCCGCCATCGCGACGTTTCTGCAGCGTAACGCGCCCTTCGGCCTCGTCGCGTGCGACCCGGACGGCCGGATCATGCTCTGGAACCGGGTGACCGAGGGTCTACTCGGTCACGGGCAGGGCGACGTTATCGGGCGGAATGTCCGTGACGTCCTCGGCCTCGACGGCCACGGCATCGCGGCGCTGGATGGTGCCTGGCGGGTCGTCGCCGGCAACGGACCCGGGACGACCACCCGGCTCCGGGCCCGCGCCAAGGACCGGACCGAGATCGACCTGGCCGTCGCGCTGGAGCGGGTCTCCGCTCCGGGCGAGTTCGACCTGATCGTCGCCGAGCTACGCCGCATCGGCAGCTCGATCTCGGTGCCCAACCAAAGGTCCGCCGAGACCCACATGCAGTGGCTGCTGGAGTCCGCGCCGGATGCCATGGCCGTCGTCGGGCCGGACGGCCTCGTCATCCTGGTCAACGCCGAGATGGAACGGCTCTTCGGATACCCCCGCGCGGAGTTGATCGGACAGCCGATCGAGCTGCTCGTACCGGAGCGATTCCGCGCGGCCCACCCTGGCCACCGCGCCCGGTACGCCCGCGAGCCGCGCACCCGCCCGATGGGGGCGGGCCTGAACCTGCACGCCAGACGCCGGGACGGCAGCGAGTTCCCCGCCGAGATCAGCCTCGCGTCGATGGAGACCAACGACGGCACCCTGGTCACCGCTGCGATCCGGGACGTGTCGGAACGCCGTCGTGTGGAGGAACGGTTCCGGCTCTTCATCGAGTCTGCACCGGACGCCGTGGTCGTGGTCGACCGTCAGGGAACCATCGTGCTGGTCAACGCGCAGACCGAAACGATCTTCGGCTACGCCCGGGAGGAACTGCTCGGCCGGTCCGTCGAGAAGCTCGTCCCGAAGAGCTACCGAGACAGTCACCCGCGTCGCCGCGACGAGTTCTTCGCCAACCCCAAGGTCCGCTCGATGGGTTCCGGCCTGGAGCTGTACGGCCTGCGCAAGGACGGCACCCAGTTCCCGATCGAGATCAGCCTCAGCCCGCTGGAGATGGACGGCACCATGCTTGTCTCCAGCGCCATCCGGGATCTCACCGAGCGACGCAAGGCCGACGAAGCGCGCTTCCGGCTGGCAGCGATCGTCGATTCGTCCGACGACGGGATCATCAGCACCACGCTGGACGGCATGGTCACGAGCTGGAACGGCGGCGCCGAGGCGATCTTCGGCTACAGCGACGAGGAGATGCTCGGCCAACCGCTGTCGGTGCTTCTGCCGTCGGACCGGCAGGACGAGGAGGACGTGATGCTCGCGCGCCTGAGGCGCGGGGAGCGGGTGGACCACTACGACGCCGTACGTCTGCGCAAGGACGGGCGGGAGATCGCGGTATCCATGACCATGTCCCCTATCCGGGACCACAGCGGGACGCTCGTCGGAGCGTCGAAGGTGGCGCGCGACATCACCGAACGCAAACAGGCCGAATATGCCATCGCCCGGGCCAAGGAGGCCGCCGAGACTGCCAGTCGCGAGTACGAGGCGTTCAGCTACTCCGTCGCACACGACCTCAGAGCGCCGTTGCGCGCCCTCGACGGGTTCAGCCAGGCGCTGCTCCACGATTACGGCAACGTGCTGGACGACACCGGCCGGGGCTACCTCAATAGGGTCCGCGACTCGGCCCAATACATGGCGCAGCTCATCGACAACCTGCTGCTGCTGGCCCGGGTCACACAGCGCGAACTGACCGACCGGCCGGTGGATCTCACCCATCTGGCGCGCAGCGCGCTGGCCCGGCTGCGGGCCGGTACCCCCGACCGCGAGGTGGAGGTCGTCGTCGAGGAGCGGCTCGTTGCGCGGGGCGACGAACGGCTCCTCGGCATCGCGATGGAGAACCTGCTGGGCAACGCCTGGAAGTTCACCCGGAACCAGCCGCATGCGCGCATCGAGTTCGGCCGCCTGGACACGTCACGGCCGCCGACGTACTTCGTCCGGGACAACGGCGCCGGATTCGACATGACATTCTCAGCGAAGCTCTTCGGCGTCTTCCAACGTCTCCATACGGCGAACGAGTTCGAGGGAACGGGGATCGGGCTGGCCACCGTCGAACGGGTCATCCGACGGCACGGCGGAAGGATCTGGGCGGAGAGCGCTGTCGACCAGGGCGCCACCTTCTACTTCACCCTGGACGAGCCACGGCGCTGGACCTGACCCCGGCGCGGCAGCCCCATACAGCGGCGAGTCAGCCGGCGAACGCGCGTCCCGCCTCGACCGCGAGCCGATCGACGAGGTCGTTCATCGGGTCACCGGAATGCCCTTTGACCCACCGGAACGACACGTCGCCGCGCTCCCGAACCGCAGTGACCAGCGGCTCCCAGAGATCACGGTTGGCCACCGGCTTCTTCGCGCTGGTCACCCAGCCACGGGCCAGCCACCCCTTCCACCAGGCGTCCCGGAAGCAGTTGACGACGTAGGTCGAGTCGCTGACCACCGTCAGCGGGCCGGCCAGCGCCAGCACCGCCTCCAGCGCTGCCGTGATCTCCATGCGCTGGTTCGTGGTCGCCGCCGAACCGCCGCTGGCCTGCCGGCCGTCCCGCGTCGCCCACGCCCAGCCGCCGGGACCCGGGTTACCCGAGCATGCGCCGTCCGTCCAGACCTCCAGGACGCCGGGCACCGCGGCCGTCGGGTCACCCGGCTGGATCAAGGCGCCTTGGCCGTCCGCCGCGCATGCGACGTGCGCCCAACGCTGTCCGACCTTCGCGATCTCCTCGCCCGGGCTGATCTGCGCGGAGCAGACCCCGCAGGACGTCGCGTACTTCGCGGTGAGTGGCACCCGGACAGCGTACGGAGCGTCGTCCACACAGCGTCGTCTCAGACGGTGGAGACTTTTGGGGCTATAGGCCCAAAAGTTTCCACCTTGACGCTGGAATCGTTGTGGGTGGTTCCGGTCCGGCAGCTCGTCGGTCAACCGGACGACGCGGACTCGCTCCCCCGGGCGCGCCCCTTCACAACTGCGGCGGCCGCTTCGGGATGGTCCGGCCCGCGATGAGACCGCCGTCCACCACAAGGTCCGTTCCCGTCACGTATTCGCTCGCATCGCCGGCCAGATAGACGATGGCGCGTGCGACGTCGTCCACCGTGCCGCGGCGCCGCAACGGGATCGACTGGCGGTAGGCGTCCCAGTCGGTGTCGTCGAAACCACCGGCGGTGATCGGCGTATCGATGCTGCCCGGGCAGAGCGCGTTGACCCGAATCCCCAGGGGGGCCAACTCGATGGCGGCGCTGCGGGTGAGCCCACGGACGGCCCACTTCGACGCCGCGTATGCCGTCAGCCCGGGCGGCGCGATGAACCCGTTGACCGACGACACCGTCACGATGCTTCCGCCGTGCCGGCTCATCAGTGGTGCGACAGCACGGAGGCCGAGCAGGGTGCCGACGACGTTGATGTCGAGAATCCGCTGGAGCTGCGCGGCATCGAGGTCCAGCAGCGGAGTGTTCGCCGCCACGCCGGCCGACGTGACCAGCACGTCCACCCGCCCGTGCCGCGCCTCCAGGTCGTCGACGACCACCTTCCAGGCCACCTCGTCGGTGACGTCCAGGTGGACGTAATCAGCCGCGGGCCCGATCGCGTCCGCCGCTGCGCGCCCCGCCTCGTCCGACACGTCCGCGAGCACCACCGTGGCACCGACCCCGGCCAGCGCGCCGCCGGCCGCCAGACCGATGCCGCGCGCGCCGCCCGTGATCAGCGCAACCTTGCCGGGGAGGTCGCTCATCCGGCGCCGGCCCGCTCCACGACCGCCTCGGTTCCGAGGTAGGCCGTTTCGGCGCGGGCGGCGAAGGCGGCGTCCGCAGGCGATCCGCCGTCCACCAGGCGCCCGTCCCGAAGAACGATGACCTGCGAACAGCTGGACATCGCACGGGCGAGCAGTTGCTCCAGCAACACCACGCTCAGTCCACCCTCCACCAGTTCCGCGATCCTCCCGTAGACCTCCTCGACCATGGTCGGCGCGAGCCCGAGGGCGGGTTCGTCCAGTACCAGCAGCGTGGGACGGCACACCAGGCCGCGCGCGATCGCGACCAGCTGCTGTTCACCACCGCTGAGCGAGCCTGCCTTCACGTCGATCCGTTCGCGGAGCCGGGGCGGCAGCCAGAGCAGCGATTCCTCCAGCCGATCGCGCAGCGCGGCGCCGCGCAGACCCGCACCGTGCCCCGCGACCTCCAGGTTCTCCCGGATGCTCAGGGACTTGAACAGCGCGCGCCCTTCCGGCACCAGGCTCGGCTGCAACCGTCCGTCGTCTCCGCCCAGCACTTCGTGCCGACCGGCCGTGGGCTTCAGGTTCCCCGCGATGATCCGCCCGAGCGTGCTCTTGCCCGCGCCGTTGGCGCCGACGACGCCGAACAGCCGTCCCGCCGGGACGGCGAGGTCGATCCCGCGCAGCGCCGTCACGCCGTCGTAGTGATGCTCGACGCCGGACAGTCGCACGACGGGCGCCGCGTCGCCGGTCACCACGCTGCCCGGGTGGGCGAGCGCAGGCCCGGTCCCGAAGTAGGAGGCGCGCACCCGCGCATCGCCGAGGATCTGGGCCGGCGGGCCGGAAGCGATCGGCGTCCCGAAGTCGAACGCGACGACCCGGTCCACCAGCGGGAAGAGGTCCTCGATCACATGGTCCACCACGAGAATGCTCGTTCCGCCGGCCTGCAATTCCCGGATGAGCGAAGCCGTCACCGCCCGCTCGTCGGCGTCCAGGCCGCCGAAGGGCTCGTCGAGCACCAGCAGGCGCGGCTCCTGCGACACGGCGCGGGCGATGTCGGTGCGCTTCTGCAGGCCGAACGGCAGCTCCTTCGGCAGCCGGTGCGCGACCGGTGCCAGACCGACCCGATCCAGCACCGCCGACGCCTCGCGCCGGGCGGCGGCGGTCACCCAGCGCCGGGTCGCCAGGATGTTCTCCAGGACCGTCAACTCGCCGAACAGCTCGGCGTGCTGGAACGTGCGACCGATGCCGAGCTTCCGGCGCGCCGTGGGGCGGGTGCGCATCAGGTCGACGCCGCGCAGCCAGGCCCGGCCGGTCACCCGTCCGCCGGCAGGCAGCCCCGACAACATGTTGATCAGCGTCGTCTTCCCCGCGCCGTTGGGCCCGATGACGCCGAGCACCTCGCCGTCGTGGACGTCCACCGAGACGCCGCTGAGCGCCTTCAGGCCACCGAAACGCACGTCGAGCCCGGAGACGGCCAGCAGCGGCTCACCGGTCCGCGCCGGTTCGGCCGAGAGCGGCTGCGCGTCGGGTGGTGCCTGCCCCGGGATCGCCGGCGCCGCCGGCTCCCCCGCCCGCGCCCGCCGGATTCGCGGCAGGACATAGCGCTGGGCCAGTCGGAACAGCGACGGCACCACGCCACGCGGCAGCACCAGCAGCACGACGATGAGCACCGCACCCTGCAGGATCGGCAGGCTGATCCCCACGGTGTCGGCCAGGCTGGCGCCGTACGTCAGGAAGCCGCCGCCGACAACGGACCCGGCGATGCTGCCCACCCCGCCGAGCACGGCCGCCGCGATGAGGTTGGTCGCGAGTGCGATCGAGAACCCGTCGGGACTGACATAGCCGGTCATCGCCGCCAGCACCGCGCCGGCGATTCCCGTCACGGCACCGCTCAGCGCGAAACCGAAGGCCGTCTGCAGTTCCGGCGCGATGCCGACGGATCGGCTCGCCGCGGCGTGCGACTTGGCCGCGACGGCACGCAGCCGGATGCTGCTGCGCCGCGCGACGGCGGCAAGTCCGAGTACCACTCCGAAGGCGACCACGGCGAGGTCCGTGGCGCCACCGGCGGCATCCACGGTGCCCAGACCCAGGGCACTCGTCAACGTCGCCACGGGCGCGCCCTGATCGCCGCCCGTCACGTCCGTCCAGCGGCCGACGATCTCCAGCACCACGAGGTCGAACGCCATCGTCAGCAGCGCGATGTAGAGCACCGAGAACCGCGCACCGGCGTAGCCGAGCAGCGCACCGGAGGCCGCCGGGAGGATCGCAGCGAGGAGCAGCGTCGGTTCCAGCGACCAGCCGTGCGCGGACCCGTACACCGCCGCGTAGCTGCCGATCGCGAACATCGCGGGATGGCCGATCGACCACACGCCCCACCAGGAGGCGAGCAGCGAGACCGACAGAACGACCATCCCGTACACCGACCACAGCGCCCAGTTGTACGCCGTGGAGGTGGGGACGACGCCGCCGTGCACGAGCCCGAGCACCACCACGGCGGCGATCGGCCCGGCGAGCGGGCCTGTCAGGCCTGCCAAGCCTGCCAGGCGTCCCCTGGCCGGCATCCGGCGCCGCGGTGCGGACGTGTTCGTCGCTGTCATCACGCCCTACCTCACACCCGATCGAATGTCGGCTGGCCGAACAATCCCTGCGGTCGCACGAGCAGAACGGCGACCGCCACGGCGAAGACGACGGTGTCGCGGAAGTTCGCGGACACGTAGCTGGCGGACCAGTTGGCCAGCACTCCGATCACCAGGCCGCCGACGACGGCTCCGGTCATGCTCGTCAGGCCGCCGAGGAAGATGCCGGTGAAGGCGAAGAAGAGCGCGCCCTGGAAGCCACCGATGGACAGGCCCGTCACGGGAGCGGCCAGGACGGCACCCACGGCCGCCAGCCCCATGCCGAGCGCCCACGCCAAGCGTGCGATCCGATGCGGGTTGACCCCGAGGAGCTCTGCCGTGTCGTTGGATTCGGCAACGGCACGCATGGCCGAGCCGAGCGGGGTCCGGGTGAACAGGTAGCCGACGCCGAGCATGGCCACCGCGGCGACCACGACGGTGACCAGCTGCTGGTAGAGGATCGCGGCGCCGGCGATGTGCACATCACCGGCGATGAGAGGAGGAAACGTTCGGGGCTGGCCACCCCACACGTTGAGCAGCACGTCGTCGAGGATGAGCGCGACGCCCATCGTGACCACGAGTGCCGTGAAGAGCTGGCCGCTGCCCAGCGGGCGGATCAGCACCTCTCGGACGGCGACCCCGCCCGTCGCACTGACCAAAATCGCCAGGACGATGGCCGCAGCCAGCCCCCATCCCCAGCCGAGAGCGCTGGAGGCGACGAACAAGGCGCCGGTGGCCATCCCGGCGAGCGCGAAGTTCACCACGTCGGTCGCCCGGTAGATGATGACGAGCCCGAGCCCGATGAGTCCGTAGACGGCACCGCTGGCAATGCCGCTCAGCGTGCTGAGCACGAACTCCCCCATGGTCCTACCTCCGTTCCGGTGGTTCCCCGGCCGGCTGCCGGGATCTGTTCGCAGCAGCCGGCCGGGTGTTCTGACGGGCCCAGCTCAACGGTCGAGGTCAGCTGGACGGCGCCATGAAATCGCCGTCCGCGGCGAAGGCGCCGTTCTTGACCTCCAACCGGATCACCTCGTTGGTGCCCAGATGCTGGCTCGACGTGAAGCTCAGCGGCGGCAGCAGGCCGGTGTCAATGACCCCGGCGGACTCCACGGCCTTCCCGATGCTCTCCGCCGTGATGTCGCCGTCGATTCCCTCGAGGATCTTGGCGAACGCCTTGGCCCCGGCGTAGGTGTAGATCGAGTAGAAGCTCGGCGTCTGGTCCGTGGCGTACTTCTTCAGCGCCGCCACGTAGGCGGCCACGGCCGGATCGGACGTGTCGGTCGGCAGCTTGGTGAGCGACAGAGTGTGGAAACCCTCGGCCGCGTCGCCGGCCAGCTTGAGCAGCCCGGGGTCGGCGTCGGGCGCGTAGCCGTACGTCTGTGCCGTCACGCCCTGCAGCTTGGCCTGCTTCAGGTACGCGGCAGCCTCGGGGACCGGCACGATCAGCACGACGGCGTCCGGCTTCTTGGTCTTCACCTGTGCGACGACGGGGCTGTAGTCGGTGGTGCTGAGCTTCACCGCGACCTTGGAGACCTGAACCGAGGAATCCTTGGCGGTGGCGCCCGCGACGACGGAGTCGGCGACGTTCACGAAGGCCTTGGGATCGTCGTGCACGACCACGATGTTCTTGGCGCCGTTGCTCACCGCCCATTCGGCGATGTTCTTGCCCTGCTCCTCGTACAGCGTCTGCGCGCCGAAGAGGCCCGCCTGGGGCGGGGTGTACCACGCCGCCGCGCCGCCGTACGTGAACAGGATCGGTACCTTCGACTGCTGGAGCACGAAGGGGAACGTGGCTGCGGTCGGCGCCGTGCCGTTGGCCGCCACGATGGCCACGACCTTCTTCTCACCCACGAGCTTGCGGGCGGCTTGGATTGTCTGCTGCGGGTCGTACGCGTTGTCGAGCGTGGTGAAGTTGATCTTCCGACCGTGAATGCCGCCTGCCGCGTTGATCTCGTCGAACGCCGCCTTGGCGCCGGCCGCGGTCTGCGTCCCCGACGGGGCGATCGGTCCACTCAAGGGGCTCCAGGAGCCCACCTCAATCGGACCGGAGGACGATCCGGCGTCCGAGCCCGACCCGCATGCCGCGAGTGCGACGGCGATCGCCGCGCCCATGGTCCCGACGAACAGTCGCTTCATTTCCTCACTCCTGGTTTGAGGGAACACCTGATGCGGCTGGGAACGAGCAGCCGCTGCGGTCGTCCGGGTGCGGCGTGCCGCAACCAAGGCGCCGATGTTGTTGTGGGAGTGCGTCGGCCGGAGCGCGTGGGCGGGTCGACGGCCTCGCGGTCCTCGACGCAGCGCACGTCGATCGTCATGTGGCGCCGGATGCCGGGAGGTGCGTATACCTCCCGCGGCGGTCCACACCACGGGTGGTGGGGACGAACGACATCGCTGACCTCCTTGTCCAGAACCTCGCCTTCGCACCTTAACTGAATTCAACTTGGTAGTCTAGGCCTTCCCGTAACAGACGCGACACGAGACGTGGCGCCGACGGCGCGGATGGCGGATTAGCAGGCGTCTCGACCCCCTTGCTGGGTCAAAACGCCTGCTAATCCGCCACTTCTGGACTACGTCGCCCACGGGCGCGGTGACATCGGGACAGGCGCGGCTCCCGCGTTGAGCGGGCAGTTTTGGCCCGACACGCCGGGCGTGTCGGGCCAA
>Ga0081539_10006784_pt1 | contig 10742 bp, 13 predicted proteins | sample TabmetS4T2R2_FD_71023 | JGI IMG/M metagenome (GOLD analysis project Ga0081539, IMG submission 71023) | Tabebuia heterophylla rhizosphere microbial communities from the University of Puerto Rico - S4T2R2 | ecosystem: Host-associated > Plants > Roots > Rhizosphere ... | reverse complement strand
AGCCGTAGAGAGTCGGCGCGTCGTGGCGGCCGTCCCCCTGCAGCAGGCGCGGGAACCACAGGGCTCCCCCCCGCGCCCGCGCCGAGACGTTGCGGTCCCACGCGAAGCAGCGGAAGAGAATCACGCGAAAGAGCCGGCTTGCTCCTGACGGATGGCCGCGAGCAGCTCTTCGACGCGTCCCTGCCGGATGACGTCGATGGGCCGCCGGTGCCGCAGCAGCGGATTGAGCCCGAACAGCCACTTCTCCGCCGTCGAGGGCTCGTAGAGGCGCAAGAGGGCCGACATGGCGAGCTCGAGCAGATCCAGGCGCTCCGCGTTGTCCGGATCGATGCCCTGTCCACGCTTCCAGCGGCTCACCTGCGCGGGGCTGACGCCGAGCGCGTCGGCGAGCCGACGCTGCGATCGGAAGTCGCGGCTGAGCGCCTCGACCTTCACTGCGGGCTCGACGGGCATGCCTCGATCTTAGCGCAACAAAAAACGTTGCGCGAGCCGCCGACGCGGTTGCGGGCGTCCTTGCGACCGACTAGCGTGCCGGGGTTCTGATGCTCCTCGAGCCTGTCGATCCCAACGAACGTTTCCGCGCGCGGCGTCGACAGGCCAGGAGGAGACGCGCAACAAGGCGCATCGCGGCCCTCACCGTGGTCGCGCTCGCGGCGGCCGGGCTCACGGTCGGGGCCCGCTTCCTCAACGAGCCCCGCGCGAAGCCGGGGGCGGCTGCCGGTACGACGAAAGCGACTCAGGCGCCGGCGAAGCCGAAGCCGCAACCGCGCCCGTATCCCGCAGAGATGCGCGGTGTCCACGTCACCATGGCCCTTGCATCGCTCGACGGGAAGATCGCCGACTACCTCAAGCTCACGAAGCAAGGGCTGAACACGCTCGAGCTCGACGTCAAGGACGAGAACGGCGAGGTCGGCTTCCGTAACCCGGCGGTGCCCCTGGCGCACAAGACCGGCGCGGCGCGGCGCTACTACGATCCCTACGAGGTGGCCAGGGAGGTGCACGCTCGGGGCGTCTACCTGGTCGGGCGTATCGTCGTCTTCGAGGACCCCGTGCTGTCGGAGAGCATGCCGCGCTACGCGATCAGGCGGACCGACGGCGGGGTCTGGCATACGGTCGCCGGCCTCGGCTGGGTCAACCCCTACAACAAGGGCGTGTGGAAGTACGTCACCGACCTCGGCGAAGCCGCTGCAAAAGCCGGGTTCGACGAGATCCAGTTCGACTACGTCCGCTTCCCCACGGACGGCGACCTCTCGAGTGCGGTCTTCCCCGGGAAGACCAAGCAGTCGAAGGCTCGAGTGATCACGAGCTTCCTCGAGTACGCGAGCAAGCGCCTGCGGCCGCTCGGCGTGCGCGTCTCGGCGGACGTCTTCGGCCTGTCCGCCACCCGCAACATGGGCATCGGGCAGCGGCCGAACCGGATCGCTCCCTACCTCGATGCGATCTACCCGATGGTCTACCCCTCCCACTTCGGGTCGGGCGAGTACAACCTCACGGACCCGGACGCGGAGCCGGGCCGCACCGTCGCCCTCGCGCTCAGCGACTTCGACGTCGCTCTCACGGGCCAGAAGACGCGCCTCGTCCCGTGGCTCCAGGACTTCTCGCTCGGGCGCACGTACCACCTCGCGGACGTCCAGGATCAGATTCAGGCCGCTCGTGACGCAGGCGCCCAGGGCTTCATGCTCTGGAATGCCGGCGGCGTGTACACTCGCGCCGCGCTGGCCGGGCGCTAGGCGCCAAGCCGGGTCCCACAGACATGCAGGACCGGTGTGGACATTGTGGAAAACTGAACTCTTCGCAAATTGCGTACATTAAGTTGAACGACTCCTTGCAACCCTTTCGGCCACCTCCTAGAGTGCCGATTGCGCCGAGCAGGGAGCGCGAGTAGGTTGAAGCTTCACCGGGCGGTTGTACGCGGAAGCGGAAAGCCGGTGGGTGAAGTGGACGAAAGCGCCACCCGCTCGGCGAGTTTTTGGTCCTGATTAGATTCCGCTGATGGCGCACCTTCGGCCGCCGGCCTTCAGTCCCGGATTCACTTCACTTCTGTGGGGCATCGGCCTCGGAATCTTCATCTGGCTCGGGCTCCTGGCGATCGGCATCTCGTCCGGGACGGCGTTCCTCTTCGGCATCGTCGCAGCCGTCCTCATCTTCTTCTACGTCCGCCTCTTCGGCGCCGATCAGCTCAACCGCTAGATCGGCGGTCGTTAGAAGGCGAGCTGGCTCGTCTGGCGCGGCGCCGTCGTCAGCGCCCGGCAGAGCAGGCTGGCGAGCTCGCCGCCGAGGAGAGTCTCGAGGCGCGCCCGCGCAGTGTCTCCCTCGGCGCCGATCATGCGCTCGAAAGCGGCGCAATGCTCGAGAAGCTTGGGGGCTCCGTGCTCGTCCCCGGTGCGGCTGAGGCCTGCGGCGGCCATGTCAGGGTCATCGGCCGCGACTCGACGGCGCACGATCCCTGGCGCGAGTGAACAAAGAGAGAGGGGCGCCCGGAGGCGCCCCTCGGTTCTCGAGCGGGCGAGCGCCGCTCAGAGCGTGTCGCGGTCGCGGAGGGTCGTTCGGTCCGTGGCCGGCGCGGTCGTCGTGCGAGCGTCCTCCGGGTCCGTGACGACGTCGTCGCGGGTACCCGTCCTGGTGAGGGCGGTGTTGTCCGAGTAGTCGTGAACGTCCTCGTCCGGGACGACCTCGCGCTCGCGGTCGACGACCTCTCCGTGTCGCGGGCCGGTCGTATCGAAGGAGAACGCGAGCACGATCCCCAGACCCATGGCGAGCGCGGCCGGGAACATGCCCAGATCGTTCACGAAGCTCGTGATCCCGATGTCGCTCGACCAGCCTGTGAAGCGGTCGTGCTGCCACCCGCCGGCGGGCTGCGTGGCCAGCAGAACCCAACCGACGACGATCAGCGTCGGGATGAACGCGAAGAGAAAGACGCCGGGGCTGAGCACCGGAATCCCCCACTTCGTCCAGCCTCCGAAGAGCTGCGCCAGGCCGAGCACGAGGCCGGCGGCTGCGATGAGGCCCATCGCGTACCAGAACTCGCTCGTGCTCGCGAGATCGAAGTAATGTGCGAGCCAGACGAGCAGGCCGGCTGCTGCGACCCCTAGCAGGGTGAAAAGGGCGCGGACGAGCGGGGGCCCGCCCCAATCGCCTCTTCGATCCTCGACGACGCGGTCGCGCTCGATCGGGCGGTCGCGCGTCAGAACGTCGTCGCGCCCGTCCGTGGTGGCGACGTCGTCGTCTCGGTTTCTCGTGAAGATGCCCACTTTCGTCACCTCTTTGGTTGTGTGCAGGGCAAATTCCCCTTTTGGGAACGCCTGTAACCCGTCGGCGGATACGGGGCGCCTACGCGGCCAGGCGTCGCCGGGAGGCGTCGAAGGCGCCCGAATCGAGCTCCGCGCGGAAGCGCTCGACCATCTCCGCCCGGTCGGCTGTGAAGATGTGCTCCACCACCTCGACGTGCTCGTCGTTGTAGAAGGGAACGTCCACGTGCGGGCGGGTGACGACGTTGACCGACGTGCCCGCGCAGCTAGGACATTCGACCGCGACTCCCAGCCGGTCCGGTCCGGCTGAGAGCAGCCTGAACGCGGAGGGGAACACCGGACGCGGCCGATCCTCCGGAAAGCAGAAGAAGCTCCACGGCCAGCTCCCCGCGCGGATCTGCGAAGCCGCGAGGTCGAGCAGCTCGGCGACGGTCTGCTCCAAACGCGCGGTCATGAGGTTCAGGAACGGAGAGTCGCTGCCGGCGATCGGCGCCCAGTCGAGGTCGTCGTGCGTCACGAGACCCTCGTGATCGCCGCCGCACGGGCAGGCGAAGGTGACCTTGTAGACAGCTGGGTGGCTTGCGCCCGGGAGGCGCTCGAGCATGCGGAACGCCGACAGCCGTAGGCGAACCTCGCCTCGTACGGGGCACGGAAACGTGTACTGGCCTGTTAGGCCGTCGTACATGGGCCGATTATTTATCGGCAGGACGGACGGCAAACTCAGCCCGCAATGGTGCGACCAGACTTAGTGGCAGTCTGTTACTTGCACCTCACTCTTCGTACTGGATGAGCGAGAAGACGTCGTAGCCTTCGAGCCGGTCACGGCCGCTCAGGAACTCGAGCTCGATGACGAACGCGAGGCCGACCACCTCGCCGCCTAGCTGCTCCACGAGGTCGACCTTCGCTCTCGCAGTGCCGCCCGTGGCGAGCAGGTCGTCGTGGACGATGACGCGCGTCCCGGGCTTGATCGCATCGGCGTGCAGCTCGAGCGCGTCGAAGCCGTACTCGAGCGCGTACTTGACGCTCACCGTCCGCCAGGGCAGCTTGCCCGGCTTCCTGGCCGCGATGAAGCCGCAGTTGAGCCGATATGCGAGCGCGGCACCGAGGATGAAGCCGCGCGCCTCAGCCCCGAGGATGAGATCCGGCCGGCGCGGCTCCGCGAACGCGGCCAGCTGCTCGACCGTCTCATGGAGCGCTTCCGCGTCTGCAAGCAGCGGCATGATGTCCTTGAAGACGATGCCCCGCTTGGGGAAGTCCGGGATGTCCCGGATCTTCGCGGCCAGATCCACGCGCGGAGCCTAGCGGTGGACGAGTGCGCGCAGTGCGCGCCAGAAAAGGAGCTGCGACAGCTCCTGCGAGAGCGCCGCGAGAGCCTCCAGATCTTCGAGTCCGCCTTGGCGCCGCTCCGGGTTGCGCGAGCGCAAGGCCGGCGCGACGACCTGCTCGAGCAGTCCCGCTTCGCGATCAGCACCTGCGCGGAAGCTGCGCAGGTTGCGCGGCTCGACGCCGTAGCGGGCGATCCGGAGACAAGCGGCGGCGACGTCGACGTCACGCTCCGGATAGAGGCGCTCGCCCCCTTCGATGCGCGGTTGCAAGAGGCCGAAGTCCTCGAGGTCGCGCACGAAGTCGCGCGTCGCTCCCGAGCGCGAGCAGACCGTCTCGAAGTCGATCTCGTCCTCCTCGGCCCGCAGGCCGCCTCGCGGCGGCCGCTTGCGCTCGTTGGAGCGCAACGGCGAGGCAAGCTCCTGGCGGATGACCCGCAGCGGCAGGAACTCGTCGCGCTGGAGCCGGAGAATCGTCTCCAGGCGGTCGACGTCTTCTTCGGTGAAGAGGCGGTAGCCGCCCTGCGTCCGCCGGGGGCTGACGAGCCCCTGGTCCTCCAGGTAGCGGATCTTGGAGATGGAGATGTCGGAGAACTCGGCCTGCAGATGGCGGCAGACGGCGCCGATCGTGAGCGGCCGCGACTGCGTCCCGTCCCCCCCGCGCTCGATCTCTCGCGTCGCCGTGGCCATCTCCTACCCCGTCAGGAACGTCAGCCTGTACTTGCCGATCTGCACCTCGTCCCCGTCCTCGAGCTTCGCGCTCTCGACGCGCCGGCGATTGACGTAGGTGCCGTTGAGGCTGTCTTCGTCGTCGATGTAATAGCCATCGTCACGTCTGACCAGCACCGCGTGCCGCCGGGAGACCGTCACGTCGTCGAGGAAGACCTCGTTCTCAGGACCGCGGCCGACGCCGACGCGGTCGCCTTCGAGCCCGAACGTCTCCCCTGCCCTGCCACCGCCCGTGCGGACGACGAGCGCCGGTCCCTCGATCCGGAGATCGGCCAGCGAGAGCGAGTCGTCCTCGGAGACCTCCTCCGGCGTGAACGTCATCGTCGTGTGCGAGCCCGGCTCGTCGTGGATGAGGAGCGCACCGCACTTGGAGCAGTAATTGGCGGCTTCGGGATTCTGGAAGCCGCATTCGGGGCAGTGGACGTAGCTCACGGCTGCCTCAGTCCGAAGGAGGCGGCGCCTTCGAAGCGAGAATCTCAGCCAGCTTGTCCACGTCGACGTCGTGGAGCGGGCTCCCGCCCTCGACGACCTCCTGCTTGAGCCGAGACTGGAGCTCGGCGCGCAGGATGTCGATCTTGCCGTGCAGGATCCGACGCTCGTAGGACACGCGCCGCTCGTCCTCCATCAGGCGATGGATGAGGTCGCGCAGCTCCTGGTCGGAAAGCGAGTCGAGGTCGGGAAGGGCTTCCATGGCGGCCAAGACAGTATGGCACAGGCACGTGCCATCCTTCAACCTTGGCTTGAGGGTTAGGTGCCCGCCAGCTCTCCTGTGCCCTCGTCCGACCCGACGACCTCCTCGACGAGAGCGAGAAACTCGGCCTCCAGGCTCTCGGCGTCCTCCGGCGTCTTCCCTTCGGCGTACACGTGCACGAGCGGCTCGTCGGGATCCGGCAGCACCTGTGCCCAGCCGCGCTCCTCGAAGACCTTGATTCCGTCCAACGTGTCAACCCTCTTGCCCTTGACCCGTTCCGTGACTACGCGCATGACGGTCCCCTTACGGGCCCACGGACAGCGGACCTCCCGGTGGACGACCGTCGTCTCGGGCAGCCCCGCGACGAGCTCCGAGACCACGTCCTCCGTGGGAGCCAGGAGCTCGAGGAGCTTGCACAGGCTGGCCACGCCGTCGTAGGCCGGCAGAAAGTCGGGGAACACGAAGCCGCCGCCCACGGAGCCGGCAAAGACGACGTTGTCGCTCGCGGCGGCTTGCGTGAGCGCCGAAAGCGAAGCGGGCGTCCTACGAACCTCGAGCGAGCTGTCCTTCACGAGCGGTTCCGCGAGGCTCGTCACCGTCGTCGGGAGCGCGAGCGTCCCCGTCTTCCCGTCGCTCGCGAGCAGGCTCAGGAAGAGCAGCAACTCCTGCTCGACGGGAACCTCGTGTGCCTGCTCGTCGACGAGGTAGATGCGCTCCCCGCTCTCGTCGAGCACGACGCCGAGATCCGCCCCGGCGGCGCCCACGAGGCGCTTCGTCTGACCGAGCGCCTCGGCGATCGTCAGCGAGGGCGCGTACTCGCCCGCGTAGGGATGCGCCGCGATCGCCTCCACGCCGAGAGCGCCGAGGACGAGCGGCAGGACCAGCGAGACGGCCGAGTGCGAGTACTCGACCACGATTCGAAAGCCGCGAGCGCGGATCACGTCCGCATCGACGGTGCGGATGAGGTCGGTCACATAGCCCTCGGGGGCCCGGGCCGGCGATGTGATCTTGCCCACCTCGTCGTACGCGGCGCGCCGAAACTCCTGGCGCTGGAAGTGCTTCTCGATCTCCTTGACGAACTCGGGCGTCGCCTGGATGCCGGGCGCCTCGAAGAACTGGATCTCCATCAGCTCCGGGTCGTGCGAGCTCGGACGCACGTGGAGCGCCGCCCCCATGCCCTGGCTCTTGAGAAAGTGTCGCGTGACCGCGGCGGGCATCACGTGCAGGTCGGCCACGTGGACGCCGGTCGAGATGATGCCGGAGAGAATTGCGCGCTTCAGCAGCCGGCAAGCCGGCGGAGCCGCCCGGCTCACTGCCACGCGCTCGCCGCGATCGAGGGCCGTCCCGAGGGCGATCCCGACGCGCAAGGCTGTCTCGGGCGTGAGGTCGACGTTGATGAGACCCGCGACGCCGTCACGCCGGAAGAGCCGCGACGGCATGCGGGACTCCCAGATGAGATGGCGGTCGACGACGGCACCCGCCTCGACTTCCTTGAAGGGGTAGATCCGGATGCCGGGCATGACGACGCTCTGCTCGCCGATCGTGCAGGAGTCGCCGACCGCGACCCCCTCGTGGAGCCGCGCGTGCGGACGGAGGTCGCACGACTTGCCGACGATCGCGCCCTCGATGAGCGCGCTCCGGCCGATGTGAGTCGAGCTGTCGATCACCGACCGCGCAGTCCGCGCGTGGTCGCGCAGCGTCACGCTCGCCGCGAGCACGGAGTACGGCCCGACCGAGGCGCGCGACTCGATGCGGCAGTAGTTGCCGAGGAGGGCCGGGCCCTCGACCGCGTCGAGATCCTCGAGCTCGACCCCCTCCCCCATCCAGATGTTCCCGCGGAGCCGGATCCCGGGGATGTTGAGCCGCACGCGCTCGTCGAGCGCGTCGAAGTTCGCCTGCCGGTACTGGTCGAGATTCCCGATGTCCTGCCAGTAGCCGTCGGCGACGTAGCCGTAGAGCGGCCTACCCATCTCGAGGAGGAGCGGGAACAGCTCCTTGGAGAAGTCGAACGGCCGGTCGGACGGGATGTGGCGCAGCACTTCCGGATCGAGCACGTAGATCCCGGTGTTGATCGTGTCCGTGAAGACCTGGCCCCAGGACGGCTTCTCGAGAAAGCGCTCGATGCGTCCGTCGGCGTCGATGACGACGATGCCGAACTCGAGCGGATTGTCGACGCTCTTCAGGGCGATCGTGGCGAGCGCCTCCTTCTCTTCGTGGAAGCGAACCAGCGCGCCCAGGTCGATGTCGCAGAGCGCGTCGCCGGAGATGACGAGGAAGGGCTCGTCGAGGGCGTCCTCGGCGAGCTTCACCGATCCTGCGGTCCCCGCCGGCGACTCCTCGACCGAGTAACGGATCGAGACGCCGTAGCTCTCCCCCGCGCCGAAGTAGCCGCGGATCTCCTGCGGCATGAAGGCGAGCGTGACGACGACGTCCTCGAAGGAGTGCTTCTTGAGCAGCTCCACGATGTGCTCCATGCAGGGCTTGCCGACGATCGGGACCATCGGCTTCGGCTGGTTCGACGTCAGCGGGCGCAGGCGCGTGCCTTCGCCACCGGCCATCACGACGGCCTTCATCGCATCGACCTCCGTGCGTTCACGACGTAGAGGATTCCCGCGATGACCGCGAGCCCAATCCCGCACCAGAAGAGGACGAGCGGCCAGTCGGTTCCGGGAGCTGTCACGAGGATGAACGCGATCGAGGCGTAGAGCACCCACGTGGCGGCCTTGCCGAGGAAGCTGACCGAGAAGTCGTAGCCTCGCCTCAGCGCCGCAGGCGTGCCGAGAACGAGCACGCCGTCGCGGATGAGGATCACCGCGAGGGCGGGCCAGGGCAGCCGTTCGTAGTACCAGAGGAGGATCACCGCTGCGTCGATGATGATTCGATCGGCGAGCGGGTCGGCAAAGCGGCCGAACTCCGACTCGACCCGCCAGCGCCGCGCGAGCCATCCGTCGACCTGATCGGTGACGCCCGCTGCCCCGAACAACGCTCCGGCCGCCCAGCTCGCCTCTCCCTCCGCCTGGACCACGAGCGCGACGAAGACCGGGATCATGGCGAGCCGAACGACGGTGAGCGCGTTCGGAAGCTGCGCAAGCGACGCAGGAACGGCTCGTGTAGCCACTTCAAGGGAATGGTACTGTCGCGCCCGTGCCGGGCCGGCTCACCGTCCGCGGGTTCGTCAACGCGCACAGCCATGCCTTCCAACGCGCGATGCGCGGTCGCGCGGAGGGCGACGACTTCTGGGGCTGGCGCGACGCGATGCTCGCCGAGGCCCAAGCTCTCACGCCGGAGCGCGTCGGCGAGGCGTACGAGGCCACCTACCGCGAAATGCTGGCGGCCGGCTACACCGCCGTCGGCGAGTTCCACTACATCGGGTTCGACGAGGCGCGCGCGGCCGCAGAGGCCGCGGAGGCCGCCGGGATCGAGCTCGTTCTCCTGCACGTCGCCTACGCGCGGGGCGGCATCGACCGCTTTCGGCAGGGATCGGTCGCGGATTACGTGCGCGAGGTCGACGCCCTGGCGGAAGACGGCATCCGCGTCGGCGTGGCGCCACATTCGGTGCGCGCCTGTCCTTCCGACTGGCTCGAGGAGATTGGCCGCTACGCGGAGCGCAACCGCCTCGTGCTGCACGTGCACGCGGACGAACAGCCGCGTGAGATCGAGGAATGTGTTGCGGAGCACGGCGTTCGGCCGATCGAGCTCTTGGAGCGCACCGGTTGCCTGGGCCCGCGAACGACGATCGTCCACGGGACGCACGCAGACGACCACGAGTTGGACCTCTTGGCCGAGAGCAGCTCCCGCGTCTGTCTCTGCCCGACGACCGAGGCGAACCTCGGGGACGGCTTCATGCCGGTGGAGCGCATGCGCTCACGCGGCATCCCGCTCTGCATCGGCTCGGACTCGAACGTACGCATCGACCCGCTCGAGGAGTTGCGCGAGCTGGAGGGAACGGCGCGCCGCCAGGCTCTGCGGCGCAACGTCGTCTCACCGGAGGAGCTGCTTCGGATCGGGACGAGCGCGGGCGCGGCGGCCCTTGATGTCGACCAATGGCCCGACGTCCAGGTCGATCTCGAGCATCGTGCGCTTGCAGGAGTCGCGGACGGCGAAGTCGAAGCGGCTCTCGTCTTCGGCTGCGCGGCCGACGTCTTTGCCGCCCCGTAAAGGGTCGCGGCTGTGTTGCCGATTTGGTCCCCGGAACCGGGGTTATTCATGTCGCCAAGAGCGCTTGCAGCCGCATTTCTCCTCGTCCTCGCCCTGGCGCTCGCCGGCCCGGCGACGGCTGCGGCCGCGGGCAGCCCGAACGTCGCCGCCCTGCAGGTGACGCTTCGCGACCGCGGCCTCTACCACGGAGCCGTCGACGGGATCTCGGGCCCGGCGACGATCGCCGCCGTGCGGCGGTTCCAGCGCCGGGCCCGTCTCACGGCCGACGGCGTCGTCGGGCCACGCACCCGGCGGGCCATGGGCCACTACGGCCGCCACCGCTTCGCCCAGCGCATCCTTCACACGGGCATGCGTGGGTGGGACGTCGCCGCACTCCAGTTCTCCCTGGCGCAGCACGGTTTCCCGTCGAGCACCTTCGACGGCACCTTCGGGCCGCACACGTATGCGGCGCTCCGCCGGTTCCAGCGCTACGCGCGGCTCGGGCGCGACGGCGTGGCGGGCCCCGCGACCTACGGTGCACTTCGCCGTCCACCGGCGCGCTGCCCCATCCCGCTCCGCAGCCCGGTGCGCGCACCGATCGGCGACCGCTTCGGG